>Ga0316605_10000833_pt1 | contig 19013 bp, 18 predicted proteins | sample OWC_soil_day20_n_FD_207666 | JGI IMG/M metagenome (GOLD analysis project Ga0316605, IMG submission 207666) | Wetland soil microbial communities from Old Woman Creek delta, Ohio, United States - OWC_soil_day20_noCT | ecosystem: Environmental > Terrestrial > Soil > Wetlands | place: USA: Ohio...
CGATGTCACGTTCGCTGGCGGTCAACGCCGTCGGTGCCGGCAAATTGGACAGGTCGCAGGCGACGGTGACCAGCTTCCTGCCGAGCGGCAGGAAAGCCAGGTGGTCGCGCAGGTTCTGGCCGACTACGCCGCCGATTTCGCCGGCATGGGCGACGATGCCGTCGAGCGAGCCGTATTGCGCCAGCCACTTGAGCGCCGTCTTCGGGCCGCATTTGGCGACGCCGGGCACGCCGTCGACGGTGTCGCCGACCAGGGCCAGGTAATCGACGATCTTGCCCGGCGGCACGCCGAACTTCTGCTCGACACCGGCCTCGTCGAGCAGTTCGTTGCTCATCGTGTTGTACCAGCGCACGTGCGGGCCGACCAGCTGGGTCAGGTCCTTGTCGCCGGTGGAAATCAGCGTATTGATGCCGTCGACCGCAGCTTTCGTCGCCAGGGTGCCGATCACGTCGTCGGCCTCGACGCCGTCGACCATCAGCAGCGGCCAGCCGGCCGCCTTGATTGCCGCGTGCAGCGGTTCGATCTGTTGCACTAGGTCGTCCGGCATCGGCGGGCGGTGCGCCTTGTAGTCGGGAAACCAGTCGTCGCGGAAGGTCTTGCCCTTGGCGTCGAAGACGACGGCCTTGTACTCCGCCTTGTAGTCGCTTTCCAGCCGGCGTAGCATGTTCAGAACCCCGTAAATCGCGCCGGTCGGCTCGCCAGCAGCATTGCGCAGGTCGGGCAGGGCGTGAAAAGCGCGATAGAGGTAGGACGAACCGTCCACCAACAACAAGAGAGGCATAAACGTGACGGAAAGTGAAAAACTGGTAATGGGTGTGGAGTCCGAGGCCCTGCTGCATACGGCATCGGCCCGCGAATCCTGGCGGATTTTCGGCATTATGTCAGAGTTCGTCGAGGCCACCGAGCGGCTGGCGGCGATCAAGCCGGCCGTCACCGTTTTCGGCAGTGCCCGCGTGCCGCCGGGTTCGCGTTATTACGAGCTGGCCGAGAAAACGGCGCGTTTGCTGTCGGACTCCGGCTTTTCGGTGATTTCCGGCGGCGGTCCCGGCATCATGGAGGCGGCCAACAAGGGGGCCTTTCACGGCAAATCGCCATCGGTCGGCCTGAATATCCAGTTGCCGCACGAACAGGCCAACAACCCCTATCAGGACATTTCGCAGACCTTTCGCCACTTCTTCGCCCGCAAGTACATGTTCGTGCGTTTCGCCAGCGCCTACGTCGTCATGCCCGGCGGCTTCGGCACGCTGGACGAGTTGATGGAAGCGCTGACCCTGATCCAGACCGGCAAGGCGCGCAAGATTCCGCTGATCCTGGTCTGTTCCGATTTCTGGCGGGGCATGATCGACTGGTTCAAGGATCGCCTGGTCGAGGAAAAGATGGTCGATCCGGAAGACATCGACCTGATCCAGTTGATCGACGAGCCGGAACAGGTGGTCGAAGCCATCTTCAAGCATTACGAGGCGCGTCCGTTCGGTCCGCTGCCCAACGAACGCGAGTTGATGCTCAACCTGTAATAAAATTGGCATCAGTCAATCGAGGAAATCCCATGCGCCGTCTTCTTCCCGCCCTGCTCTTCGTTGCCCTGCCGGTCTGGGCGCAGAACGACCTGCAACCCTTGCCCGCCGTGCCGCCTCCGCCGCCGGGCATGGAGGCCTTCGATGCGGCGCTGGAGCCGCAGGTGACCATCGTCAAGAGCGAGAAGGAGACCCGCGAGGAATTCCGGGCCAATGGCAAACTGTACATGGTCAAGGTCACGCCGGCGGTAGGCAAGCCTTACTATCTGGTCGACAGCAAGGGCGACGGTAATTTCATCGAAACGAGCATCCCGGGGCCGACCGTCAAGCCGCCGATGTGGGTCATCCATAGCTGGTAAGTCTTGTCCGTCTATACCACCGTCGGGCGCGCCGAGCTGGCCGCCTGGCTCCAGCCGCTCGGGCTGGGTGAGTTGATCGATCATGCCGGCATTGCCGCCGGCATGCAGAATTCCAACTATTTCGTAACGACGGCCGATGGCCGTTACGTGCTGACCCTGTTCGAGCATATCGATTGGTCGGCCCTCGATTTCTACCTGGCCCTGATGGATCACCTGGCACGCCGGGGGATTCCCTGCCCGCAGCCGCTGGCCGACCGCCAGGGCAACTTCCGGCGCTTGCTGGCCGGCAAACCGGCGGTACTGTTTACGTGCCTGCCTGGTGCCAGCATCGAACAGGCGACGGCGGCCGATTGTGCGGCAATCGGCGAGATGTTGGCCCGCTTGCACTTGGCGGCCGCCGATTTTCCCGACCCCTTGCCGAATCCCTGCGGTGCGGCCTGGTGTCGGGCCGTCGCCGCCGCGCTATTGCCGCAGATATCGCCGATCGAGCGGACCTTGCTCGCCGACGAGCTGGCCTTTCAGGCGGCGCAGGATTATCGGAGCTTGCCGCGTGGTGTCATCCACGCCGACCTGTTTCGCGACAACGTGTTGTGGGATGCCTGCGGTCGACCGAGCGGAATTCTCGATTTTTATTTTGCCGGCGAAGACTGCCTGCTGCTCGATCTGGCCGTGGTGGCCAACGACTGGTGCGTCGACCAGGCCGCCGTCGACCAACTGCTGACTGGCTACCAGCGCCAGCGTCTGCTGACGGCGAGCGAATGGCAGGTCTGGCCTGCCTTGCGGCGGGCCGCCGCGTTGCGTTTCTGGCTGCTGCGGCTGGAAGTGCGTCACCGACCGCGTTGTGGCGACGTGGTAACGATCAAGAATCCGGACCATTTCGCTGCCCTGTTGCAGCGCTTTCGCCTTGCCGACGGCGGGTTGCGCCGTTAGCATCCGTCCATGAACGAAAATCCTGTTTTCCCGATGGCGCCGCCGCCGTTCGACGGCGACTGCCGCGAAGTCGATCCCGGCGCCTGTTTCGACTGGCTGCGTCAGGGCTGGGCGTTGTTTATCGAGCATCCCGGCGTGTGGATCGGTTGTGCCGTGCTGATGCTCATCATGTTGCTGGCCATCTCCATCGTGCCCTTGTTCGGGCAGATCGCCGTCAATCTGCTGTTGCCGCTATTCGGTGCCGGCCTGTTGCAGCTGTGCCGGCAACAGTCGGAAGGCAAGGCACTCGAAATCGCCGATCTCTTTGCCGGCTTCAAGCACAATACCGGCTCGCTGGTCATGGTCGGTGTCGTCTACGTGGCCGGTATCTTCGGCATTGCCTTCGTCGCCTTCCTGCTGGTCAGTGCCGGCGTGCTGGGCGGAGCCATCACTGGCCGGGTCGGCGGCTTCGGTATCGCCCTCGGCGGTTTCATGCTGGCCACCCTGCTGGTCATGGTCCTGTCGGTGCCGGTCATCATGGCGACCTGGTTTGCTCCGGCCCTGGTTTTCTTCCACGACATGCAGCCGATTCCTGCCATGAAGGCCAGCTTTGCCGCCGGCGTCAAAAACTGGTTGGCCATGTCGGTGTTCGGCCTGATCCTGACTATCATGGCCTTCTTCGCCATGTTGCCGATCGGCCTGGGTTTCCTGCTGCTGTTGCCGGTCTTTTCCGGCGCGGTCTACGCTTCCTATCGCGATACTTTCGTGGGAGTCTGAGCGATGCGGGCCCAGACGCTTCCTGCGGTCGCCGGCTGGCGCTGGATTGGTGCCGGCTTCGCCATCTTCCGGCGCAATCCCATCCTGTTTTCGATGCTGGTGCTGGCGTACTGGTTTACCGTCCTGTTCCTGAATGTCGTGCCGGTGGTCGGCGTACTTCTCGCCTCGATGGTCGTGCCCGGTCTCTCCGTTGGCCTGATGCGGGCGGCGCGCAATCTGGAGCGCGGCCAGCCGATCGGGTTGCTAACCCTGTTCGGCGGCCTCAAGGAAAATACCCGGACCCTGCTGGCCCTTGGCGCCTTGTACCTGGCTTGTACCTTGGGCGCCGTTGGGCTGACCACGCTGAGCGATGGCGGTGATCTGCTGCGCTACTTGCTGGCGAGTACGCCGGCCGAGCGGGCGGCCGTCGAAGATGCCGACTTCACGCTGCCGGCCCTGGTATTGATGCTGGCGATGACGCCGGTGCTGATGGCCTACTGGTTCGCGCCGGTGCTGGCGGCCTGGCATCGCCTGCCGCTCGGCAAGTCGTTGTTCTTCAGTTTTGTCGCTTGCTGGATGAACTGGCGGGTATTCATGACCTATAGCGCCGGTCTGCTGGTGGTGGCCGGGCTGATTCCCGGCTTGTTGCTCGGTGTGCTGCTGGCGATATTTCCGGCGGCACAGAATTTTGCGACGGCGCTGGTTACCATGCCCATGTTGCTGATCGTTGCGCCGGTGGTGTTTGCCAGTTTCTACGCCAGCTATCGCGACATTTTCGGTATTTCGGAAATTGCCTGAACCGCTCGGCCTGTTCGGCGGCACCTTCGATCCGGTGCATTTCGGTCATCTGCGCCTGGCCGAGGAGGCTATCGAGCAACTCGGGCTGGGCGGCGTGCGCTGGATTCCGGCCGGCCAGCCGCCGCATCGCGGCACGCCGCGGGTCAGCGCCCGGCAACGCCTGGAGATGGTCTTGCGGTCGACGGCGGAAAATGCCCGATTTTCGGTCGATGCCGGCGAGGTCGAGGCCGCTGCGCCGAGCTATACGGTGCATACGCTGGAGCGCCTGCGTCGCGAACTGGGCGAGGCTCAGCCGCTGGTCCTGCTGGTCGGTGCCGACGCTTTCGCCGGAATGGCGAGCTGGCATCGCTGGCGCGATCTTTTTTCCCTGGCCCATATTGCCGTATCGCACCGCCCGGGTTTTCCGGTCGAGGCTCAGGCCTTGCCGCATGAGCTGGCCACCGAATTCGGCGACCGCCGACTCAGCGATCCCGCTGCTCTGAAGGAGGCGCCGGCCGGTGGTATCGTCACTTTCGCGATGACCCAGCTGGCCATTTCGGCGACGCAAATCCGTAAATCGCTGGCCGGCGGTCACTCGGCCCGCTATTTGCTGCCCGACAGCGTTCTCGACTACATTAAGCTTCACCAACTCTACCAATAGGTTTGAATTCCCCGATGGACATCCGCAAGCTGCAAAAAATCGTCGTTTCCGCCCTCGAAGACATCAAGGGCAAGGATATCGAAGTCATCAACACCGCCAAACTGACCTCGATGTTCGATCGCCTGATTATCGCCACCGGCGACTCCAATCGGCAGGTCAAGTCGTTGGCCGGTAACGTCCAGGAAAAGGTCAAGGAGGCCGGTGGCGAAGTGTTGTCGACCGAAGGCGAAGACACCGGCGAATGGGTGCTGGTCGACCTCGGCGACATCGTCGTCCATGTCATGCAGCCCAGCGTGCGTCAGTACTACAACCTCGAAGAGCTGTGGCAGGCGACTCCGGCCCAGCGACGCAAGGCATTGGAGCAGGGCGCGGCCGAATGAAGCTCTGCGTGCTCGCCGTCGGCCATCGCCAGCCCGCCTGGGTCAGCGAAGGTTGTGCCGAGTACCTGAAGCGCATGCCGCGCGAACTGCCGGCCAGCGTCACCGAGATCAAGCCCGAGCCGCGCGGTTCGAAAACCCGCGAGCAACTGCTGGCCGCCGAAAAAAGCCGGATTCGCGAAGCGCTGCCGGGCAGTTGTCGCCTGGTCGTCCTCGACGAAAAAGGCGACGATCTGACCACCCTGCAACTGGCCAAACGGCTCGAAGTCTGGATGCAGGACGGGCGGGACGTGGCGCTGCTGATCGGCGGCGCCGACGGTCTGGATGAGGAATTCAAGCAGCAGGCGGCCGACAAGCTGCGGCTGTCCAGCCTGACCCTGCCGCACGGCATGGCCCGGCTGGTGCTGTGCGAGCAACTCTATCGGGCGGTCACGGTCTTGAAGAACCACCCCTACCATCGGGAAGGATGATGCGTATTTATCTCGCCTCGCGCAGCCCGCGCCGCCGCGAACTGCTGACCCAGATCGGTGTCGCCTTCGACACGGTGATTTTTCGCACCGGCGAGCGGGCCGATCCGGAAACCGACGAAACGCCGCGCCCGGGCGAAGCCGTCGTCGATTACGTCGAGCGGGTGGCCCGCGCCAAGGCCGAGCACGGCGGTCGCATCCTGGCCTGGCGCAAGCTGCCGCCACGGCCGGTGCTGTCGGCCGACACCACGCTGGAATTCGACGGCGAGATCATCGGCAAGCCGTTCAACGAAGCGGAGGCCACGGCCTTCCTGCGTCGCTTGTCCGGTCGGACGCACCGGGTTTTGACCGGGGTGGCGGTCTACTGCGATGGGCGCACCGACTATGTGTTGTCGACCAGCGAAGTGCGTTTCCGGGTGCTGGACGACGAGGAAATCCGCCAGTACGTGTTGAGCGGCGAGCCGATGGACAAGGCCGGCGCCTACGGCATTCAGGGCCGCGCCGGCCTGTTCGTCGAGCATCTGGCTGGCAGCTATACCGGGGTGATGGGTCTGCCGGTGTGCGAAACCGGCGAGTTGTTGAAGCGACTCGGTTTTCGCATTTAAACCCGGGCGGCGACGGCCACGGCCCCGCTGAAGCCGTCGGGCAGCGTCAGCGCGAAACTGCGGCAGCCCGCCAGTGCTTTGGCCTGCTCGGGGCCGGCCTCACCCAGTGCCAGACCCCGGCATTTGAGGCGTGCTTCCAGGTCGGCCCAGGCTTGGGCGAAGGCTGCCCGGCGTTCGGCCAAAGGCAGGTTGGCGAGGGCTGGCGCGGTGCTGTTGCCCAGATAGTCGTCGGCCAGCCGGGCCAGTTCTTCATCGCCGGTCGGCAGCTGTGCGTAGTTCACCAGATCGACGCCGACCGGGCCATCCAGGTGAATGGCGAGCAGCGACAAACCCTCGTCGTGACTGAGCGACAGGCCGATGTTTCGTTGTGGATCGGGGCCGGTCAGGCGAATGGCCTGGCCGGGCGTCGAGTGAAGTTGGACAGACTCGGCAGGGCAGGCAAGCAAAGCGGCCAGCGCTTGGCACAAGACCTGGCGTACTTGTTGCCGAACTTGTGCGCGGGGGGCATGGCGCGGGGTGCCCACGGCGATCACCGTCAGTCTTGCCGGCGGCAGCGGACAAGGCCAGAAACGTACCGTCGGCTCGGGGCTGGTCATCTCAGGCGGTGCTCGGTGAGGCCGGGCAGCCGCGCCAGGCCGAGCCGGCTGGCAGGCTTTCCCCCTTCATGACCAGGGTCAGTGGCCCCAGGCTGACGTCGTCGCCGACTTCGGCACCGTACAGGACGCAACTGCGTGCGCCGAGATAGACGCGTTGGCCGATGACAACCTCGTCGATCTTCATCACGCGGTCTTCGAACAGATGGGTTTGCGGGCAGGTCAGCGCATTCAGTTCGCTGTAGTCGCCGATCCGCACGCAGTCGAATTCGGTCAGATCGGTGGTGTCCAGGTAAACGCCCTTGCCGATGCGGCTGCCGAGCAGGTTGAACGCCAGTGGCAGCCAGGGCGTGCCGCGCAGGTAGCGCATGAAATTGGGCACGGTGATGCCTTCGTACAGGTTGGTCGCCGCTTCGGACAGCCAGACGAAAGGCGTCCACATCGGCTCGGCGCGTTGGCGGTAGTTGCCGAGCAGCAGCCATTTGAACAGGGCGATCAGCACGAAGGTGCCCAGACCGTAAGCCAGTCCGGCGATGGCCAGGGTCCAGGCGACATCGCCCCAGCGTCCACCTTCGGCGGCCCCCATGGTATTGAGGACAACGGTGTAGCCGACGGCAATCACCACCGCATGCGGGGTGACGATGCGGAAGGCTTCGACCAGACCCCGCCCGATCCGCCGTAGCCAGGAAGGCCGGAAGGTGAGTTCCTCCGGGAAGCCGGTAGTTTGCTCGCGGGCCGGCAGGTTGAGGGCCGGTGAGCCGAGCCAGGTGTCGCCGGAGCGGATGCGTTCATTGGCCGGGGCGCGCGAATGGACGCCGATCAGCACGTTTTCCGGCAGCGTGGTGCCGTCGGGAATGAAGGCCCCATTGCCGACGAAGCTGCGCCGGCCGATGACCGTCGGCTGGATGCTCATCCAGCCGCCGTCGATTTCCTCGTCGCCGAGCAGCACCGCATCGGCGATGAAGGTTTCGTCGCCGAGAATGAGCAGGTCGGGCACCAGTCCCTGCGCCGTCGAAATCTCGGCGTCGCGGCCCACCTGGGCACCGAGCAGGCGGTACCAGAAAGGGGCGTAGATCGTCGCATAGACGCCGTGCAAAACGTTGAGACTGGCTTCCTGGATCTGGTTGACCAGCCAGCGGTTGCAATAAACCTGGCTGTGGATCGCCCAGCGCCCGGCTTCCAGGCGGGGCAGCAGGCTCCAGCGGATGCCGGCCGATAGCAGCGCGGTACACACGATGAGTACGGCAGTGGCCGGGAAAGCCAGTACGAAGTATTTGGCCAACTGAAAGGCGATGCCGTTGCCTTGCAGCCAGGGGTGGCTTTCGTCGATGCCGTCGATCAGCATGAAGCAGGGGAAGACCGGCATGAAAAACAGCACGGCCGTACCGAGGACGCCGAGCAGGAAAAACAAACCCTCGCGGGCCAGCCGGGTTTCGGAAACGACGGGGCGGGGCGGCAGGGCCGACGGATTGAAGGCGCCGCTGTCGCGGGCCGGCGAACCACTCCAGATGCGGCCGGCGGGTAGCGTCTGGCCGTCGCCCAGGGCCGATTGCCCATCCAGATGACCATAGGTTTCGACCCGGGTGTTGCCTTCGAGCACGGCATAGGAGCCGAGGCAGGCATGGTCGTCCAGCGTGATCGAACCAAGGATCAGTTCGCCGCGCTCGACCCGGGCATTTTCCAGGTTAACCGCATTGCCAATGCTGACGCCGTCGCCGATGTGCAGCAAATCGGGAGCGCGCAGGGTGATCGAGCCGATTTGCACTTCCTGCCCGACCCGGGCGCCGAGGGCGCGCAACCACCAGCGGTAAAGGGGGGAGCCGCTCAGCATGTATACCGGAGCTGCTTCGATCAGCCGGTCGGCCAGCCACCAGCGGAAATAAGTCAGGCCCCACAGCGGATAACGTCCGGCCTTGAGTCGCCCCAGGAGCAGCCATTTGCCGCCGATGGCGATGAAAAACTCGAAGATCGTGGCGAGCAGGAAAACGCCGACCGAGGCGGCGATGGCCCGGACGATCGAGTCACCGGGGTCGCCGGTGAAGAAATGATAGGTGAAGAACGGGGCCAGCCATTGCGCCATGCGCAGGCAGACCAGCAGGGGGACTGCTGCGGCCTGGGCTGCCCCGCACAGCCAGCGGCGTAGGGCGGAGGGGGGCGTCCAGGTGTGCTGCCGGCTGACGATCTCCGGGGTGTCGGCCAGGGCTTCGGCGATTTTCCCGATCTGCCGATGCTGGTAGATGTCGCGCACCGAGAAACTGGCGAAGCGTGCTTCATTGCGCAGGGCCGAGGCCAGGCGGGCGGCGAACAGCGAGTGGCCGCCCAGGTCGGTGAAAAAATCGGCGTCGCGGCGGATGGCCTGACCGGGGAAGAGGCGGGCCAGCGCGGCGAACAGACAGACTTCGGCGGCGGTCGCCGGGGTGTCGGAATCGGCTGCCGGGCCTGCCGGCAGGCTGAGGGGGTGGGCGCGCAGGGCCTTGCGGTCGATCTTGCCGGAAGTCAGGCGGGGCATTTCGGACAGGGTCTCGAAATGCGACGGCACCATGTAGGGCGGCAAGCGTTCGAGCAGTGCGTTGCGCAGCGCCGGCAGGGTCAGAGCGGGTTCGGCCACCAGATAGGCGACCAAACGCTCGATACCGTCGTCATGGCGCAGGACGACGGCGGCGGTACCGACGGCGGGCTGAGCGGCGAGGACTGCCTCGATTTCGCCGAGTTCGACGCGGAAACCGCGAATTTTTACCTGATCGTCGGTCCGGCCCAGGCAATGAACCTGGCCGTGGGCATCGATGCGGGCCAGGTCGCCGGTGCGGTACAGGCGACGGTCGTGTTTGCCAGTTGCCCACGGGTTGTCGAGGAACTTTTCGGCGGTCAGTTCGGGGCGGCCGAGGTAGCTGGCGGCAACGCCCGGACCGGTAATGCACAACTCGCCGGTTTCTTCCGGTGGCAGCAGGCGCAGGCCGGATTCGGTCGCCGGATCGATGACCAGCAGGCCGTAATTGGGCAGCGGTCGGCCGATGGTCACCGGCTGGCCGGAGTGCAGTTCGGCCAGGCTGGCCGAGACGGTGGCTTCGGTCGGTCCGTAGGTGTTGAACAGCTGTCGGCCGGGCTTGGCCCAGCGCTCGACCAGGCTGGGTGGGCAGGCTTCGCCGCCGAGATTTATCAGGCGCAGGCCGGGGATGTCTTGGGCAAACAGGGCGAGCAGGGTCGGCACCGCATGCAGTACCGTGATTTGCTGCTCGATCAGCGCGAAGGGCAGGGTTTCCGGGTCGCTGGCGATTTCCTTGGGGGCCAGCCACAGGGTGGCGCCGACCAGATAGCTGATCCAGATTTCCTCGAAGGACATGTCGAAGGCAACCGAGAAGCCTTGATAAACCCGGTCGTCCGCCCGGATGCCGAGGACGGCGTTTTCGCTGCGCAGGAAATGACAGATGGCCTCTTGCGCGATCAGAATGCCCTTGGGCTTGCCGGTCGAGCCCGAGGTATAGATGACGTAGGCCGGGTCGCCCGGCTGGCTGCCACTGCGGTGCAATAGCGGTTCCGGATGGGGAGCGCTCAGATCGCTTGCGGTCCACCGCCGAAAAGCGGCAAATTCCGGGGCGGCCGCAGCTTCGGTCGGGCAGATCAGGCCAGCCGCCCGGGCATCGTCGAGGCAGACGGCGATGCGCTCGACCGGCGTGTCGGCATCGAAGGGCAGCCAGGCGGCACCGCTCTTGGCGATGCCGAGTTGCGCTACCAGCAGTTCCATGCCGCGCGGCAGCCACAGACCGACGATGCAGCCGGGGCCGATACCGTCGGCAATCAGCCGGGAGGCGATGCGGTCGGCCAGACTGTCGAGTTCGCCGTAGGAGAGTTGCTGCCCGTCGGCGATCAGCGCGATGTTCTCCGGCAGGCGGGCGGCGGTGGCTTCGAACAGATCGGCCAGGGTTTCCGGACGAATCAGTTCGGGGGCGGACGGGCCGTTCAGCAGACCGGGCAGGCGGGGCGAGGAGGTGGACATGGCGCGACGACGGTGAACAATGGGGCAGTGTGCCGGAGAACGGATTCTGCGGCGCGCCAATTTAGCCGTTTTTGCCCAGGCGGGCAAAAATGCCGACGCGGCGCTCGAAGAGCTGGCTTTCGGTGAACGAGGAGACGAAGGCGCGATTGAGCGATTTCTCGATTGTCATGCCTGCCGGCAGTGAGAAGCCGGCGATGCTCTGGGCCGCGTTCAGGTTCAGGGTTTCGTCGAGCATCTGGCCGGCAGCTATACCGACCAGATGGGGCTGCTGCCGGTGTGCGAAACCGGCGAACTGCTCAAGTGTCAGATTTGCCCGCCGCTTTGAGCAGGGCGGCCGCCGCCTCACGGCTACCGGTCGCTTGTGGCAAGGGAGGGCGCGGGCTGGCCCAGAGCTTTTCCAGCGGCATGTGCACCTCGCCGTTGAGCAATGCCGCCTCGCTGATCTGGCCGCCGCAGCCATTGGCTTGTAGCCAGTCAATCAGGCAGTCCTGCTCCGGCCAGTCGCGCCGGCGTTGGTAGAGTAGCGGCGTGCCATTGCAGGCCGCTTCGGTAAAAGTGCCGTAGCCGGGCTTGGTGATGATGGCGTCGACCGAACAAAGCAGGTCGGTGAAGCCGAGGCCGAAGCTTTCGAAAGCGATGGCGTCGGGGTGGCCGCATTGCCAGTCGGCGCTAAGCAGCCAGCGGATGCCGGGCAGGCGTGGCCAGTTTTCCACCGGCACGCGGTGGGCGATGCCACCCATGGCGATCAGTACGGCCTTGTCGCCGCTCAGACCGAGATCGTGGCGCTGACCGTGCCTGGCAATCGGGCCGACCTCCTCCACATTGGTCAGGGCAGGCATGGGCATGCCGGGCGTAACGCGCAGGAAGCGCTTGGCCGAGCGGTAGGCGGCCAGCATCTGGGTGTGAATCGGGGCTGCCCAGGATTCGTTGCCGAAAAAATGGCCAAATAGATCGGCCCAGTTCAGCGAGCACAGGCTGCAGGCTGGAATGCCGGCAGCGGCTGCACCGGCCAGCGGCAGGTAGCTGACGTTGGTGAGCACCAGATCGGGCTTTAGCGTCGCCAGAAAGTTCGCTTCGCGCGTCACACTGGCCGGCCAGTCGGCATGGGCAGTGCGGTAGGCGGCAGCGCTGGCGGCGAGGTCGACGCGCGTGGCGTCGATCATGCGGTAACCGAAATCGCTGCTGGCTTCGATCAGCGTAAAAGGAACGTGAATCCGCTCGCGCAACTTGGCCGGCGGCAAGCCGCTTCTTACGGTCAACCGCAGATCCGGCGCCATTTCCGCCAGGGCGTTGAGCACCGGGGCCGTGATGGCCAGATGCCCGAAGCCGTGGCTGGAAATGTCGACGAAAAGATGCAAATCAGCGATTCGTGAATGTTGGCTTGCGCTTCTCGACGAAGGCGGCCATCCCTTCGCGCTGGTCGTGCAGGCCGAAGCTGGCGTGGAAGACGCGGCGCTCGAAGAGCAGCCCTTCGTTGAGCGAGGATTCGAAGGCGCGGTTCACCGATTCCTTAATCATCATGACGACCGGCAGTGAGAAGCCGGCGATGGTCTGGGCTGCTTTCAGGGTTTCGTCGAGCAATTGGTCGGCGGGAATGACGCGGGCGACCAGGCCGGATTTTTCGGCTTCGGCGGCATCCATCAGGCGACCGGTCAGGCACATGTCCATCGCCTTGGCCTTGCCGATGGCACGGGGCAATCTTTGTGTTCCCCCGGCCCCGGGCAGGGTGCCGATCTTGACTTCCGGCTGGCCGAATTTGGCAGTGTCGGCGGCGTAGATCATGTCGCACATCATGGCGAATTCGCAGCCGCCGCCCAGCGCGTAGCCGGCCACCGCGGCGATCACCGGCTTGCGGGCGCTCTTGATGCGTTCCCACTTGGCGGTGATGAAGTCGCTCTTGTAGGCGTGCATGTAGTCGAAATCCTTCATCACGCTGATGTCGGCGCCGGCGGCAAAGGCTTTTTCGTTGCCGGTGAGGACGATGCAGCCGATGTTTTCGTCGGCTTCGAAGGCGTCGACCGCCGCCGCAATGCCTTCAACGACGGCATCGTTCAAGGCGTTCATCGCCTCCGGGCGATTGATGCGGATCAGGCCTACCTTGCCGTGGATTTCGCTGAGGACTACCGGGTTCATGTCTGCTCTCCTGGGTTGTTGTCTTGGGGATGTTCGATGACGCAGCCGCCAATGCGCTGCGCCTTGCCGCGAAACAGCGCGACCAGCCGACCGTCTTCGCCGTGTACGCTGACATCGTAAACGCCGCTGCGGCCCTTGAGCGCCTGTTCGGTTGCCGTGGCGATCAGCACTTCGCCGGCCTTGCCCGGCGACAGGAAATCGATATGGGCGGCAGCGGCGACCGTGGTCTGGTTGTAGCTGTTGCAGGCGTAAGCGAAAGCGGTGTCGGCCAATGTGAAGATGATGCCGCCATGGCAGGTGTGGTGGCCGTTGGTCATGTCCGGGCGCACCGGCATGGCGATTTTCGCCGTGCCCGGACCGATGGCCAGCAATTGCATGCCGAGCAGGGCGGGAGCCTGGTCGCGCGGCCACATGGCGGCCGCCACCTGTTCGGCGAGTTGTTGCGGCGATTGCGAGGTGCTGGGCGACGACATGGTACGGGATGGGCGAAGATGAGGGCTGCATCTTAGCAGGCCGTCGGGTGACGGGTTTGTCTTGCCGATGACAGTCGGCCCTGCGCTATCCTGCTAGTCTTGCCGCCATGACGGATAAAACGGAGACGACATGACTTACGCCATCGAAACGCAGCCCCTCTGGCAACCCGATCCCGCCATTGCAGGCGATACCCGCATGGCGGTTTTCATGCAGGCCATGGGCTTTGGCTGCTATGCCGATTTCTGGCAATGGTCGGTGGAGCAGCCGGAAATCTTCTGGTCGAGGCTGTGGGATTTCTGTGGTGTGGGCGGTGAAAAGGGCGGCGAAATTCTCGTCGACGGCGACCGGATGCCGGGTGCCCGGTGGTTTCCCGAGGCACGCCTGAATTACGCGGAAAATCTGCTGCGCCGGCGTGACGACGGGGAAGCGCTGGTTTTTTGGGGCGAGGACAAGGTCAAACGGCGGCTGTCGTACGCCGGGCTTTATCGCGAAGTGGCCCGTTTCCAGCAATTCCTGATTGCCAATGGTGTCGGCGCGGGCGACCGGGTGGCCGGTTATCTGCCCAACCTGCCGGAAACCCTGATCGCCATGCTGGCCACCACGGCGCTGGGCGCGATCTGGTCGTCGGCGTCGCCGGATTTCGGCGTGCAGGGGGTGCTCGACCGTTTTGGTCAGATTGAGCCGAAGGTGCTGATCTGCGTCGATGGCTACTGGTACAACGGCAAGCCGGTCGATTGCCTGGCCAAGAATGCCGAGGTCGCGGCGCGTCTGCCGTCGCTGGTCAAAACGGTGGTCGTGCCGTATCTGGCCGAGCGGCCGGAGATCGGCGCGCAGACCGATGCGCTGCTGTGGAACGCCTTGCCTGCGGTCGACGGCGAAAAAGCCGTGATTTTCAATCGGGTGGGCTTTGCGCATCCGCTGTTCATCATGTTTTCCAGCGGCACGACCGGTGTGCCCAAGTGCATCGTTCATGGCCACGGCGGCGTGCTGCTCCAGCATTTGAAGGAGCAGCAGCTGCACAGTGATGTGCGTCCCGGCGACCGCCTGTTCTATTTCACTACCTGCGGCTGGATGATGTGGAACTGGCTGGTCTCCGGTCTGGCCAGCAGCGCCACCTTGCTGCTCTACGATGGCTCGCCGTTTGCCGGCGGCGGTACGGTGCTGTTCGACTATGCGGCCAGCGAGCGGATGACTCACTTCGGCACCTCGGCCAAATTCATCGATGCCGCCGCCAAGCTCGGTCTGACGCCGGGCAAGACGCACGATCTGGCCGCCCTGCGCGCCATGTTCTCGACCGGCAGCCCCTTGTCGCCGGAAGGCTTCGACTGGGTCTATCGCGAGATCAAGCAGGACATCCTGCTGGCGTCGATTTCCGGCGGCACCGACATTGTTTCCTGCTTTGTGCTGGGTAATCCGCTGTTGCCGGTCTATCGCGGCGAAATCCAGTGCCGGGGGCTGGGCATGGCGGTCGACGTGTTCGACGAGACCGGTCAGCCGGTGCGTTCGGCCAAGGGGGAACTGGTCTGTACCAAGCCATTTCCGGTCATGCCGGTCGGCTTCTGGAACGATCCGGACGGTGCCAAATACCGTGCCGCTTATTTCGAGCGTTTCGCCAATGTCTGGTGTCACGGCGATTTTTCGGAACTGACTGCACATGACGGCATGATTATCTACGGCCGCTCGGATGCCACGCTGAATCCGGGCGGCGTGCGGATCGGCACCGCAGAAATCTACCGGCAGGTCGAGCAGTTGCCGGAAATTCTCGAATCCCTGGTCATCGGCCAGGACTGGCCGCCCGGCCGGAACGACGACGTGCGCGTCGTGCTCTTCGTCAAGCTCCAGGAGGGGTTGGTGCTGGATGCTGGCTTGATCGAGCGCATCAAGCAGCAGATTCGCGCCAACACCACGCCGCGCCACGTTCCGGCCAAGGTCGTGCAGGTGCTGGATATTCCGCGCACCAAGTCGGGCAAGATCGTCGAACTGGCGGTGCGCAATGTCGTGCACGACCAGCCAGTGAAAAATGTCGAGGCCCTGGCTAACCCGGAAGCGCTGGAATTCTTCCGCGCCCGGCCCGAATTGGCCGACTGATTAACTGCGTCCGAAAACCAGGCGGCGCAGGGCTTCCCGGGTGGTGCTCAGGGTCTTGCCCAGCATTTCCCGGGCCATGCCGCCGAGCAGGGCGCAGGCGCTGGTAATGCGCCGGCTGGCTTCCGGGCTTTCGATCCAGCGGTAGAACAGGCTGGCTGCACCAAGGCTGGCGGTCAACGCCAGCAGCAAGCCGCAAATGGCCGAGCCTGGCGATGCCAGCTCAAGCTGGCTATACACCGTGTTGGCCAGCAGCAGGATCGGGAAGTGCACCAGGAACAGCGAGTAGGAAATCCGGCCGAGGAAAGCCAGCGGACGGGCATTGGGCCATTGTTCAAGCAGGCCGCTGCGCCGGCTGAAACCGAGGGTCAGGGCGACGAACAGAGCCAAGGCGATACGCAAGCGGAAATCGACGACCAGAGCGGCGATGGCCACCGTGGCAATGACGCCGAGCCAGGCGGACAGGTGGCGCCGGTCGGCGGCCCACCAGGCGGCGGCCCCCAGGCCGTAGGAGCCGAAGAAATAGAGCGCCCAGTTGTCCCAGCCAGCGTCGCGGTTGAACCAGAACAGCGAGCTGGTAGCGACGGTCAGCACCAGCGCCGGTGCGATCAGGCGGGTGCGGCCGGCCCAGAGCAGTACGGCCATCAGGGCGAAGAGCTGGAAATCGATGGCGATATACCAGACGCCCGCCGACAGGGCGTCGACCCCGAGCAGGCCGTGCAGCAACAGGGCGTGGGCCAGCCATTGGCCGAAGGTGGCGCGCGCCGGAATGGCATCGTCGTCCATCCAGCGGTCGGCAATGGCGGCCGCGACGATGGCCAGGCCGATGGCAGCCAGGTAGGGAACGGTCAGCCGCAGGTAGCGTTTCCAGATCAGTGGCAGCGGCGAGACGGCGAGGGCCTGGCCGTTGGCCGACAGGCCACGGGCGGCGAGAAAGCCGGCAACGACCAGGAAAACCTGGACGGCCATGCGGCCATAGTCGTAGAACCAGCCGAAGAGGGTCGGCCATGCTTCGTTGGCGACGGCCGCCAGCGGGCCGTAGGAAGAAAAATGGTTGGCCAGGACAAGCAAGGCCGCCAGCGCCTTGAGGGCGTCGATTAACGGCATGCGAAGGGTGGATTGGCTCATGACACTTATTTTACACCAATTGCTGCGGTGCACAATTCAAGGCTGGCATATTGTTTGTACAGAGGAATCAGAGATAACGCGCGACGAAGGACTTGGTGTACATGGCCGGTAAATCGATCCAGACGCGATGGCCGCTGCCCGGTGCGACGTCAATCGGCTGGCCGGCAGCGTTTTCCATGCGGGCGATGAGCTGCGTATGGTTGCCCGACGGGTGTACGCATTCCAGCCGGTCGCCGAGATTGAAGCGGTTCTTGACGACGATTTCCATCAGGCCACGCGCCGCATCAAACGCCACGGCATCGCCGACATAGAGACTGCGCTCCGATTCCGAACTGCCGCGCAGGTAATTCTGGTAGTCGGCATCGTGGTGGCGCTGGTAGAAGCCGTCGGTATAGCCGCGGTTGGCCAGGCCTTCCAGTTCGCGCAGCAGCGCCGGGTCGAGCGGCTTGCCGGCGACGGCGTCGTCGATGGCCTGGCGGTAGGATTGGGTGGTGCGGGCGACGTAATACGGGCTCTTGGTACGGCCCTCGATTTTCAGCGAATCGACGCCGATGTCCACCAGGCGCTGGACGTGCTCGATGGCGCGCAGGTCCTTCGAGTTCAGGATATAGGTGCCGTGCTCGTCTTCCTCGATCGGCATCAGCTCGCCGGGGCGCTGCTTTTCCTCGATCAGGATTTCCTGTTCGCGGTCGGTGTAGAAATTGACTGGCTGGTTGCCGGAGCTCGACAGCTTGTAATCCCAGCGGCAGGAATTGGTGCAGGTGCCCTGGTTCGGATCGCGATGATTGAAGTAACCGGAAAGCAGGCAGCGGCCGGAATAGGCGATGCACAGCGCGCCGTGCACGAAAACCTCCAGCTCAATGTCCGGGCATTGCTGGCGGATTTCGGCGACTTCGTCGAGCGATAGCTCGCGCGACAGGATGATGCGGTCGACGCCGATTTTTTGCCAAAAACGCACGGCCGCCCAATTCACTGTATTGGCCTGCACCGACAGGTGGATAACTTGCTCCGGCCAGGTTTCGCGCACCATGTCGATCAGGCCGGGGTCGGACATGATGAGTGCGTCCGGCTTCAAGGCGACGACCGGCGCCATGTCGGCCAGGTAGGTGGCCAGCTTGGCGTTGTGCGGAAAAATGTTGCTGACCACAAAAAACTGCTTGCCGCCGGCATGGGCTTCATCGATGCCTTCCTTCAGCGCGGCGATGCTGCCGAATTCGTTGTTGCGCACGCGCAGGCTGTAGCGCGGCTGGCCGGCGTAGATGGCGTCGGCGCCGAAAGCGAAGGCGGTACGCATCATGTCGAGCGAGCCGGCGGGGGCGAGCAGTTCGGGAGCCTTGGGCATAGTAAGATGCTGAAAAAACCGCGAATTCTATCCCCTATGTCCGAAGAAATACTCATCAACTTCACCCCGCAGGAGACCCGGGTTGCCGTCATGCAACAGGGGGTTGTCCAGGAATTGCATATCGAGCGTACGGCCAGTCGTGGTCTGGTAGGCAATGTTTATCTCGGGCGCATCGTGCGTATCCTGCCCGGCATGCAGTCGGCTTTCGTTGAAATCGGCCTCGAACGCACTGCCTTCCTGCATGTCGCCGACATCTGGCAACCGCGCGAGCCGGCGACCGAGCGTAGTCCCGAGCGGCCGATCGAGAAAATTCTCAGCGAAGGGCAGAGTCTCGTCGTTCAGGTGGTCAAGGACCCGATCGGTACCAAGGGCGCGCGGCTGTCTACACAAATTTCCATTGCCGGACGCATGCTGGTTTACCTGCCACAGGAAAAGCATATCGGCATCTCGCAGCGCATCGAGTCGGAGAGCGAGCGCGAGGCCTTGCGCGCGAGGATCACCCGCCTGGTGCCGGCTGACGAAAACGGCGGTTTCATCGTGCGGACTATGGCCGAGAATGCCAGCGACGAGGAGTTCGCCACCGATATTGCCTACCTGCGCAAGACCTGGGCCGATATTCGCGACAAGGCCCGGGTTTCCGGGCCGCCGACCGTGCTTTATCAGGAGCTGTCGCTCGGCCAGCGCGTGTTGCGCGATTTCGTCAACCCGGACAGCGCGCGCATCGTCATCGACTCCCGCGAGAATTTCCAGAAATTGACTGCTTTTGCCGAGGAGTACACCCCGGCCGTGCTGGGTTTGCTCGATCACTACACCGGCCAGCGTCCGCTGTTTGATCTGCA
>Ga0316605_10000836_pt1 | contig 18961 bp, 20 predicted proteins | sample OWC_soil_day20_n_FD_207666 | JGI IMG/M metagenome (GOLD analysis project Ga0316605, IMG submission 207666) | Wetland soil microbial communities from Old Woman Creek delta, Ohio, United States - OWC_soil_day20_noCT | ecosystem: Environmental > Terrestrial > Soil > Wetlands | place: USA: Ohio...
TATAGGCGAGGAGGGCGTCGATGGCCTGGCGGGCAGCCGACAGCCCGGTGGCGTCGCCCATATGCCCCTCGGCGGCGGCGCGAAACTGCTGGATCAAGGCCACCCAGCGCGCATGCTGGGCGTCCATCTCGGCGATGCCGATGCTGTATTTGGGGTCGATGGCGGCTGTGGTCACGACATGCTTCCTTCTGGGTCAAGGACGCATTGTGCCGACTTCGACCGCCACCGACAATCGGATAACGGCCCTATAACGAAGAGGGCATTGTGGTGGCGAGCGCCTGCTTCTCGGCCACCGCGTCACCCACCAGGGCGAAACCGAGAGCCTTGCCATCGGCATTCTCGAACAGGGCGCGCATGCCGGCCGCCGTGGCCTCCTCGCGCCAGGCGCCCGCCGCACCCATGGCCGGCGGACAGACCACCGCCGGGCAGGCGGGGGTCTTCACCACCACCGGCATGGCGGGGTAGACCACCTCGGTGGGTGAGCCGGCCAGGGTCTTGGCCAGGACGCGGGCCTGCTGCATGATCGGCATCACGAAGGGGAGATTGAGGCCAGCGACTTCGGCGCAGTCGCCGACTGCGTAGATGTCCGCCGCCGAAGTCGCCAACCGCTTGTCAGTGACGATGCCGCGATTGACGCTGAGGCCGGCGGCCTGGGCCAACGCTACTTCCGGCTTGAGGCCGACGGCGGAAAGCACCAGATCCGCCCGGGTGATCTCCCCCTGGTTGTCGGTGAGGCGGTAGGCGTCACCGTCCTTTTCCACCCGGGTCACGCTGGCGCCGAAGTGAAAGCGCACTCCGGCGGCTTCCAGCTTGTCGCGGAAGAAGGCCGCCGTCTGCGCCGGCAGCAGGCGACCGAGGGGCTGGGGGGCGATGTCGAACACATCGACCTCGAAGCCGGCACCACGCAGATCGTTGGCGAATTCGCAGCCGATCAGACCGGCGCCGAGCAGGGCGACACGGCGCTTGCCTTCGAGCCGGGCGCGAAAAACCGCATAGTTGGATAACCAGTTCACCGACAGAATCTCCGCCGCACCATCGCCCTCAATCGGCAGCCGGATCGGCTGGGCGCCGACAGCAAGCACTAACTTGGAATACGCCAGCGTACCGCCATCGACAGTAATCTCATGGCGCACCGGGTCGATCGCCGTCACCCGCGCTCCGGCGCGAATCTCGGCCTTGAGCTGGGCGGCGAGGGCATCGCGCGGCGTGATGGTCAGCTGCGCCGCGCTCTTGCCTTGGGCGAAAGCGTTGGAGATATTGGGCTTGGAATAGAAGCCCCCGTCCTCCCAGGTAACGATGACGACGGGCCGCTCTTGGTCAAGCTTGCGTAGTTCTCGTACTACGCTAATGCCGGCGAGACCGCTACCGAGGACGACGACGGGTTCCATTGGCTATTCCTCCAAAAGACTGCGCAACATCCACGCCGTCTTCTCATGAATCTCCAGCCGCTGGGTCAGCAGGTCCATGGTCGGCTGGTCGTTGGCCTTTTCCACCACAGGGAACAGGCTGCGGGCGGTGCGGGCGGTGGCTTCCTGGGCGGCGACGAGGAGCTTGATCATGTCGATGGCCTTGGGCACACCTTCCACTTCCTTGATCGAGGCCAGCTGGTTGAATTCCTTGTAGGTGCCGGGGGCGGCGAAATCGAGGGAGCGGATGCGCTCGGCAATCAGGTCGAGGGCGTTCCACTGCTCGGTGTATTGGCCCATGAACATCAGGTGCAGGGTGTTAAACATGGGCCCCTTCACGTTCCAGTGGAAGTTGTGGGTCATGAGGTAGAGGGTGTAGCTGTCGGCCAGCAGGCGCGAGAGGCCGGCGGCGATTTTTTCCCTGTCTTTTTTGTTGATGCCGATGTCCATGATGTTCTCCTTGCTTTGGCGGCCGGGGCAGGGCGCCCCGACCTGTTGCATCTCACACCTAGACCGCCACCATCTCGAAGTCAGCCTTGGCGACACCGCAGTCGGGGCAGGACCAGGTTTCAGGAATGTCTTCCCAGCGGGTGCCGGGGGCAATGCCGTGTTCGGGATCACCGGCGGCTTCGTCATAAACCCAGCCACAAACCACACATTGAAATTTCTTCATTTTCGATCTCCTTTGATTCGGCGTAGCCGGTTGAATTAGGCAATGCTGTCGAGCTGGGCCTGGTAGTGGTTGGCGTGACGCTCTTCCACTTTAGCCAGGGCGGCGAAGCGCTTGGCGGCCTTGGCCAGGGTGGCGGCGAAGCGCGCCGCATGTTCCTTGGACTCGTCGATTTGCTGGTCGAGTTCCTTCACCGCATCGGCGTGGCCTTCGGCCTCGGCCTCGTGGCGGAACTTCGGATACATCTCGGTGTATTCGTAGGTCTCGCCGTCGATTGCGTATTGCAGGCACTTGGCCGGCGTCAGGCTGTCGGCGGGGAAGAGCAGGTCGAGGTGGCCGAAGGCGTGTTGCACTTCCTGGTCGGCGGTTTCCTCGAAGGTGCGCGCCGTGGCCTCGTCACCGGCAGCGCGGCAGAGCTTGGCGAAATAGCGATACTTGATGTGCGCCATCGACTCGCCGGCAAAGGCGGATTCGAGATTCTGGATGGTGACGGACGGACTGGCATTGCTCATGATGGGTCTCCTGGTCGTGCATGAATGTCGTGTTGACGGAAGCCATTCTGCGCGCCGGGAGGCAATCAATCTAATGAATTATTGCTACGAGTTGAATAGCTATGCCCTATTGGATAGAGCCAACGATACACATCATTGGTGCATCGGCTATGCCAATAAAGAACGGGGGGCAAAGACTGGGAAGTGAATTGCCCCGCCCGAACTTGCCTATTCACGCGGCTCTCGGGGCGATTGCATCTTGGTTACGGCCATTCATTACGGGTAATTCGACCCTGGCCCCTTATCGTTCCCATCTAATTGATATTAATGACGCTTTTCTCTTAAAGTAGCGCCATTGGACCCTGGCCCCTTATCGTTATGTCAGCCGGCATGCGCAAGACCCTCATTGGACTTTCATTTTGGATAGTTGATAAACCTTCCCATCAAATTTCCACAATTGGTCTTCTCGTCGGGCAGCAGTAGCTCGGGAGGTTGCAATGTGGCGAAGACCGTTTTGTGATCCGCTACCAACTGTAAGGTCGTAAGTGACATGAAACAGTGCCACCTGGTATTGTCCGTTCGGCAATTTAACAAGAACCCATACCGGGGCGGCACTAGCGGCCCAAGAGCAAGCGTCTGCAGTTGTCGCCACCCAATCAACGTTAGGATCGCTATCTCTCAATGCCACGGCCTTCCCGATAAACTTGCAAGGCTGATCTTGGTAGTTTGTGGGCATATCCTTCTGAAATCTGGCGATCCCTGCGGTGACCTCACTCGGCAAGGGAATGAGCGACTCGTCTTCAACAACGAATGTCGCCCCGAAAGCATTCACGACCCACAGTAGCGTAACGAGTGCGATGAGGCGCATGGTCTCTCCTAACAGGAAACGGGGCCAGGCTCGGATTTCCGGGCTTTTGCGGCACATACCCCCGTTCCGCGTAATCCTATCAGCATTCCGGCTTACCTGACCTATCCCGTTTCACTTTCCGCACCGCCCCAAGCCGCGCCGGATGGCGATCCTTGGCATGACTGCCCTGCGAGCGCCATTTGACGGCCTTGCACGGATACCCCTGCCTGAAACCGCCATTTAACGCGGCTTCCAGGCCATGTCGCTACGGGGAAGAGAAGCCGGGGTAATCGGGGTCTGTCCCCTGTTTATTGCTAAAGCTCTCGCGGAAAGCGCCAATACATGGCGGTGGTGGTTACATCGTTAACTCAATCGCATAGTCACTGACCTGTATCGCCGCTTTCATCGAGCAGGCGCTGCATGGCCGGATAATTGAAGCTTTTGGCGAGGTGGGACAGCGTAGCTGCCAAATCGCCATTGATCTGCCCAATCTGGTCGAGTAGCACCGCGATGCGCTCGCTGTCCAGGCGTTCCAGGGAGTCCCGGAGTTCCCGCTTCAAATCGGCCGGCAAAGCTACCGCCGTTGGCATAACCGGTACGGCCGCAGCTTCGACGGCTGCGGAACGATAGACGTATTTGAGCCCCAGTTGCCGCTCCAGGCAATCGTAGATTTCGCCAAAGCGGTAGGGCTTGGCCACGAAATCGTTCATGCCGGCGGCGACCATCTCTTGCTGCTGCTCTTTGAAGGCCGAGGCCGTCACAGCGACGATCTTGACCTTGCCGCCGTCGGGCAGTAAACGGATGTGCCGGGTGGCCTCCAGGCCATCCATGACCGGCATCCGCCGGTCCATCCAGATCAGGTCGGGATGCCATTCCTGAAAAAGCCGAACGCAGTGCTCGCCATTCTCCGCCACCTTGGTTTCGAGGCCGATGGTGTCCATCAGCCGGCTGAGCAACAACTGGTTCTCGTGCTGGTCCTCAGCGATTAGGATGCGGTAGGCGCGCTGCCCGGGCGCCAGGCCAACAACCTCGCGGTTTTCTGCGGGCTGGGCTGTCGGAAGGTCCGCCAGTTCCACGGGCAATTCCACCCGAAATAGAGAACCATTGCCAAGAGTGCTTTCGACGGCGATGCGGCCACCCATCAGCTCAACGAATTGCTTGGTAATCGTAAGCCCCAACCCCGTGCCTTTCTGTTCCGCTACTTTCGCCAATTGCACGAAGGGCTTGAAGATTCGCTCCTGGTCCTCCGGGCCAATACCGGGGCCGCTGTCCTCGACTTCGATCAGCAGGTACTGCCGGTCGTCTTGCTTCACGCTCAGGCGGATGATCACGCCGCCCGTCTGGGTGAACTTCATCGCGTTGCCGACCAGGTTGACCAGTATCTGCCGCAGCCGGGCCTGGTCGCCAAAAATGTAGCGGGGGACCTGTGAGGACTGATCAAGCTGTAGGTAAAGGCCCTTTTGTTCTGCGCGCGACCGCATCATGTCGGCAACATCGTGAACCATGCCGCCGAGATCGAAGGGGGCGATCTCCAACTGTAGGCGCCCCGCCTCAACCTTCGCCATTTCCAGCACGTCGTTGATCAGCGCCAGCAGGTGCTCGCCGCTGCGGTTGATGATGTCCAGACTTTCAACCTGAGTGTCGGTCAACTGCGGCTCCCGCCGCATCAGGCTGGAGAAGCCGAGAATGGCGTTCAGCGGCGTACGCAGTTCATGGCTCATGTTGGCCAGGAACACGCTCTTGGCGCGGTTGGCCGCCTCGGCCGCATCGCGTGTTTGGATGAGCGACTCTTCGGCCTTCCGCCGTTCGGCCACCTCTTCGCTCAACCGGCTGTTGGTGGCGCGCAACTCATCTGTGTAGCCCTGCTGACTGTCGAGCAGCGCGTTGAATTCGGCGGCCAGTTCATCCAGTTCGTCGGAGACATCAATTGCTCCGGAGTTGGCCGATGCCATGCGCGCGTCGGTCTGGCCGGCGCGATAGCGATCCATGACCGTGCTCATGGCCTGCAAGCGCTGGCCGGCTAGCTTCTGGTAGGCAAATAGAATCAGTGTCGCTAGTACGCCCATTTCCAGCAATTGCGTCAGCAAGATATGCCAGATATCTCGCCGCAACTGCGCCTGGGTACGCGCCAGACTCAGGCTGATCGTCAGTGTGCCGAGCACGACATCGCGTCCCTTGAACGTGCGGTTGATGGGTATGCGCCGCTCAAGGACCGATTCGCCGGACGACGGTCGCTCCCCGCGCACCTGTGACGGCTTAATTTCGCCGGCCCAGCGCAGTTCGACGCGCGCAATGTCGGTGTAGTTCATCAGTCCGTCGAGATAGCTGGCCACCAATGCATTGTCGCCCAGCCACAATGCTTCACGTAGCGCTGGCAAACTGGCGTTGGCAATCTCGTCGATCTGCTCGCTGCGCAGCAACATCTGCGCAGCGTAGTTCTTCCACAGCGCCAGACCGCCCAATAACGGCAACATCAGTAGCCCGATCAGCAGCGAAAGCAAGGCCAGTTTGCGGCCCAGCCGGAACGACAGACGCGATCCCTGCTTCATCGAAACTTGGGTGCGCCGACGCCGGCGGCGCGGAAAGCACGCTCGTAGCCGCCCTCGGCCTTCATCGCGCGCAGCGCGGCGGCCAGAGGTTCCAATAGCGCCTGATGACGTCGGTGCAGAACCAGATATTGCGGCGTGACCAGCAAAGGCGGATCGACGACGCGCACACCCTCGATGCCCAACTGCTCAAGCAGATGCTGGCCGGTTAGGCGCTCGTAGATCACCAGATCGACCTTGTCTTCAGCCAGCAGGGCAAACAGCTCCTCGACGCCGCGCACACGCGAAATCTCGACCGCCTTGACCTGCTCTTCGAGAATCTTCCAGCCCGTCACAAAACCGATGCGCAGAGGGACAAGATCGGCCAGCGCCTTGGGTTGCAAGTCGTTTCGGCGGGTGAAGCCGCTTATTGGCAGCGGATATAGCACTTCCGGCACCAGGTGCAGATTTGGATAACGTCCGCTGACGATGACCTCGCGCACACGCAGAATATCGCCATCGGTGATGCCGCTGTTGGCATTGAGCAGTGAGCGCTCGGCCGGCAGCGGCGTGATGCAGGCGCTATGACCGATGCGGTGGAACATCTCGACCACCAGCCCATCGACGATACCGCTGCCGCTGGCATTGGTAAGCGGTTCCCGATGGCTGGAGCCGATGACGATATCGCAGGCAGCCCCGGAAACGCGTGTCAGAAGCATCAACAGCAACAGCATGGACAACAGCTTCATAATCGCCTCCCAGACAGAAACCCTTTAGCGTGGAACAACTTATGGTCGCTACTGCGACGGTTCCCTTCCCGTGGGCAGCCAAAACCGGCCATGCGTCGTTAGCGTGGAACTGCCGCGGGCGCCACTACGGTGGATTCTGACATCAGGGTCTGCGCGACGAGGTTCCGATAGCTGCCGTCCGACTTCATCGCGCGCAAAGCACGCGCCGCCGGTTCGACCAAGGCGGCATGTTTTTTGTGAAGATACAAGAACATTTCGGTGCTTACCAGCGGCGGATGCAGCATGCGCGCCGGCAACCTGCCCTGTCGCAACAGATATTGTCCTTGCCAACGCTCGAACAGCACCACGTCGGCCCGTCCGCCGGCCAGCAGGCCGAACAACTGCTCGGCATTCGGCGTCTTGGTCACCGGGGTGCCAGGCAAGATATGGTCGTCGAATACCTTCCAGCCGGCGATGTAAGCCACCTCGTAAGGCCGCAGGGTTTCGAAGTCGGTGGTGGCGAAATCGTGTCGCAGGGTGAAGGCGACGAACTCGTTGTCGATTACCTTTTCGTCGATGCGGATCAGGTTGGGGAAATCCTTGTCCAGCCCGCGTACGCGCATCGCGACGCCGTCGTCGATACCGTTGTTGGCGTTGATGTTGGCGCGTGCCGAAGCGTCATACTGCACCGCCTCGGCCTCGATACCGATGCGCCGGAAGACTTCCGGGATCAGCCGGTCGAGAAATCCCTGCCGGTCGGGCAGGAAGTAGGGCGCCTTCGTGCCGCTGGTCAGGCGCAACGGTTCGGCGTGGACGGTAACCAACGGCGCAAGCCCAAGCAACGCGACCAGCCACAGCACACGACGGAAAGTCAGCCCGATGGGCGCGGCGTCAATCATGGCTCAGCGCTCCCCGCTTGTTCCCGGCGACGGCGTGACCAGTATCTGGGCAGGAAATAAGGTTCCTGCGTACTACTGGTCAGGCGCAACGCCTCAGCCTGCGCCACGGGCGACAGCAACAGGCAGAAAACCAGCCGGGTACGGAAAAAGGTAGCACGGAAATGAACGGACATGACAGCACTCCATCCAAACGCGCCTCAGTGCGCGGCTAAAGTCACCTTGACAGGAACGACAAAAGCATGAAAGAAAACCACGCTAAGCTAATTGTAGCAAATCGCCCCCATTCGGCTGGTAGTCAGTCAAAGTCAACCAGCGCCGCTGGGCTGACGTTTCCCTCAATTCCGCTGATTTCCCGAAGTACCGTCGGGCTGCGGGCCGCGTCTGGCGGCGCTTGCAGCCGGGGCATGCTTGCAAGCCGGATGGAATGGCGCTGCGGGCGATGCATAAAACCGCCATTTGACGCGGCTTTCAGGCCATGCCGCTAGGGGAAGAGAAGCCGGGGTCGGGCTTGCAGTAACTGAAAGCCCCACCTCCAAACAACGTACTCCGAAAACCTACTTCCCCCGCTTGACCGCCGTAGTTCCCGGCAACTTGACGTCGAGCAGCACCTGCCGCACTACTTCCACTGCGGCGTGGCGCGGGTAGCTGGCGCGCCAGATGAGGCCGACGCGGCGCGTGGGTTGTGGGTCGATGAAGGACTTCACGCGCAGCAGGGGGTCGGTCTTGGCGATGCCATCCACTGCCGCCGCCGGCATCACGGTGACGCCGACGCCGGAGGCGACCATGTGGCGGATGGTTTCCAGGCTTGACCCTTCCAGCACCTGGGGGCCGCCCTGGCCGGCGAGGGAACACATGTCGAGCACCTGGTCGCGGAAGCAGTTGCCGGCGCCGAGCATCAGCAGGGGTTCGGTCATCAGTTCGGCGGGGGCAATTTCTTTCTTCTTCGCCCAGGCATGGCCCGCCGGCACCAGGGTGCGGAATTCCTCGTCGTACACCGCCTGGGCCACCAAGCCCGGCTCGTCCACCGGCAGGGCGAGGATGGCGACATCGAGTTCGGCGGCCTTCACTTTTTCCAGCAGGCGGTGGGTGAAATTCTCTTCGATCAGCAGCGGCATCGCCGGCGCCCGTTCCTTCATCAGCGGCACCAGGCGCGGCAGCAGCCAGGGGCCGATGGTGTAGATCACGCCGAGGCGCAGGGGGCCGGCGAGGGGGTCGCGGCAGGCGACGGCGATTTCCGCCAGTTGCGCCGTTTCGGCCAGTACCTTCTCGGCCTGGGCAACGACACGGCCGCCGATTTCGGTCAGCCGCACTTCGTTGGGGGCGCGCTCGAACAACACCACGCCGAGTTCGTCTTCGAGCTTTTTCACCGCCACCGACAATGTGGGCTGGGAAACAAAACACTTTTCGGCGGCGCGGCCGAAGTGCTTTTCCCGCGCCAGGGCGACGATGTATTTGAGTTCGGTGAGGGTCATTCGTCCTCCATCATGCGACCGAGGGAGAAACCGACGCCGCCGATGAAGAAGCCGATGATGGCGACGTAGTAGAAGGACACCATGCCCAGCACCGGCCCCAGCAGTTCGTTGCCGGCGAGGAAGATGACAATGATGGCCGCCAGGGCGAGGAGGAGGAGCAAGCTGCCCATGGCGCGGGTGGCGGTGCCGAACTTGGCCACCGGCACATGGCGCCGACCAAGGGCGAGAACCACGTAACCGAGGGTACACAGCAGGGGGAAGCTGGCCCAGGTCACCAAGCCCGGCGTCGCCGGCCCGAGGCCGAAGGGCGCCAGCAGAAGAATGATCCCGGAGAGGATGCCAAGCACCATGAACACACCACCAACGATCAGCACCATGAAGCGCTCCTTTTGAATTTGTTGGGGGCGAGTCTACACGCGACCCAGGGCGGCAAGGGTCCGCTCCGCCGCCATTACGCCACGATAGTTGGCTTCCTCGAACAGGGAAAGGCCGGAGACATCGGCGTGGGCGAAGCTGACGCGGCCCCAGCCTTGTTGCAGCACCTCCCGTTGTTCGCCCCATAGCGCCCCCGGCGTCGGCCGCGCCATGGCGTGGCCGTGGCGGAACACGTCGATGCGGCGGGTGAGGGCCGGCAGGTCGCCGTGGGCGCGGGAGAGATCGGCGAGGATGCGCGCCGCCCAGGCCTCGCGGGGAGTCTCCAGCAGACGCTGGCGGGCCAGGGCCGGCGCCTGGTCGGAAAGGGCGTGGTAATAGGTGAGCACCGTCGGCCCCGACCGGCTGCGGATTTGTTGGTGGGTGGCGACCACGTAACCGAGGGCAGGGCTGTCGAGCAGCACGTTGTCCCAGGACATCGGTGCACCGGCGCCGGCGTGGGGCAGGGCGTCGAGGGTCAGATTCGCCACCAGCCAGGGCGCGTAGCTGATGCCGCCGATCGCCGCCGCCAGGGGCGCCGGCAACCCGGCAGCCAGCTTGGGCAACAGGAACAGGGGCGCGGCCCAGATCAGGCGCTGGGTCTCGATGCGCACTGAGCGGTTTTCCGTCGCCAGCCATACGTCGGCCGTGACGCCTTTCTTGCCCTGTTCCAATCGGAACACCGCTGCGCCCGGCATCAGGCGCGGGCCGACGCGCTCCACCAGTTTCTTCACCATCCAGCCGTTGCCCTCGGGTGCGGTCAATACGGCATCGCCCGCTGCGTTGGCGGCCTCGCCGTTGCGGCAGGCGAAGTAGTGCAGGCCGGCCCAGGCCGAGGTGGCGGCGTAGTCGGTGCCGTAGTCGTCGCGGCAGGCGTAGTTCACGTACCAGTGCAGATGCGGCGAGGTGTAGCCGTTGCCCAGCAGCCACTCCTTCATGGTGATACTGTCCAGCGCCGTCCAGCGGGCGTCGCGGGAGGACAGGTCGAGGGGCAGGGCGAAGGCGCGGCGACCGAGAAAATCCGTGGTCTGCTTGAGTTCGTTGATGCGTTCCTGAAAGCGCGCCATCTGTTCGCGCTCGGCGGCGGCGACACCGAGGCGCGGCATCACGCCCTCCTGCCAGAAACCGCCGATATACAGGCGTTCCTGGGGCGCGTGGCAGAGGCGGGTTTCGTCGTAGCGCGGTTTGGCAGCTTGGGGATCGCCCTCGATGGCGCCGAGGTCGGCGAGCATCTCCCGCACCCACACCGCCTCCCGGGGCGGCAGGGGCAGGTAATGAGCGCCGAAGGGGTGGGGCGAGACCTCGCTCTCGCCCCAGCGCGAATTGCCGCCGGGCTGGGTTTCCAGCTCCAGCATCTGGTAATCGTGCATCCCCGCCTTATCCAGCCGCCAGGCGGCGGAAAGGCCGCCGATGCCGGCGCCGACGATCAGCCCCGGCACCCGCCGCGTTTCATCCGGCGGCGGAAAATCGCCCCGCAGCAGACGATGGCCCAGCTCGAAGTTGCCGCCGCGCAGTTCGCCGGGGGGCATTGTCGAGGCGCTCTTGCGGCTGCAGCCGATCAGGGGCGCCGCGCCCAGACTTGCGGCGGCGGCGAGAAACTGGCGACGCTTCATCGCATCACATGCCGCCACTCGGCCTCGAAGGTGCGCACCAGGACTTGGTCGTTGAGGCGGTTGGGGATGGCGGGGTGGGCCGGGTCGGGGCCCATGTCGGCGGGGAACTCGAACAGGGCGGCGGTGGTTTCCGGGGTGAGGAAGCGCAGCGGCACGGCGTAGGCGGTGGGCGCCGCGTAGGCTTCCTTGCCGGCAAGGATGAAACCCCATTCGCCGAAGCTGGGCACCAGGGCATGGTAGGGCGCGACCTGGAGCCCGGATTCCTTGAGGGTTTCCACCACGATCCAGAACGACTGGCGCGCGTAGAAAGGCGAGGTGGCCTGAACGACGATGCGGCCGCGCGGCGTCAGGCGCTTTTGCAGCAGGCGGTAGAAGGCGGTGGAGTAGAGCTTGCCTACCGAGTAGTTGCTCGGGTCAGGGAAGTCCACAACGATGAAGTCGTAGCTCTGCTCGGCTTCTTCGAGCCAGCGGGCGGCGTCGGCGTTGATGATCTTCACCTTGGGCGAGGCGAAAGCGTCGCCGTTGAGGGCGCGCAGTTGCGGCGCGGTGGAGAAGAGCTGGGTCATGGCCGGATCGAGATCCACCAGGGTCACGCTTTCGACCCCCGGATACTTGAGAACCTCGCGCACCGCGAGGCCATCGCCGCCGCCCAGCACCAGCACCCGCTTGGCCCAGGGCAGATTGGCCAGGCCCGGATGGACCAGGGCTTCGTGGTAGCGGTATTCGTCCTTGGACGAGAATTGCAGGTTCTGATTCAGGAACAAGCGCAGGTCGTCGCGCCAGCGGGTGACGACGAGGCGCTGGTAGGGCGTGGTTTCGGCGTGGACGATTTCTTCGGCGTAGATCCAGCCCTCGGCAATCGTAGTAAGACGACCGGCGCCGATCAGACCCACCACCAGCACCAGCACCGCCAGCCCCGACGCCAGACGCAGGCCGGGGCGACGGCCGAGTTGGTCACGAAACAGGCTCAGCGCCCATAGCGCCACGGCCACATTGAGCAAGCCGAACAGCAGCCCGGTGCGCACCAGTCCCAGGTGCGGCGCGAGGAACAGCGGGAACACCAGCGACACCGCCAAAGCCCCCAGGTAGTCAAAGGACAACACCCGCGCCACGAGGTCGGAAAACTCCACCTCGCGCTTGAGGATGCGCATCACCAGGGGAATCTCCAGCCCCACCAGCACACCCACCGCCAGCACGGCGAGGTAGAGCAGGACACGGAAGGGGCCGAAGCTGCCGGCGAAGGCGACGAACAGGCCGGCGGCGGCGAAACCGCCAAGCAGGCCAACAGCGATTTCGATCTGGATGAAGCGCCCCACCAGATCGCCGCGTACATACTTCGAGAGCCAGGAGCCGACGCCCATGGCAAACAGGTAGGCGCCGATGATGGTGGAAAACTGGGTGACCGAATCCCCCAGCAGATAGGAAGCCAGCGCCCCGGCGATCAGCTCATACGCCAGCCCGCAGGCGGCGACGATGAAGACCGAGGCGAGGAGGGCGAACTGGAGACGCTTGCTATTGGATGCAACAGTCGCGGACGACTCACCCGCGACGGATGATGAAGGCTCCGACACTCAGTGAATCGCTGCCGCGACGATGATGCCGATCGCCAGGCACATGGCCGCCACTACCATGGCCAGGGGCTGGTTCTTCCTCTCGACGATTTCGCCCCACAGATCATAGGGGGTGAGCTTGTCGATAATGATGAAGGAAACCCAGAAGATCACCACGCCGAGAAGGGAGTAGACGAGGGAGTTGAAGAGAATTTTGGGATCGAAGAATTCCATGGCCAGGGCCTCCTGAAACTATTTGTGGAAAGTGCTGCGGGCGGACGAGGAGCGGGTAGGACGGGAATCGGCGACGTCGTCGAAGAGGCCGACACCCTGATACTGGGCCCAGGAATAGCCCCCGAGCACCAGGGCGCCGATGACCATGTAGATGCGCGCCATCATTCATCATCCTCGCTGCTGGTAACAATGGGATGGTCGCTCTCGGCCCAGCGCCGCACCTCGAAGCCACCCTTGCGCATGCGGGTCCAGATCGGGAACAGCATGAGGAAGATCACCACCAGCAGCAACGATGACCAGCGCGGGCCGGCGGTGGCAATCTTGATTTCGGCACCGACCCGGGGCGCCAGGGGGTCCATCTCCGGCTCCTCGGCCAGCACATAGGTTCCGGGGGGCAGGTCGGTGAAAATCACTTCATCGTCACGGGAGCCCTCGGACCAGCTTTCGCCGCCATCAACGCCCTCGTAGCGGCTGATTTCCCGGTAGGCCTGCCAGGCATCGCCGGTGTCCTTGTTCACCAGGGTCATGTTGAGGCCGACCCAGTTGTTGGTGAGATTGGTGCTGTGGCTGATTTCCAGACGCCGGGCGCCACGGGGCAGCGGAATTTCCCGCGTCAGCTTGGGTTCGTCATCATCGTTGGGACCATAGCTCACGGGCTGGGTGGTGAGATTGGCGCCGGGACCGATGATGAGAAGAAGGATGTAAATGGCCGTCGCCGCCAGACTGAATTTCCAGAAACGGCTGCAGGTGCGGCGATGATTCTCTTCGTGGGGATTGATCTGGTTGGCATACACGCCGCGCGGCGGCGGCAGAGCCGTCTTGAGGCCGAAGGCGGCCACAATCTCGCCTGGCTCGATGTAGTCGCAAAGGCTCCAGGTCTGCTCGTTCGGCGTCACTTCCTGGGAGAGCATGCGCGGCGGCAGCACATAGTCGTGCACCGTGGCGGTTTCGTCGAGGGTGACGCGCCAGGGAAACTCGCCGATGACGTAATCGACGCTGGCCTGGTAACTGGAGAAATGCTTGAAGTCCTCGCCGTCCAGGCGCACCTGACCGGCGCCTGCGCGCAAGGTGCGCGACAAGACCCGCGCCACGTTCCAGTGGCCGTCGTATTCCGTCAGCCAGACGAAGCGGCCCTCGGGGGCCGCCAGCACGTATTCGCGCCAGTAGTAGTGCACTCCGTCGGACTCGGTGGAACGGCTCATGTAGCCGATCACTTCCACCGCTTCGCCTTGCAAGCTGCCCTTGGTGCCGAGAGGAATCAGCGGCGCCGCCAGCAACTGGCGCTGGGCCTGGGCGATTTGCGCCACTTTTTCGTTGCGCGTGTCGAGCACCGCGCCGCAGGAGCCACAACCGACGGTTTCGATTTTCTCGTGGGTCACCTGCAGCGGCGCGCCGCAGGTGGGGCAAGCAAAGCTGCGCGCCTTGAGGGTCGGCTGCGGCAGCGCACTCAAGTCGCGCAGATTGGCCCAGGCCAGACTCTTGAAAGCCACCGGCTCGCCGATGAAGACCAGGGGCTTGGCCGGATCGTCGCTGTAGTCGAGGGTGGCGAAAGCACCCTGGTCGTCGCGCAGGTCGGCCACCGGCGCCGGGTAGCCAGCCCCCACCTTGAACGGCAGTTCCCCCTCACCGGAGACGCAGGTGGCGGTGAGCAGATTGGTGAGGGTGAAGGCACGGCCGTCGATCATGTAGAGGCGGCCCAGCTCCAACTGGTCGAAAGCGGGCAGGGCTTCGCTGACGCGCTTCGCTTCGGAGACCACGTATTCGCCATTGGCCTCCGACAGCCAGCCGCTCTTCATGTCGTCGAAGAGGATGTGCCACTCGTTCCACAGGCCCTGATCCCAGTTGAGCTGGATGCGACCGATGAGGCCGAACTGACGGCCCTGCCAACGCCCTTCAGCGCCCCGCTGCAAGGGGCTGCGATCCTCCACCAGGGCCGCCATCTTGCCCAGGTTTTGCAGTGCCGCGCCGTCCTGGAGCAGGGTGCTCTGGCAATAGTCGCACACCGCCAGGACCGAAGCGACGGACTTGAACTCCACCGGGGCCCCGCAGGAGGGGCAACGGGCTAGGCGGGCCATGAAATGACTAAACGCTCCGTTGTTGGCTGGTACCGGCGCCGCTCACCGGCATGGCTTCTTCCACGACATGGCCGTTGCGCACGTAGACCACCGCCGTATCGGTCTGACGCGCCAACTCCCGCGCTCGATGGGCCGCCCTCAGCAGAGCGGCTGGCGCCGCCTGCATGTCGGCATCCGCGAGGCGCGACGAAGCGAGTTCGTTGCTGATACTCATGGGTTGGCTCCTTCTTCCTTCAATACTGGCGTTTCACCACCATTGTCGTACCACTGCCAATAATCTTTCCCGCCCCGTTACGGCAGGCGATGATGACTATCTTCTTATTCGCCCCCATGCCCGACGAAGACGACTGTTAAACCAGCTTCTTCAGCAACTCGGCCTTCTTCGCCTCGAACTCCTCGGCGGAGAGGATGCCCTTCTCCTTCAGGCCGTGGAGTTTCTCCAGCGTCGCCACCACGTCATCGGGCGATACCGGAGCCGCGGCAGCAGGCGCGGCGGCCGACGCGGGCGCCTGGGGCGTCAGGGCCTGACCCATGGCGCCGGCGATTTGCTGGCCCATGCCGAAACCGACGCCTACGCCGGCGCCGAGGCCCGCGAGGCCGCCTTCGTTCTGAGCCGCCAGGGGAATCGCCTCGGCGGTCTGGAACTGGGTGTAGGCCTGCATGCCGCCCATCATGTTCACGCCGATGCGCTTGTCGAGCATCGCCTGCAACTCTTCGGGCAGGGAGATGTTCTGCACGTTGAGGGTGTCCAGCGCCAGGCCGTAACCGGCGAAGAGCGGATCAAGCTTGGCTTTCAGCGCCGCACCGAACTCGTTCTGGTTGCCCGCCATGTCGATGAAGGGCACACCGGACTCGCCGAAGATGTCGGAGATGTGGCCGACGATGGTGTTGCGCAACTGGCCTTCCAGCTCTTCCGTCGTGTAGCGCTCGACGGTGCCGGAGAGGCTGGTGTGGAAGGTCTTGGCATCCACCAGATGATAGGAATAGATGCCGAAGGCGCGCAACCGCACCATGCCGAAATCCTTGTCGCGCACGGTGACCGGGTTCGGCGTCCCCCACTTGCGGTCGATACGCTGACGGGTGCTGAAGAAATAGACGTCGGACTTGAACGGGGACTCGAACAGCTTGTCCCAGTTCTTCAGGTAGGTCAGCACCGGCAGGGTCTGGGTGGTGAGCTTGTACATGCCGGGGCCGAACACGTCGGCCACCTTGCCTTCGTTCACGAACACCGCCATCTGCGACTCGCGCACCGTCAGGCTGGCGCCGTACTGGATTTCAAAGTCGGCCATGGGGAAGCGCATGGCGAAGGTCTCGCCATCCTCTTCGGTCCATTGAATAATGTCGATGAACTGCTTCTTGATGAAATCCATCAGGGCCATGGCAATCTCCTCACAATAAGAGAGGGATATGATAGGTGGGGAAACATTTCCTGTCCATGAATCACGAAAGGGGCCTTTCATGAGCGATGCCATTGAGGAAAAGCAGGCGTTCTACATCTCCGGCTGGCTGTTCCTGCCGATTTGGCTGGCGCTGGCCGGCGCCGTGGCCTGGTCGGTGGTGGGTCGCACCGCCCTGATGGGGGGTGTGCCCTCGGTGCCCGGCATCATCGCCCTGCCGCTGTTGTTCTTCATCGCCAAGGGTTTCAACATCCAGGCGCCGAACATCGCCGGCGTTTTCACCTTCTTCGGCCGCTACGCCGGCACGGTGCGCATCGACGGTTTCTTCTGGGTCAATCCCTTTTTCCAGAAGCAGCGGATTTCCCTGCGGGTGAACAACCTCAACACGCCGACCCTGAAGGTGAATGACCGCGCCGGCAATCCGATCGAGGTCGCGGCGGTGGTGGTCTGGCGTGTCGCCGACACGGCGCGGGCCACCTTCGACGTGGAGGATTACGCCACCTACATCATCATCCAGGCCGAGTCGGCGTTGCGCGCCGTGGTCAGTGGCCGCTGGTACGACGGCGACGCCGAGGGCCAGCATTCCCTGCGCGCCGACCTGGACGCCGTGGCCCAGGTGCTGGCCACCACCATCCAGCAGCATGTGGCCCTGGCCGGCATCGAGATCGTCGAGGCGCGCATTTCGCACCTCGCCTACGCGCCGGAAATCGCCAGCGCCATGCTGCGCCGGCAGCAGGCTGCCGCTGTGGTGGCGGCGCGCAGCTACATCGTCGAGGGCTCGGTGGGCATGGTCAAGCAGGCCATCGATCAGCTCGAAGCCTCGGGCGTGGTGCGCTTTGCCGACGCCGACCGCATCAAGCTGGTGACCAACCTGATGACGGTGCTGGTGGCCGACAATGAAACCCAGCCGGTACTTTCGGTCGGCAAGGAGTAAGCCATGGCCGCACCCCAGACCGCCCCCGCCGGCCGCCCCGGCCTCCCGCTGTCGCCGCTATTTTTCGTTGCGTCGTTTTCCGCTTCCCTCTGCATCGCCGCCGGCATCCTCGGCCTCTTCGCGCCGGATGTCTTCCCACCCCTGGCGGAAAAGAACGTCGCCTACGCCCTGATTGGCATCGGCGTCGTGTTCGAGGGCTGGTCCCTGTCGATGCTGGTGAACACGATCCGCCAGCGGCGGCGCGGATGATCGAAACCCACATCTCCCGCATTCGCTTTTCCGCCGACCGGGCCTACAAGACCAAGAAGCCGGTGGTGCTGCCCTTCCTCGACTACGGCAGCGTCGAAAAGCGCCGCCACTGGTGCGAGGAGGAAGTGCGCCTCAACCGCCGCTTCGCCCCCGATCTTTATCTCGGCGTCGAGACTCAGGACGACGGCGAGCCGGCAGTGGTGATGACCCGCTTCGACGAGGCCGGGCGCCTCGACCACCTTTGCGCCAGCGGGGCACTGACCCCTACCCAGCTCAGCGATTTGGCGCATACCCTGGTGGCATTCTTCGACGCCGCCGCCATCGCCGGCCCGCAGCAGCGCTTCGGCGAACCGGCCTGGGTGGCCGCCCCGGCCCAGGAAAACTTCGACGAACTCTTCGCCCTGCTGCCCGACGAAGCGCCGCGCCTCAAGGCCCTGGAAGCCTGGACCCGCGCCGAGGCGGCCCGGCGCCAGCCTGCCTTCGCCCGGCGCAAAGCCGAAGGCCGCGTGCGCGAAGGCCACGGCGACCTGCACCTGGGCAATCTGGTGCTGATCGACGGCCGCGTCACACCCTTCGACGGCATCGAGTTCAACGACGACTTTCGCTGGAACGACGTGGCAAGCGAAATCGCCTTCACCACTATCGACCTGCTCGACCACGGCCGCGCCGATCTGGCAGCCTGGTTTCTCAACGAATGGCTGACCTGGAGCGGCGACGTCGACGCCATCGAGGTGCTGCCCTTCTACGCCGTGTATCGCGCCCTGGTGCGGGCCAAAATCGCCGCCATCCGCCACGACCCGGCCCAGGCCATCAGCTATCTCGATCTGGCCCAGCGCCTCATCACACCGCCAGCGCCGCACCTCGTCATCACCCACGGCGTCTCCGGCAGCGGCAAGAGCCACGCCAGCACCGCGTTGCTCATGGCCGACCCGGCCGCCCGCACGATCCGCCTGCGCTCCGACGTGGAGCGCAAGCGCCTGTTCGGTCTCGCCCCCGACGCCGCCAGCGACGGCGCCATCTACACGCTAGACGCCAACCGCCGCACCTATGAACGTTTGGCGGAACTCAGCGAACACCTCCTCGCCGAAGGCTGGTCCGTCATCGTCGACGCCGCCTTCCTCAAGCGCAGCGAACGCGACGCCTTCCGCACCTTCGCCCAGCGCCTCGGTGTTCCCTGCGCCATCCTCGCCTGTAGCGCCCCGGTGGACGAACTGCGCCGCCGCCTCGACGCCCGCCGCGACGACCCCTCCGAAGCCACGGTGGCGATCATGGAACGGCAACTGGAATGGATCGAACCCCTCGGCGCCGACGAGGAAGCTCTAACCCTCGCCGCACCCGGCGACTGAACGTCTGAATGCCGCCTGCGAATTCAACCTCGAACCGCGACAGGGGTAGGCGGCAGATTGAAGAGTACCTCACGGGGAGTTCTGTAGCCGAGGGTTTTTCGCGGACGGTCATTG
>Ga0316605_10000838_pt1 | contig 18950 bp, 18 predicted proteins | sample OWC_soil_day20_n_FD_207666 | JGI IMG/M metagenome (GOLD analysis project Ga0316605, IMG submission 207666) | Wetland soil microbial communities from Old Woman Creek delta, Ohio, United States - OWC_soil_day20_noCT | ecosystem: Environmental > Terrestrial > Soil > Wetlands | place: USA: Ohio...
GACCGTCCGTCGCTGTGCGTCCCTGCCGTCGCTGGCCTGGCGACGCATGCGACGTGGTCGTTGACGCTGCCGTGGCGTGGCGGCGGCTGTAGCAGCTGGCCTGGTGTGCATGACGCGGTCTGTCGTGCCGTGTCGCTGGCTGCACGTGTAGGCACAGTGCGGTCGTACGCTGGCAGCACAGGCAGCACGAAGGCAGGCAGCAGACCAGCAGGTGTGCTGTGCACCACACGAGGGCTGCGTGCGCACCAGGAAACGCGCGACCAGCAGGCAGGCAGTGCATGCGCAGGCCAGGTGTCGTGCATGTTCGCCGTCGTCGTATGCACCAGTGCTTCGTGCCGCAGCATTACCGCAGGTCAGCGGCCTAGCGTCGTGTATGGTAATGCCTCTTATGTCATGCTGCGCTCTGTCCTTGCCAGCCAGGCGGCCTGTATTCCCGCTGGTCAGACCCCCTCCCCCTCTGCCACGGTCCCGCGGCGGCCCGTGTACCTCCTCGTGCAAACCCTTCGCATAAAGGGGTTGTAACAACCTAGCCGCTAGGTAGGCGCTACCCAGCCCAAGGGTAGGCTCTAGCCTGGGCTTGGAGGGTAGGCTTGGCCGAGTGGCGGTCACTTTACCCATCAGGTACAGGCTTTAGCGCTCCAGCGTGTGGGTCTGCCACCCTGCCCCGAAAAGGCCCAAAGGACGCCCCCACCCCCCCTATCCCCCCGCCCCCATCGGCGGGTTCGTTTGCACACTGCTGCCCTTGACCATTTGATGTAGCGGCGTACTACACCCTCGGCTGGGTAACGTGCGCTGGGCGAGGCGGCACGGTGGTTCGGCGGGCTATTCGGTCCAGCGGCTGCGGTGTCCCCCGCAGGTGCGTGCTGGTCGCGTCCGCGGGTCTACGGCGGCGACCACCCGTGCAGCTGGGGGAAGTCTGGGTCGACTGCCCATATCCGTTCGGTCGTGTACCCACACTGGCCATACCGCGTCCTGGTGCTTGGGTCGTGCGACCTAAGCATTTCCTCCTCGACGGTTGGGCGCACCAACATCGCTTGGGAGTAGTACAAGATGCTGGCTTGGGCCAATGGCTTGGGCAGGTGGTCCCACGGGCGGTTCGGTGCTGTCTCGAAGCGGTGTGCTGAGCCTTGCACCGAACTCCTCTCTCCGTAGTGGTGAGTACCGCTCTAAACGTGTTACTCAGGAGTGTGCAATACCCTGCTGGGTGTTCTGGCGTAACATATTTCGGTGGAGGTGGTTGTCGTGCCGTACAAGAGCGCCAAACAGCGTCGGTTCATGCACGCAAAGCTGCCCAAGCTGGCCGCCAAGTGGGACAAGAAGTACGGCGGGAAGGTACGCAAGCGACGCAAGAAGAAGTGAGGTGCGCATGGCTGTACAGGATGTCGTCAAGGCGTGGGATACCCCCGATGCACCGCTTCACCCCACCCGCGGCACCGATTCCTACTGGGAGTCGGGCCAGGCGTGGACGACCCTGCTAAACGCCTACATCGAGGAAGGCTCCAGGGTGCTGGACTACGGCTGTGGCGACGGCCGCGTGACCAAGCACCTGCTCAAGACGTACGACGCGTACGGGTACGACACGGGCGTGCACGAGCGCGAGCAGTTCACGGCTGCCCTGGGCGCGGACAGGCTCATCACCGCTTCGTCCCGCCGCAGGTTCGATGCTGTCGTCATACTGGCCGTGCTGATACACTACGACCAGGTGGCGGGGGCCGAGGTACTGGCCGATGCGTGGGCGCGGGTGGCCGACGGCGGCATCATCGTGGTCAACGTGCGCCTGGGCGAGCGGTGCGACCTTGGCTGCTTTGACGTCAACGTCTGGGAAAAGGGCGCTGTGGCCGACGTGCTTGGGGAGGCGGACGTGCTGTACAGCAACGGCGACCTGCACATCTTCCGCAAGCCGTAGCATGAAGGTCGCCGCGCTCGTCCACATGTACCCGCCCCTGCACAACGCGGGGGCCGAGCACATGCTGCACGCCATGCTGAGTCACATGGTCAAGGCTGGCCACGAGGCCGTGGTGGTTGTCCAGCAGCTGCCCAAGGTGAAACAGGTGCTGGAGCCGTATACCCTCGAGGGTGTGCGCGTGACAGCCGATTGGGCGGCCCTGCGCGGGGCCGATGCCATACTGACCCACCTTGACCGCACCCCCGAGGCCGAGGAATACTGCCTCGAGCACAACATCTGCTGCGTCCAGCTGATGCACAACCACTACAGGCCAGGCATGGCCAGGGTGTGCGACCTGGCGGTGTACAACAGCGAGTGGCTCATGCAGAAAGCGCCCGCGGCATGCCCCAGCATGGTGCTGCACCCGCCCGTGGAGGTTGAGCGGTACAAGGTGGAGCGCACGGGGGAGTACCTCACCCTCATCAACATCTGCCCCGCCAAGGGGGCCAGGTTCTTCTACTGGCTGGCCGAGCTGCTGCCGCACTACGAGTTCCTTGCCGTCCGTGGAGCGTACGGCGCGCAGCTCATGCCAAGTCAGCGGCTTTCGAACGTCCACGTGATGGAAACGCAGGAGGACGTCCGCGAGGTGTACAAGCTGACTCGGCTGCTGCTGATGCCCAGCACGTACGAGAGCTATGGCCGCACCGCGATTGAGGCGTGCGTCAGCGGCATCCCCGTGATTGCCAACAGCACCCCTGGCTTGGTGGAGGCGTTGGGCCAGGCGGGCGTGTTCCCCAAGAACGTCCAGCCGTCGCCCCACTCACTCACGGCGGAACTGCACAGGCGCAACGCCGACGTCTGGATAGCCGCCATACGGGAAGTGGAAGCCCACTACTCCGTATATTCCCGTAAGGCTATGCGCCATGCTGCAAGCCTGAACCCCCATGAAGAAATGCAGCGGTTCACCCAGGTGCTACAGGCCGTGGTGAACCTCAAGTCAGCGATGAGGAGAACGTAATGCCCGTTTCCATGCCCCGCATGGTGCCCGTGGTGGTCGACCAGCTGTGGCGGTTCATGCCGCAAAGCGTGGTGGATATCGGCTGCGGCGCTGGGTTGTACGGCGTGGTGGCCCGCGAGTACCTGGACATCTTCGGCGCGCCCATTGAGTACGGCATGCACCGCACGCGCATCGACGCCGTGGAGGTGTACCAGAACTACATCACGGGCCTGCACCACTCCGTGTACGACCACATCTGGATTGACGACGTGGTGTGGTGGGTGCGCAACACGGAGTCCGACGCCTACGACATGGCCCTGATGATTGACGTGCTCGAGCACATACCCAAGGACGAGGGCCTCGAGCTACTGGTGCAGCTGCGCCGCATTGCCAAGCACACGTTCATCAACGTCCCCTACCCCCCAGGCCCGCAGGGCACCGTGTTCGGCAACCCGCACGAGGCGCACGTAAGCGTGTGGGAGCCAGAGGACTTCGGGCCGTGCGAGGTGCTGGAAAAGACCGATGCGCTGGTACTCATTCTGTGAATGACCTGATGACACACGCCGACGAGCTCGCGGTCATGTTCCCCAGCGATAACTCGCTAGGCATTCCTACTCTTGACCTAGACATGCAGGCGCTGGCCGTGGTCGCGCCCGTCAACGTGTGGGGGGCGCGCACGGGCCGCACCAAGCTCAGCCGCCTGGGCGGTACGGTGTGCTTCTACACCGAGGACTACCGCTGGTCGAAGCTGCTCAAAGACCCCAGCCCCATAGCCGACGGGCGCTTCGCCGTGGCCGTGGAACCCAACGCCAGCGTGTACAGCCAAATGGCCCCCGCGGTTGCGGCCTACCAGGTGTACACCAAGCGGTGGGTGGCCAGGTACTGGCAGTCAAAGGGGCTGCGGGTGCTGGTTGACCTCAACGTGGCCCCCGAGTACGCGCAGCTCAACCTCCTGGGCGTTCCAAAGGGCTGGCGCGCCTACGCAACGCGGGGCTACTCGAGCCGCATGCCCTACACGCTGCTTGAGTACGATACGGCTTGCGCCCACGCGGGTACGGAGCGCATTGTCTTCCTGGTGTACGGCGGCGGCATTGCTGTGCGCCAGGCGGCCCTTGACTACGGCTGGATATGGGTGCCAGAGGACATTGACGTCCAGAAGGGCCGCAACAACGCGAAGCTTGGCCCTGTCGAGCAGCTGGCCCTGGAGGAGTAGTGGCAAAGTCGGCGGCGTACATGAGGAGCTGGAGGGCGAAACGGGCTGTGGGCGGCGGGGCAATACCAGACGTGACCTTCACCCACACCAGAGCTCGCGAGTTCACCGCCCTCGACGGCACCCTGCGCATCACCTACGGCGGCGGCGGCTGGCGCGTAGGCGCGTACCAGGGGGAGCACCAGTACCTCAGCATCGGCGGCAGGGCCATGCACACCACCGCGTACGACACGTTCACGGCTGCCCAGGCCGCTGTGCCAGGCTTCCTTCGCAGCCTCCAATCAGCCGCGGGTAAGCACCGCGAGTGGGAAAAGGTGCCCAGGCCGCTACGCCAGGCGCTTGGTCGGTAAGGTGGAAGATGCCATACGGGTGTGGCAAATCGAGGACGTGCTTCTGCGGGCGGCCCTGGCTGCTGTACACAGCGGCAAGCATCCTGACGCTGTTTACGAGGAACTCGAGGAACTGGCGCTCATAAACGGTTCGGAGGAACTGGGTGAAGGTCGACGACCTGCTCGATATGACAACTGAGCAGCGCACCACCTTCTTCCAGGGGCTGCCAGCGCAGGACCGCCAGGAGCTTGCGCAGGTGTTCAGCCAGTACCTCGAGGCGCAGCGGCTGTCGTTCACGTGGCACCCGAGGCAGGTGGTGTGCAACGAGGCCATTGAGGGGAAACGGGCCGAGATTGCGGCACGTCACAATACCGTTGGGGGTATCCCAGTGGTGCTGTTCGGCGGGGCCGTGGGAGGGGGCAAATCGTACTATGTCTGCGCAAAGACTATTCAGACTTGCGAGCGTGTTCCTGGCTTTCGGGTGTATATGTGCCGCAATGAGGCTAAGGCGTTCACGCGAACAACGCTTGATACGCTCATGCAACCTCTACCAGCGGGTTGTCATGTACTCGCCCGACCTGGATGGAAGCACCTAAAGCACGACCAGGTGTTCCGCCACGAAAACGGCAGCCGCATTGAGTACGGCGGGCTTGGTAGCGTGGAGGACGCCGAGCGCGTCAAGTCCATGAACATCGACGCCGCGGTAATCGAAGAGGCCAGCGACACCGAGGAAACGCCAGCGCGCTTGCTCATTACCCGCCCTGGCCGTACCGAGCGCAGCCTGCGCTTCGGCTACGTCATCATCACCTCGAACCCCGAGGACTGCTGGCTGCAACGCATGGTGGACGACCCCAAAGAGGACGAGGTGTTCGTCCAATCACTCATGCGGGACAACCTGTTCCTGCCCGCGGGCTACGAGGCCCGCATCCGCGACCTGTACTCGGACACGCCCGAGCTCATGGACGCGTACATCGACGGCATCTGGGGCATGGTCGGCAGCGCCGATAAGCTGGTCGACCCGATAGCCCTGCGCGCCTGCGTGGGCAAGCCTGGCCTGGAGGGCCAACACAGGTGGGGCGTGGACGTGGCGCGCTTTGGCGACGACAACACGGTCTTGTGGAGGGTGCGCGGGACGCGGGTGGTAGGCCACAAGATATGGGAGCGGAAATCGACACGGCAGGTAAGCGACGACATAGAGGCCGAGTTCATGGCCTCAGGCGACAGCCCCGATGGCATTTACATAGACGACATTGGCGTTGGCGGCGGTGTGGTCGACAACCTAACGAGTAGCGGGATACCCGCTTTCGGCATCAACGCAGGCAGTCAAGCCATGCAGCACGACAAGTTCATCAACCGACGTGCGGAAATGTACTGGAACCTGAAACTGCTGGTGGAACGGGGCGAAATAGGCTTGCCAGCTGACGACGAGCTCATGTCCGAACTGCGGGCTATGCGCTACCTGGTGCGCAATGGCAAGATTGTCCTCGAGGCTAAAGCCGAAATCAAGAAGCGGCTTGGCAGGTCACCCGACAAGGCTGACGCGCTTGCACTTGCGCTTGCGCCAGCTAAGGCACCGCGCCGCATCGCGGGTCCCATCGATAAACCGCGAGGCTGGTGAGGGATATGCTGACATCACTGGACGCCATAAAGGCTGGGGCCATGTTCCCGTTGGACGACACGGCCCGCATCGTCACCTACGAGAAGGTCGACCAGCTTCTAAGCGCCAACCACTACGAGGTGTTCCGCGAGTCCTTTGCGCGCCTCATGCGCGACGACGGGAGCATCATCGAGATTGACCTGCCCTGGCCGCGCAAGCTGCGCCTCATTTTCAGCGACCTGCTGTGCGGGGAGCCTGGCAGCATCCGCACGGAGGACGAAACGCAGCAGCCGTACTGCGACGAGCTGGTGCGCCGCCTTGACCTCTGGCGCAACATCTACGAGTGCAGCGGCGACACTGTGAGCTACGGGGACGGCCTGTTCAAGCTCAAGAAGCGGGACGGCAAGGCCGCCCTGTGCACGCAGCCGCCCAGCTACTGGTATCCCGTGGTGGCGCAGGACGACGTGCGGGACATCCTGGGCCACATACTGGCCTGGAAGGTCAACATCGGCACGGAGGACACCCCGAAGTGGATTGGGTTTGCCGAGATTCACGAGCCAGGGTACATGCGCAGCCTGAGCTTCGAGATGGACTACAGCGGCGAGCGCATTGCGCGCGTCACCGCCGCGGGGGAGCGCACGCCCACGGGCGTGGACGGCTTCCTGGTGTTCCACGCGCCTAACTGGCGCACCAGCAAGGAGCTGTTCGGCCACTCCGTGCTGGACGACAGCGACTCGCTGCTGTCCGAGGTCGAGGTGCGCATGGGCCAGATGAGCAAGGTGCTGGACAAGCACAGCGACCCTGGCATGTACGGCCCCGAGGGCGGGCTGGAGCAGGACGAGGAAACGGGCAGGTGGTACGTCAAGGGCGGCCAGTTCTACCCCGTGGGCGAGGGTGAGAACCCCCCAGGCTACGTGACCTGGAACGGCGAGCTGGTGCCGAACCTCGAGTACACGAAGTTCCTGCGCGAGGAGTTCTACACGGCCACCGACACGTGCCCCGCTCTGTTCGGCAAGCTGGAGGCGGGCATGGCCGAAAGCGGCAGCGCCCTCAAGCGCCTTCTGATTGCCCCGCTGGCCGCCGTGAACCGCCTGCGGCTGACGTACGACACGGTGGTCAAGGACGTGCTTACCACCGCCGCCGAGCTCGAGGGCCAAACGCTGTCCACCATCACCATTGGCTGGAAGGACGGCCTGCCCGAAGACCCCATGGAAATGGCGCAGGTGGAGCAGACGCGCAAGGCCGCGGGCAACACCAGCACCTACAGCAGCGTGCAGAGGCTGGACGGCCTTGACGGCGACGAACTCGAAAGGGAGCTGGCCCGCATTGAGAAGGAAAAGCAAGAAGCGATGCCGCAAGCCCCGCCAGCGATAAAGCTGCCGCCCAAGGCGGGCGCACCCACAACCGAGCAGGCCGAGGCAGCGCGGGCGGCGGTGTAGCATGACCCGCCTTACCACCTGCGGCTGGGAGAGCGGCAACGCCCAGGAGGCTGGGTGGCTCACCACCATCTACACCGACCTCATTCAGCAGTTCGGCAACATCTACCCCCGCAGCGGCGAGTACATGGTCGGCAACACGGGGCCGTACACCACCATCTACTGGGTGCCACCCAGCGGCGACATCGGTTCGGAAGTCTACCTCCGTGCTGGCTTCCACTCCTTTTCGAACTACTGGGGCGAGATTCACATAGGCACGTACGGCGGGGGCTACACGTACCTCCAAGTCAACGCCGAGAAGCGCATTGCCTTTGGCCTTGGCGGCGCTGGGCCGCTGGCAACGGGTATTTCACAACTCGACCCCGATGCCTGGTACTTGTTCGAGGTGTACTACAAGCGGCACGCAACCGAGGGCAGGTACGTGGCCAAGGTTGACGGCAACGTGGAAATCGACTACACGGGCAACACCATTAGCTCAGGCTTGACCGTACTCAACAGGGTCTGGCTGTACGCCTACGGCTTCTGGGATGACCTGGCGATAAACGACATCAACGGCACCTACGACAACTCGTGGTGTGGGGACGGGCACGTAGTCGCCATACGGCCCACCAGCACGCCCGTGACTGGCTGGACGGGTTCGGACGGCAACCAGGTGGATAACCACCTGCTGGTGGATGACTCCAGCTGGACGGACGCCGACTACGTTGCGGCTGCGGCTGTGGACTTGGTGGACAAGTACGGCCTGGAGGACCCTGGCGAGCTGGTTGCCAACGAGTACATTGGGCACGTGTGGGGGATAGCCGCCAGCAGGTGCACGGTAGGCGACGGCACGGTCAAGATGGCCGTGGGGCTGCGCACCCACAACACCGACTACTGGAGTGCCGACCAAACCCTGACGGCCACCTACATGGGCAAGCTAACCGACTACCACTGGCTCAACCCCAACACAGGGGCACGGTGGAACATGGATGAGCTGAACGCCCTGCAAATCGCAATCAAGTCCCGATAGCCATGGGCTACCCCGACAACAACGTACTCGTTGCCGAAGCCGTTGTCATGGTGGAGGTGCTGGTCATAGTGCCGCAAGCCGTGCGCTGTTCGGCGGTGCTTGTGATGGTGGAGTCACGGTTCTACACACCCGAACGGGTCGTGCCCCAGCGAATGCACCACGTGTGGGTGGAGCATGGGGCGCGGAACATCCTAAGGAACGGGCGCTGATGGAAGACTGGCAGGAGCGCGACCTACAGGCCGACCGCATTCAGCAAATGTACGAGGAAGTCGAGGATGAGCTGATTGCGTTGCTGGTGGCGGCCCTGGCGTCCCAGGACGACGCCACGGTTGCGTACGCCGTTGCCAGGGGCAAGGTGCTGCTGGCCAGTGCCCAGCTGGCCACCGATGAGTGGAACGGCGAGGCCATACCCGAGCTGTACGGCAAGCAGGTGTCCATTTCCAAGCCCAGCATCGAGGCGGTCACCACCGCCAGCGAGGGCATGTTTGCCGATATGACGGCCACTGTGGGCCGCAGGCTGGACGACCTGGCGGCTAACTTCAGGGTGCAGCAGGCGCGGTGGGAAGCCCTGGCCGCCTTCACAGCCAAGCGCACGGGCACCCGCATAGGCGTGCGCGGCATTTCAGCCGACATGCAGGCGCACCTGCGCGAAAACGGCATCACGGGCTTCACCGATGCGGCGGGCCGCAAGTGGAAGCTTTCCACCTACGCCGACATGGCCGCCCGCACCACAACCATGAACGCCCAGCTGGCTGGCGTGAAAGACCGAGTGGTTGCCCGCGGCGACGACCTGGTGAACATCATCGGCCCCCTGGACTACCCCGATGGGTGCCCGCCCAGCGTGCTTGGCGGCCCCTACAGCATCACGGGCGCGACCACCGAGTACAACGGGCGGCCCATCATGACGCTGGATGAGGCCACCTCCTACTACGGCGTGTTCCACCCACGCTGCCGCCACAGCCTGGCGTACGCTGGATAGGTAAGGGCGGGGCTTACGCCCCGCCCAGGACGGCACCGCGCCTGTGCTAGAACCTGAACAACCCTTGGAGTGCGGCCAAGCCTCCAGCCATTCCCTTGGCCGAGTCGAGTGTGTGCGCCCTGCCAGCCTCGTACTCCATGCCTCTAGCGTCGTACCCAAGCACCAAGAACACGGGCACGGTGCCCTCCTTGTCCTCGGTGCACTCGACTATGCGGAACCCTCCGCCAGTCCACTGCCCCTTGCCGCGCTTGACCCATTTGATGGCCATGTGCAACACGCTCCTATTCCGTGGTGTCAAGGTGCCGTCCTACATACATGATACCAAATGGCAAGTCACGCGAGGGCCGAAAGGGCAGGTCAAAGGCTGTTTTCGCACTCATGTGGCTGTGTTTGCCCAGGTCAAATCGTTACCTTCTTCTTTGGCACGGCGGACTCGCGAGAGAGTGAGTGGCATTGCGGGAAGAACACTCACGGGGGTATCTTTGCGCCGAACGTGACTCCCACGGCTCAAGGAGGGCTACAGCATGGCTGAGGACGGACAGGGTGCGCAGGGCGGGCAGGGTGCAGGCGACGGCGATAGTGGCGGCCAGCAGCAGCAAGGCGGCGGCGAGCCGAAGGTCTTTACCCAGGATGAGGTCAACCGCATGGTTGGCGCGGCCCGCAAGGAGGCACGCACTGCCTTCCTTGGCAAGTTCGGCTTCGAAAACGAGGACGCGGTCAAGACCGCCCTCGAGGAAGCCGAGCGAGTACGGCAGGCGAACATGACCGAAGCGGAACAGCTCGCGGCACGTGTGCAGCAGCTGGAAGCAGAGAAGGCAGCCGCCGATGCGGCTGTGACGGCAGCGCAGCTTGCAAACCTGCGCGCGAGTATTGCCAGGTCAAAGGGTCTGCCCGAGGGACTCGTGCCGCGTGTACAGGGCGACGACGAGGAAGCCATTACTGCCGACGTGGAGGAGCTGCTTCAGTTTGCAAAGCAGGAGCAGCAGAACCTCGGCGGTGGGACCAACCCGCCTGGTGCGGGGTCGGCAATGACACCCGACGAACAGATGGCTGCCGCTCTGTTGGCGGCCCTCCCACGAGCTAGAACCTTTGGAGGAGGCTAGACCACATGGCGCTTACAACCACCAGCCAGATTACGACCACCTCGCAGTTCGTACCCGAGGAAGTCGCGGCTGGCATCATCAAGGACGTACGGCACACCAGCGCAGTCATGCGGCTCGCACGCAAGGTGCCGCAGGCCACGCTGACGCGCACGTACAACCGCAGGGTGAGCGGCCCTGGCGCATACTGGGTCGCTGACCTGGAGCGCAAGACCGCCGACAAGGCGAGCTGGGACCAGGTCAACATGACCGCGAACGAGCTCGCCGTAATCGTGCCCGTCAAGGAGCGCGATTTCATCGGCAACCCGCTCGACGTGTGGGGCGAGATTCGCGAGGACATCGTTGAGTCCTTTGCAATCGCCTTTGACACGGCGTGCATCTTCGGCAACGGTTCCCCCTGGGCCACCTCCATCATGGAGGAGATTGGCACCAACCACATCACGGAGGAGACGGGCGAGGACCTGGCGGACGACATCAACCTGGCCATGGGCCTGGTTGAGTCCGCGAACTATGGCCCCAACGGCTGCCTCAGCCTGCGGTCGCTGAAGGCCCGCTTGCGTGGCCTGCGCGCCACGGGCGGCGAGCCGATTTTCCAGCCCGCCATGACGCAGGACAGCACCGACATGATTTACGGGCTGAACACCGCGTTCTACACCGACGTGGCCAGCTGGGACCAGGCCGTGACCTGCATCGTTGGCGACTGGAACCAGGTGTACTACAGCGTGGTTCAGGGAATCAGCTACAAGATTCTTGACCAGGCCACGCTGACGACCGTCACCGACGGCAGCGGCAACCCCATGGCACTCGCGGAGCTCGACATGATTGCCCTCCGTGCAACCATGTTCACGGGCTTCCTGCCCGTCAAGGCCGACGAGGCTTTGGCCGCGGTTGTCACCAGCGGCTTCGGGGACACGTACTAGGAACCACCGACCCACGATGGGGAGGGCCGTACAACGCCTTGGGCGGCCCTCCCCCCCCCAGGGGGGAACATGGCTAATGTGACCGTCCGCCTGCGCCGCGAGTTCCACACGGGCGGCTACGTGAAGCCCCCAGGTTCCTGGCTTACCGTGACGGAGGAGCGTGCGAAGAAGCTGGTAGCCCGCGGCATAGCCGACTATGGCCCCAGCTGGTACGAAACCAAGCCCAACCACGTGCTTATGGTTTCGCAGCAGTGCGATTCGAGGGTTACGAAGCAGGCTATGGCGCTGCGGCAGCGGGGGTGGCGTGTCGACCTGCTTGGTGCCCGCATACCCCAGATACCCGATGCCTTTGACGTGATACAGGTGCTGCCAGCACCCGAGTGGCCTGCGGCAATCGGGTCAAGCGGTGCGGGCATAGTGCACGTGCACAACGAACCCGACCACCTCATGCGCGTTGCCGACGAGGGTGCGGCTGGCCGTCCGATTGTGTACGACGTGCACGATATGGAGCAGCATCGCTTTGGGCGCAAGACCATTGACCAGGACTACGCCTTCAAGCGCGCCGATGCCATTGTGCACACCAGCAGGGAGTACCAGGCGTTCGCGCACAAGCAGGGCTACAAGCGCGACATACCCGAAGCGGTGGTGCACACAGCCACCCTCCGTGGCTGGCAGCCCACACTGCCGCCCCTGGAGGTGCGCCGTGGTGTCGTGTACGAGGGCAACAGCATGCCCCACTCCCTTGGGAACGACAGGTTCCGCAACCACGATAAGGTTGTGGAAGCCTTCAACCAGGCGGGTGTGCGGTTCGACATGTTCACAAACGTGGATGCCGTTGTGGCCTACAAGGGCAATGCCCGTCACATGGTGCCGTTCATGGCCATGCTCGAGCGCCTGCCGCACTACCAGTGGGGCTTCCTGGGCTGCGACGTGGCCACGGAAAAGTGGGACGTGGTGGTGCCGAACAAGCTGTTCGAGTACCTGCTGTGCGGCCTGCCCATACTGGCGTGCAACGCGCCAGCGGTTGAGCGATACATGGAGGGCAAGGCGGGCATCTACGCCAACACCATGGGCGAGCTCATTGGCCGCATCAAGGACCGCAAGCTGGACTGGGAAGCCCTGGTGGAGGAAGCCCTTGCCAGCCGCGTGTACATGGACGACGAGGTGGATGGCCTCATTGCCCTGTACGTTGCGGTGACTGGCGGGTTCCCCTGTGAGCTGTGCGAGCCTAAGCGCCTCTTCAAGTCGGACTTTGCGCTGCGTGGGCACGTACGGCAGGTGCATACGGGTGAGTGGGAGGCTTGGAAGGCCGCCCATGAGGCCCACTGATGAGTTCGTAGGGCTACTACAGCACCCCATTTCCCTGGCGCAACGGCACCACCCCGCTACCTGGATTGACGGCAGCCAGCACTCCTACCTCCTGGCAAGCATGGCGCGCTGTCGCGCCTTCTCAACCGCGCAGGAGTGGTCAATGGCGGTGGCATGTGCCATGGGAAGCGTGTTCTTCGTTACTCGGGTGCGTGTCGTGCCCCACACCAGCGTGCTGCACGACGTGGATACCATGGTGGGTGCGGTGGACGAGGAGGTGCGCAGGCGTGCCTACGCCGCGTACCTGGTTGCGCTGCAAGCCCAGGCCGAAGGTCACGGTGTGCTGCTATCGCCCACGGGGGCCGATGCGGTGCTGTGCACCGCTGTGCGCTACCACGCTGCGTTTGACGACTGGCCAAGCGAAGATGAGTTTGCGCTGCGGCGGTCGCTGTGGGGAAGGCAGGGCATACTGCAACGCTACAGCTGCCTGGTGGGCGAGGAGGTGAAACCCAGGCGGGGCGAGCATGTGCTGGATACCATGCAGCGGTACGAGATTAGGCTGGCAAAGGACACCGCCCGCGCTGAGTGCACGGTGGGCAAAGCAGCTGGTATTTCCGTGCGTCACCCCTTCCTGGATGGGGCGGTAAGTGGGTATACCACTGCGCTTCCAGCCTCGGTACGCTATCAGCATGGGAAGCGTCCATTCGGTTTGTAGGGAGGTACAGCAGTGAGCTTCAGTAACTACCTGGAGGACGCCATTCTGACGTGGGCGTTCACCGACGACGCAGCGCCCACGCGGCCGTCTGCGTGGTGGGTTTCGCTCCACACCGCCAGCCCTGGCGAGACTGGTGCGAACGAGCTCGTGGTGGGCAACAGCGTGTCGTACACCCGCGTGCAGGTCAGCGGCGGGTTCACGACCCCGACTGGTGGTGACCCCACAGAGGTCAGCAACGCTGGCGCAATCGTGTTCACCAACACGGACGGCGCGGACACCTGGGAGACCGCGAACTACTTCGGCGTGTGGGACGCGCAGACCACGGGGAACTTCCTCGGCGGCGGCGACAGCGCGTTCAGCACTGGCAAGACGCTTGGCCCTGGCGACACGGCCACGTTTGCCATTGGTGCCCTGGTCATCGCCCAGACCTAGCCGTTGCAGCTTGGCGGGGCAGCACCTTGCCCCGCCAGGTGTTCGTGAGGAGCCAGCATGGCCTATTGGTACGCCTGTGACGTCATCAAGGTGGAACCCCTGAGCGGTTCCAGCGCGCTGGTTAGCACCAGCGCAACGCGCCGCTACTTCCCCATGCTCATGCTTGATGCCACCGAAACGTGGAAGGTGACGCACCTTCAGAGCGGCACCGTGCGCAACGTCACGTTCGGTGACATGAGGCATGCAACGCCGATTGGCTACGGGGTGGCCTACGAGGAGGACAACCCCGAGCCAGAGGTTGCCTTGGTGCGTACCGACGAGGCGATACCTCAGGCAGTCATTGACGAGTGCAACGCCGTTGGCCCTGGCGGCCAGTTCGTCGTCCAGATTGATACCGTAGCGGAGCGCAACGCCCTGTACGCCGCCTACCCCTCGCTTCAGGGAAGGTTCCCTGACCAGCCGTGACGACTCTGTACATCAGGGCGACGGGCAACCAGGCGGGTGCGCATCTTTCCCCTGCCGCTGGCGGCTCTGCTTATGACCTATGCAGCGCCAGCAACTCCAACGGGAACACACGCTTCATCAAGCATGATGTTTACCTAGTCACGGGGGCTACCGAGAGCCAGATTGAGTCCAACGTAGCCGTGGTGAACTTCGATGACGGTGAAGCGGCTTGGTCGGAAACAACCCGCACCGAAGGTGTAGCATCGCAGAGCGTTTCGGGTGGCACAGTTCTGCGGGTCACTGCGAAGCTCTACGACGCTAACGAAACCGACCTACTCGACTCCGAATCCTGCTACTCGGGGCCGCTCGTTGCTACGGGCATAAGCGCCAACACCTGGACGTTCGGTGTTAGGTACTACTCGGGGGACTACACCACCAGCAAAATCGGAGCTAATACCAGCGGCACCTACATCAGCAACATCACGCTCACAGGCACACCAACCAGTGTGCGGCTGTACTTCGCAAACGCAGACCCCGTAAACGGGGTGACTACGTATCGCGGCAGCTGGAACAGCGACCCCACTACCGACAAGCTGATGGGGCACAAGGGAGGAAGCCTCACGGCGTTCCAGCACCTGATTATGAGCAGTGGCGACCGTGGCTTGGGCACGATGGTCACGTTGCCATTCGTCCAAGCGTTCACTCCCACCGATTGCTCAGGCTGTTTCGGCTACTACGAGACAGATGCAGGGGCGAATGCCTACATGCGGCTGCACCTGTGGGCGTCAGAAGGTGTGACAGACACCCTGCGCGGGACGATGGTGAGCCAGTACCTGCACGGAACCGAGATGGGCGTTGGGTCGGGAACCTACGGTACTGATTGGGACCCGACGTTCTCCAGCGTGGCCATGTCTGCGGGTGACAGGCTAATCCTAGAGTGTGGGTTCCGAGTTGCCAGTGCATCGATGCAGACGGTGTTCCTGCGCTACGGTGGCACCGATGCCACCGACCTCAGCAGCAGCAACTCTGGAGCTACATACACTGCGTGGCTCGAACTCACAGCATCTTCCAGCCAGAACTACCCGCTTACTGGTAGCGCAACGGGCACTGGAGCATTGGCTGGCCCCCCGAAGAAGGGCTGGAACACGGCGGGGTCAATAGCTGGCGCTGGTGCCTGTACGGGCGCACCCGTTCGCGGCGTTGTGGTTACGGGCACGGTAGCGGGTGCTGGCGCTTGTAGCCTGGCCAGCGAGCCTTCGGTGCAGCACCAGAACCTAGCCCTCGTTGGGACGATAAACGCGACGGGTTCGTGTGCCGCCGCTGCGTCAATAGGACTGAAACTCGTGGGAACAATGGCGGGCACGGGCGCGGGCAACGCGCTGATAGCCGCCAACCTGGCCCTGTCTGGTTCCGTTGCCGCCGCTGGTAGCGCGGCAGGGGAGCCAACCTACCAGGGCAATGCTCCAGACGCACCAGGCTGGGTAGAGGCCAGCATTTCAGGTGCGTGCCGCAAGGCAGAATGGGAAGCAGTCGCGGAAGCCACCTCCTATGAGGTCTATCGCCGTGTTGACGGTGGTAGCTGGGTATTTCTTGAGGAGGTAAGCGCGTAGTGGCTGTCGCCTTTGTCAACATCGGCACCAAGGCTTCTGGCACAGGTAACATAACGCCCACCATCCCGAATGGCGTTCAGGCTGGCGACCTGATGTTGCTCTACGTCGAGAACCTTGGCTCAGAATCCGCCCCTTCTACGCCCTCTGGTTGGACGTACCTCAACGACACTTGGTTCACCACGGGCGACAACACTCGTATGTGGGTGGCGTACCGATGGTGGCAAAGCGGTGACTCCAACCCCCAAATCACAGATACAGGCGACCACCAGATAGCGAACATCATCGCCTACCGTGGCGTGAATTCTACGAACCCCTTCAACGTAAACACGTATGGCGCTGCGACCAACATCACATGGAACTACGGCAATCTGACCACGGGTGTTTCGAGCACCGTCGATAACTGCCTCTTCGTTTGCTTCAGCGCACATACGAAGGACAGCAACACCAGCCCCATAACTGGCTGGGGTATGGATGGCTGTACCAGCGTCACGGGCCGTGACTACCAATCAACGAACTCTGGTTCTGGTGGAGGCTGGCTGGTTCACGAGGGAGTCAAGGCAACCGCTGGAAGCTGCGGGAACGTTACGGTTCTGGTAGGCGGCGACCAGCGTACCGACCTGGACGTTCCGTGGGTGCTTATAGCCCTGCGCCCGACTGGCAACGCACTGACCCTGAGCGGCAGCATGGCGGGCGCTGGCACGATGAGCCAGGGAACCAACGCCCCCAGTGCTGGCAGGAAGCTTACTGGCACCGCGGCTGGCGCTGGTACTGGTGCCCAGGCTGCCTACAAGCCCACCATGGCCTACAAGGTCACGGGCACCATGGCTGGAGCAGGCAACCCGTACACGGGGGCCGACGACCCTCACTTCGGCCACCAGAACCTCTGGATTGTCGACGGCGACATAGCCGCCGCAGGTACATGCGCGCAGGGCACCAATGCACCGAGCGTTGGCCGCAAGCTGACGGGCACCATATCTGGTGCTGGGAGCATGCGCAGCGAGGAGCCTTCGTTCGCGCACCAGAACCTCACGCTTACAGGCACGGTATCTGGCGCAGGCAACCCGTACCTTCCAACCTTCGAACTAACGCCTCAGATTGCGCCTCCAGCGCCCACGAACTTCACCGTGGACTACCAATCGCTGGAGTACTGGTACGACGACCCCGACTACTACTGGCGCATAAACACGAGCGCCAGCGGGCCACGGGATTTCTGGAAGCTGTATATCGACACAGGTTCTGGCTGGTACGAATGGGCTACATGGGCAGATTCGCCTCCAATACCCTTTGAGATTCTGAATGCCGACAGATTCAGGCTGGGCCTTTCGGCGGCGTATAACAGCCAAGAAATCGAATCGCCCCTAACGAGTACGGCCTTCTGGATAAACGCCGTACAGCAAGTCAACGCCTCGGGGGCGGGTGCGCTCACAGGCGAACCTACTGTGCCCATTCAGCTAACTGGAAGCGTGACGTCCGCATCGACCCTCAGTGGTGATGCTACACAGGGGCGTGCCCTTGCTGGTGCCTGCGCGGGCGGCTCGAGCCTCGCGGGCGAACCTTCGGTTGCCCACCAGAACCTGTCGCTTTCAGGTTCGTACGCGGGCGCGGGCGCGCTGCTGTCAACGAGGCAATGCGCTGGCCTGGCAGATTCATACTGGTCAGCTGCCTACGTCATTTGCGTGGGTGCAAACCAGGCCATAGGCCAGTCGTTCAGCGGTGATGGAAGGCAGCTACATTCAGCAGGCTTCTACCTGTCGTCGTTCCAAGGTGAGGTGCTGACGGGCACCATCGTTGCGCGGCTATACGCCAGCAACGAAGGATGGCCTACGAGTGGCACACCATCGACCCTCCTAGCAACCTCCAGCACCGTGCTCGATGCTTCGGTGATTACAGTCACCGACCTGTGGTACGAGTTTGGGTTTGCGGCGGGCACCACACTAACGGCTGGCACGAAGTACTTCATTGTTGTCGACGGTAGCGGGATAACTAACAGCTCCGTAGGCCTCCGAATGCTGTTTGTAGGCGCGCACACTCCGTCGGCAATCGACGGGAACCTCGCCACCGACTTGTGGGGTGAACCCGTAAGCTGGGCTGCGGCCTCCACGTATGACCTCATCTTCCGCGTCAAGACATCGCAAGCGCCGCCGCAGTACGGTGCCAAGCTCGCTGGGAAGAACACGTCGTATGCGATGTTCAGTGTTGATGGTAGAGATGAACCCACCATGGGCCGCAGGCTCGATGGGGCGATAGCTGGCGCTGGAGCACTAACGCTAGGGTCGCAACCCACAGCTGGCAGGGCATGCAGCGGAGCCTTTAGTGGCACGGGTGCGCTCAACGCGCAACCCACGCAGGGCAACGCGGTATCGGGAACGGTTGCCAGTGCTGGCACGCTAGGGGGCGAACCGAGCACCAACCCCTACTACGTGGACTGTGACTTCCCCGCCTACGAAACCCTTGAGTACGGCATCAAGTCCAAGAACGGGGACGGCGTTAGCGACATAGCCGTTTCCAACATGCTGCATAACTACGCCCTGGCGGGCACCACAGCTGGTGCTGGCAGCCTTACGGGGCAAGCGGTTCGCGGCGCGGTGTGTACTGGCAGCATTGCGGGAGCGGGCACGCTTAGTGGCGAACCCACGTACCAGCAAGGCACCGAGGACTTCCCCGTATCTGGCTCCGTAACAGGGGCAGGCGCGCTTAGTGGCGAGCCTAGCGTCGCCCATCAGAACCTCACGCTAACTGGGGCCGCCACTGGTGCTGGCACCCTTAGCGGTGAACCCACCAAGGGCGAGGCCACCAACGTACTTACGGGTACGGCCACGGGCGTTGGTTCCCTCGCAGGCGAACCCAGTGTCGGGCACCAGAACCTCGCGCTTACTGGAGCGGTCAACGGGGTCGGCAGCCTTAGCGGTGAACCTTCCGTAACGCATCAGAACCTCAGCTTGTCGGGTTCGGTGGCGGGCGCGGGTACGCTGAACGCG
>Ga0316605_10000840_pt1 | contig 18940 bp, 17 predicted proteins | sample OWC_soil_day20_n_FD_207666 | JGI IMG/M metagenome (GOLD analysis project Ga0316605, IMG submission 207666) | Wetland soil microbial communities from Old Woman Creek delta, Ohio, United States - OWC_soil_day20_noCT | ecosystem: Environmental > Terrestrial > Soil > Wetlands | place: USA: Ohio...
CACCTATCCGCCGTTCACTTTCCACAATGCTTCCGGCACTCTGGAAGGTTTTGACGTAGAAATTGGTCGTGAAATCGCCAAACACCTGAAAGTGAACCCACAGTTCGTTGAAGGTAAATGGGACGGACTGATCGCCGGTATCGACGCGAACCGTTATGACGTGGTGATCAACCAGGTGGGTATTACGCCAGAACGCCAGAAGAAATTCGACTTCTCCGAGCCGTATATCGCGTCTAAAGCGGTACTGATCGTCAATGACAAAAATAGCAGCATTAAAAGTTTTGCCGATCTGAAAGGCAAAAAATCAGCCCATTCACTGACCAGTAACTACGCACAGATCGCGCGTAAATACGGTGCGGAAATTGTGCCAACCGACGGCTTTAACCAGTCTATCGATCTAGTGGTGCAGGGCCGTGCCGATGCCACCATCAACGACAACCTGTCGTTCCTCGATTTCAAAAAACATAAACCGTCTGCACCGGTGAAAATCATTGCGACGGAAGACAATGCGGAGAAATCCGGCGTGCTGCTGCGCAAAAACAACCCGCAGTTGAAAGCGGCGATTGATAAAGCGCTGGAAGAGATCAAGGCCGACGGCACCTACGAACGTATTTCCCAGAAGTACTTCGGTGCGGACGTGTCGAAGTAATTTTTTAACCCCGCAGTAAAAGAGAACCGTAAGCCCGGATCGGGTTTACGGTTTTTTTATCATCACATGGCTGTAAAATGCGCCAGTTACGCTTCTGCAAAACGTTTCTCCAACTGACCGGAAACGCCACCAGAGGCTTCCTGTTTATCGACGTCGGAGATTTATGATGCCGTACAAGCTCTATACAGCCGTGTTGCTTCTCGCTGCCGCAACGTTCTCTGCTACGGCAGCTTCTGCTTCAAGCCCTTCGATTGGCAACTTGATCAATGAACGTTTGTCCTGGATGAAAGATGTTGCTGGCTATAAAGCACAGCATCACCAGGCGATTGAAGATCTACAGCAAGAGAAGAAGGTTATGGAGAGTACCCTTGCTGATGCTGATTCGCTGGGATTAAAAGGCGAGAGCGTAAGGCCATTTATTCAGGCGCAGATGGACGCAGCCAAGGCGATTCAGTACCGCTATCGTGCCGACTGGCTGGCCGCGCCGGAAGCTAACTGGCAGCCTCGCCCACTTCAGGATGTGCGGACGCAAATCGGCCAACTTAGCGCTCGTATTCTGCAAAATGTGGCTGCACGATTAAAGTCCGGGCAACCTCTGACGGAACAGGACCGGGAGGCATTTATGCGCACCGTGCAGCAGAAGAATTTACACGAGCAGGATAAGCATAGGATCTGGGAAACAATGAAAGGGATTTCGTTGAAAGATTAAGTAAAAAACCCTGCCGAAGCAGTAATGCCGTTCACTTAAGGAAATGAGGCCCGAGAATTCGGGCCTCTGATGAAGTAAAACAGGGCTGAAACCCTGACTCCTTCGTTTTCCATCTAAGCATAATTATGAATTTATATTCATTAAAATGCTTAACTGACTGGCATTATGCCGAAGCAGGGCTTTTTCGTTCTGATTAACCCGCGCTAAAAGCGCACTCAGAACGGGATGTCGTCGTCGAAATCCATCGGCGGTTCGTTAGACGGCGCCGGAGCGGAAGATTGCTGCGGACGAGACTGCGCGCCGCCGCTGAACTGGTTACCACTCTGCGGCTGCTGAGGCTGCTGAGGCTGGCCCCAACCGCCCTGCGGCTGGCCGCCGCCTGCCGGTGCGCCGCCGCCCTGACGGCCACCCAGCATCTGCATGGTGCCGCCCACGTTCACCACCACTTCCGTAGTGTACTTTTCCTGACCGGACTGATCGGTCCATTTGCGGGTACGGAGCTGGCCTTCGATATAAACCTGAGAACCTTTACGCAGATACTCACCGGCCACTTCCGCCAGCTTGCCGAACAGCACAACGCGGTGCCATTCTGTCTGCTCTTTCATTTCGCCGGTCTGCTTGTCACGCCAGGATTCGGAAGTAGCCAGCGTAATGTTGGCAACTGCGCCACCACTCGGCATATAGCGTACTTCCGGGTCCTGGCCCAGATTACCGACGAGAATCACCTTGTTTACGCCTCTGCTGGCCATGTTCGAGTCTCCTGATACGTTAATACGTTTCTTAGTAGTGTAAACGCTCGAGTGTACCATTTCCATGTAGCAATTTGATAGCTGCGAAGGATGTTCCGGAGATATCGCACTTACGGCGCGTTGTTGCACATCGAATCATGATTTGCATTCCAATACTGTATATTCAAACAGGTCGAATTGTGTCATAATTAGCCGTTTGTGATCGCCGGTTGTCCTTCAAACACACCGGGCAAAACGTGTTCCTCCGGGTAAAAGGTGAATGGATTGGATAAGATAGAAGTACGGGGCGCCCGCACCCATAATCTCAAAAATATCAACCTCGTCATCCCACGCGACAAACTGATTGTCGTCACCGGGCTGTCGGGTTCTGGTAAGTCCTCACTGGCTTTCGACACACTTTATGCCGAAGGACAGCGCCGCTACGTTGAATCGCTTTCCGCCTATGCCCGTCAGTTTTTATCGCTGATGGAAAAACCGGACGTTGACCATATTGAAGGTCTGTCGCCGGCGATCTCGATTGAGCAGAAATCAACCTCGCACAACCCGCGTTCCACCGTCGGGACCATTACCGAGATCCACGACTATTTGCGTCTGCTTTACGCCCGCGTCGGCGAGCCGCGTTGCCCGGATCACGATGTACCGCTGGCGGCGCAAACCGTCAGCCAGATGGTGGATAACGTACTGTCACAGCCGGAGGGTAAGCGCCTGATGCTGCTGGCACCGGTGATTAAAGAGCGTAAAGGCGAGCACACCAAAATGCTGGAAAACCTGGCAAGCCAGGGCTATATCCGCGCGCGTATCGACGGCGAAGTGTGCGACCTATCCGATCCACCGACGCTGGAACTGCAAAAGAAACACACCATTGAAGTGGTGATTGACCGCTTTAAAGTGCGCAGCGATCTGGCGCAGCGCCTGGCGGAATCGTTTGAAACCGCGCTGGAACTCTCCGGTGGTACCGCAGTGGTCGCCGACATGGACGATACCAACGCGGAAGAGCTGCTGTTTTCCGCCAACTTTGCCTGCCCGATTTGCGGCTACAGCATGCGCGAACTGGAACCACGCTTGTTCTCGTTCAATAACCCGGCAGGTGCATGCCCGACCTGCGACGGCCTCGGCGTACAACAATATTTTGACCCGGACCGCGTGATCCAGAACCCGGAGCTGTCACTGGCTGGCGGCGCAATCCGCGGTTGGGATCGCCGTAATTTCTACTACTTCCAGATGCTGAAATCGCTGGCGGATCACTACAAATTCGATGTGGAAGCGCCATGGGAAAGCCTGAGCGATAGCGTGCGAAAAGTGGTGCTGTTTGGTTCCGGTAAAGAATCGATTGAATTCAAATATATGAACGATCGCGGCGACACCTCCGTGCGTCGCCATCCGTTCGAAGGCGTGCTGCATAATATGGAGCGCCGCTACAAAGAGACAGAATCCAGCGCGGTGCGCGAAGAGCTGGCAAAATTTATCAGCAACCGCCCCTGCGCCTCCTGTGAAGGAACGCGTCTGCGTCGCGAAGCGCGTCATGTGTTCGTTGAAAATACGCCGCTGCCGACCATTTCCGACATGAGCATCGGCCATGCGATGGACTTCTTCAGTAACCTGAAGCTTTCCGGTCAGCGGGCGAAAATTGCCGAAAAAGTGCTGAAAGAGATTGGCGACCGCCTGAAGTTTCTCGTTAACGTCGGCCTGAACTACCTGACGCTTTCCCGCTCGGCGGAAACCCTCTCCGGCGGCGAAGCGCAACGTATTCGTCTGGCGAGCCAGATTGGCGCCGGTCTGGTGGGCGTCATGTATGTTCTGGATGAGCCGTCCATCGGTCTGCACCAGCGCGACAACGAGCGTCTGCTCGGTACGCTGATTCACCTGCGTAACCTGGGGAATACGGTGATTGTCGTTGAACACGACGAAGATGCCATCCGCGCGGCCGACCATGTGATTGATATCGGTCCTGGCGCGGGCGTACACGGCGGCCAGGTCGTCGCTGAAGGGACGCTCAAAGATATTATGGCGGTGCCGGAATCACTGACCGGCCAGTACATGAGCGGCAAGCGTAAAATCGAGCTGCCGAAACAGCGCGTGAGCGCCGATCCGGAAAAAATGCTCAAACTGACAGGCGCTCGTGGCAACAACCTGAAAAACGTCACCCTGACGCTGCCGGTGGGCCTGTTTACCTGTATCACCGGCGTTTCCGGTTCCGGGAAATCGACGCTTATCAACGATACGCTATTCCCGATCGCCCAGCGCCAGCTCAACGGCGCAACCATCGCGGAACCCGCGCCGTACCGCGATATTCAGGGGCTGGAACATTTCGATAAGGTGATCGACATCGACCAGAGCCCGATTGGCCGTACGCCACGCTCCAACCCGGCAACCTACACGGGCGTCTTTACGCCAGTGCGCGAACTGTTCGCCGGAGTGCCGGAGTCACGCTCGCGCGGTTACACGCCGGGGCGCTTCAGCTTTAACGTGCGCGGCGGCCGCTGCGAAGCCTGTCAGGGCGATGGCGTTATCAAAGTGGAGATGCACTTCCTGCCGGATATTTATGTGCCGTGCGATCAGTGCAAAGGCAAACGCTATAATCGCGAAACGCTGGAGATCAAATATAAGGGCAAAACCATTCATGAAGTGCTGGATATGACCATCGAAGAAGCCCGTGAATTCTTTGATGCCGTTCCGGCGCTGGCGCGTAAGTTACAAACGCTGATGGATGTCGGGCTGACCTATATTCGCCTGGGGCAGTCGGCCACCACGCTCTCCGGCGGCGAGGCGCAGCGCGTGAAGCTGGCGCGTGAGCTGTCGAAACGCGGTACCGGGCAAACGCTCTATATCCTTGATGAACCGACGACCGGCCTGCACTTTGCCGATATCCAGCAGTTGCTGGACGTGCTGCATCAGCTGCGTGATCAGGGTAATACCATCGTGGTGATTGAGCACAATCTGGACGTGATTAAAACGGCGGACTGGATTGTCGATCTCGGCCCGGAGGGCGGCAGTGGTGGCGGTGAAATCCTCGTTGCGGGTACACCGGAAACCGTCGCCGAATGCGAAGCCTCACACACGGCGCGATTCCTTAAGCCGATGCTGAAATAGCGGCTACGAGCGGATTGATCCTTCATAAAGCTGGTGCCGGATATTCTCCGGTACCAGCTCCATTGCCTGCTTCCAGGAGGCATCCACCAGATAGTAAATCTGCGAATCTGGCAGCGAACCGTCGAGATATACCGTGCTCCAGTGCGCTTTATTCAGATGGCGGCTTGGGCGCACATCTTTATGCTGCTGACGCAGCAACTCCGCCAGTTCCGGGCTGGTTTTCAACGACGCCGCCGGGCGACCGTCCACCTCTTTCACCATCGCAAACAGTACATCTGAGACCTTGATTTGCGTGGCTTTCCAGTCGCTGTGCACACTCTGTTCCGCGCCAGGCCTGGACATGCAATATTGCAGTAACTCCGAAATTGTCATCTTTATTCCCCTTGTAGCGTCGCGATTATTGTGCGCGACCCGCCGTGGATACGATGCTCTCCCAGCCAGATCCCCTGCCACGTACCTAACTGCACTCGCCCATTCCTGATCGGCAGCAGCAGTGAAACACCCAGTGTTGAGGATTTGATATGCGAGGGCATATCATCCGGCCCCTCGTAGTCGTGCTTATACGGTGCATTGTCCGGCACTGCATTTAAAAAATGGCGCTCCATATCGTCGCGCACCGTGGGATCACAATTTTCATTCAGGGTGAGGGAAGCTGACGTGTGCATCAGCAACAGATGCAATAAACCCACCTGCACGCGGGGAAACTCACGAATTTGCGCCAGCACTTCCTCGGTGACCAGGTGAAACCCGCGCGATTTCGCGCCAAGCGTAAGCGTCTGTTGATACCACATCGACGATTCCTTCTGCAAAGAGGCCGTTTTTAAGTGTGCTGCAAATCGGCAAAAGGGCAAATCCGGCGCTTAAAACTCTGAGTCGACAATCACCTCTTCGCCCATCGCGCCTGCCTGCGGTAATGGCTTATAGGTGGAATTCGCGGCACGTAGAATGCGGACTGGCCGGGCTTCGCTCGCACGCGCGGCAGCGATATCGCTGTCCGAGTCGCCGTAGAAAATGCGGATTTGCTTCTCCTTCAACCACTGAGTTTTGGTGTTCTGCCCCGGCTGGTCGCCAGCAAAAATCACCGGATTCATATTCGCGACTGGGATCAGAAAATCCTCCTGCAACGTTTTTGTCACGGTTTCCGTTTTTGTCTGGCTGCGGCCGGTAATGAAAAAGATGCTGTCGCCGCGTTTTACATGCATGGCGATTAACTGACGAGCAACCTCTTTGGGAATGCTGAATGCATCCCAGCCGTTATTCATTTTTTCCCAGAACGCCGGGGTGTGCAGGTAATCATCACTGTCCGGAGACCAGGTTTTTTTGCCACGCCAGAAGCCGGGGCTGGAGAAAAGTACTGTATCGTCGATATCAAACCCAACAGCCATTGGCGGGCGCTCTACCAGCGAGTTTTCAATTTGCGCCACGGAAACCCAGTGAACAGGTGCCTGCTCGGCCAGTTTGATGACGTTGGTGCCATCCACAACCGGAGATGGTGCGGAGGCGTAAACCGCAAGGCTACCTGATGCCAGCCATAAACAGGCGGCGCCGAAAAGACGCGTGATCGTTCGCATATTTATCCCTAAATTATCAGTTCGTTATATTCATAAATGGTGCGAATGGTCGAAATGTTATCCGACCTTAACCTCAGTGACAGATGAAACAAAGGGTTTTCTGCGAATTACGCGGATAATGAGAGAAAACGGGAAAATAATGACCTTCCGCCCGTGGGCAGAAGGTCGGGGAAAACTGAAATGTGAGCGTTTGCTTACATTACTGCGGCGAATGCTTGCGCCACGCGTTGCACGTTGCGACTGTTCAGACCGGCAACACACATGCGACCGCTGGCAATCAGGTAAACACCAAACTCCTCACGCAAACGATCGACCTGCGCCACACTCAAGCCGGTGTAGCTGAACATACCGCGCTGCTTAAGCAGGTAGTCGAAATTCCTGCCCGGCACGGCTTCGCGCAGCACATGCACCAGATGCTGGCGCATTACCTGAATGCGCGTGCGCATCGTTTCCACTTCCTTCAGCCAAAGCGCCCGTAACGCCGCGTCACCGAGTACGGTCGCCACCAGTTGCGCACCAAAACTTGGCGGGCTGGAGTAGTTGCGACGGACAGTGGCTTTCAGTTGTCCCAGTACGCGGCCTGCGGCTTCGCTGTCTTCACACACCACGGAAAGGCCGCCGACACGCTCGCCATACAGGGAGAAAATTTTGGAGAACGAGTTGCTAACCAGAGCAGGCATCCCGGCGCTGGCAATAGCGCGGATAGCGTAAGCATCTTCTTCCATATCCGCGCCGAAGCCCTGGTAAGCGATGTCGAGGAACGGGATCAAATTGCGAGCTTTCAGCACACCGACCACCTCGTCCCACTGGGCGTTAGTCAGATCCGCACCGGTCGGGTTATGACAGCACGGATGCAGTAACACGATGCTCTGTTCCGGCAGGGTATTCAGTTTTTCCAGCAGTGCCGGGAAGCGCACGCCGTTGTTTTCAACATCGTACCAGGGGTAAGTACTTACTTCGAACCCAGCGCCTTCAAAAATGGCGATGTGGTTTTCCCAGGTCGGATCGCTGACCCAGACACCGGAGTTGGGGAAGTAGCGTTTCAGGAAGTCCGCGCCGATTTTTAGCGCGCCGGAACCGCCCAGCGTCTGGATAGTTGCCACGCGGTTTTGCGCCAGCACCGGATGATCGGCGCCAAACAGCAGCGGCGCAATGGCGTGACGGTAGCTGTTCAGCCCTTCCATCGGCAGATAGAGCGATGCGCCGTGCGGTTGCGCATTAAGACGCGTTTCGGCTTCAGCCACCGCTTGCAGGCGCGGAATAATGCCATCTTCGTTGTAATACAACCCGATGCTAAGGTTAACTTTGTCGCTTCTGGGATCTTCTTTAAAACGCTCCATGAGCGAGAGAATCGGGTCGCCAGCATAGGCGTCAACTTTCTGAAACACGCGTGTATTCTCCAGGTTTACAGTCGGCAAGACCAACACAATAAACCGGAAGCCGGGGAAGATCGAGAGGGGCAGCGCTTTCCCGTGCAGGAAAGCGCAAAACGTTTAGTCGAGGTACTTCAGCGATGCCCTGTCGGTCAGACGCGTAATAAGTTCGTAAGCACTCACTTTTGTGATGGCAGCGATACGCTCGACAGGCAAACCTTCGCCCCACAGCACTACGCTATCGCCAACGCACTCACGCGAATCCGGGCCGAGATCGACACAAATCATGTCCATTGCCACGCGGCCAACGATCGGCACTTCGCGTCCATTGACCAGCACGGGCGTTCCGGAAGGCGCTGCGCGCGGATAACCGTCGCCATATCCCATCGCCACCACGCCTAAACGGGTGTCACGCGCGCTTTCCCAGGTACCGCCGTAACCGACTGCGTCTCCTGATTTGTGGTCGCGTACGGCAATCAGCGTGGAAGTTAATGTCATCACAGGCTGAAAACCGAAATCAGCGCCCCACGGTCTGTTCTCCAGTGGCGAAACACCATAAAGAATGATTCCGGGGCGCACAGCGTCAAAGTGCGACTGCGGCCACAGCAAGGTGCCGCCAGAAGCTGCAATCGAACGCAGGCCCGGTTTGTCATTGGTAAAGGTGGTAAAAATATCCAGTTGGCGTTCCGTTACACCGCACTCCGGCTCATCGGCACGGGCAAAGTGGCTGGCAAAATTCACCGGTTGACGCACGTTTTTACAGCCGGAGAGACGCTCGTAAAACGCCTCAGCTTCATGAGGATGCACACCAAGGCGATGCATGCCGGTGTCCAGTTTCATCCATACAGTGACCGGCGCGGGCAGCGTGGCCGTTTCCAGCGCATCCAGTTGCCAGGGGCTATGAATCACCGTTTCAAGCTGTTGCTCTGCCAGCACGGGCAGATCGCTGGCGGCGAAAAAACCTTCCAGCAACAGAATCGGTTGTGTGATTCCCCCTGCGCGCAATTGCAGGGCTTCTTCGAGACGAGCAACGCCAAAAGCGTCGGCATCGGGGAGCGTTCGCGCGGTCTCCACGAGACCGTGTCCATAGGCGTTCGCTTTCACGACTGCAACCAGTCGGCTGGCAGGAACCAGCTCGCGCAGACGTTGCAGATTGTGTCGCAGAGCGCGGCGGTTAACTACTACAGTTGCCGCTTGCATGTTTTTCCTCAAAAAAACAATTTTCTGAATCATTCGCCTTGCAGGAAAGCGACAAGACCGCGAAACCCCAGGGCTTAGTAAAAGTGGCCGGGGCGAGCGGACACCGTCAACGCACCTGCGGTGCGAAGGATGACGAAAATTTATTCATCGTCGTATTGTGGCCCGGCATAATTATCAAAACGTGACCACTGCCCGTTAAAGGTCAGACGTACCGTACCGATCGGCCCGTTACGCTGCTTACCAATAATGATTTCTGCAATGCCTTTTAAATCGCTGTTTTCGTGATAAACCTCGTCACGATAGATAAACATGATTAAGTCGGCGTCCTGCTCGATAGAACCGGATTCACGTAGGTCGGAGTTGACCGGGCGTTTATCAGCGCGCTGTTCCAGAGAGCGGTTAAGCTGCGACAGCGCCACCACCGGCACTTGCAACTCTTTTGCCAGCGCTTTCAGCGAGCGGGAGATTTCGGCAATCTCCAGCGTGCGGTTGTCGGAAAGCGACGGCACGCGCATTAGCTGAAGGTAGTCGATCATAATAAGGCCTATCCCGCCGTGCTCGCGGGCAATACGCCGTGAGCGCGAACGCACTTCTGTCGGCGTCAGGCCAGAGGAGTCATCAATGTAGATATTGCGTTTTTCCAGCAGGATCCCCATGGTGCCGGAAATGCGCGCCCAGTCTTCATCGTCAAGCTGGCCGGTACGAATGCGCGTCTGATCCACGCGCGACAACGACGCCAGAGAACGCATCATAATCTGTTCTGATGGCATCTCCAGGCTGAAGATAAGAACCGGCTTATCCTGCAACATCGCCGCATTTTCGACGAGGTTCATTGCAAATGTTGTTTTACCCATCGACGGACGGGCCGCAACTATAATCAGATCCGACGGCTGCAAACCTGCCGTCTTTTTATTGAGATCTTCATAGCCGGTGTTCACGCCCGTGACGCCATCATGCGGCTGCTGGAAAAGCTGCTCAATGCGCGAGACGGTCGCCTCAAGCACATCGGCGATATTTTTTGGGCCTTCGTCTTTATTGGCGCGGCTTTCGGCGATCTTAAATACCCGCGATTCCGCCAGGTCGAGCAGATCTTCGCTAGTGCGCCCCTGCGGATCGAAACCGGCGTTGGCGATTTCATTGGCGACTGTGATCATCTCGCGAACGACGGCACGTTCACGCACGATATCGGCATAAGCGCTAATATTCGCCGCACTTGGCGTATTTTTCGATAACTCAGCCAGATAGGCAAAGCCGCCGACACTATCCAGTTGCCCTTGCAGTTCCAGCGACTCAGCCAGGGTGATCAGGTCGATAGGTTTCCCCATCTCCTGCAAGCGATGCATCTCGGTAAAAATATGGCGGTGCGGACGGGTATAAAAGTCTTCGGACACGACGCGCTCGGCGACGTCGTCCCAGCGCTCATTATCCAGCATTAAACCGCCCAACACCGACTGCTCCGCTTCGATGGAATGTGGAGGCACTTTCATCCCCTCGACCTGTCTGTCAGGGATTTCAGTCTGTTTGTTGAAGGGTTTATTTCCTGCCATAGTGAATGGAGCTATCCGGGTTATGAATGGTTCGAAAGATTATCACATCAGGAGGAAGCATGGCGACACGAATAGAATTTCACAAGCATGGCGACCCCGACGTGCTCAGCGCGGTAGAATTTACCCCCGCAGCTCCAGCAGAAAACGAGGTGCAGGTGGAAAATAAAGCCATTGGCATCAACTATATCGACACTTACATTCGCAGTGGCTTATACCCGCCTCCCGCGCTGCCAAGCGGGCTGGGCACCGAAGCCGCTGGCGTGGTAAGTAAAGTGGGTAGTAATGTCACACATATTAAAGTCGGCGATCGCGTGGTATATGCGCAATCCGGGCTCGGCGCTTACAGTTCGGTGCATAACGTTCTGGCAGACAAAGTGGCCGTCCTGCCAAACGCGATCTCCTTTGAACAAGCCGCGGCCTCGTTTCTGAAGGGGCTGACGGTGTTCTATCTCCTGCGTAAAACCTATGACATCAAACCCAATGAGGTATTTTTATTCCACGCAGCGGCTGGCGGCGTCGGACTGATTGCCTGCCAGTGGGCGAAAGCGCTGGGCGCGAAGCTTATCGGCACCGTAGGTTCGGCGCAGAAAGCGCAGCGCGCATTGCAAGCCGGTGCCTGGCAGGTGATCAACTACAGTGAAGAGAATGTAGTTGAACGCGTTAAAGCGCTGACCGACGGTAAAAAGGTCAGCGTGGTGTATGACTCGGTGGGTAAAGATACCTGGGAAATTTCCCTCGACTGCCTGCATCGCCGTGGGCTGATGGTCAGCTTCGGCAATTCCTCCGGGCCGGTCACTGGCGTGAACCTGGGCATTCTCAACCAAAAAGGCTCTCTTTATGCGACCCGCCCTTCCCTGAATGGCTACATCACCACCCGCGAAGAGCTAAAGGAAGCCAGCAATGAGCTGTTCTCGCTGATCGCCAGCGGCGTGATTAAAGTGGATGTGGCTGACAACCAGAAGTTCGCGCTGAAAGATGCGCAACGAGCGCATGAAGCACTGGAGAGCCGTGCCACGCAAGGCTCAAGTCTGCTGATCCCGTAAGGTAAACCGTTGAAAGAATTAGGGCTTCCCGCAGGAAGCCCTTTCTTTTTTTAGTTCGGCTGCATTGTAGGGTACAGCGCGATGAATTCGTTAACGCCACGATAGTGACAGATTTAATATCTAAATCCTATTCGGTTCTAAGCAATGCGGCTGGAAATGTCTCAGGGTTGTGATGAACCACGCAATACTTTAGTAACGCCAGCGGTTATTGCGTTGATAACGTGGAACCTTCGGCTCTTTGATGGCACGAATCACCCAAACTACCGCCACGGCCAGCAGCAGCCAGGGCAACAGTTTGATCATCAAAGCAAAAAGCCCGCCCAAAAACATAACTGCGGCGGCAACCAGCAGCGCGGCGATAATGCCGAGCAGTGAAATGCCGGTCACCAGTAACATGACAAAAAAGCCAATAATAAACAGTAGTTCCAGCATGTTCTTCTCCTGGGAATAAGTAATATCTTTTGAATTACAAGAAACATGCCAAAAATAACCTGATGATTTTAAAATAAAAAACTCTGCAACGCAGTGCAGGGCTTAGTGAATTTGACCATATTTTGGTGAAATTTTAACGCTTCGATGCCACCAGGTTTAGCGCGTGCTCCACTACCGCGATATCAGCGCCCACTTTGTGCGCATTTTCACTCAGATAACGGCGCCACTGACGCGCACCCGGCACTCCCTGAAATAACCCGAGCATATGACGCGTGATATGACCAAGATAAGCGCCCTGGCTCAGTTCGCGTTCAATATAGGGATACATCGCGCGAACCACAGCGACAGGATCGGTATCCGCGACATCGGCACCGTAAATCTCCCGATCAACAGCGGCCAGAATTCCCGGATTCTGATAGGCTTCGCGCCCTACCATAACCCCATCCATATGCTGCAAATGGGCTTTGGCCTCTTCCAGCGATTTTATGCCGCCGTTGATCGCCATCTTCAGGTGCGGGAAATCACGTTTAAGCTGGTAAACACGCGGGTAATCCAGCGGCGGGATTTCGCGGTTCTCTTTTGGACTCAGGCCAGAGAGCCAGGCTTTACGGGCATGAATGGTGAAGCTTTCACACTCGCCTTTACCAGCAACGGTCCCCACAAAATCACAGAGGAATTCATAGCTATCCTGATCGTCGATGCCAATACGGGTTTTTACCGTCACCGGAATAGAAACTACGTCCCGCATGGCTTTAACGCAGTCCGCCACCAGTTGTGCTTCGCCCATCAGGCAGGCGCCAAAACGCCCGTTCTGCACGCGATCCGACGGGCAACCGACATTAAGGTTGATCTCATCGTAACCGCGTGCTTGTGCAAGCTTCGCACAGTGCGCAAGTTGCACCGGATCGCTGCCGCCCAGTTGTAGCGCCACCGGGTGCTCTTCCTCGCTGTACGCCAGATAATCGCCTTTGCCATGAATAATGGCACCCGTCGTCACCATTTCGGTGTAGAGCAGCGTCTGGCGTGACAGTAAACGCAAGAAGTAACGGCAATGTCTGTCCGTCCAGTCGAGCATCGGAGCGACGCTGAATCGCCCATACCAGTGATTGTCAGAATTTACAGGCATTACGCTGGTTTGGCTGGCGTTAGTCATTTCAGAATTACCGTGCTTTGATTTTCAGAAAAAGAGGTGCTCTCACCGCCATTCCGCCGGTGAGCGAAAGCAATAAGACAATAAGATTTTCTATTGTATCACATTCGCTGCAAGGCACTGGAGAAGGCATTTCTTCACCTGGTTGAGACGAGATTCCTTTCCTGTATTTTTTCTAACGCACAAGGGGCATTAACCCAATTGCAGACACTATTGGCAACTGAAACAGGGAGTTATTATGTCTAAACTGTATGTTCGTCTTGATAAAATGATGTGCTGGCGTTAAGCGATCTCGCCAACTATTTTTAATTGCCCACGATGCTGACCACAAATTTTTGAAAACAGACAGAATGGCCCGCTGGTAGCGGAACTTAAAGCGCAGCTTCCGGATGCGCCTTATATTGCCCGTCCGGGTAATATAAACGCCTGGGGTAACGACGATTTTATTAAGGCCATCAACGCCACCGGCAAATAAGCGCCAAAATAAAACCGGAGGCACAATGACCTCCGGTTACTCATCAGAAAGTCACACTAAGCTGTGCCCCGGCCCCCCAGGTTTCATTTTCACCCACCAGGCCCATCAGATCGACATGCACGCGGTTAAACGGCGCAAATCCGACACCGCCGGTAAAGACGTTTTTATCATCCCCTTTGACATCCGCGCGGTAACCGGCACGCACCGCCAGCCAGCTCAATGGGCGAACCTCCGCACCCACGCCGACATACTGGGAATTTTTCTCGCTCTTAAAGCCTTTAGTCTCGGTTAAATCACCGTCAGCGCTCAGCGTTAGCAGGTCGTTATGCCATGCCGCTCCCGCCGTCACGACCGGACTAATCTGGTAAGTATCTTTGTAACTCACCACATCGCCCGTTCTGCCGTTACGGATACGAATGTCTTTCGTATCAATATCACGGGAGATCAGGTTTGTACCGGTCAAACCGACCGTTACATTCTCACCGAAATCCGCTGCCAGGCCGACATCCACGTTGAAGCCGGTATCGTCGGTACGGTAGCGGCTGCTGTTCCAGTCACTACTTTTATAGTCATAAATCGACGCCGTGTAGTTGTAGACCCAGGTTTTCTGTAATTTTGGCGTCACGCCAACGGATAACGGTACGCCGCCGACATCAAACTGGCGAGCCATCGCGATGCCGTAATCCGAGACGATAGCCGCTCGGCCCGAAGCGGTTGAGTTGAGGTTTTTGGTGATTTCGTTGCTGCCATCCGGCGATATCACCGCATTCAGCGCTTCACCTGCGGCGACGGCGGTGCTGTTCTCAATACTGCGCAGGTAGTCAATGTCCTGCTGATCGATTGCCGACGTAACGCGCGCACGAGCGTAAGCTTTCGTCACAAACGCCACGGAAAGGACATCGTTGGGAATGCTTACCGCGATACCGGCGGCAGCTTTGGCCTGCGCTGTTTTTCCTCTCAGAAACTCCAGCTCGTTCGCCAAATCGCCTGCGGCGCTCTGAAATTGCCTTACCGTACCGAGCGGATTAGCAATAATTTCCACAGCGGTGAGATTATCGACAACGTCTTTGTAGCCATCAATTTTGTCATTGATATTGTCGATCTCGTCGCGCAAATTATCTTTGTCGCTAATTTGTGCCTGTACGCTCGGCAGGATGACGGTAATATCATCCTCGGGTTTTGCTTTTGCTAACAATGCCGGGTTGATTAATGGCCCACTGCCATAGTTCGCGGACGCAACGCCCGTTCCCCCCATTGCATCATTACGTGCCTCTGCCCAGGTATTTGCTGCCCCTGCCTGATTCGATACAAAAAAGGAGACAGCGATCGCGACCAGCGAAAGTTTACGTTTTTTATCCACAGTATGCGTCTCGTAGCCAGATGAGTTTTAAGCCTGTAAGTATTCGCACAAACAGGAATGCACTATTGCTGTGAATAACGTAAGAAAATGAAGCTAAATTGCCGTAATACCCGTAAGTACCCGGACATTATTGTTTTAAGTGATGACCATCACTATTTATATATGACGGAATCCATTTCGGGAAGCGCTCCAGAGAAATGGAGATTACTGGCCACGATCTCGGCGTTTTCGACAGGACATGATAAAGTGTATGGCTTGTATTTCCCCAACCGGAGAGCGCCTATGGATGAGACCACTTCGCAAGAGATGTTAGCGCAGGCTGAAAAGCTGTGTGTGCAGCGCAACGTGCGCCTGACTCCCCAGCGTCTTGAAGTGTTGAGATTACTCAGCCTGCAACAAAGCGCCATCAGCGCATACGATCTGCTCGATCTGCTGCGTGAAAGTGAACCGCAGGCCAAGCCGCCGACGGTGTACCGCGCTCTTGATTTCCTGCTGGAACAGGGGTTCGTTCATAAAGTCGAATCAACAAATAGCTACGTGTTATGCCACCTTTTTGACCAGCCGACACACACTTCTGCGATGTTTATCTGCGATCGCTGTGGTTCGGTAAAAGAAGAGCAGGCGGAAGGCGTGGAAGATATTATGCATGCGCTGGCGGCAAAAATGGGCTTTGCCCTGCGGCATAATGTGATTGAAGCTCACGGTTTATGTGCAGACTGTGTGGAAGTGGAATCCTGCCGTCATCACGACCATTGCCACCATGACCACACCGTTCAGGTGAAGAAAAAGCCACGTTAATCGGTTTTGTTTTAGCGAGACGGTAGATAAAACAGTTGGAGGGTGGTACATCCTTGTACCTTCGGGCAAGAGGGTCAGTACATTGAGGGGATGTGCAGGCTACCAGCGGTAGTCGTTACGCGTTTCCCAATCTGTAACTTCTTTCTCCGCCTGATCTTTGTCATAGCCGTAACGTTCCTGGATTTTACCCACTAGTTGGTCACGTTTACCTTCGATGATGGTCATATCATCGTCGGTCAGTTTGCCCCATTTTTCTTTAACAGTGCCTTTGAACTGTTTCCAGTTACCGCCGACTTCGTCTTTATTCATCATTGACTCCTTATCGTTCGGTTAAATATGTACTTGTTCTGCTGAACGTACTGATTATTGCAGTCAAGTATTCTGTAAATCTATTTTTATTCAGAATCTTTAACCGTAAAGATGGTTAAAAAGAGCATAAGCGAGGCGAGGAAATCAGCAAAAAAAACTGGCAACATCAGGAAGGATTCACGTCGGAAAACCAGCTGCCGTTACGCCAGTGACGACGCCACAGCCATGCAAGAGTAAACCCGCGCAGGGCGAGAAAGACAGTCAGAGACAACCATAAACCGTGATTGCCCAGCACAGGAACCGTCAGCAGTGTGACAGCGAACCCGGCAGCGGCTATCGCCATACTGTTACGCATCTCCGTAGCGCGTGTGGCGCCGACAAACATACCATCCAGTAAGTAGCACCACACACCCACCAGTGGCAGAATCACCTGCCAGAACAGGTAATGCCCGGCGAGCGTCTGCAGGGCAGGAAGCGAAGTCAGCAAGGCAATAATGTTGTCACCTGCCAGCGCATAAATCGCAGCAAAGAACAGCGCCACCAGCCCGGCCTGGCGGCACGCCGCTCTCCAGACGCCCATCAATTGGCTACCATCGCGCGCGCCGTAGGCCTGCCCGGAGTGCGCTTCGACCGCATAGGCAAAACCATCAAGCGCATACGCTGTAAAGGTGAGAAAGATCATCAGTACCGCATTGGCGGCGACCATCTCGCCGCCAAGACGCGCGCCCAGCACGGTGATTGAGCCAAAGCAGAGCTGCAAAAGCAGCGAGCGCAGCATGATATCGCGGTTAAGCGCTAATAAGCGCCGCATACCGCCTCGCCAGGCATTTTTCAGCGTTGGCAGAGTGATGCCGCGCACCACCAACACGCGGCGCACCATCAACAGGCCGAGGGCGAAAGTCGCATACTCAGCCACAACAGTGGCGAGCGCTGCCCCCTGCACATTCATGTGCAGGCCCATCACCAGCCACAGGTCGAGCACAATGTTGAGGATATTTCCCACCACCAACAGGATCACCGGAGCACGGGCATACTGCACGCCCAGCAACCAGCCAAGCAACACAAGATTTCCCAAAGACGCTGGCGCACTCAGCCAGCGGATACTGAGAAAGCACCGCGCCTGCTCCAGCACGACTTCGCTCCCGCCGATGATGTACAGCGCCAGATCGATGAGCGGCGTACGCAGCAGCATAATTAACCCCCCCGCCGACAGCGCCAGTAACAGCGGCTGTACCAGCGCGCGCGCCAGCGCAGGTGAATTTTTCGCACCAAACGCCTGCGCCGTAAGACCGGTTGTGCTCATCCGCAAAAACAGCAGCAGCATAAACAAAAAGCTGGTTGCCGTTGCGCCGATCGCCACACCGCCGAGGTAAACAGGGCTATCCAGGTGCCCAACCACAGCGGTATCCACCAGCCCCAGTAACGGAACAGTGATATTGGAGAAGATCATGGGCAGCGCAAGCCGCCACAGTGCTCTGTCAGATGCGTTTAGCAACGGCATGGCAGTGTCGAATCAACGGGAGAAAAGTGTATTACGCAGCGCCACGTTGTTCTGTGTCGCTGCGAAAAGAACAGGCGTTATAGCCATGTACCATTACGGATGACGCCAACCGCCAGCCCTTCAATGGTGAAGTTTTGATCGCGCAGATCGACGACGATCGGGGAAAAGTCACTGTTTTCTGGCAGCAGTTCGACAGTGTTACCCTGTTTTTTCAGCCGTTTCACGGTAACTTCATCATCAATACGTGCGACGACCACCTGGCCGTTACGCACGTCCTGCGTTTTATGCACTGCGAGCAGATCGCCGTCCATAATACCAATGTCTTTCATCGACATACCACTGACGCGCAGCAGGAAATCCGCGTGAGGTTTGAAGAGATCGGGATCGACCTGGTAGTGACCTTCGATATGCTGTTGCGCCAGCAGCGGTTCACCCGCAGCAACACGGCCAATCAGCGGTAAACCGATATCCTCTTCTTCTTCCAGCAGCAGACGCAGACCACGCGATGCGCCGGAGACGATTTCGATAACCCCTTTTCGCGCAAGCGCTTTCAGGTGTTCTTCAGCCGCATTTGGGGAACGGAACCCCAAGTGTTGTGCGATTTCCGCACGCGTTGGTGGCATACCGGTTTGGGTGATACGATCGCGGATGAGATCGAACACCTCTTGCTGCCTGGCCGTTAATGCTTTCATCCCGCCCCCTGGGTGTATATACAGTTATGCTGTGAGTATATACAGTCAAAGGCGATTTTGGAACCAAATTTAATCAAAAAACCAGGGCGTTATCGATTTCTGGAAGCGTTATCGAAAATGCGACCAGAGAAGTGACATCCAGATAAACAGCGCCAGTAGGATCGACATCAGCACTGCCGCCGATCCCATATCCTTCGCCCGACCGGAAAGTTCGTGAAATTCAGAACCAATTCGGTCTACGACAGCTTCAATTGCACTATTTAGGATTTCAACAATCATTACTAGCGACACC
>Ga0316605_10000841_pt1 | contig 18922 bp, 10 predicted proteins | sample OWC_soil_day20_n_FD_207666 | JGI IMG/M metagenome (GOLD analysis project Ga0316605, IMG submission 207666) | Wetland soil microbial communities from Old Woman Creek delta, Ohio, United States - OWC_soil_day20_noCT | ecosystem: Environmental > Terrestrial > Soil > Wetlands | place: USA: Ohio...
ACAGCACGCCGGACGTCGGCAGCACCTTCTGGTTCACCGCCCGCCTGCAACGCGGCCATGGCGGCTCGCAGCAGGAACAAACCCCGGAAGTCGTCGATGCCGAAATGCGCTTGCGGCAACAACACGCCGGCGCCCGCCTGTTGCTGGCCGAAGACAACGCGATCAACGCCGAAGTTGCGCTGGAATTGCTGCATGGCGTCGGCCTGGCCGTGGATGTTGCGGTCGACGGCGTCGAAGCGGTGAAAAAGGCTACCCTGCATTCCTACGAACTGATCCTGATGGACATGCAAATGCCCCATCTCGATGGCCTGGAAGCAACCCGCGCCATTCGCACCCTGCCCGGCATGGCGCGCCTGCCCATTCTGGCGATGACCGCCAATGCCTTCGACGAAGACCGGGAAGCCTGCCGCCAGGCCGGCATGAACGACTTCATCGCCAAGCCGGTCGATCCGGTCAACCTCTACGCCACCCTGCTGCGCTGGCTGCCCCGGCGCGAAGCCGAGCGGCCGCCGGCCGCCCCGGTCGCCACCAAGCCCGCCCCGGGCAGCCTGACGGGGCTGCCCGCCGCGAGCGTCGACAGCATCCTGACCAATTTCAAAGCCCTGCCCGGCATGGACGTCGCCCAAGGCCTGGCCGCCGTGCGCGGCAAGGCCGGCAAATACGTCGAGTTGCTGTGCTTCTTCGTCAATGCGCACGCCGACGACATGACCCGGCTGGCCACCCACCTGGCCGAACACGATTATCTGACCGGCCGCAATCTGGTGCACTCCCTGAAAGGCGCGGCGGCCACGCTAGGCATCGCCCGGCTGGCCGACAAGGCGCGGCAGATCGAAGACATGCTGCGCCTCGCCAGCGGTGGCGAGCTGCCCGGCGACAGCATTTACCTGGCCATGGATGCCATTCGCGACGAATTCACCACGCTCGCCGCGACCATGCCGCCCCCGCCATCCCCGGACCCGGCCCCGGCCGCCGGCGAAACCGGCGCTTCCCCGGAAACCCTGGCCGCCGTCCTCGACGAACTCGACGACCTGCTCAAGCAGAGCGACACCACCGCCCTCGCCGTGCTCGACAAGCACGCCGCGCTGCTGCGCACGGCCTTCCCCGGCGAAGGCGAAAAACTGGCCCGGCAGATAAAGCTGTTCGACTTCGAAACCGCCGAACAGACGCTGCGCGCCCTGCGCGGGCAGGGTAATCAGCCGGCGGCAAAGCCTGGCAGCTAACTAGCGTTCAAAGCGCCGCCTGCGGTCGACGGCGCACAACCGCCGGATTTTGTGGGCAACAAGCCTATTCGCTTTCCAGCACGACCGCTTTTTCAGCGGCCCGGCGTTGCGCCACCCAGAGCAGCAAGGCATCGATGGCAGCACTGCCGGCCTGGGCGCGTGGATGGTTGATGAGGAAGACGACGACGTGGCGACGCCCCTGGGCGTCGAGCGCGTAGCCGGCCGCCGTCTTGACGCCGTCCAGCGTACCGGTCTTGATATGGGCGCGGCCGGTGGCCTCGGAGCCGTTCAGGCGCTTTTTCATGGTGCCGTCGATACCGACGATGGGCAGGCTAGACACCAGCTCGGGCATCACCGGACTTTTCCAGGCATCAAGCAGCAGGCGGTTCAGACTGCCGGCACTGATCCGCTCCAGACGGGACAGGCCGGAGCCGTTCTCGATCTCCAGTTCGGCGAAACGCAGGCCGCGTCCGACCAGCCAGTCGGTAACGCGCTGGCGGGCCCGCTCGGCGGTGGCCGGGGCGGTGTCGTTGCCCAGCGTCAGGAAAACCTGGCGGGCCATGACGTTGTTGCTGAATTTGTTGATGTCGCGCACAGCATCGGCCAACGGCGCCGATTCGACCTGGGTCAGCAGGCGGGCGCCCGGCGGCAGGCTACCGGCACGCAGCTGCCCGGCCATGCTGCCGCCCAGCTCGCCCCACAGCGCCCGCAGCAGGCCGTCGACCTGGGCCTCGGCGGCCAGCGGGGCCAGGTTCAGCGAGCGCTCGCCGCAGAGGGGGCTGTAGCTGCCGGAGAATTCCAGGCGCTGGCCGTTGCCGTCGGGCAGCAGCCGGGTGACGATCTGGTCTTTCCAGTTGCTGCCGCAGCCGCCTTCGCCGTTGCGCAGCTGATTGTCGATGCGCAGGCCGATGCTCGGCGTTTCGAGCAGGACGCGCGGTTTGCCGTTGTCCGGCAGCAGCGTGAAGCGCAGGGCGCGGAAATTTATCAACAGGCCGTCGGGGCCGACGTTGTAGGGGCGCATCGGCTTGTCGTCGAAGGCGCCGGGGGCGACGGCCGGCAGGTTGAACACCGAGCGGTCGAGCACGACGTCGCCGGCAATATGGCGGATGCCACGCACGCGCAGCTGGCGCAGCAAGGCCGCCAGGTGTTCGATGGCAAAGCGGGGATCGCCGCTGCCCTTGAGGTACAAATTTCCGTTCAAAACGCCGTCGACCGCAGGCGTCTCGCTCCAGGCGCCGGTTTTCCAGGTCCACGCCGGACCGAGCAGATCGAGGGCAGCATAGGTGGTGAGCAGTTTCATCACCGAGGCCGGGTTCATCGGCCGCGCCGCATTGTGGGCAACCAGCGGGGCCGGCGCATCGACCGGCTGGACGACGACGGCAACACTGGCGGCGGGAATCTGCGCATTTTTCAGCGCGGCAAGCACTTCGGGAGGCAGGCCGTCGGCCCGGGCGAACAGGCTGAGGCCGGCCAGCAGCAGGCCGGCGATTTGTGGCAAACGCATGGGACAAAAAAATGGGGAGGTGAAAACCTCCCCATTCTACGTGCCGGCGCTTAGCGGCGGTACAACTCGAAGCCGGCGATCAGGCCATCGAGCTGCTTGGCGGTGGCCAGCAGCTCGTCGGCGGCCTGTTTGGCGGCCTGGGCCGAGCCGGTATTCTGCTCGATCAGGTCGTTGATGCGCTGCATGTTGGTCGCCACTTCCTCGCTGGCGATGCCCTGCTGGCGCGCCGCCTCGGAAATCTGCACGGCCATTTCGGAAACCTGGCTGGAAGAATGGGTGATGCCTTCGAGGCCGGCGACGCTTTCGCGCAATTTGCCGATACCAGTTTCCACCTCCTGCGCCGCCAGGTCCATGCTATGCACCGCCTTCGCGGTGACGGCCTGGATTTCGTTGACGGTGCTGTTGATGTCGGCGGTCGAAGTCGTCGTCCGCTCGGCCAGCTTGCGCACTTCATCGGCCACCACGGCGAAGCCGCGACCCTGCTCGCCGGCACGGGCGGCCTCGATGGCCGCATTGAGCGCCAGCAGGTTGGTCTGGCTGGCAATGTCGGCAATGACCCGGGTGATGTCGCCGATCTTGGCGATCGACTGGTTCAACTGGTCGATGGTGTCATTCGACGCATGCACCGCTTCGACGACGCGGGTGGTCGCCTCCATGCTCTGGCTGATATTGCCATTGCTTTCGCTGACCTGCTGCTGCGACTTGCGGGCAGCGGCAGCGGTGTCTTCGGCATTGCTCGCCACTTCCTGCACGGACTGACTGAATTCCTCAGTCGCGGCGGCGACGCCTTCGACATTCGACTGCTGCTGCACCGACTGCTCGGCCACCAGGGTCAGCTGATCTTCAAGCTGATCGCACCGGGCGTCGATGGCCCGGGAAGCCATGCCGATTTCGTCGAGCATGGCCTTCAAGGTGCCTTGCATGGTCGCCAGATTGCACAGCAGGCGGCCGGTTTCGTCACGCCCGGAAATGTCGATGTCGTCGGTCAGCTTGCCTTCGGCAATGCGCTCGAAATGCTCGATGGCGCGGCGGATCGGCCCGGCGATACCGGCCACCAGCAGCATGCCGCCGACGGCGGCCAGCAGCATGGCAACGAGGACACTGCCGATGGTCAGGTTGCGGATGCTGGCGTAGCGCGCCTCGGCCGTGGCGAAGTCGTGGCTGGCCGACTCGTTCAATTCCTGAGTCAAGGCCTCGCCGGCACGGCGCATCTCGGCATACAGCGGGTTGATCTTGAGCAGCAGGAGTTCGTTGGTTTGCAGGAACTTGCCTTGCTTGAGCAAATCGCGGGCGACATTGATCCCTTCCTTGGAAAAGCGTTCGCGCGCCTCGCCGAACTGCGCCAGCAATTCCTTTTCCTTGGCGGAAAGATTGCTGGCTTGCAACTTCTCCAGACGCTCGTTGATGGCGACGCGGTTCTTCAGCGTCGCCTCGACGTGCATGTCAAGCGGATGCTCGTGCAGCTTGGCATTCGGGTTCGCCGGATCGTGTTGCAGACCAAGCATGATCTGCGAACGGTTATCGGAGAGCAGCACCATCATCTGGTTGGCCAGATTCGACGAAACCAGCTTGTCCGCATACATGCTGTTGAGCTGGGCATTGCTCTCGCCCAGCCCCTTGAGGCTGATGAAACCGATGATCGCCATCATGGCGACCAGCAAGCCCATCGCCCCCCACAAGCGGGGCCCCAGCCCCAGCGTCTTCTTGCCGCTGCCGGGCAAGGAACCCTGCTGGCCGACACTGCTGTAGAGCGCCTCGGCAGCGGCCCGCTTTTCCCGGGCGGCCGGCGTCCGCACCGACATGTAGCCGACCGTCTGGCCACTCTTCTTGATCGGCACGACCAGAGCCTCGACCCAGTAGAAGTCGCCGTTCTTGCAACGGTTCTTGACCAGGCCACGCCAAGGCAGGCCGGACTGCACGGTAGACCACAGATCCTTGAAGGCCGCCATCGGCATGTCGGGATGGCGCACCATGTTGTGGCTCTTGCCGATCAGCTCATCGCGCGAAAAACCGCTGATGGCGACGAAAGCATCGTTCACATAGGTGATGATGCCCTTCAGATCGGTACGTGAAACCAGATAGACATTCGGGGGAAACGGGACTTCGCGCTGCGTAACTGGCTGATTATTCTTCATGTTCTATGGGCCTGGCTCGTTTTTGGATTTATCGACCGGATGCTGCGGTCGACCTGTCGAAGAAGCGAAAAACCTAGTCAATCAGAATTCGATTGTACGGTGTTTTTGCCTGTCTATGACTTTATGAATAAGTGAAAAATGGTAAGCCGGCACCAGGCAGGCGCAGCAGCGAACAGTCACCATCGAGCGGTACCGGAATCCCCGCCGGCAGCGCGCAGTACGAGGCTTCAGCCTCCCTCGTTTTCCTTGAGCTTCTCGATGACCAGCGGAAAAGCGCCGGAGCCGACCAAGGCGACGGCGGATACGAGGAAGGCCAGGCCGGCCATCGGATCGTCGAGGACCGGATGAAGGAGTGCCCCGAAACCAGCCAGGCTCATCAGGCCGGGAATGGCACACAGGATGCCGAGGACGGTCAGGGAGACGAAGGAAAAGGGGTAGCGGCGCATGGCCGGCAGTGTAGACCAAGGCAGCGTGCGGCGCGATAGCACCGCCGGCCGCAACCCACCGCACGAGGAAAGGGGCGGCGACTGCGGTCGACCGCCCCGAACGGCCAAAAATTACCTGGCCAGCTTCCAGGCGCCGTTCTCGATCTTGACCATGACGCGAGCCCGCTGGTCGAGACCGAGATGGTCGTTGGCGCTCATGTTGTACACGCCGTGGGCGCCGGCCACTTCCTTGCTGGCTTCGAGCGCGTCGCGCAGCGCCTTGCGGAAGGCCGGGCTGCCCGGTTGCGCCTTCTTCAGCGCGGCCGGCACGGCGTTGGCCAGCAGCAGGCCGGCATCCCAGGCGTAACCGCCGAAGGCGGTGACGCTGCCCTTGCCGTTGGCCGCCTCGTACCGGGTCACGTAGTCGGTCGCCGACTTCTTGACCGGGTTGTCGGCCGGCAGTTGCGTGGCGACCAGCACCGGGCCGCTCGGCAGCACGGTGCCCTCGCAATCCTTGCCGCAGACGCGCAGGAAATCGTTGTTGGCGACGCCATGCGTCTGGTAGACGATGCCCTTGTAGCCCTTTTCCTTCAGCGACTTCTGCGGCAGCGCGGCCGGCGTGCCGGCGCCACCGATCAGCACCGCATCCGGCCTGGCCGACAGCACCTTCAGCACCTGACCGGTCACCGACGTATCGGTCCGATTGAAGCGCTCGTTGGCGACGATCTTCAGCTTGCGCACCTCGGCAATCTTCGAGAACTCGTTCCACCAGCCCTCGCCGTAGGCGTCGGAAAACCCGATGTAGGCCACCGTTTTGACGTTGTTGTCGGTCATGTGCTGGACGATGGCGGTGGCCATCTGGGCGTCGTTCTGCGGTGTCTTAAACACCCATTTCCGCTTGTCGTCCATCGGCTCGACGATACGGGCCGAGGCAGCCATGGCGATCATCGGCGTCTCGCTCTCGGCGGCCACGTCGATCATGGCCAGCGAATTCGGCGTCGTCGTCGAACCGATCACCACATCGACCTTGCTTTCGCTAATCAGCTTCCTGATGTTCTTGACTGCCGTGGTGGTATCGGAGGCATCGTCGAGCACCAGGTAATTGACCTTCTGGCCGGCGATGGTTTTCGGCAACAGGTCGATGGTGTTCTTTTCGGGAATGCCCAGCGAGGCGGCCGGACCGGTCGCCGACAGGGTAACGCCGACGTTGATGTCGGCCAGGGCCGTACCGGCCATCGCCGACAACAGCACGACGAGTAGTTTCTTGTGCATTTTCTCTCCTCCGGGTGAATCGATTACGAAAAAAGCAAAACCCTATTCGCAATACAGTCTTCGTGCAACCGTAGCGTTCAAACGGGTGATAAAGTCCGATTTTTCCCTTCAACGGTGCCCACCATGTTTTCCGGAATCATTGCGGCCGTCGGCCAGATCAAGCAAATCACGCCCCGCGAAGCGGGTTTTCGCCTGCATGTTGAAGCCGGCAAGCTCGGCATCGACGACGTCGCCCTCGGCGATTCGATAGCCCACAACGGCGTCTGCCTGACCGTCGTCGAACGCGCAGGCAACACCTTCGCCGTCGATGTCTCGCCGGAGACCCTGTCGTGCACCGTCGGTCTGGCCGCCCCCGGACCGGTCAATCTGGAAAAGGCCTTGCGCCTGAACGACGTCATCGGCGGCCACCTGGTTTCCGGGCACGTCGATGGCGTCGGCGAAGTGCTGCGCTTCGACCCGGTCGGCGACAACCGCCTGCTCGAAATCCGGGCCCCCGGGGAAATCGCCAAGTTCATCGCCCGCAAGGGGTCGATCACCGTCGATGGCACCAGCCTGACCACCAACGAGGTCGATGGCACGGACTTCACCATCAACCTGATCCCCCACACCCTGGAAAACACCACGCTGCAATATCTGCGGCCGGGCAGCCGGGTCAACCTGGAAGTCGACCTGATCGCCCGCTATTGCGAACGCCTGTTGAGCGAGCAGGCCCCCCGGACCTGATCCGCGGCTATACTGGACAAATCCGTCGGCATACCGAGGCCTGGCGGGCAACACAAGGGAGGCAGCATGAAAAAGACGTTTCTGGTCATTCTGATGACTTTGGCCAGCACCCTGGCCCTGGCCGCCGATCCGTCGGAGTTCGTGGTCAAGCCGGCCAGCAAGGCCACGCTCGACCAGATCCGGACCGGTGGCTACGTGCTCTACATGCGCCACGGCAGCACCGACAGTTCGCGCCCGGACCGGGCACCGCAGGTCGACCTCAACGATTGCTCGACGCAGCGCCCGCTGACCGAAGAGGGACGCAAGCTGGCCGTCCGCCTTGGCGAATACCTGCGCAAGGCGGCCATCCCGCTGAACGACATTCACTCCAGCCCGCTGTGCCGGGCCAAGGAAAGCGCCCAGGCCGCCTTCGGCGATCGCTTCAAGATCGAGGTCAACCTGATGTATTCCGGCAACATGACCTCCGAAGAAAAGCAACCGACCGTCAGGAAGACGCGCGAATTGCTCAGCGCCCCGGTCAAGGCCGGCAGCAACCGCCTGATCGTCGCCCACGCTCCCAACCTGATGGATCTGCTCGGCTATTTCCCCAAGCCGGAAGGCACCATCGCGGTCTTCCGGCCGCTTAACGGCGAAGGCTTCGAGTACATCGCCAGCATTCTCCCGGATCAGTGGCCGGACTTGCTCAAGTAGGCCAGCAGGTGCCCAAGCCGCACCGCCATGTGCTGATTTTTCTGCTGCTGCCGGCCGTCCTGGCGGCATCGGTGGCGGCCGCCTTCAATATCTGGTCGCTGAACAGCTTGCAGCGCGAGCATCGCCAGAGCGGCGAGCAGCAATCCGTCGAGTTGCAGCTCGCCGTCGAGGCGGCCCGCCTCAGCGCCGAGCTGGCCGCTGTCCAGTCCGTGGTTAACGACATGCTGATCAAGGCCGCCGCCGGCAAGCTCGACGAGGCAACGGCCTACCAGAAGCACGCCCGGGTCGTCGACTCCCTGAGCGAGCTGACCCGGCGGGTCAATGCGCTGGCCGTCGCTGGCCACCGCAACCAGGCCACCGACGAGGACAGCGGCGGCCTGCTCGACGATTACGAGCTCTACCGCAACCAGGTGATGATGGCCACCGACATCATCACCATCAATCCGGCCCGCGCCGCCGACCACATCCGGCGCGCCCAGGAATCCTTCATCGAATTTTCCCGCCATGCCTATTCGATCACCACCCGGCTGACCGAACAGGCGCAACGGCAGAATGAAATCCGCATCGAGCGTTTCGGCTCGGTATTCGACAAGATCCTGCTGATCGGACTGATCGGCCTGTTCCTGATGCTCCTGCTCTCGCTCTTGGCCGCCAAGTATCTCGGTGCCCGCCTCAATGCGGTGACAACGGCGCTCGACCAGTTGGCGGCCAGCCGCGAGCAGCCGCCCGAACTGCCCGAGATCGAGGCCTTGCAGACGGCGGCCCAAGGCGAAATTCGTCAGATGGCCGAGGCCGTACTGCTGTTTCGCCAGGCGCTGATCGAACGCGGCGAAGCACAACGGGAATTGCTCGGCTACCAGGCCCGGCTGGAGGAGTTGGTCGACCAACGCACCGAGCAACTGGCCCACGCCAAGAGCCAGGCGGAAGCGGCCAACGAGGCGAAGAGTGCGTTCCTGGCCAACATGAGCCATGAAATCCGCACCCCGATGAATGCCATTCTCGGGCTGACCCACCTGCTCCAGCGGCGCATCGACGACCCGACCCACCGCGAAATGCTCGGCAAGGTCGGCACGGCGGCCAACCACCTGCTGACGGTCATCAACGAAATCCTCGACATGTCAAAAATCGAGGCCAACAAGCTCGAACTGGATATCGAAGATTTCGACCTGAAAGACCTGCTCGACGGCGTCCTCGCCCTACTCGCCGACCGGGTCGCCGGCAAGGGCCTGGAAACGCTGTGCCATGTCGACCCGGAAGTGCCGCGTCGCCTGCGCGGCGACCCGCTACGCCTCAAGCAGGTACTGCTCAACTACCTGGGCAATGCCGTCAAATTCACCGACCGCGGGTTGATCGTCCTGCGCGCCAAGCTGGCCGAACAACGCGGCGAAAAACACCTGATCCGCTTCGAGGTCGAAGACACCGGCATCGGCATCGCGCCAGAAGTGCAGAGCCGCCTGTTCCAGCCTTTTGCCCAGGCCGACAACACCACCACCCGGCAATACGGCGGCACCGGCCTCGGCCTGGTCATCAGCCGCCGGCTGGCCGAACTGATGGGTGGCGAAACCGGCTTGCAAAGCACGCCGGGGCAGGGCAGCACCTTCTGGTTCACCGCCGAACTGGGCCTGGCCCTCAGTCCGGCGCCCCCACAACTCGAACGTCCGCCGACGATCCGGCAGCGCGCCCTGGTCGTCGACGATCACCCGGAAGCCGCCCTCGTCCTCTGCGAAATGCTGCACAGCCTGGGCCTCGAGGTGCGTAGCGCCAATTCGGGCAGCGAAGCCATGGCCCTGATCGAAGCAGCCGACCTCACGCCGACGCCCTTCGAAATCGTCTTCATCGACTGGCGCATGCCCGACCTGAACGGCCTGGAAACGGCCAATCGCCTGCGGGAACTCGGGCTGGTGCACGCGCCGAAATTCGTCATGGTGACGGCTTCCGACCGCGAGCTCTCCTGGTCGACGATGAGAGCGGCCGGCTTCGTCGGCCTGCTGCACAAGCCGATCACCTACTCGGCGCTGGTCGACAAACTGATGGAAGTCGGCGACAACGCGACGCAACGGTTCGGCGAGCGCTGCCCCGACAGCGAGGCGCAACTGCGCCGGCAACATGCCGACAAGCGCATCCTGCTGGTCGAAGACAACCCGGTCAATCAGGAAGTGGCGCTCGATCTGCTGCGCGAGGCCGGATTGCGGGCCGACCTGGCCGGCAACGGGGAGGAGGCCCTGGCCTGCGCCCGGGCCCGTCGCTACGATCTGGTGCTGATGGACATGCAGATGCCGGTGATGGACGGCATCGAGGCCACCCGTACCCTGCGCCGCCTGCCCGACTATGCCGAAACACCGATTCTGGCGATGACCGCCAACGCTTTCGCCGAAGACCGCGAGCGTTGCCTGGCCGCCGGCATGAACGATCACATCGGCAAGCCGGTCGACCCCGTACTGCTGTTCGAAAAGCTCAACGAGTGGCTGCCGGACGAGGCGCCCCTGCCCACCGCCGCGCCCGAAGCGTCGGCTGCGGTCGACGACGAAAAACTGCCGGAAATCGCCGGCCTGAACTGCGCGGCCGGCCTGAAGAACCTGAACGGCAAGCACAGCTCCTATCGCCGCCTGCTGCACGCCTTCGCCGAAAAGGCGACGGCCCAGCTGACCGAGTTGCAGCAGCACCTGGCGGACGGCGAGCTGGAAAGCGCCCAACGCATGGCCCACTCCCTGAAAGGCTCGGCCGCCACGCTGGGTGCCGAAACCGTCAGCGAACACGCCAGATCCGTCGAGCTGGCACTCAAGAACCACGCCGATCCGGCAACCGTCAGCCCACTGTTCGATGCGCTGGACCGTACCTTTCGCGAACTGGCCGCCCGGATTCTGACGCAGAGCGCGGCAGAGCCGGAAAACGCTGGCGCCGATCCAATGAGCGTGCGCAACGCCCTGAAAAAACTGCGCGCGGCACTGGCCGTCGACGACGTCAGTTCGAGCGACATCTTTCGCAACCATGCAGCGCTGCTGCTTGGCGCACTGGGCGACGACGGCAGGCAGCTCGCCCACCTGATCGACAACTACGACTATAGCCAGGCACTGGAACTGGTCCGGGCGGCGCTGGCCAAGCAGGCCTGAATCCCTTCAGCCAAGCGCTCCTTGATCCGGATCAAGTGGAAAACCGGCCCGTAACCTAAAATCTTGCGGGCGGAGACTTAATACTAAATGCCTAATATCATCGCTCTATTGAGCCGCCATGCTGACCGGCTCGGCCTCGATGCCACCTTGGCCGATGCCGCCAAGCTGATGCTCGGTTCGCATATTTCGGCCGTCATCGTCGTCGACCAGGGGCTGGTGCAGGGGATCGTCACCGAGCGCGACATGCTGCACGCCATGCGCTGCCACCAGTCGCCGGAGATGCCGATTCGCCAGGTGATGACGGCACCGGTACACACCGTGACGGCCGACATGGATTTCCGCGAGGCCTACCACGAAGCCGCCAGCCTCGGCATCCGCCATCTGGTCGTTGCCGACAATGCGGGGCACCCGATCGGCGTCGTCACCGAAAGCGATTTCCGGCGCCATCTCGGCCTCGATTTCTTCCGCCAGCTCAACGATGTCGGCGCGCTGATGGAGCGCACCTTCCCGCGCCTGCCCGGCACGGCCCGCCTCGACGAAGCCCTGAGCACGATGGAGGCAGTGCGGGCCAGCTGCGTGCTGGTGGTCGATGGCGCGATGCCGGTCGGCATCGTCACCGAGCGCGACATCGTCCGCCTTTACCTCGGCCCCGACGACAATCCCACCCTGAGCAGCGTGATGACCAGCCCGGTCGCCACCGTGCATCAGAACACCCCTCTGGCCGATGCCGCCCGGCAAATGCTGGACACCGGCATCCGCCATCTGGCCGTGGTCGACGAAGCCGGCAAGCTGTGCGGCCTGCTCACCGAACACAGTCTGGTACGACCGCTGGAAATCGATCTGGTCGACGACGCACTGACCGACCGGCTGGAACTGGTCAAGGTCCGCGATGCGCTTCTCGCTGCCGAACTGGCTGACAAGAAGCGTCAGGAGAAGGGCCTGCTGTTGCGCAACGCCGCCCTGTCCGGGGTATTGCGTGGCGACCCGCTCAAATCGGTGCTCGAATGTATCGTCCATTCGGTCGAGGCCGAAATGCCGGCCTGGACCTGTTCGGTGATGCTCAGCGACGACAGCGGTCGCCGCCTGCTGGTCGGGGCCGCACCGCGCCTGCCGGAAAGCTACACCCAAGCCATCGACGGCCTGCCGGTCGGCGACGGCATCGGCAGTTGCGGCACTGCCGCCTACCGGCGCACCCGCGTGGTCACCGAAAACGTGCACACCCACCCCTTCTGGCGCTCCTACCGAAAACTCGCCGATACAGCCGGTTTTGCCGCCTGCTGGTCGGAACCCATCCTCGGGCAGCAGGGCGAACTGCTCGGCACCTTTGCCGCCTACCATGCCACCCCCGGCCAGCCAGCCGAGGAGGACATCGGCCTGCTCACCCAGGCCAGCCAGCTCTCGGCACTGGTCATTGCCCACCAGCGCAACGACGCCCTCCAGCAAGCCAGTCTCGACACCTTTCGCGGCATTTTCGACAGCGTCGACGACGCACTGTTCATCCAGGCCGACGATGGCACTTTCCTCGACGTCAACCACGGCGTCGAGCGCATTTTCGGCTACCCGCGCACGGCCCTGCTCGGCAAGACCCACGCCGCCGTCGGGGCCGCCGGCCTGAACGATCTGGCCAGCGTGACCCAGGCCATTCAACAGGCGGTAGCCGGCACACCGCAGTGTTTCGAATACTGGGCACACAGCGCCGACGGACGGATTTTCCCGGTCGAGGTCCGCCTGCATCCGGCGCTCTATTTCGGGCGCCAGGTGCTGGTCGCCGCCGCCCAGGACATCACCGAACGCCAGCAGGCCACACTGCTGCTCGGCGCCGAAAACGACCTGGCCCAGGCTCTGGCTGCGGGAAATTCGCGGGAGCAGATACAGGCGATCATTCTCGACACCGCCTTGCGCTGTCCCGAATTCGACAGCGGCGCCCTCTACCTGCGCGAAAGGAACGGGACCTTCACCTTGCAGGGGTGGGCTGGTCTGGCCGAGCCGCTGGCCGAACTGCTCCACGCCCGGCTCGAAAATTCCCCGCTGCACGCCGGCGAGACCGTCTGTAGCTGCCGCACGCCGAACGCCCCGTGCCACACGGTGCCGCTGCCGGACGATGCCGCCATGCAGAACAGCGGCGTACGCTGTTTCGTCGGGCTACCGGTCAGCCTCGGCGGCCGGGTGGAAGCCTGCCTCTATCTGCTTGGTCACAACATCCCCGAGGTCTCGGCGGCTACCCTGCATTCCTTGCAGTCCCTGGCCCGCCAATACGCCCACACCCTCGACCGCCTGGCCGAACTGGAAACGGCCGCCCGCATCCAGCAGAACCTGGGCAGCCTGCTCGATACGCTGAACGATTTCCTGCTGGTCGTCGACGCAAACGGCAACATCGTCCATCACAACCGGGTGGTCGGCGAGCGCCTTGGCTACGGCGAGCATCATCTGGTCGGCCAGGCATTGCTGGCGGTCCACCCGGAAAATTGCCGAGAAACAGCCCGCCAGCATCTGGCGGAAATGCTGGCCGGCGAACGCAAACTTTCCGACCTGCCGCTGCTACGCGTCGACGGCCAGACAATAGCCGTCGAAACCCGCGTCGTCTCGGGCGAATGGGACGGCCGGCCGGTAGTGTTCTGCGTTGCCCAGGATATTACCGAACGCCTGCTGGCCGAAGAACGGCAACGGCTGGCCGCCAGTGTCTTCGAACACGCCCACGAAGGCATCATGATTACCGATCCGGCCGGGATCATCGTCGAAGTCAATGCCACTTTCAGCGAATTGACCGGCTACAGCCGCAACGAAGCAGTCGGCCAGTCGACCGCCCTGCTCAAATCGGGCCATCACGAAACGGCCTTCTATGCCGAAATGTGGCAGGTCATCCAGCAAGCCGGTTACTGGCACGGCGAAGTCTGGAACCGCAAGAAGAGCGGCGAAATCTTCGTCGAGCTGCTGACCATTTCGGCCGTGTATAACGGTCAGGGTGAGATTACCCATTTCGTCGGCATCTTTTCCGACATCACGGTCATCAAGGAACACCAGAGCCATCTGGAACGACTGGCCCACTTCGATGCCCTGACCCAGTTGCCGAACCGCATGCTGCTTGCCGACCGCCTGCAACTGGCGATGGCCCAAACCGAGCGCAGCGGCAATCTGCTGGCCGTCTGCTATCTCGACCTCGACGGCTTCAAGCCGGTCAACGACAACTATGGCCACGCGGTCGGCGACCGCCTGCTGGTCGAGGTCGCCGACCGCCTGAAAATGTGCGTACGGGCCGGCGACACCGTGGCCCGGCTGGGCGGCGACGAATTCGTACTGCTCCTCTCGGCGCTGGCCGACGAACACGAATGCGACCGGGCAATCAGCCGGGTCATTACCGCACTCGGCAGCCCCTTCTCCGTGCAGGGCAACAACATCGCCATTTCCGCCTCGGTTGGCGTCACCCTCTACCCGAGCGACCCATTCGATGCCGACACCCTGCTGCGTCACGCCGACCAGGCCATGTACGCCGCCAAGCAAGCCGGGCGCAACCGCTACCACCTGTTCGACCCGGAAAGCGACCGCCGGGCCCGCCAACGGCGCGAACATCTCGTGCGCATTCGCCAGGGGCTGCTCGCCGGCGAGTTCGAGCTTTATTACCAACCCAAGGTCGACATGCGCAAGGGCACCGTGCTCGGTGTCGAAGCACTGATCCGCTGGAACCATCCGGAACGCGGCCTGTTGCTGCCGGCCGAATTCCTGCCCCTGATCGACGGCAGCGACCTGGTGTCCGAACTGGGCAACTGGGTCCTGCGGCAGGGCATCGCCCAACTCGAAATCTGGGAGCGCAGCGGCCTGGCCCTGGAACTAAGTGTCAATGTGTCGGCCGAGCACCTGGAAACCCGGGGCTTTGCCGAATACCTCGGCACCTTGCTGGCCGAACACCCGGCAGTCGCTCCCCAACGCCTCGAACTGGAAATCCTCGAAAGCGCGGCCATGGAGGACATCGCCCTGGTCGGCGAAGTGTTCGCCGCCTGCCGCCGTTACGGCGTGCGCTTCGCGCTCGACGATTTCGGTACCGGCTATTCATCGCTGACCTATTTCCGCCGCCTGCCGGCCGAAGTGCTGAAAATCGACCAGTCCTTCGTGCGCGACATGCTGGACGACCCGGACGACCTGTCCATCGTCGAAGGGGTCATCGGCCTGACTCACGCCTTCCAGCGCAAGGTCATCGCCGAAGGCGTCGAAACCCCCGAACACGGCATGTTGCTGCTCCAGCTCGGTTGCGACTGGGCCCAGGGCTTCGGCATCGCCCGACCGATGCCGGCCGGGGACATTCCCGCCTGGGTCGGCAGTTTCCTGCCCGACCCCCTGTGGAGTTCGATCGCCTCCTTCAAGTGGGCACGCGAGGACCTGCCGATGCTGCTCGCCGAAGTCGACCATTCACGCTGGAAAAAATCGCTTTATGCCTACCTGGCCAATCCGACAGCCGCCGCGCCACCAACCAGCGACTACCGGCAATGTCGCTTCGGGCGCTGGTATTACGGCATCGCCCAGCAACGCTATGCCCATCTGGACGGCTACGGGGCCATTGCCGAAACCCACCGGCGCATCCATGAACTGGGCAACGAAATGATCGCCTTGCGCGAGCAGGCGGATGGGGAAGCAGCGCTGGCCAGCCGGCGCGCCGAACTAGACATGCTGAGCAGCAAACTGATCGACAGCATACAAATGATCCAGACCGAAGTCCTGCTGGCGGCGGGCGGGCTCTGAGCCAAGCGCAACAAACCGACGGCAACACCAAGCACACCACGCAAGCGGGGGGCCGCCGCTGCAAGCCCTATCGATGCTGGCCCCATTCAAGCCAGGTGACAACGGGCATGACCGCCCGGATCGGGGCGGTCACGCCTGCGGTCCTTATTTGATTTCCAGCAAGCTGTCGTCCCAGGCCGCGTGTTTCTCCAGGCCGAGCAGGTTGGCGACGGTGGCGGCGATGTTCGACAGGCCGGCCGTATCCGTTTGTTTCAGGCCCAGTTTGCCGCCGCTGGCGTTGTCGTAGAGGATCAGCGGCACCGGGTTCAGCGTGTGCGCGGTCTTCGCCTTGAACGAGCCGTCCTGGTTCTGGGCCGGCTGCTTGGTTTTCTTGTCCAGTTCGTACATCTCGTCGGCATTGCCGTGGTCGGCAGTGATAAGCGCGACACCGCCCAGGGCGTCGATGACCGGCAGCAGGCGCGATAGCGCCAGGTCGACGGCTTCGACAGCCATCGTTGCGGCGCGGAAGTTGCCGGTGTGGCCGACCATGTCGCCATTGGCGTAATTGCAGCGCAGGGTCTTGTACTGGCCGGATTGCAGCGCGGCGATCATCGCGTCGGTGATCTCGGCCGCCTTCATCCACGGCCGCTGCTCGAAGGGCACGACGTCGCTCGGCACTTCCTGCCAGGTTTCGCCGGCGAACTTGCCGGAGCGGTTGCCGTTCCAGAAATAGGTCACGTGGCCGAATTTCTGCGTTTCCGAGCAGGCGAACTGGGCGATGCCGGCCTGGCTGAACCATTCACCCATGGTATCCTTGATCGCCGGTGGGGCAACCAGAAAGCGTTGCGGCAGCTTCAGGTCGCCGTCGTATTGCAGCATGCCGGCGTAGGTGACGCGCGGGTTACGCACCCGGTCGAACTTGTCGAAGGCCGCTTCCTCGAAGGCACGGCTGATTTCGATGGCACGGTCGCCACGGAAGTTGAAGAAGACCACCGAATCGCCATCCTCAATCGTACCGACGGGTTTGCCATGCTCGCCGATAACGAAGGCCGGCAGGTCCTGGTCGATGGTGCCCGGATTCTGCGCGCGCAGGCCGTTGACCGCAGCGGTCGCATTGGCGAACTGCTGGCCCTGGCCGAGCACATGGGTCTGCCAGCCTTTTTCCACCATCGGCCAGTTGGCGTCGTAGCGGTCCATGGTGATGTGCTGGCGGCCGCCGCCGGAGGCGATGCGGGCATCGAAAGCGGCGTCGCTCAAGTCGGCAAGGAAGGCTTCGAAGGGCACGACGTAATCGAGGGCGCTGGTTTCCGGCACGTCGCGGCCGTCGAGCAGGGCGTGGATGCGTACCTTCTTGATGCCCTCGGCTTTGGCCTGAACGACCATGGCTTTCAGGTGGTCGATATGGCTATGCACGTTGCCGTCGGAAAAGAGGCCGATGAAATGCAGCGTGCCACTTTGCGCGCCGGCGACGATCTCGCGCCAGGCCTCGCCCTGCCAGATGGCGCCGGACGAAATTGCGTTCGAGACCAGGGCGGCTCCCTGGCTATAGACCTGGCCGGCGCCGATGGCGTTGTGGCCGACTTCGGAATTGCCCATGTCGTCGTCGGACGGCATGCCGACGGCGGTGCCGTGGGCGCGCAGGCGAATGTTCGGATACCCGGCGAACAGGCGGTCCAGCGTCGGCTTGGTGGCGGCGGCGATGGCGCTGCCCTCGGCCGATTTCGGCAAACCGTAGCCGTCGAGAACGATGATGACGACCGGCCCTTGCACGCCGGCGAACGAAGAGAGTTTTTGCAACATGGCAAATCCTGCGAAAAAGTGAAGGGGGAGACTGCCCGCTTAGCGCCGATGCACGACCCGACCGCCGACCAGCGTGGCCAGGACCTGGCCGGCCATCTGGTAGCCCAGCCACGGCGAGTTCTTGCCCCGGCTCTTCAGCGCTTCCGGCGTCAGTTGCCAGACGGCTTCCGGGTCGAAAATACACAGATCGGCGGGACTGCCAACCGCCAGCTCGCCGCCGGCCAGGCCGAGAATGGCCGCCGGGAAACTGGTGATGCGGGCCAGCGCGTCGGCCAGGCCAACGCCGGCCGCTTCGGCCCACTTCAAGGTCAGCGGCAACAACACTTCGAGGCCGGTGGCACCGGGCTTGGCCTCGCCGAAGGGCAGCAGCTTGTCGTCGGCGCCGACCGGTGTGTGGTCGGAACAGATCGCAGCCAGCCCGGCCGCGGCGGCGGCGGACAAGGCCTGACGGTCGCTCTGGGCGCGGAGCGGCGGACAGAAACGGGCGTGCGGGTTGAAGAAGCCGATGTCGTTTTCGCTCAACAGCAGGTGATGAACGCCGATGTCGAAACTGACCGGCAAGCCTTCCTGCTGCGCCCGCTTGACCAGCGCCACACCGGCCGCCGACGACAGCCGGGTCAGATGCACGCGGCAGCCGGTGTCGCGCACCAACTGGACGATGGTGCCAATGGCGATGGTTTCGGCAGCGACCGGGATGCCGGCCAGGCCGAGCCGGCTGGACACTTCGCCTTCATGCGCGATGCCGTTGCGGGCCAGCCAGTAGTCCTGCGGTTGCAGCCAGACGGCGAAGTCGAAGGTGGCTGCGTACTCCATCGCACGCAGCAGCGCCTCGGTATCGACCACCGGCTTGTTGGCCTGCGAGAAAGCGACGCAGCCGGCTTTCTTCAGGCCCGCCAGTTCGGCCAGGCGTTCGCCCTTGAGACCCAACGTCAGCGCCCCCAACGGCAGGACGCGGGCCTTGCCGATTTCGGCGCCGCGATGGACCAGGCGGTCGGCCAGTTCCGGCTCGTCGAGCGGCGGATCAGCATCCGGCGGCACGACCACAGCGGTGACGCCGCCGGCGACGGCGGCGGCCAGTTCGGCCTCGATGGAATTGAGGCGGGCGCCGAGGTCGATCAGGCCCGGGCAGACGACGCAACCGGCGGCATCGATCCGTTCATGGACGACGAAGCCAGCCGGGGCTTCGCCGATGGCGGCGATCCTGCCGTCGGCGACATAGAGGGCGGTATTGCTGCGGTCGACGCCGTTTTTCGGGTCGATTACGCGGCCGTTTTCAATCAGGATATTCATCTCAATTCCCCGCAACGATGCTCATGACCGCCATGCGCACGGC
>Ga0316605_10000842_pt1 | contig 18916 bp, 17 predicted proteins | sample OWC_soil_day20_n_FD_207666 | JGI IMG/M metagenome (GOLD analysis project Ga0316605, IMG submission 207666) | Wetland soil microbial communities from Old Woman Creek delta, Ohio, United States - OWC_soil_day20_noCT | ecosystem: Environmental > Terrestrial > Soil > Wetlands | place: USA: Ohio...
GGGCGTCCTGGGGTCGTTGGTGGGATGGGCGTGGCGACGCCGGCTCAGGCAGCGGCAGCGGTCTGATCGCGCTTCGCGCGGCGAAGCATCGATGCTTGCTTGAATGTTCAGATCCAGTGGCACTAGACCATAGGGAATGTTGGCCCGCGGCCGGTAGGCTGTCTGCATCGCATCTGCCGGAACAGTCGCCTATGAACGTCAGTGGATCGGCATCATCAGTTGGAATGACCGGTCCTGGAAGCGCACTCGACGAATGCGGCTGTCAAGGCCCGACCCAAAGCAGACCCGTTTTCCCGGAGGTTCAGCACCTTCAAGCGGTCGTCGGAACGTGGCATCAGGCCCTGGGACCGTCACCGAAAGTCACGGCAAGCAGTTGAGCGGCGACTTGCCGCTGCATGCCGCGTTGCCGAGCTTGGCACGGTCGGCAAACTCCGCGGAGGCTCGACAAGCGAGTGCCGACATGAAGCTTTGTTGGGTGGCCGGTTCAATCAATAATCTGGTCGCCGTTGGTTCGGGGAGATGCCTTGTGATGCATTGCAAAGCCATTCTGGCGCTGCTCGCATTGTGTCTGGGCACGACTGCCTCTGCTCAGCGAACCCACAAGCCCCCGCTCCACGGCCAGGACTGGATGGCGGTGACCGGCAAGCCCCTGGGCGCCACCGCCGGAGCGAAGATCTTCATCAAAGGCGGCAACGCGGTCGATGCGGCCTGCGCAATGCTCGCCGCCACCGCCACCATGTGGGATGTGCTGCACTGGGGCGGCGAGACCCAGGCCCTGATCTACAACCCGAACACAAGGAAGGTGATCGGCATCAATGCATTGGGTGTCGCGCCCACTGGTGCAACACCTGAGTTCTTCCGCAGCAAGGGAATGAGTCATCCGCCGCCCTACGGCCCTCTGGCGGCAGTGACGCCCGGCACCCCGGGGGGCCTGATGGTGATGCTGGCTGAGTACGGCAAGCTCTCGTTGGCCGAAGTGCTCGAGCCCGCGATCCGCATGGCCGACGGCTACCCGATCGAGGCATCGAACGTGCGCCACATCGCCGAGGAGCGCGAGCGTCTGCTTCAGTGGCCGGACTCCAGGCGCGTCATGCTGCCCAACCCGGGCGACACGCCGCCCGAGGCGGGGCAGATCTTCCTTCAGCCCGACCTCGCCGCCACCCTGCGCAAGCTGGTCGATGCTGAACGGCAGGCGCTCGCCGCCGGCAGCGAACGCAAGGCCGCGATCATGGCCGCCTACGAACGGTTCTATCGAGGCGATATCGCCAGCGAAATCGTGTCCGCGACACGTGCGGCCGGTGGCCTGTTCACCGCTGCCGACCTCGCCAGCTGGAAAGTGCATATCGAGGAACCGGTGCACACCTCGTACCGAGGTGTCGACGTCTACAAGTTGACCACCTGGACCCAGGGGCCGGTGATGCTGCAGGCCCTCAACATCCTTGAGAACTTCGACCTCAAGGCGATGGGCTTCAACAGCACGCGGTACATCCACACCGTCTACCAGGCGATGAACCTCGCCTATGCCGACCGGGACTTCTATTACGGCGACCCGCGCCTGCCACCCGAAGAGCCGGTACGCGGGCTGCTCTCGAAGGCCTATGCCCAGGAGCGCGCAAAGCTCGTCCATCCCGACAAGAACGATGCGAAGGCGGCCCCCGGCGATCCCTATCCCTTCCAGGGTGGCGTCAACCCGTACACCGACCTTCTCAAGCGCTGGCACGAGCCGCGTCAGAAGGGCCCCAGCCAGGGCGGCACGCCGATCGCCATGGGCGAGGGCGCTGACGCCTTTGCCAGGCTGAGCTTCTTTGCCGGGACGACGTCGGTCAACGCCGCCGACAAGGAGGGCTGGGTGGTTTCCATCACCCCTTCAGGCGGGTGGGTGCCAGCCTTCATCGCTGGCAAGTCCGGCATCGGCCTGTCACAGCGGATGCAGAGCTTTGTGCTCGACCCCGCCGAGAACCCGTTTAACGTGGTCGCACCCGGGAAGCAGCCTCGCGTCACGCTGACGCCTTCGATGGCACTGCGTGACGGCAAACCCTGGTTGGCCTTTTCCGTGCAGGGCGGCGACGGCCAGGATCAGGACCTCCTGCAGTTCCTGATCAATCTCGTCGACTTCGGGATGACTCCGCAGGAAGCCGTGGAAGCGCCGGGGTTCTACAGCTTCCAGATGCGCGAGTCGTTCGAGAACCACGAGTCGATGCCCGGCGACTTGTGGCTGAACGAGCGCACGCCGCCGTGGCAGCGCACCGAGTTGATGCGCATGGGCTACAAGCTCACTTTTCGCGAGCGCAGCACGGGTCCAATCACCGCCGTGATGATCGACCCGAAGCATGGGACGTTCTGGGGCGCGGCGGGCAATCACGGCGAGGACTACGGGATCGGTTGGTAGAGGCCGTCGGCCCGAGCCTGAAGCGCCCGCGCCAACTCCACAAGCCTTGGCTTCAAGGAGGTCCGACGTCGTCGATTCGGTTTTTGGCCGCTGGCACCGGCCTTTGCGTCGAGGGAGAGAGAGACGGGAGAAGCGCTGGCGCGCGTCCGACCGTTTGAGAGAGGCCAGGAAGCCGCCTGTAGTCAAGGGCAGGAAATGGCCGGGACATTCCGCGGCGAGTGTCAGCTGACCGGCATCATCAATCCGGAGGACAGGTTCCTGGCCGCGAGTTCGATAGGTAGGCTGTCAAGCCGCGACCCTACTCGGACATTCGCTCGGGGAGATTCGACGACTCAAAGCCGACGCTCAGCGGTTGACGGCAGCAGTGTCGTTCTACCTGTCGATGACTATCAACACGGTTTGGTTCAAGTTCAGCGTCACCTTCTGCGACGAGATGGCGAGCGGGTCGGCGTCGGCGGTGTCTTGCGCCTTGTCCTTTCGCTGCTCCCGGATGCGTCATCGGCCTCGAACAGCACGTCCACTGCACCTTCCCACAGCACGCGCTGGCCCAGCGCGCGCAGCCTGTCGCGGCTGTCGAGAAGCGTCATGAAATGGTTGCCCGCGAGCGGTCCCATGCGGCTGGCAAAGCTGCAGGCGCCGTAGGCAATGAGCAGCTCGGTCTCGCTGTAGCCCCCAGGGTAGAAGAGCACGTCGCCTGGAGCGGGATGGCTGGTGTGATTCTCGAAGCCGACGCCAAGCTGGAACTCGCCCAGCGGTATCCAGCAGGCTTCGCCACTCCAGCGCACATGGATCATCTTCTGCCGATAGGGCAGCAACTTGACAAACGCCGCCACGGTGAGCGGGGCGTCGGGGTTCAGCGCTGCGCTGAAGACCTCCCCGGCGAGCACGACGCACAGCGTTCTTGGCAAAGGCGTGGCACTCATCGCACGCAGGTCCGCGTCAGGCACGGCGGCAAGTCCTGGCGCAAGCGCGGGCCGGGCAATCGCACGACGAACAGGTGCATGGACCGCGGCGTCATGGCTGTGGCGCCTCGGCGAACACGTCCATTGCGCGTGCCACGCCGCTGCCGGCCAGTGCGACCCCGGAAAGCTTCAAGCCCATCTCGACACCCGCGAGCGTGGCCATCAGCGTCAGGTCGTTGCAGTCGCCGAGGTGGCCGATGCGGAACATGCGGCCTTTCAGCTTGCCCAGGCCGGTGCCCAGCGACAGGTCGAAGCGCTCGTGGATCAGCCGCCGCACGGCATCGGCGTCGACGCCGCGCGGCGTGATCACGCCAGTCAGCACCGGCGAATAGACCGCCGGATCGGCGCACTGAATCGGCAGGCCCCAGGCCTGCACGGCAGCGCGCACCGCACCGGCCCAACGCTGGTGGCGCGCAAAGACTGCCGGCAGCCCTTGGTCGAGCAGCATGTCCAATGCTTCGCTCAGGCCGTACAGCAGATTCGTGTTCGGCGTGTACGGCCAGTAGCCGCTGGTGCTCATCTCGACGATCTCGTCCCAAGCCCAGTACGAACGCGGCAGTCGCGCCGCCTTGCTGCGCTCCAGCGCCTTCGGCGACAGCGCGTTGAAGCTAATGCCCGGCGGCAGCATCAACCCCTTCTGCGAGCCGCTGACGGTGATGTCGATACCCCATTCGTCATGCCGGAAGTCGGCGCTGGCCAGTCCCGAGATGCTGTCGACGATCAACAGTGCCGGATGCCGGGCCGCGTCGATGGCGCGGCGCACCGCCGCGATGTCGCTGGTGACGCCGGTGGAGGTCTCGTTGTGCACTACGCACACGGCCTGGATGCGGTGCGCGCTGTCCTTGCGCAGGCGCTCCTCGACCAGCGCCGCCGGCACGCCGTGGCGCCAGGCATTCGGCAGGCCGGTGGCCTCGTCGGCGCCGGGCAGCGCCAGGAATTCGGGCTCGAGGCCGAGCTTCACCGCCATCTTCTGCCACAGCGTCGCAAAGTGACCGGTCTCGACCATCAGCACCGCGTCGCCCGGACTCATCGTGTTGGCCAGCGCCGCTTCCCACGCGCCGGTACCCGAGGCCGGGTAGATCGCCACCGGATGCCGGGTCTGGAAGATCTGCTGCATGCCGGCAACCACCTTGCGGCCCAGCGCGCCGAACTCGGGCCCGCGGTGGTCGATGGTGGGCAGGCTGATGGCGCGCAGGATGCGGTCGGGCACCGGGCTGGGGCCGGGGATCTGCAGGAAGTGGCGGCCGCTGGGGTGCTTGTCGAGAGTGATCATGGAAAGCCTCGTGAGGGATGAAATTGGGCCGATCAGAGCTGCACCGCAGCCTGTCCGATGCCCGGGAAGGCGGCGACGACCCGGTCGCCCGCTGCGGCGATCGGCAGGCCGCACCAGGTGCCGGTGGTGACCACGGTGCCCGCCGGCACCGCGCGGCCGTGGCGGGTCGCATGGCGCAGCCATGCCGGCAGCACGAAGGCCGGGTCACGCAGCGCATGGCTGCCGTGGTGCTCGGTGGTCGGCTGCGTGCCGATCGTGACCAGGCAGCGCTGCTCCGCCCAGTCGCGCGCCGCGAATGGCTGCCAGTCAGACAGCACCAGCGCACCGTGCGACTGCAAGTCGGCTAGCTTGGCCAGCGCCGGTGCGTCCCGGCCCTCGGCCCAGCGCGAGTCGACGATCTCGATCGACACGCACATCGCGTCGACCAGCGCCGTGGCTGCCGCGACATCGAGCGTCGCAGCATGCGTCGCATCGACGTCGCGGCCCAGCCGCAGCGCGATCTCGGCCTCGATGCCGCGGAACTGGAACGGCCAGTCGCGCGCGTCGGCCGGACTCGCCCACACGCCGGCTGGCGGCAGTGGCGCGTGCGTCAGCACGGACTCGCGCGAGGGCCCGCCAGACTTCCAGTGCCGCGGCACGGCTTCGTCGAACCAGGCGAGCGCCCGGGCGACGCCGTCCTGCACGGCATAGGCGGTGGCGGCGTCCGCCAGCAACACGGCGGCCGCGGCCTTGCCGGTCTGCCGCGCACGTACCAGAGCCTGCACGGCGGTGGCGATGGGATCCATGGTGTCCTTTCGGGATAGATTCAGAGTTCGGGCCAGCGGTCGGCCCAAGGCTCGACGGCCTCGTAGGCTTCGCCCAGGTCGAGCAACAGGTTGTCGCTGCCGTAGGCACCGATCAGTTGCATGCCGATCGGCAGGCCCTCGACCGATGGCGAGGCCGGCACGGCCAGCCCCGGCAGGCCAGCAGCGTTGACCCAGCCGGTGTAGACGGCGTGGCCGCGCGGGCCGACCTCCTGGCCGTCTATGACCGCGGGATAGGGCATTGCGGCCGGCCAGGGCAGCGCGGCGGCGGCGGGCATCACGATCACGTCAACGCGATCGAACAGCGCGGCACTCTCTGCACGCAGCCGCCGCACACGGTCCATGATCTGCCAAACACGCGGACCCGACACACTGCGGCCGAGTTCGGCCGCTTCGCGGTACTTCAGGCTGGCCTGCGCTTCCCAGTCTGGGTGCTCGTCGAACATCGCCGCCAGACCGACCTGGCCGATCTGCGGCCAGGCTTCGAGCATGAAGCTCACGTCCAGCGGCAACGGGCCGTGTTCCACGCGGTGGCCGAGGTCGCTGAATCGTTGCACTGCGCGGCGGCAGCTGTCGGCGATCTGCCGGTCGAGCGGATTGCCGTTCAGGTGGTCGACGTAGAGCACGCGCAGCGGGGCCGCTGGTCGCGCCTGCGCCGCCGCCCAGGCTGCGGCCATCGAAGACCGGTCGGCCGCCGACGGGCCGCGCAGTGCGTCGAACAGCAGCCGCGCGTCGGCCACGGTGCGCGCCACCGGCCCGATGACGTCGAAGTCGAGCAGCAGCCCGGGCAGCGTGCGCTCGCGCGGCCACGCGCTGAGCGATGGCTTCAACCCGACCAGGCCGGTGTGCGAGGCCGGGCGACGGATCGAGCCGCCGCCGTCCTGCGCGATCGCCAGCGGGCCGATGCCGGCGGCCACGGCGGCGACCGCGCCACCGCTGGAGCCGCCCGGCGTCAGCGCTGGGTTCCAGGGGTTGCCGGTGGCGCCGAACAGCGGGTTCGCGGTGTAGCCGTCGTTGGCGAACTCGGGCACGTTGGTCTTGCCGATCAGCAGCGCGCCGCCGGCGATGGCGCGGCCAGCGGCCAGCTCGTCGTGCGCCGGGCGATGATCGCGCAGCGCCGCCGTGCCGCAGGTGGTGGGCAGGTCGGCGCTGAACAGGCTGTCCTTCACTGTGAGCGGGATGCCGTCCAGCGCCGACAGCGCAGCGCCCTGCGCGTACCGCTTCGTTGCCGCAGCGGCCTCGGCCAGCACGGCGTCGTCGCGCCGCGCCACCACTGCGTTCAGGCGCGGGTTGACCACGTCCATGCGTGCCAGCACCGCCTGCACCACGGCCAGCGGGGTCAGACTGCCGGCGCGGTAGCGGCGCTGCAGTTCAATGGCCGGCAGCTGCCAAAGGGCCGGACTCATCACCGTCGGCCTCACATGTGCGCCGGCAGCCAGGTGGCGATGCCCGGCACCAGCAGCAGCAGCAGCGTGAACAGGATCATGATCGCCGCATAGGGCAACGCACCCCACATTGCGTCTTCGATGCCGCCCTTGTCCGGGCGGATGCCGTGTACGACGAACAGGTTCATGCCCACCGGCGGGGTGATCATGCCGAGCTCGCACATCAGCACGATGAAGATGCCGAACCAGATCGGATCCACCCCCAGCGCGATGGCGATCGGGAAGGTGATCGGGATGGTCGCCACCTGCATCGACAGCACGTCCATGAACATGCCGAGGATCAGGTAGAAGACGATCAGCGCCAGGATGAAACCGGTGCCCGACAGGCCCAGACCGGTGACCCACTTCGTCATCACGTCAGCGACGCCGGTCAGGCTGATCGTCAGGTTCAGGATGAAGGCTGCGGTGATGATCAGCAGGATCATGCCGCTGACGCGCGCGGTGCTGATGAAGCAGGTGCGCAGCACTTGCCAGCTCAGCTTTCCCGAGTGCCAGACGAAGTACAGCGCCGCGATCACGCCGAGTGCGGCGCTCTCGGTGGTGGTGGCGATGCCGAAGTACAGGCTGCCCATCACGATGCCGAACACCACCAGCGGCGGCACCAGGAACTCCAGCGTGCGCAGGCGCTCGGCCAGCGGCACCTTGTCCTCCCGCTTGACGGTGCCGCTCATCACACTGTTGATCCAGATCCACAGCATGAAGCAACCGGTCAGCAGCAGCCCGGGGATGATGCCGGCGATGAACAGCTTGCCGATCGAGGTGTTGGTCAGCGAGCCGTAGACGATCATGTTCACGCTCGGCGGGATCAGGATGCCCAGCGTGCCGCCGGCCGCCAGCGAGCCCAGCGAGGCGCGCATCGAATAACCGCGCTTCTGCAGAGACGGCAGTGCCACCGTGCCGACCGTGGCCGCGGTGGCCACCGACGAGCCCGAGGTCGCGGCGAACAGCGCGCAGCTGCCGATATTGGTGTGCAGCAGGCCGCCGGGCATGCGCCCGAGCCAGGCCGACAGCGCGATGTACATGCGGTCGGCGATGCCCGAGCGCAGCAGCAGTTCGCCGAGCAGCACGAACAGCGGAATCGAGGTCAGCAGGTTCTCGTTCTGCACGCCCCAGATCACCGGTGCGATCGAGTCCATGAAGGGCACGCCGTAGGCGGCGATGCCGCCGACGATGCCCACCAGCGCCATCGATGCCGCGATCGGCAGGCCAATCAGCATCATCCCGATCATCGCGAAGAACGCGATGCCAAACAGTCCGACGCTCATTTGATGTCTCCTTGGGTGCCGACCTGGCGATGCGCGAGGTCCTCGAGCTCTTCCTTCAGCTCTTCCTTCGTGCTCTTGGGGTGGAAATCGCGGTTCAGCGTGTCGATGCGGTTGGTGAACAGCAGCAGCGTGGCACGCACGGCGTAACCGGCGGCCAGCAGCGCGAAGGTGACGAGGCCCACGTACCACACGCTCTGCGGCCAGATCAACGGCGTCGCCCAGGGCGTCTGCGCGGTGCTGCCGTACTGCAGCGTGTCGTCGATCACCTTGAAGGCGATCCACGCGATGAAGACGGCGAAGGCGGCCAGCGTGACGATCGACAACCAGTTCAGCGCCGCCTGCAGGCCGCGGGAAAACTTGTCGTGGAAGACGTCGACGCGGATGTGGTTGCGACCCATCAGCGCCAGGCTGAAGGCGATCGTCGAGCCGACGGCCAAGGCGTAACCGCCCAGTTCGTCGGCGCCCTGCAGCGAGACGTTGAACAGCTTGCGGCTGATCGTCTCGACCGCGACCACCACCGCGAGGCCGAGGAAGATGCCGCCGAACACGGTGGCCAGCAGCGTCTCGATGCGGTCCTTCATGTTCGTCTTCCTTCCTTCGGTGGCCGCCGCGGCGGCCTGCGGGGCGGGCGCCGAGCGGGCACCCATCGCTGGCACGGCGGCGCGGCTCACTTCAGCCCCAGCACCGGTGCGACGGTGGCGTTCCACTTCGCCGAGCAGCCGGGGTTGGACTTGTCGCAGACCTCGGCCCAGGCCGGGAACGACACCTTGGTCACCGCGCTGCGGATCAGTTCGCTGTCGGCCGACGTGACGGCCACGTTGGTCAGCTTGAACTTCTTGCCGTTGACGCACGGGTCCTTGCCGGCGTTGCAATTCAGCGCGTCCTGGAACAGCTCCTCGGAATACGTCCAGATCTCGTCACTCAGGCCATCAAAGGCTGCCTTCAGCTTGGTCTGCTGGTCGGGCTTGAGCTGGTTCCAGGCCTTCATCGTGATCGCGTAGCCGTTCAGCGCCATCTGGAAGCCCAGCGGCAGCTGGTGCGTCGTCACCTCGGGCCAGCCGGCCGAGTTGGCGCTGCTCGGGCCGGTGATCGCGCAGTCGACGACGCCCAGCGACAGCGACTGGTGGGTGTCGGCGAACGAGATCGGCACCGGCGTGCCCCCGACCAGTTCGATGAACTTGGCCAGGTTCTGGTCATAGGTGCGCACCTTCATGCCCTTGATGTCGGCGAGCTTGGTGATCGGTTTCTTGCAGAACAGGATCTGCGGCCCGAACGGCCACACCGCCAGCAGCTTGACGTTGAATTGCTGCTGAAGCCGCGCATCGACGGTGTCGAACCAGGCCTTGGATACCTTGCGGCCAGTGGCGTAGTCGGGGCTTGCGCCGACCAGGTCCAGCCCAAGCAAGGTCGGCTCGTCGCGTGAGTTCTGCGACACGCGCAGCGAGACCAGATCGAACAGCCCGGCCTTCATCACGCGCAGCTGCTCGGTGTCCTTGATGCCCAGCGTGTCGATCGGCTTGTATTCGACGTCGATCGGCAGCCCGGTCTTGGCTGCGAAGTTCTCGAAGAAGGGCTGCTCCTTGTTCTTCTGGATCAGCCCGGTGGCCAACGGTTGGCCGATAGCCTTGAACTTCAGCTTGTCCTGCGCCTGGACGGGCAGCGTGACGGCGATAGCGAGCGCGGCGGCGAGCGCGGCGCGGGAAACGATCTTCATTGCGGTTCTCCTGGGGTAAGGTTTGTGGAGCGGGACAAATAAGTCAGCGGCGGCGCAGCAGCGCCTCGATCGACGGCGGAAGGCCGCGATGGGGTTTTTCGGGCGGCGGCGCGAAGCTGCCACGTGTGGCGCGGCCGCTCTGCAGCGCGAACAGCGATTCGGCATGGCGTACGGCACTCGAGACGCCGTCGACCACGGGCACCGGCAGCCGTCCATGCAACTGGCGTGCCAATCCGGCCAGCGGCGCTCCAGCGAGCACGATGACGTCGGCGCCATCGTCGGCGACACAGCGCTCGGCCAGCGCGACAAGCCGTTCGCCCTGGTCGCCTTGGACGCTTCCGATGTCGGCCAGCGCTTCGTCCAGGCCGCGGATGCTGGCCAGCCGGCCTTCCAATCCATTGGCCTGCACCGTTTCGCGGTACCAGGCGCGGATGCGCTGCGAGATCGCGACGATGGAGAAACGCTGGCCGAGCAGGCAGGCGCTGGCCAGTGCCGCCTCGGTCAGGCCGGTTACCGGGCAGGGCAGCACCTCGCGCAGCGCCGCCAGACCGGGGTCGCCGAACGCGGCAACCACCAGCGCGTCGTAGCGGCCCAGGTGCTCGCCGGCCAGCTGCGCGGTGGCGTAGGCGCCGAGCATCGCCTCGAAGCGCGTCTCGATGTAGGCCACGCCGAAGGGCGCGGTCAGCACCTCGATCTCGGTACCCGGCGACGCACTGCGTTGCGCTTCGGCGCGGATCAGCGCCGAGACGCTGTCCGAGATATTGGGGTTGATCAGCAGCAGCCGAGTCATGGCCGCGCTCCGATGCGTGCCGGCAGCAGCGAGGGGGAGCCGCAGGCAAGGAAACGGCCCTGGCCAGCGCGCGGGTGGAAGGCGCCGTCCCACACTACCTCGCCGCGGGCGATCGTGACGCCGGGCCAGGCGCGCAGCGTCTGGCCCTCGTAGGGCGTGTAGTCGACGGCGTGGTGCAGCATCGCATTGCTCAGCACGAACTCGCGTTGATCCCAGATCACCAGGTCGGCATCGCTGCCGACCGCGATCGTGCCCTTGCGCGGGTGCAGGCCGTAGGCCTTGGCCGGGCCGGTGGACGTCAGCTCGACGAAACGGTTCAGCGTCATGCGCCCGCCGAGGACGCCTTCCGAATACAGCAGCGGCAGGCGCGTCTCGATGCCCGGGATGCCGTTCGGGATGTGGCGGAACGCGACCTCCTTGCCACCGGGCTTCTTGCCTTCGGGCGCGTCGTAGCGGAACGGCGCGTGGTCCGAGCTGAAGACAGTGAAGGTGCCGTCGTTCAGGCCATCCCAGATCACCTCCTGGTTCGCCTTGTCGCGCGGCGGGGGACTGCAGACGCAGCGCGCGCCCTGGTAGCTGTCGTCAATGCCGAGGTCGGCCGCGGTGAGGAACAGGTACTGCGGGCAGGTCTCGGCGAAGACCTTGAGTCCATGCGCGCGCGCCCAGCGGATCTGCTCGACTGCCTCGCGGCCCGAGACGTGCACGATGAGAATGGGCACTTCGACGAGCTCGGCCAGTGAGATGGCGCGGTGCGTGGCCTCGCGCTCTACCAGCATCGGCCGCGCGTGCGCATGGAAGCGCGGCGCGGTGCGGCCGGCGGCCTCGAGCTTCTTCGTCAGCCATTCGATGGCATCGGCGTTCTCGGCGTGGATCATCGCCATCGCGCCGTGCTGCCGGGCCACCGCCAGCACGTCGAGGATCTGGCCGTCGTCGAGTTTTAGGTCGTCGTAGGTCATGTAGATTTTGAACGACGTGTAGCCCTCGCCGATCAGCGCCGGCAGCTCCTCGTTCAGCACCTGCGGCGTGGGGTCGCTGACTATCAGGTGGAAGGCATAGTCGACATGTGCCTTGCCTTCGGCGCGGTGGTGATAGTCGGCCACCGCAGCGCGCAGCGACTGCCCCTTTTCCTGCGCCGCGAACGGAATCACTGTGGTGGTGCCGCCGCAGGCTGCGCTGCGCGTACCGCTGTCGAAGTCGTCAGCCATGCGCACCGGCGGCGCCATTGGTTGGTCGAGGTGACAGTGCGCGTCGACACCGCCCGGCGTGACCACACGGCCGGCAGCATCGATCTCGCGCGCGCCGGTCGGCAGCCCCTGGCCGAGTTGCACGACCCGTCCACTGACGATGCCGATGTCGGCATCGAAAGTGTCGCTCGCCGTGGCGACACGGGCATTGCGCACCACGAGGTCCAAAGTGCTCATCGCAGGGCCTCGCTGGCGCCAGCGTGGGGCGATATTGTCGATTTCATTTTTGACATCGGTTCTGACGGCATTCCTCAAACCTCTCTAGGGCATCATTCGCTGGCCCGCATCGGGTGATGCTTCCCGCGTTGCAAGCTTCACGCCGCGAGAGAGATCACCACCGAATGTCGACAGTGTCGTCGACATCATAGTTGTCGTCATCGGTGTAAACACTAATGTCGACATTTTGGCAAAAATTTGCGATGATCCGGCTGCGGGCGCGTTGCTGACTTCGCGCCCCTCCAACCTCGAACCGGGAATGCCATGACCTCCTCTGTCCGCCTTGGTGTCCTGACGCCTTCGTCCAACACCGCGCTGGAGCCGCTGACCAGCGCGCTGGCCACAGCCGTGCCCGGCTGCAGCGCGCACTTTTCGCGCTTCAAGGTGACCGAGATCTCGTTGTCCACACAGGCACTCGGCCAGTTCGACGACAGCAAGATCCTGGCCGCGGCCGAACTTCTGGCCGACGCGCGCGTCGACGTCATCGGCTGGAGCGGCACCTCATCGGGCTGGCTGGGCTTCGACGCCGACCGGCGCCTGGTCGAGCGCATCACGGAGCGCACCGGCATCCCGGCCACCACCGCGGTGCTGGCGCTCAACGAACTGCTCGCGCTGCGCGGCGTGACACGTCTGGCGCTGGTCACGCCCTACACCGCCGATGTGCAGCAACGCATCGTCGACAACTACCGCACGATCGGCATCGAGATCGTCGCCGAGCGGCACTTGGGCATCTGCGTCAACCACGACTTCGCGATGGTCGAGCCCGATCACCTGCTGGCGCTGATGCACGAGGTGGCGCCAGCGCGGCCGCAGGCCATCACCACCTTCTGCACCAATCTGCGCGCTGCGGCGCTGGCCGAACGTGTCGAAGCAGAACTCGACATCCCGTTGCTCGATACCGTCAGCACCACCGTCTGGGGCGAGCTGCGCGCGGCCGGCGCCGACCCGTCGCAGGTGCGCGGCTGGGGCCGGCTGTTTGGCTGGCGATGAGCGTCGACGTTCTGAGCGGGCTGCGCACCGATGCCGCGCGGGGCCTCTCTACAATCGTCGCCGAGCCGTCCGAGCGCGCCTGCCAGCACCGCGTGCGCCTCGCCCGTGACCCCCTGGCCCTGTTGAACCCGGACATGCCGACCGCCCGCGCGCGTAAGCCCGCCTTGCAGGCCAGACTGCAACGCGAGAACACCCACGACGAGATCTACGAGAAGATCTACGTCGCCATCCTCGAACATCGCCTGCACCCGGGCACCAAGCTGGTGGAGGAGCGGCTGGCCGAGATCTTCGGCGTCAGCCGGGCGCGCGTGCGCGAGGTGCTGGCTCGACTGGCGCACGAGCAGATCGTCGAGATGATTCCGCAGCGTGGCGCCTACGTCGCCAAGCCCTCTATCGAACAGGCGCTGGATGTCTTCGAAGCGCGCCGCCTGATCGAGCCCGCGGTGCTGCGCCGCTTGATCGAGACACTGACGCCAGAGAAGCTGGCGAGGCTGCGCCAGCACCAGGAGCTGGAACTCGACGCGCACCGGCGCGAGGACAAGCGCGCCGTGGTGCGGCTGTCGGGCGAGTTCCATTCGCTGGCCGCCGAACTTGCCGGAAACACCGCATTGGCGCGCAGCATGCGCGAGCTGTCGGTGATGACCTGCCTGATGATCTTCCTCTACGACGCACCCACCTCAACGAGCTGCCGCGCCGATGAGCACTCGCAAATCATCGACGCCATTGCGCGCCGCGATGGCCCCCGAGCTGAGCGACTCATGCTGGAACACCTGGACCACATCGAGAGCGGCATGAAGCTCGAGGCCGCCACCGAAGAAGTCGACCTCGAGGCGATATTCAAGAGCTGAAACAGCCTGACCGGCGATAGGTCGAGCAGTGCCAGGTCAGCGCAGCGCCCACTTGGTATCGACGTTGCGCATTGGCGAAATTACCTACACACAAGCAGCCGGCCGCGGACGACAGGTCTCACATTCCGCGCATGTTGCAGCGCAATAACTCGCAATTACCGCGCGCCGCGGGATGACAGGTCAGGGCTGGGGTGGATGTAGAGCGTCGATGATTCGTTCGGTGTTCTCTTCCCAGGCCTTCAGCAGCTTCCTGATCTGGCGGTAGTTGTCGATCGCCTGACGCAGCACGAGCGCCTGCTGCTCACTGACATGGCGGTGCGTGGGCTTGCCCGAGCGCATGTGCCCCCACTGCCAGTACGGCCCGTGACGCGCGTCGGGGTCGCTGGCGCAGCGGCAGTTGGGCTTGCCACACGTCATCATCCGCCGCACCAGCGTGCCCGAGCACACCAGATCGAACTCGGGCAGCGCGGCTCGGATTCGCTCGATGCGCGCGCGAGCACGCTCCACGGCACGTTTGGATGGCAGGGTCATGAATTGCTTGATCTCTCGTTATCTTTCATCTATTATGATGCTAGACAGATGCCAGATCAAGCAGCAGTCTCACCCTCCGCGCTGGGCATACTCGCCGAGCGGTTGGGGCCGCTTCCCCTGATCAACCACTTCCTCGCGCGCATGGGGCTGCTCGAATTGCTCGAGCAGCACGTCCCCACCACCGACGGTCGCAGCACCGTCTCCCACGCGCAGGCGCTGGGCGTTCTCCTACGTTCCATCATCGTCGAGCGCGAGCCGATCTACCGCCAGCAGGAGAGCACGAGCGGCTTTGCGGCGGGGCTCTTCGGCATCGATGCCGCGCAGGCCGAGCGGCTGAGCGACGACCGCATCGGGCGCGCGCTCGATCGGCTGTTCGACGCCGACCGTGCCGCGCTGCTCACCGAGGTCGTACTGTGCGTGGCGCGGCGTTTCGGCGTTCGGATGCAGCAGTTGCACAACGACTCGACGTCGATCTCGCTGTGCGGGCAGTACAGCGGCGCCAGTGGCCGCAGCGTGCGCAACCGGCGGGCCCCGGCCATCGTCTACGGGTACTCCCGCGACCACCGTCCGGATCTGAAGCAGCTGCTGTTCATCCTGACCACCGACGCCGACGGTGGCGTACCCGTGCACTTTCGCTGCGCCGACGGCAACACCACCGACGTGCGCACCCATATCGAGACCTGGAACTCGCTGCGCGCGCTGGCCGGACGGGCGGACTTTCTTTACGTGGCCGATAGCAAACTCTGTTCGGCCGACAACATGTCTCACATCGCGAACGCCGGCGGACGCTTCGTCACGGTCATGCCGCGCTCGCGCCAGGAGGATGCACAGTTCCGCAAATGGGTTCAGACCAACTCACCGGCCTGGGAGCTGGTGTGGGACCGGCCCAACGCGCGCGACGCCGACGGGCCGCGGGACCTGTGGTACGTCTTCAAGCCCGAGCTGCCCTCAGCGGAGTTGTACGGCATCGTGTGGGTGTGGAGCACGCTGCTGAGCCTGCACCAGACCCACAGGCGCCAGAAGCACCTGGCCGCCGCCACCGAGCAGCTGACCGAGCTCAAGCGGCGGCTGGGCGCCGCCCGCGCCCGGCTGCGCGGGGCCGCACAGATCGACCTGCAGGTCGCGCAGATCCTGGAGCGCTACAGCGTGGGCCGCTACCTCAAGGTCTCGCGCGTCGTGCGCGAGGTGCACACCTTCAAGCAGGAGCGGCGTGGACGGCCCGGCCCCAATACCGCCTATCGCAAGGTCACCCGCAAGCGCTACGACATCGAATGGACCATGGACGAGGCGGCCATCGCCTATGACAAACGCAGCGACGGTCAGTACCCGTTGATAACCAACGACCGCAGCCTCACGCCGGCCCAGGTGCTCACCGCCCACAAGGGCCAGCCGCGCATCGAGAAGCGCTTCGAGCAGTTGAAGACCGTGCACGAGATCGCGCCGGTGTTCCTGAAGAACGAAGCGCGCATCGAGGCCCTCTTCACCCTGTACTTCCTGGCCTTGCTGGTTCAGGCGCTCATCGAGCGCGAACTGCGCCAGGCCATGCAGGCAGCCCAGATCGAGCAAATCCCGCTGTACCCCGAGGCGCGTGCCTGTCGGCGCCCGACCACCGAACATGTCCTGCGGCTGTTCAGCCTCGCCGAGCGCGTCACCGTGCTCAACGGCGCCGAGGTCATCCGCGTCTTCCCGCCCGAGCTCACCGAGCTGCAGCGCCAAGTCCTGCGCTTGCTGGGAGTGCCCGCCTCAGCCTACGTCGACAAGACCTGACGCCACCCTCCGCCGTGCGACGGAAATTCGGGTCTATTGACGAATTCGATGTGCGGAATGTGAGTCAGGTTGCCGCATGGTGAAGTGATGGACATGTGCCCCCCCGAATTGAGGTCGAACAAGGTAAACACGCTGCGACGACTGGCTGGGTCTTCGCGATTGCCGACCGTGACGAAGGGGTGCGGAACTGGCTGAGGCCAAATACCGTGGCACGAGCGCCGTGCCCATCACTCTCACTCGATTGTCGCGGACCCCCGCCAATGAATGGCGTGTTCCAAGGTACAGCGGCCGGACGCCTGGACGGACGACGAAAGTCAGGATTCATTGAGTGCTGTCGTTCAGCCGCCGGAATTGAACGGCAGCACCCCCAGGACTCCTGCCGAATCATTGGTACGGCGAATGGGGGCAGGTCAAGGATGCCGGCGAGGCTTCTCACCGGCATTCGTCCCTAATCTGAATGCAGAAGCCCGTTGACGGCGTCGAGATCGAGGCGTAGTAATCGCGACTTCGGCGAAACGACTAGCGCTGTGACGAGTTTGGTTGGCAAGCGCGGCTTTGCCTGAAGGAAAACCAGTCAGAAGCGCTCGACGCTGACGAAGCTTGTGTTTGCGCAGATTCTGCGCGCTGGAATTTTGAAGTCCGATCGAACTCGGTCAGTAACAGCCGAGTGTGGGCGGCGGGCTGAGCGCCCTGGTTAACCCAGCCCAATCCAGCAGGAGGCTTTCATGGCCATCAACGACGACAGACTCAACGCCTTCATGGGCCGATTCGTCGGCGATCTCGGCGCAGTGATGCATGCCGCCACCATCGTGGTGGGTGACCAGCTTGGCCTGTACAAGCGGCTCGCCGAAGGGCCCACCGATGTGGAGACGCTGGCACGGCGTACCGAGACCGACGCGCGCTACCTGCTTGAATGGTTGTCCGCCCAGGCGGCGAGCGGATATGTCGAGTACGACGCCGCGACCAAGCGCTTCAGCCTCAGCGAAGAGCAGGCCTTTGCGCTGGCCCAGGAGGGCAGCCCGGCCTTCATTCCGGGCGCGTTCCAGGTGGCCGTCGCACAGTTCAAGGCCATCCCGAGGATCAAGCAGGTGATGCAAACCGGCCTCGGGCTCGCCTGGCACGAACACGATACCGCACTGTTCCACGGCACCGAACGCTTCTTCCGACCTGGCTATGCCGCCAACCTGGCCACAAGTTGGATCCCGGCACTGGAGGGCGTCGAAGCGCGCCTGAAGGCCGGCGCACATGTTGCCGATGTCGGGTGCGGCCATGGCGCGTCGACCATCATCATGGCGCAGGCCTACCCGGCATCGAGCTTTGTCGGCTTCGACTACCACGAGCCGTCGATCGAGCACGCACGCAACTCTGCCAAGCAAGCCGGGGTCGGCGATCGCGTGCGCTTCGAGACTGCGAGGGCGCAGAGCTTCCCCGGCGACGGCTACGATCTGGTGGCCATGTTCGATTGTCTACACGATATGGGTGACCCGGTAGGCGCTGCGGCGCACGTTCGAGCGAGCCTGAAGCCCGACGGCACCTGGCTGATCGTAGAGCCCTTTGCCAACGACCGATTGGAGGACAACCTGAACCCGGTCGGCCGCATCTACTACTCGGCTTCGACCTTCATCTGCACGCCCGCATCGCGTTCGCAGGAGGTTGGTGCCTGCCTTGGCGCACAAGCCGGCGAAGCGCGCCTGCGCGATGTCGTTACGAAAGGTGGGTTCTCGCGTTTTCGCAGGGCGACGCAGACGCCGTTCAACCTGGTGCTCGAAGCACGGCCTTGAGTGCGTCTGCTCGGCAAGGGCTTTCCGGTCGGCGAACGGATCGGCAGGTGGTGCGCCGTGCAAGCATTGCTCCGGCCACCTGCTGATGCGAAGCGGCCTACAGACTTCAAGTTTGTCGCTGACCAAATGTGGCCTCGAAACCCGATGCGGTTCATACCGATTCCAGCTGCGCTTCCTTGAAGACCTGGGCCGCGCCTCTGACAGCCTTCAGCTCGGCCAGCGACACCACGCCGAGCTTGGCGATATCGCCGGCGGCGGCGCATTCCAGCGCGCGCGACACCAGGTCGATCACCGGCTGGTAGGGCATGGCGCGTTCGATCTCGTAGCACTTGGTGGCCAGCAGCGGAAGCTTGCGCGCTTGCGCCTCACGCAGCAGTTCGTGCAGCAGCCGCGTCTTGCCGATGCCAGGCTCGCCTTCGACCAACACGGTGCCGCCGCGTCCCTCGGCCAGCTGCACCAGGCCCGCCTGCAGTTGCGCCAGCTCGCGGCCGCGGCCGACGAAAGGCGTGGCCTCGGCCGGAGACGCCACGGCGGTAGGGGCCGGCGCGGCGCCCTGCTCGGCCGGCAGGTCGTCGAGCACCAGGCGCTGCAGGCTGCGCAGCGCGCGCGCGGCTTCGAGAAAGGCCGCGCGCTCTGCGTCGGGCACGGCCAGCGTCGTGGCCAGCCGTTCGGCCAGGTGACGCGAAGGCCGGCGCTCGTCGGACTCGATCTTGCGGATCGAGAACACCGAGACGCTGACACGCTGCGCCAGCGCCTCCTGAGTAAGGTCCAGTGCCTTGCGGCGGCGGCGCAGCCAGTAGCCAAAGGAGTGGTGGGATCGGTCCTGCACCGCGCCGACTCTAGCAAGCCCGGGCGATTTGTCCCACTTTTTGTCCTACTCGGCGGCACCTCTTCAACG
>Ga0316605_10000843_pt1 | contig 18898 bp, 21 predicted proteins | sample OWC_soil_day20_n_FD_207666 | JGI IMG/M metagenome (GOLD analysis project Ga0316605, IMG submission 207666) | Wetland soil microbial communities from Old Woman Creek delta, Ohio, United States - OWC_soil_day20_noCT | ecosystem: Environmental > Terrestrial > Soil > Wetlands | place: USA: Ohio...
GAACTTTTCGACCGCATCGTGAAAGAGGCGACGGATCTGGCCCGTAAGCTCGCAGCGAACTAGGGTGTTTTTCGGCATCCTGACAGTGCTAATCCTGGAAAGTCCATTCCCGAATGAGCACAAACCAATGAAGAAAGGAATTCACAGAAACCGTTATGAAAGCAAAAGCATTATTTGTTCTATTGTTGTTTTTTCTCTCGGTCGCACTGGTGGGAACACTTCGGGCCCAGAAGACGGAGCAACAGACGTCCGCTGGAGGAAAGGCGGCCATTGTCAATGGCGTGGTGATTCAGGAGGATGAGGTCGATAGGCTGCTCCTCTATCAGCAGCAGCGCATGCTCGCAACCACTGGCCAGGTTATCAGGCCCGAGATGATGACGGAAGCAAGAAAAATGGTTCTGGAAGAACTCATTAACAGGGAACTTATCTACCAGCAGAGCCGGAAGAAAGGCATTGTCCTTGACGACTCTCAGGTGAATGAACAACTGGATCGGCTCAGGAAGCAGTACCCCAATGAGCAAGCATTCAAGGAGGGTTTAGCTGAGGACCATCTTTCAGAGGACGCTTTGAAATCCCAGATCAGGATGAGCCTGGCAGTCCAGAAATTCGTGGAGAAGGAATTCGGCGGGAACCTGGATGTTCCAGAAGCTGAAGCCAAGGCATTCTACGACCAGCATCCGGAATACTTTACACAGCCTGAAGCGATTCGGGTGAGCGAGATCCTGATCAAGGTGGATCCGAAAGCCGAGGGGGCGAAAAAGCAGGAGGCGAGGAAAAAACTGGAAGATATCCAGAAAAGGCTGCAAAAGGGAGAAGACTTTGCCATCCTGGCCAAGGATTTTTCCCAGAGCCCGAGTGCGGCTCAGGGTGGGGATCTGGGGACCGTCCCAAGAGGCGGGATGCCTAAAGACTTTGATGATGCAGCCTTCTCCCTGAAGCCAGGTGAAGTGAGCGGTGTCGTGGAGACCGGGCTGGGATTACAACTCATCAAGGTCCACGAAAAAACACCTCAGAAAGTCGTGCCCTTCAAAGAGGTGGAAGAAAAGATCCGGCAGCACCTGGCTAATCAAAAGCTGAAACAGCGGGTGGATGAGTATCTGACCGAGGTGAAAAAGACTGCAAAAATTGAGAGGATTTCGACCAAGGGAACCAATTGAAATTGGTCATCGGACATTGAGCATTGATCATTGAACAATCCCTTTTTGTTTTTGGTTTTATGACCATTGTTAAATGCTAAATGATCAATGTTAAATGATTTGAAGTCCTTAATAACGTTTCATTTTTGGCTTGACCTTTGGCGGTAGCCTGTCATATGTTTTTTCCAAAATAGGGCCCGGCGCTTCTCATGGGTCGGCATTCCTTTTGAAGGGCCTTATGCCTTTTCTAAGGTGACGACCGGACGCTCGGGACCAGCGGTCAAACCTGGAAAGGGGGTCGGGGGCTTTGGCAGAGGGAGTTGTGAAGTGGTTTAATGCGAACAAGGGGTATGGTTTTATCAAGAGGGAAGAGGGGCAGGACTTGTTTGTTCACTTCTCTTCCATCAACATGCAAGGCTACAAGACTCTTACTGAGGGGGATAAGGTGAGCTTCGAGATGGAGGACACCGACCGGGGCCCACAAGCGAAAAACGTAGTCAAGGTATGACGCAAGTCTTTTGAAGGCACCTGAGGGGGGTGCCTTTTTCTTTGACGCCCTGGCGGCTTCTGCCTGGAGTTGCCTGGCGATCTGCGACAATCCCGCCTATTCATCAGGGACAATGGATCATCTGCATCCTGAAGGCGCCGGACAAGGGAGGCGTGTTGCGTCTGGCCGGGCACAGCCCTCATGCTGCCTCTGAGGTTTCCTGATTGGAATCCCTCAAAAAAAGCACTATATTAAACTCTGATTTTGCGCGGAGGGGGAAAAGACGAAATTATGGACCGAAGGGAATTTCTGAAGCGATCCGCTCGATACGCGGCCGTGGGCGCAGCGAGTGTCACTTTGCCGGGAATGATCGAGCGCGTTTATGCTGGTGAAAAGGAGCCTCAAATCGTCGTGGCCAACGGCGGGCCGGGCCCGGCCACGAGGGCTGCGGTCAATGCGTTCGGGGGTATGGGCCGTTTTGTGAAGCAGGGCGACAAGGTGGTGATCAAGCCGAACATGAGCTTTCCCAATCCCCCGGACTGGGGAAGCACCACTCACCCGGATGTTGTGCGGGAGCTTACCACCCTGTGCGTAGAGGCCGGGGCATCGTCCGTGCTGGTTCTGGACAATCCCCTCAGAAGCGCTGAGCTCTGTTTGGTGAGATCTGGCGTGAGAAAAGCCTGCGAGGGCCTGCCGCAGACCCAGGTTCAGGGGCCGACGAACAAAGCCTTCTATGAAGAAGTCAGGATTCCGGAAGGAAGAGCACTGACTTCGACCATGGTCATGAAAAAAGTGCTGGAAGCAAACGTCCTGATTGCTTGTCCCGTGGCCAAATCACACAGCGCTACAGGGGTCAGCATGGCCTTGAAAGGAATGATGGGGCTGATTTTCGACCGCAAGGATTTTCATCTCAACCTGGATATCGACGTGGCGGTTGTGGACCTCTGCACAGTGCTCAAGCCGAATCTGACCGTCATCGATGCTTCGCGCATTCTCTCGGAAGGAGGTCCGAGCGGGCCTGGCAAGGTGATCCCCATGAACAAGATTATCGCTTCCAGGGATATGGTCGCTGCCGACTCCATGACGGTGGAGCTGGGAACCTGGTATGGCCGCAAGTTCAAAGGCCATCAGGTCAAGCACATCCAGATCGCGAGCCAGAGAGGCCTCGGCAACATGGACATCTCCTCTCAGACCGTCAAAGAGGTCAGTGCCTGATGAGGTTCCAGCGCCTCCTGCAAATCCCTTTTTTCCTCTTGTTCTTGTTCCTCCTGTGGTTCGCAGCCTACCCGCTCCCTGCCTGGTTTGACGTGAATGTGTTTCTGCGTCTAGATCCCTTGATCTCGCTGGGGTCCATGGCGGCTGCCCGTGCCTTTATCCTGAAAGCAGCCTGGGCTTTCGCGTTCCTGGGATTGACCCTTTTCCTTGGCCGCATTTTCTGCGGCTATATCTGTCCCATGGGCGCCACTATTGACTTCTGGGATTGGGTCAACGGCAGGAGGGGGAAGTCCAAAGGGGAGAACAGCTTTGAGGGCGCAGGCCGTTTCAGAGGCTTGAAATACCTCATCCTCATCGCTCTAGCAGCCTCTGCGCTGGTAGGCATCTCGTGGATCTTCCTCTTTTCGCCCCTGTCACTCATGACGCGGTTCTACTCCTTTGTGCTGTATCCCGTCGGCTTGATGATCGCGAATCTCGTCCTGGATCTTCTGAGACCGGTTTTTCCCCATGTGGGTCTCGACGGCCTCTCCTACGTGAGCTACTCCGTCCCCCTGTTCAATACGAATGTCTTTGTGGCTCTACTGGTCCTGAGCATCCTGCTGCTCGGCATGATACGGGCGCGATTCTGGTGCCGAAACCTGTGTCCTGCGGGCGCCCTTTTTGCTCTGTTCTCTTTCAGGCCTCTTTTTCGAAGGGCGGTTTCAGAGAAATGCACGAGCTGCGGCCGATGCATTCGGGCTTGCCCCATGGGCGCCATTGCCGAAGATTTTGTCAAGACGGCCCATTCCGAATGCATCACCTGCCTCAAGTGCGAGGAGGTATGTCCTGAGAAAGCGATTGCCTTCAAAGTGGGTGCAAAGGTTCCTCGTCTCTCAGCTGAAATGAATCTGGATCGGCGCAGGGTACTGGGTGCGGGGGCTGCAGGTCTGGCCGCTGCAGCCTTGACCATGACGAACCTTCACCATCTCCATGAAGGCGAAACGCCGCGAGCTTTGCGGTCTGCCGGCTTGATCCGGCCGCCGGGAGCCCTGCCCGAAAAGGATTTTCAGGCCCGGTGCGTCCGATGCGGGGAGTGCGTCAAGGGTTGCCTTACCAACACCCTGCAGCCCGTGTGGTTGGAGGCAGGCCTTTCAGGCCTGTGGACCCCTAAAATCACCGCCAGGCTGGCCGGGTGCGAACAGGGCTGCAACCTCTGTGGCCAGGTGTGCCCAACGGCAGCGATCAGGCCTCTCACGCTCGAGGAGAAATCTTTTGCGAAAGTGGGCACAGCCAGAATCGACAAGACAAGGTGCATTGCCTGGGAGCAGGACAGAAAGTGCCTCATCTGTGATGAGATTTGCCCTTACAATGCGATCGTTTCCCAGTTTGTCACCGGGCACCCCGTCACCGTGCCGGTGATCGATGAGGACAAGTGCAATGGGTGCGGGTATTGCGAGTGCAAGTGTCCTGTGGCAGGCGAATCGGCGATCATGGTTGAACCCGCAGGAGAGTTGCGTCTCGCTGCGGGGTCTTACAAGGAAAAGGCCAGGGAGCTGGGCCTGGTGTTTCACGCAAAGGCCAGGGTCGAGGACCACAGCATTCTCAACAGCGATCAGAGGGAAGCAAGAGAGCTCACGGAAGGGCCGGCCGTGAAGGATGAGAAAAAAATGCCGGCCGGATTTATTACGAACTAAAAAAAGCAGGAGGATCAACTCTCCCCCTGCTTCATTGATTGAGCGTTTTTCTGAGCCTACTAATCGGCTCTGACGTACTTGAAGGAAACCGTGACTCTTGTCCGATAGCCTGTGACTTTCCCGTTTTCAATCGTCATGTCCATCTTCGTCACTTCTGCTACACGCAGCTCCTTGACGCTTTTGGCCGCTGTCTCCACGGCACCCTTTGCGGCATCTTCCCATGACTTTGAGCTTGTTCCTACCAGTTCAATGATTTTGTACGTGCTGTTTGCCATGTCACACCTCCTCTTGTAAGGGTTTATGTTAAGGCCTGATAGGCCGGGTAAGGCAAAAGGACAATATAGGAAACAAGAGAAGAGGTCAAGAGCAAAGAAATGCAGCAAACAAATGTAAAAAAGCGGCCGGCTTCTGTGGTAAGTTTCAATCCCTGAGGAGGATCATCATGACCGACAAAGAAGATCTCTGCACTTGTGCGGAGCTACCTGTGGGTGAAGGTGAAAACCGGCCGACCGTGTGCCCCAAGTGCGGCAAAAGAATTCCCGCGCCCAAGCAATTCTCCGAGAGCATGCTCGAAGCCACCTATGAGATCCTGGCCGAAGAAGGTGCGATTTGGTCCGGGGCAAGGTAGAACGGCCTCCTGAGCAATCCACCGGAATAAATTCCAAATCCCGTCTTGACAAAATTCCAAAGGTGCTTAAAGTAATTTTCATACGTAAGACCAATAATATCAGCAGGTTACTTGGAGTGCCGCTCAGAGTCAGATTCGAGCAGCCGAACATCTTAATTTTGCAGAGGGAGGTCAATCGAAAATGAAAGTGAAACCGTTGAATGACAGGGTGTTGGTGTTGCGGATTGGGGAGGAGGAGAAAACCTCCGGCGGGATCATCATCCCGGATACAGCGAAGGAAAAGCCGCAAGAGGGAAAAGTAATTGCTGTGGGTCCCGGAAAGGTGAATGAGGAAGGGAAAAAAATCGCTCTGGATGTCAAAGCCGGGGACAAGATTTTGTTTGGGAAGTACTCAGGGACCGAAATCAAGATTGACGGTGTTGAGCATCTGATCATGAGAGAAGACGATATTCTGGCTATTATCGAGAAGTAACACGAGGAGGAAAGAGCGATGGCAGGTAAAGAAATCAAATACGGCATGAGTGCCCGTGAGAAGATGATGCTGGGTATAGATACCCTGGCGGATGCGGTGAAGGTGACCCTGGGACCGAAAGGGCGAAACGTTTTGATCGAAAAGAGCTGGGGATCTCCGAAGACAACCAAAGACGGTGTAACGGTCGCAAAGGAAATCGAGCTGGAGGACAAGTTCGAAAACATGGGCGCGAAGATGGTCAAGGAAGTCGCCTCCAAGACTTCAGATGTCGCAGGCGATGGGACGACGACTGCGACGATTCTCGCCCAGAGCATTTACCGGGAGGGGAGCAAGCTGGTCGCTGCTGGAGCGAATCCCATGGCTCTGAAGCGAGGGCTGGAAAGGGCCGTCGAGATCGTTGTGGAAGAGCTCAAGAAGATTTCCAAACCGACCAAAGAAAAAAAGGAAATCGCACAGGTCGGCACGGTCTCAGCAAACAATGACCACACGATCGGAGGCATTATCGCGGAAGCGATGGAAAAAGTCGGAAAAGAAGGGGTGATCACGGTCGAAGAAGCGAAGGGCATGGAAACCACCCTGGAGATCGTTGAGGGAATGCAGTTTGACCGCGGGTATTTGTCCCCTTACTTTGTGACCGATCCTGAGAAGATGGAAGCCCATCTGGAGGATCCTTACATCCTGCTCAATGAAAAGAAGATCAGCGTGATGAAGGACCTGATCCCTATTCTGGAACAGATCGCGAAAATGGGAAAGCCTCTTCTGATCATCGCCGAAGAAGTGGAAGGAGAAGCTCTGGCGACTCTGGTCGTGAACAAGCTGAGGGGAACGCTCAAGGTGGTGGCTGCCAAAGCCCCTGGATTTGGAGACCGGCGCAAGGCGATGCTCGAAGACATCGCCATTTTGACAGGCGGCCAGGTGATCAGTGAAGACCTTGGGTTGAAGCTGGAGAATGTAACCCTCAATGATCTTGGGACAGCGAAGAGAGTCACTCTGGACAAGGACAACACGACCATTGTGGACGGTGGGGGCAGCCGGAAGGCGCTGGAGGGCAGAGTGAAGCAGATCAGGGCGCAGATCGACGAGACGACGAGCGATTACGATCGGGAGAAGTTGCAGGAGCGCCTTGCCAAGTTGATCGGTGGAGTGGCTGTGATCAATGTAGGAGCCGCCACGGAAACCGAAATGAAAGAAAAGAAGGACCGTGTGGAAGACGCGCTGAACGCCACCCGGGCGGCCGTGGAGGAGGGCATTGTTCCCGGCGGTGGAGTGGCTTTCCTGCGCGTGCTCAAGAGCCTCGACAAGCTGGACCTCACGGGTGAGGAAAAGATGGGGGTGAACATCATCCGGCGGGCCCTGGAAGAGCCCATGAGGCAGATCGCCAACAACGCGGGTTTTGAGGGCTCTGTAGTCGTTCAGAAGGTGGGGGAAGGTAAAGGCAACTTCGGGTTCAATGCGGAGACTGGAAAGTACGAAGATCTCTTGGAAGCCGGAATCATTGATCCCACCAAGGTGGCCCGGTTTGCTCTTCAGAACGCAGCCTCTGTGGCAGGTCTACTCTTGACGACCGAAGCCATGGTTGCTGAAAAGCCGGAAAAGAAGAAGGCCCCTGCAATGCCTCAGATGCCTTCAGAGGACATGTACTAAAATCAACAAGGCGTCCGGACGGGGGGTTGTGTCCCGCCTGGGCGCTGTGATTTCAGAAAGCCGAGCGACAGCAATCCGCATGACGGCTCAGTTCGGTGTGGGGGCGTTGGGATCAGAATCCATTGAGAAAGGAAAGTTGCCATGCCTAATTACGAATTCAAATGCGAAAACTGCAAAAAACGTTTTACCCTCACCCTCTCGATTTCGGAGTATCAAAAGAAGAAAATGGAATGCCCGAAATGCAAGAGTCGCAAAATCAAGCAACAGATATCCTCTTTTCAAACGGTGACGTCCAAGAAAAGCTAGGTTGCCCCATGGAGAACCGAGGCCTTCATGCAAGCGAAAGGATGGATATCGTACCGCGGCAAGGTGAAGGAAGAGCTCACTTCTGAACAGACTGGCGTAGGATTTAAAGGGTAACGGAATGCCGCATCAGGCGGCATTCCGTTTTTAAGGCGGAAAGGAAAGGGTGCGCCTTCAGCGGTCATTGACTTCAGAGTCTTGCAGCGCGAGAATTTAACAGGGAGAGGGATGTACGCAACGCGGCCCTTCGACCTTGCTCAGGGCCATGAGCCCTTCGAATGGTAGACGGGCGTTTTTCTGCAACCCGCTAGGCGCCTTTACCAAAGGGACAGTGGGGATAGGTGCATTCCTCGCAGTCGCGGCACAACCCGCCATGGCCGAGAAAGGCGAGTTCCGCCCTGGTCACATGCTCTCCGGCGAGAATCCTGGGCAGAACGAGATCCAGGATAGTGGTTTTGTGATAAAGGGCGCAAGCCGGCACTCCTAAAAGGGGCAAATCCCCGATGTAAGCGACAAGAAACATGGCCCCAGGAAGAACGGCGGAGCCATAATGAACTTCCGTCGCTCCGGCAAGGCGAATGCCGTGCCGTGTCACGTCGTCGGGATCGACGCTCATCCCTCCGCTGAGAAGCAGAAGATCGCAGCCCTTGCTCAAGTGAGCCCGAACGGCTTTGCCGATCACTTCCGGGTCATCGGCGGCGAAATCTATGCCCATGACTTCAGATCCCAGGACTCTGACTTTTTCCGTGAGAATGGGGCCGAAACGATCCTTGATGCGACCATGATAGACTTCATTACCGGTGATGATCAGGCCGACCTTGGCCTTGCGCAGGGGTTTGACGGAGAGAGTCCCACCGTTTTGTTTCGCGATCGCTGCGGCGCGGTCGATGGGTACGCGCTTCATGACCAGAGGAATGGCCCGGGTGGCGGCAACCATTTCGCCGGCTTTGACCAGAGTATGCTTGTGAAGGCTCGCGCACATGACCTCTTCCACCATGTTAAAGGCGGCCAGCGCAGCCGTGTCCACTATGAGAAGCCCGTCTCTCTCCGCAAGGAGCCTCACCTTTCCTTCTTTTGGCGCCCCTTCACATTTCACTCCATCGCCAGCGAGCGCCTCACCGAGAATCAGGGCTGCGTCGTTTTCGTGAATCTCGTCTTGCTCGGGATCGAGGACATAGAGATGATCTTTTCCTAGGCGCTGGAGATGACAGATGTCGCCGTCGCAAACGATATGATCCCTTCGGAAGGCAGGGCCCTTGAATTCGCCGGGGCGTATTTCCGTGACATCGTGCGCGAGCTTGGTGCCCACGGCATCCTGGACTTTGATTTTCTTAATCAAGAGCATCCTCCTTTGTCGGACGAGCGTCAAGGCTCCCAAGCCGTCAGCATTGTGTTGACCTTAAATGGGGAGGGACTTCCGCGTACGAGGGACCGATCCCTCTTTTCTCTTTGGTCTCCACCGGAGCTGGTAGGGGCCGCTTGGGGTGCAATTCACGGGTCACACCGGCAGAGACGGGGGCCCAATTCATTTCAGGCCATGTGATTTCCCGGGCATCTTGAAAATAGGCTCCGTGAGCACAGGGTCTGCACAGCATCTCCCCATTCACCACAACTTCGCGCCGATCCCGCACGATTTGCCCACACCTCGAACAGATCGACTTGTAGCGGGTCGGGCCGGGCAGATCCCAGTCTTTTACGGGAACGCGAACTCGCTGGACGCGAAAAAGCACGCTGTCCGGCATACGTCGATAGGCTTCGAGTCGCTGCCCGGCTTTTCCTCTGATGCCGGGAGCGTAAAGCGGGACGAGATCGCGGGCTTCTTCTGTGGAAAGGACTCGAAAAGCCGAACCCGTTTCCACATTGACAAAAGTGGCGGCCATGATCCCATAATCCTTGAACTTCAGAGACCGGCGCCCCAGCTTAGCGCCGGTGACATGAGCTATGGCGTCTGTAGCACACCGATCCATTTCAACATAGACCAGGAGCTTTTTGATCTGACTGTGGTCGGCAGGATCATTCAGCCCGATGAGACGGCACCCGAGCATAGCCATTCTCACGCCAACCACCTGCCCTGGGCACAAGTGACCGTGAGCTTTGGCAGAGGAAGCAAGAAGTTCCTGAAAAGTCTCCATTCTGATGTGCCTCTCCTCTTATGTTAGAATTAACATATACCAAAAATGCAATAGAGCGATTGTGTTGTCAAGGAGTTACATCCAGGCGGCTTCTTTTTCTAAAGATCCGTAAAAATCGGACTTGACGAATAAGATTGATTGTTATAATTATAATACAACTTTTCAAGAGGAGGTTTGAAAATGCCTGGATACGATCTGGCTATCAGAGGAGGCTACGTGGTTGATCCGGCCACCGGCGTGCACAAGGCCGATATCGGCATCACAGGGGAGAGAATTGCGGCCATTGCCGAGACGATTGCCGCAGGCGAAGCCGCACAAACAATCGATGCGACGAACCGGTATGTGTTTCCAGGGGCCATCGACTCTCACTACCACGTGGGCATCTACAGACCCTTTCGTGAAGATGCGATGAGTGAGTCCACCTCATCTGCTTCGGGCGGTGTGACGACCATCCTCACCTATTTCAGAACCGGACAGAGCTACCTCAACAAAATGGGCCCTTACAAGGAGATTCTCCCTGAGTTGCTGGACCTGTCAAAGGACTCCTTTCTCGTGGACTACGGCTATCACCTGGCCCTCTTCACAGACCAGCACATCAGCGAAATCGAGTGGCTGGTAAAGGACGGCGGCGTGTCCACCTTCAAGTACTACATGTTCTACAAGCTTCTGAACCTCTCCGGCCACTCGCCGGATGCTCTGAAATACCTGATGATCGATACACCGGTGGATCTGGGTTTTCTCTACAAGTTCATGAGGGAAGTGAGTCGGGTGAACCGGGTCTTCAAGGACTACGGCAAGATCGCCTTGAGCATTCACTGCGAAAACCCTGAAATCATCCGGGTGACCAGTGAAGAAGCGAAGAAAAAATCCACAGGCAACCCCATGAAGGACTACAGCAACGCCCGGCCGCCGTGGCAGGAAGAGTTGGCAATCCACGAAGTGGCGGTCATGGCCCGTGAGACGAAATGTCCTGTGAATCTCCTTCACCTGAGCAGCCGCAAAGCGGTGGAAGCCGGGGTGAATGTGTCTTCCAGATACCCTGAGGTGGATTTTCTTCTGGAAGGAACACTCCATCACCTGGGCTTGTCCCACGACATGAACCTTGGGCAATTAGCCAAGGTGAACCCGCCGATCCGAAGCAAGGAAGATGTGGACTTCCTATGGAAGTCGGTTCTCAACGGGACCATCAAAACCGTGGTGAGCGATCATGCCTGCGTGACCAAGGAAATCAAGAAAGGGGACCTGTGGACTTCCCTCCCCGGGTTCGGCGGCACGTCTCTCATGTTTCCTATTTTGATCACCGAAGGCCATTACAAAAGAGGGCTTGCTCTTCAGAGAATTGCAGAACTGAGTTCAGCAAATCCGGCTCGCTACCACGACCTCTATCCTCGTAAGGGAGCCATCAAGGTCGGCAGCGATGCGGATTTTGCGATCGTAGATATCCAGACGGAAAAGCAGGTGACCCTTGCGACTCTGTTCACGGCCCAGGATTTCAGCCCTGAAGAGGGCATGAAGCTGAAAGGCTGGCCTGAAGTCACGGTGCTGAGAGGCAAGGTGATCTTCGAAAAAGGGAAGGTGGTGGGGAAGCCGGGATACGGTCGTTACCTGAAGAGGCCGGTCAAACTTCACTACAAAGATTGAGGGAGCACCTATGCTGAAGGACAAGGCGATCCCTCTCTACTATCAGATCGAGACGATCCTGAGACGAAAGATTCTCTCGGGAGAGCTGCAACCTCTTGCTCCCATACCGACCGAGGATGCCTTGGCTCAGGAGTTTGACGTGAGCCGCATCACCATCCGGCAGGCCCTCGGTCTCCTGGAAAAAGACGGTCTCGTCATCCGACAGAGAGGGAAGGGGACCTTTGTCTCTGAAGGGGCGAAGGCGTATGAGTCGGCCAAGTTGACCGGGTCCATGGAGGATCTCATCCTCATGGGAGTTCAGACTTCCACGAAGATCCTCGATTTCTCTTGGAGCGAACCTCCGCAAAGCGTCAGGGAGAGGCTGATGCTTGGGGAGGTATCGCAGGTCCTTAGGATAGAAAAAATCAGGCACGTGGAAGGAAGCCCTTTCTCCTATGTCATCAACTACCTGCCCCAGAAGATCGGGGAAAAGATCAAGGCTGAAGATCTGACCACCAAACCCCTGCTGATGGTCCTGGAAGAAAACCTAGGCATCCGACCAGATGAGGCGGAGCAAACCCTCGAAGCTACGATCGCCGATGCCCATGTGGCGCCCCTCCTGGGTATTCGGGTGGGGGACCCCCTTCTCAAGGTGGAAAGGACGGTCTTTGACGTGAAGACCAGGCCTGTGGAGTGCGTCTTCGTACTCTACCGGGCGGACAAGTACTTTTTCAATGTGAAGCTCAAGAGAACCCGCTCCAAGAACTCAATCGGCTGGAGAGCGGTGTAGGAGATCAGATCCCATGAGTGTGGCAAGAGAGCTTGCGAAGAAGGTGCAGGAGTTCAAATTCAGCGAAATTCCGTCTGATGTAATTCACCAGACCAAGCGCATGGTGCTCGATACGCTGGGGTGCGCCATCGGAGGGTATGAAAGCGAAGCGAGCAGGAAGATCCAGGAATTCATCAAGGAAGCCGGGCATCCGGCGGAGTCGACGGTTTTTGGGAGCGGGATCAGAACGTCATGCCTGAACGCCACACTCGCCAACGGCGCCATGGTGCGCTACCTGGACTACAACGACACGGCCTTCATTCTGCAGGGCGAAACCTACCGGACCGGCTACCACCCGAGCGAAGTGATCCCTCCTGTGCTCGCACTCGGAGAAAAACATCATCTCACCGGAAAAGACGTGATCACGACCATCAACCTGGGCTATGACCTTTCCCTTGCTTTCCTGGAAGGCGTGAAGGGCGTAGGCTTGGAGAAGAAAGGGTGGAACGGGGATACCCGGGGAGCCTTGATCATGCCGCTGGTGGCCGGAAAGATCCTCGGGCTGACCGAGGGTCAGATGGAAAGCGCTGTGGGAATTGCCGGAAGCTGCCATGCCGTCTTTGGGATACTCGACACCCCTGCAGAAGAATACACCATGACCAAGAACATCCGCTTCCCCATGATGTCCTATGCCGCAATCATGGCGGCCATGCTGGCTGGCAAAGGCTTCACTGGGCCTGCAGGCATGATCGAAGGACACGACGGGTTCGTGCATTCCGTCATGGACGGCGAATACGATGTCGAGCGGCTCCTGGATTTCAAGGGGAAGTTCGCCATTCGCGAGACCTGCATCAAGTCCATCATTGCGGATTTTTCTTCCCACGGGCACCTGACTGCAACCCTTACGATCGCAAGGGAGTACGACATCAAGCCCGAACAAGTCGCCGAGATCCGGATCACCACGAGCAAGCGGTGCGCGGAACACACGGGCGATCCGGTGAAGAAATACCCGAAGAACAAGGAGACCGCGGATCACAGCTCCTACTACCTCACGGCGATTGCGATTGTGGATCGGCAGATCGGGCCCAACCAGTTCACGCCTGAGAAATACAACGATCCTCGGGTGAAGGACTTGATCGGGAAGGTGACGCTCACCGGAGACCCGAGTCTCGACAAATCAAGACCGGCGGGCATCTCGGAGATCGTCACCAAGGATGGTAAGACCTATCGTGTGCGTGTGGATCACCCCAGAGGGCATGCGAGAAACCCCATGACCGACCAGGAAGTCATCGCCAAGTTCAAGGACATGGCCTCGGTCCGTATGACTGAGACTCAGATGAACCGTTTGGTAGAAAGCGTTTTAGCATTGGACAAGCTGGGCGATATCGGAGAGTTCTTGAAGCTCACGGTCTTTGAGAAAAGGAAATTTTAAGGAACCCTTCAGCGCTATTCCGTTCATGATTCGATACCTCACCATGAACGGCAGTTACGTTCGTCCTGAGGGATCGAAGGACGAACGAGGGTGAACGGGGGATTCTGCGAATTCTTCAAGTGTACATTGCGAGAAGCTGGTTTCATGAGTGGAGGTTGCAGATGGCAAGACTTTACGAGCATCAGGGTAAAGAGGTTTTGAGCAAAATCGGGATCCCTGTCCCGAAAGGGAGGAGTGCGGCGAGCGCCTCCGAAGCAAAGAGAATCGCAGAAGAGATCGGCAAGCCTTGCGTGGTGAAAGCACAGGTCTGGGCCACCGGCCGGTTCAAGGCCGGGGGCATCAAGTTCGCGAAATCGGCAGCAGAGGCTGAGGCGGCGGCAAACGCTCTGATCGGTGCTGAGATCAAGGGCCTGAAAGTTGAAAAAGTGCTCATCGAAGAACAGCTCGAGGTGGAGCGCGAGTTCTATGTCGGTGTCATCGTGAGCAACTCCCACAAGATCAAAGGCCCGGTGCTCATTTTCAGCTCTGAAGGGGGAAGCTCCATTGAAGATGTGTCCGCGAGAAACCCCGAGAGAATCGGAAGACTGAACGTGGATTACCTGAAGGGTGTAGGGCCTCAAGAGGCGGAGGCGTTGATCAGCCAGGTCTCTTTTGACGGGACGCCTCCGTCCAAGGAACTCAAGGCGGCTCTGAGCCAAGCGGTGGTTCAGGTTTACAAGGCGTTCAAGGACTATGATGCGCGGAGCCTTGAAGTCAACCCCCTGATCCTGACAAAGGGGAACGTGATCCTCGCTGCGGACTGCCACATGACCATTGATGACAATTCCGTGTTTCGGCATCCGGAACTGGGCATCGCTCTGCCGCGAGACATGGAAAGACCTCCCACAGCGCTCGAGAAAAAGGCATGGAAAATCGAGGAAGGCGACTACCGGGGGACCGGTTATTTTTCCCAGATGACCACAAAGGTGGAGGGCGAAGGCTGGCTGGGGTTCCACGGCATAGGCGGCGGGGGCGCCATGCTTGGGGCGAGTGCCTTTGTGGCGAGGGGCTTCAAGATCGCGAACTACGCGGACACGAGCGGCGATCCTCCGGCCAGCAAAATCTACAGCGTGATCCGGTGTATTCTGGAGCAGCCTGTGGATGGATATGTCCTTATGGGAGCCTGCTTGGCCAATCAAGAACAGTGGCATCATGCGCACGCTCTCGTGAAAGTGTTCAAGGAAGAGGCCAAAGAGCGGCCCGGTTTTCCCGTGATCATGCTGATCGGAGGAAACAAGGAAAAAGAAACCCATGAGATCATCCGCGAGGGATTCAAGAATCTCCCCCTGCGCTGGGAACTCTATGGAAGAGAGTATATCTATGACACCGACTTCATCGCCAACAGAGTTGAAGCGCTGGTGAAGGAATACCAGAAAGGGAAAAAGGGGAAATGATGCGATGAGTGACACGCTGAGCTTTGATACCAGGAAAATGACGATCACGATCGACTACGGTCAGTGCATCCCGGCCAGAGAAAAAAACGCCTCTCCGAGCTGTGGGTTCGCGTGCGTGAAGGCTTGCCGGCTCTATGGGCGGAACATTCTCCGGATTGAAAACAACCGGCCGGTGCTTGCGGTGACGGACCAGGAAGAAATCAAGAGACTCGACAACGAGTGCATCAGCTGCGAGTACCACTGCGACCGGTTCGGGCCCGGATGCATCAAGATCGACATCCCTTTGATTTAAAACAGGTTCATGAAACAAGCTGGAGGCGGTTATGGCGATACTGATTGACGAGAACACAAGAATGCTCATACAGGGGATCACCGGCCGTTTCGGCCAGGGAGTCGCCCGACGCATGATTGAAGTGGGAAGCAAAGTGGTGGTCGGTGTGACTCCGGGCCGTGGCGGGCAGTCGGTCTGGGGGGTTCCCGTTTACAACACGATCAAGGAGGCGCTGGAAGCGGTCGGACCGGTGGATGCGGCCGTGGCCGTGGTTCCGGGTCCTGAGGCCAAGGGCGCGGTCATCGAGGCGTTTGAGGCAGGCATCAAAACCGTTCTCATGCGCGTGGAGCGGGTGCCGCTCCATGACTCGCTGGAGATTATTGCCCACGCTCGAAAGCACGGAATCAGGCTGATCGGTCCTGGCTCAGCGGGACTGGTCAGCCCCGGGAAAGCTTCGTTCGGGGGTCTGGGAGGATTCATCGGGTCTTCGGATCTGCCCAAGATCGCCTTTAAGCCAGGCCGCATCGGAGTGGTTTCCCGCAGCGGAGGCCAGACCTCCACCATCAGCTGGGTGGTGTGCAGCGCCGGGTTCGGCATCAGCACGGCGGTTCACCTGGGTTCTGAGCCGGTGCTGGGAACGACACTGGCGGAGATTCTGCCTGTTTATGAGCAGGACCAGGGGACGGACGGTGTGGTCTACTTCGGAGAGATCGGGACGGTCATGGAAGAGGAAGCCTGTGACGTGATCCGTGCAGGGGGCTACACCAAACCGCTCGTCGCTTACATCGCAGGCAAAGGGCTTCCTGCGGGACTGAGATTCTCCCATGCCAGCGCGATTGTCGAGGGCGGCAAAGGCACGGCGGAAGGAAAGATCAAGGCGCTCAAGGAAGTGGGAGCCACCGTGGTGGATCGACCTGATGAACTGGGTCCTGCCTTGAAGAAGGTTTTTGGAAAAGCGTAAGGGAGGCGATGGATGACACGGATACTGAGATCAATGCTTTATGTGCCTTCAAACAGCTGGAGGATGATCAATAATGCGACCACGGAGGGGGCGGATGCGATCATCCTGGACCTGGAAGACGGTTGCCCCATTGCCGAAAAAGAAACGGGTCGGGTTTTTGCAAGGGATTCCATTTCCATGCTGAAGCAGCACTGGCTGGACGTTTTCGTGCGGGTCAATTCCATGGAAACGGGTCTCACGGCAACAGACATCGGGTATGTGGTGGTGCCGGGCCTTGACGGGATCATGCTGGCCAAGACAGAGTCCCAGGAGGATGTGACGGCGCTGGACGCGATGTTGAAGGGGCAGGAAAAGAAGAAAGGGATCGCTCCCGGAAGCGTGCAGGTGATGGCCCTCCTCGAAACACCGAAAGGGATTCTGAACATCCGCGAAATCATCGCGGCGAGTAGCCGAATGGTTGCCGTGGGGTTCGGTGCAGGAGATTTTTCCAGAGAAATGGGCGCAGGCATGGGCGTGACCAAGCTTTCACCGGACGAGTATTTCCCCATGATCCTCCATGCCCGATCGAGCATTGCCATGGCTGCACGGGCTGCCGGCATCCAGGCGATCGATACGCCTTACTTCGGGTTGGTCATTGACCTCGAAGGGTTGAGGAGAGAATCGGATAAGGTAAAGCTCCTCGGGTTCTCAGGCAAGCAATTGACCCATCCCCGCCACGTGGAGGTGGCAAACCAGGTTTTCTCACCAGCCAGTGCGGATGTGGGCTATGCGAAGAAGGTGGTAGAAGCCTATCAGGAAGCGAGATCCAAAGGTCTAGGCGCGACCACCCTCGGCGGGAAGATGATCGACTATGGATCTTTCAAACGAGCGGAATCCTTGCTGGGCTTTGCCCGTGCGATTGAGGAGCGGGACAAAAACACAAAGATTTCCTGATGGACCGAGAGGGATGTCGACGACTTCATTTTGTCTATTACATTAGATCATCGTCCGGCGTCATCGCAGGGCCTTAAGCGAAGGGAGGTGAATGTTTTGGTCAAAGCGATTTTGGGGTATGACATCATGCCGGGGATGAGCGTCCGGGATTACGAGACTTGGCTCAAGGAAGTGCACCTGCCGGACCTGTCTAGGATACCCGGGCTGAAGAGGGTCGTGCTCAATACCGTCAAAGGGCTCGTGAGAGGGCAAACCACCTTCTACCGAATTGCCGAGCTCCACTACGATAGCATGGAGGCTTTTGAGAAGGCCCAAGCGTGGAGGGAAAAGAATCCGGTCTCCAGGGAGAGAAGCCCTGAAGGCAAGACGGATTTCAGGTTCTATGTGGTCTGCGAATCTGAGGAATTCGGTTTCGAGAAAGACGCATGAAAAGCATTTCAGAGAAATATGCTTATTTCATTGTTCGCACCCGGTTCGAAGACCTGGGGGCGGAAGTCGTTGAGCAGGCAAAGAAGCTGATCCTCGACCTGGTGGGTGTTTCTCTGGCCGGCTACGCCACAATGGAGTTTCCTAAAATCGTGGTGAGTTACTTCGCGGATCTTGGAGGCAAGCCGGAGGCAACCATTTTTCAAACCAAGAAGAAGTTCCCGGCCATCCATGCGGCTTTCGCGAATGCATCTTGCGCTCATGCCATAGACATGGATGACGGCCATCGGTTCGGCGCCCTTCATCCAGGCGTGGCCATCATTCCCGCGGCACTTGCGGCTGCAGAGCTCGGGGGGGCGGACTCTAAGACCTTCTTGGCAGGCATTGTTGCAGGGTATGAGGTCATGATCCGGATCGGAGCGGCCATCAATCCTTCCAGTCTTAACCGGGGCTTTCACATCACGGGCATCACCGGGGTGTATGGCGCAGCCGCAGCGTGTGCGAAGATCATGGATCTCAATCAGGAAGCGGCTGCAGGCGCGCTGGGCATGGCCGGGCTTCAGGCCTCTGGGCTGATCCAGGTGAACCATGAAGTCGAAGGAGCCAAAGTCAAACCCCTCAACCCTGCAAGGGCGGCCTCGAACGGACTTCTCTCCTGCATCCTGGCAAAGAGAGGGGCGCGGGGCCCATTGCAGATTCTTGAAGGAGAAGACGGCTTTCTCAAGGCCGTGAGCGACGAGGTCAAGCAGGACCTTCTGACCAAGGGGCTGGGCAACGAGTATGAGATCCTGAAGGTCTATGTGAAACTCTACGCCGCATGCCGCCATGCCCATGCACCCATTGACGCGGTTTTTGAGGCTCTGAAAAGCCAAATCATTGAACCGGAAGAAATCACCAGGGTCTGCGTGGAAACCTATTCCGCTGCCGTTCGACTTGCGGGAATAAGGGAAGCGACCACCCCCTCAGCAGCCCGCTTCAGTATCCCTTTCTCGGTGGCGATTGCGATTGCAAGAAAAGAGGCAGGACCCGACCAGTATTGCGACGAGGTTGTCAGAGATCGAAGCATCCAGGCGCTGGCTCAGAGAGTGGAGATGACCGTGAGCGAGAAATGGGAAACGGCCTATCCCCAGAAGAGAGGCGCGACGGTGACCATTCACACCCGCAAGGGCAAGAAGGTAAGCGTTGAGGTGGAACTCGCCAAAGGGGAACCTGAGAATCCGGCGTCGTGGGGTGAGATGTACCGAAAATTCTTTTCCAATGCCACGCGGCTCTTGTCGGAAGAGGATGCCAAAGAGCTGGGGGAACGCGTTTTGAGAATCGAGCAATCTTCGCTTGATGATGTGCTCAGACTCCTGTAGGATGA
>Ga0316605_10000844_pt1 | contig 18892 bp, 25 predicted proteins | sample OWC_soil_day20_n_FD_207666 | JGI IMG/M metagenome (GOLD analysis project Ga0316605, IMG submission 207666) | Wetland soil microbial communities from Old Woman Creek delta, Ohio, United States - OWC_soil_day20_noCT | ecosystem: Environmental > Terrestrial > Soil > Wetlands | place: USA: Ohio...
CCTCACTTCTGTCTTAATCTGATAAGGGATGCTCCCTCCGGCTGTTCCGGTGAGCTCCTGCTGATATGACGAGAGAAGTATTGTTGCGTAGGATGTGAGGGTTGACGCAGTGTTTGGGTCGGTCCCATCTGCAATTAGCTGAATTTTAGCATTGCCGGTGTGAAGAAGGTTTTCGTAGAAATTCTCCCCCAAAACCACAACAAATCCAATTTCTCCATCCCTGAAAAGAGGCTCAATTTCATTTGGTGAGGTGACATATCTGTCCAGAGAAAAGTACTCACTGGTTTCCAGCTTGTTTACAATTCCCTGGGTAGCGATGTCGCGCGAAGGGTCGTAAACAGCAAACTTTGTATTCCTGATTTCCGTAGTGATGCCAAACCCAAAGAGGATTATCATAACTATCGGGAGAACAAGCAAAATGAGCGTTGTCCAGCGATCACGGAAAATGTGATAGAACTCCTTTTGAACAAATACCAGAAATTGTCTCATAGCTCGGTGTTTTTAGATTTGCGTGCAAGCTTGCGGAACACTTCGTCCATGCTTGTGGCATTAAATTCTTTTTTAAGATTCGCCGGAGAGTCAAGAGCATCTATGCGCCCGTCTACCATAATAGAGACCCTGTTACAGTACTCCGCTTCGTCCATGTAGTGAGTTGTCACGAAAACAGTAATGCCTCTGTCAGATGCCTTGTAAATCATTTCCCAGAACTGCCTGCGGGTAACGGGGTCCACCCCTCCGGTTGGCTCGTCAAGAAATACAACTTTTGGCTCGTGAAAAATGGAAACCGAAAAAGCCAGCTTCTGCCTCCACCCGAGAGGGAGGGATTTTACAAGCGTCTCTTTCTCTGCTTCAAAACCAAGCTCCCTCAAAAGTTCATCGGTTTTTGGTGCGATATCCTTTTCGGGTACACCATAAATTCCTGCATAAAGCCTGATGTTTTCCCAAACCTTCAAATCTTCGTAAAGAGCAAACTTCTGGCTCATATAACCAATAGAAGCCTTTACATTTTCCGATTCGGACCGGATATCGTACCCTGCAACAATCCCTTTTCCCGAAGTTGGTTTTAACAACCCGCACAGCATACGCATTGCAGTTGTCTTTCCTGCTCCGTTGGCCCCAAGGAAACCAAATATCTCTCCCTTGCCCACCTCAAACGAAATGTTGTCAACAGCTGTGAAGCTTCCAAACTTCTTAGTGAGATTTTCTACAGTTATAACTTTCATATATCTATCTGTTGGCGAGTTCCATAAAGCAGTCTTCAATTCCTGCTTCAATTTTTTCTATAATTATCTCGTTGTGCCCTTTCTCCTCCAGCCTACTCCTGAGAATTTCTTTTGTGAGAACAGTATTGTCAATGGTATTGTCAACGGTAATGTGATGATTGTCTCCGAAAGCAAAACAGGATACGACTCCATCAACCTCCCGCAGGTGTCCTATTAAGGCAGACATATTGCTTCCTCTTACTGCCCACAGCTCTTTGCTGAATCCGGAAATAATCCCTTTTGGGGTATCAATTTTCATAAATTCGCCATCCCGAATGAGTGCAATTTTGTCGCAAAGCGAAGCCTCGTCCATATAAGGGGTAGACACTACGATTGTTATGCCCTGCGACTTTAACTTGCGCAGCATCTCCCAAAGTTCCTTCCGCGATACAGGGTCAATGCCGGTTGTTGGTTCGTCGAGGAAAAGGATGGAAGGCTTGTGAATGAGTGCACAGCTTAACGCCAGCTTTTGCTTCATACCTCCCGAAAGGTCGCCTGCCCTGCGGGTTTTAAAAGGTTCAATCTGGCTGTAGATGTCTTTTATGAGGTAATAGTTTTCTTCAATTGTGGTGTGAAACAGAGTTGCAAAAATCTTTAGATTTTCTTCCACTGTTAGGTCCTGATAGAGAGAAAACCTGCCCGGCATATATCCGACATTTTTCCGGATCTCTTTATAATCCTTTACCACATCCATCCCCTCAACAGAGGCAGTACCGCTATCGGCAAGCAGCAGGGTAGTGAGTACCCGGAAGAGAGTGCTTTTGCCTGCACCGTCTGGCCCTATCACGCCAAAGATTTCTCCCGGTTCAACCGTAAAGCTGATGTTTCTTAGAGCGAGAACTTTCCCGTAACTCTTGCAAACATTAGTGCAAACTACTGCTTTGATATTGCTGCCAGATAAAGTCATTAGTTCATTATTCATTTATTATAATTGGGAGGTTCAGATTTTTACTTCGCCGTACATGCCAATCTTGATATAGCCGTCATTCTTTACCGCAATCTTAACTGCATAAACGAGGTTTGCACGCTCTTTCTTAGTTTGTATTGTTTTTGGAGTGAATTCGGCCTTGTCCGAAATCCACACGATTGTTCCCGGATATTCGCGCATCTCCTTTTCACCAAAATCGGCAAATACCTTAACCTCCTGATTGAGTTTGAGCTTTGTGATTATATCGGAAGTGATGTATGCCCTTAAAATCATGTTTTCAATGTCTGCAATCTTAAAAAGGGGCTTCCCGCTGCCGGTAAGCTCACCTGCTTCGGCGTATTTAACAAGTACGGTCCCTTTTATTGGAGAAAGGATCCTGCATTTACTCAGCTGATCGTTTAACTGATCTACCTGAATCATCAAAGCGGCAGCATCTTCACTCATCCCGCTTGTAGTGGTGGTTAACGAAGATTTTTGAGCCTCAAGTTGTTTTTGCAGTACAGATATGGACGAATTAATGTCATCCAGTTGTTTCTGGTTTGCTGCTTCGGCCTTTACAAGCCTTTCAATTCTTGCTTTTTCGCTTATCTGAGTAGCTATTTGCTGCTGTGTTGCAGCAATTTGTTTGTTGTATTCCGGACGGCGCACCTCTACTCCGCGCACAGATGTAAGTAACTGTCTTTTTTTGAGGTAGAGCTGGGTAGAATCTATCGTGCCCACAGGAGCTCCCGCCTCAAGTTGTTGCCCTTCAATAATGTCAAGTGAAAGAATTTTGCCGTTTGCCTCCGATGACACAATAATCTCAGTAGCTTCAAATGTTCCTGAAGCATCATATTCACCGTCTTTGCCACCGCAGGACAATGTGAAAAACGCCGATGTGGCCAGAAGAACAAGGGCAGATACTGAAGGAATTTTTTTAATGGTCTTCATATAATTGATTTTTAGATTTTCTTATTCAATTCTCAATTTTGTTGAGAATTATAGTTTTCGATGAGAATTCTAGTTTTCGTTAAGAATGGTTTTGAAACTATGAATTGCCGATAAAAGCTGAATTTCATGAAATGCTTTTTCCTGAAGGGCAAGATTTTCGGCATTAATTTCCCTAATGAGGTCGGAAACGGAAAGCGTCCCGTTTTCAACTTTCACTTCTGCCGCCACTTTTATACCGTGACGGAGAGAAATGATTTCCTCATCACTGCTTAGCTGCCTGGAGAGTTTGTCAATTTCATTCTTTTGCTGGGTCGACAAAAGCCTGCTGTTGAATAAAAATGTCTCCTTCTGCAGGTCTACACTTTGCCTGTTTACCTCCAGTTTTCGAAGCGTGTTTTTCTGAGTATAAAATGCTCCGAAGTTCCATACAAGCCTTACTCCTGTTATGTAGTAGGGAGAAAATTCGTTTTTGAGCATATTCAGCCCGGGGTTTCCGTATCCGCCCTGCATAAAGAGGTTGAATTTTGGTAATACCGATGCTCTCACTGCACTTTCCTGGCTAGAATAGAGTCCCTTTTGTGCATCAAAAAACATAAGCTCAGGCCTGTTATTGTTAAGGTTATTAAGTCCGTTCACGCTCCCGGCTGGAATCTGAGGTTTTATAATGTTTCCGTTAAGAGCAAGAGAGTCGCCAATCATAACTGCCAGCATCTCGCGAAATGTTTTGCCTGTCATCATGAGCTCCTCCCGCCTTTGAGCAGCCTTAAGCTGTTCAACCTTTATAGCATCCAGGTCGGGTTTTGTGGCAACTCCGTTTTGCAGGTATGCCGATACTTTTTTATAATTCGTATTGAGTTCCTTTTGCAAAAGTCCGTTTTGAACAATCTGCTCTTCAAGCAGCAATATTCCGAAGAAAAGCTGATTAACCCTCTCCCTGAGTGCATAAAGATCGGTTTCATTCTTTCTTTTCTCTACCTCCGAAGCGGCTTTTACTGCCTTCTTCTGCGACTCAATTGCGCCACCGTCCCAAATAGTCTGATTCAGTTCAAGAACCGCCTGATACTGATCTTTGTTGAGAGGTGTTACTCCCGGCATCGTTACTGGAATCTGAGTCACTTCGCTCTGATATGTTGCTTTGGCCGAGAGTGAAAATTGCGGCAAATATCCCTTTGAAGCATTAGACAAACTAAATGCTTCGGCTTTTTCGATGAGTCCGTACTGTTTTACCATCGGATAATTTGAAACCGCCTTTTCCACGCAGTACTCCAGAGACAAACCGGTAGCCTTTGCTTTTTGGCTATATTGTCCGTATCCGGTAAACCCGATTGAGAGGAGGCAGAGCGAAAGGAGATACGCACGGTGCGCCGTCCGGTGGAGCGTCGCACTGTACGTTTTTCCCCAGGGGAAATTTGGTAATTTGTTGTATGTCAGTTTCATAGGTGAAAAATATTTTTAATTTAATTGCTTGATATATAGGAGAGTGCCAAATTTCCCCTGGGGAAATGCCCCACACCCTGGGGTCGCACTCTGTTTCCCCTAGGTAAAGGGGCAGTTACGGCTTAAGACTCTTCAGGATGATCAGTACATTTTCTTTCTTTCGTCTTTCCAGCATCCTGTCGTATTCCTGGTCCGTTGCTCCGCTCACCACCTTAATAATGGGGCTTGCAATGAACATTATCACGTTAAGTGAAACGATGCTAAGCAGCAAATCCAATGCTTCTATCTTTCTGATGTTTCCTTTTGATGCTTCCTGTTGCAGCTCCTCGTTAATCTTTTCAAGCATTGGCCTGGGCAATTGACTGAATTTGGCTTTGAAGGCTTCTACTCTTTTTGGATTTGTGGAAATTTCATTGAAAAGGAGGAAAGGAAGCCGGGGGTTTGCCCTTAGTATCTCAAAATGCGCCTCGATTTTACATTTTAATTTCTCCTCGAAATTTACTGCATCATTCCCCGCCAGTAGGAATGCCGAAATAAACAGTGTTATTTTTCTCTCAAAAAATGACTCGAAAAGTTTCTCTTTTGTTCGGAAGTAGTAGTGAACCAAAGCCTGGTTGCAACCAACCTCTCTGGCAATATCCGTAGTATGGGTCATAGCAAACCCCCTTTCGTAAAACAACCTTTCTGCGGCTTCAAGTATCTGCTGTTCTGTTGTAGAATCCTTCTCGTGTATCATTTTATGTATGCTATTTAATAATAGTATTTAATAGGGCTATTAATTGTCGGCAAAGTAAAACATATATTTTCATACTGCAAAATTATTTTTTAAGGAACCCAGCACTTATAGCATCAAGTAGTTGTATGCCAGCGATTTGCTAAGAAGACGCAGACTTAAAGTCTGCGTCTTCTTAGCAAATATCTTAATATTACTGCGGTCCAGCAGTTGGATCTATTTTTTGGCGCTATCTTTTTAGGGGCAATAAGGTGCTCCTGCGTCGCCGGTCTACGCCTTCGGCGGAAATTAAGGTATTTACGGATTTTGTTTTTGGTTCTAACGTTCAGTCCGAATGGTTTGCCAACCGAATGGCTAAAGACCGCGGCGAAGCCGCACCATATTTCTAACTAGTAAAGTATTATCACTTTGATAGATACAACTTATTGTGGCAGCACTGCTGCCACAATAAGTTGTATTCATCATAATATTAGTATTTTACAATTTAGTTGATTGGTCTCAGGACGTGACAGCCTTTTCGCCTAAATTGCTAAGTCGCAAAATGTGAGGCAGTTATTAAAAAAAATGGCATCTTAGATGCCATCTTTTTTAATAACTGATTGGTATTCAATAAATAAGGCTGCCGGGTGTGCAGCCCCAAAACACATTTGCCATTATCTGGGATTCAATGAATCGCTCCATTTATAAATCGAATCTTTTTGAGCATCAGTTAATACTGCACCAGGATTCTTTGCAACAAACGATTTTGGAGGCATTCCGTTTACTTTTAAGATTGCGGAGATGGCTGCAGCCTTTTTTGCCTGCTTCTCGGTACTGTACGTCCCCCACTTGGTAAAGTTTACATGTGTCATTGCAATGCCGCTTCCCCCGGCCGAGTGACACTTTGAACATGAGTTGGTGAAGATTTTCATGATATCTTCTGGGATTGAATTATTCAAATCCTGACTTGAGAAAGAAGTCAGTAAAGCACCTGCCGAAAAAACTAAGGCAATAACCCCGGTAAACAGAAATACTTTTTTCATAATTATTGATATTATAAGGGGGGTAAAACGAAATGTACACATTGGTTAATTCAATAAAGAGTAATAGATAGTTAATTTATAAATAGTTACGCACAATTATAAAACTTGGTTCCATAAACGAAATGTACAGAAATGTTTAATTTGGTTTAATTTCTCTTTAAGTGCCTCCAAAATTTGGCCCCCAAAATTAAGCATTTATTTAATTAAGTTATACTTCCCGGGGTGATATGTTTAAAATAGTCTAATAGTTCGTTAAATCAAGCCTTTTCAGTATTTACCAGCCGCAGATTAGCGGCTTTTTTAATGCCATTTAAATATCCTTTAAATATCCTTTAAACAGCATTGTAAGGGTTGCGAAATATTCTAAAAAATAATGTCGGGGGGACAGATGGGGGGACAGATGGGGGGACAAAACAATGAAAAAATACGCTGATAACACCCCCCGAACTGCCAAAAAAAGGGCTAAAAATGCCACTTTTATGCGGATAGACCCCCCCTTATTACCCTAATAAATGCAAAAAACACCACATTAAGAGGCTGGCAAATAGCCGAATGTGATGTTTTAGTCTTAAAAAAAGTGCGGAGAATTTATTTTTCTGCACGTTTTATGACAAATCCGGACAATAAATAACGGCTTACTGTCCGGTTTACGCTTGCGTCGTAGTGTGATTCAATGTTGATTTTAAAATTAACATACCCGTCTCCCCCACGTTTTTTAACCTCTCCCGAAATTATTTTAATGAGTTCGCTGGAGCTTAACTCCTCCTCATAAAGAGATGCTAGGGCATACTTCGCATATTGCTCACTTTGGTAGTCATAGTATGGCTTATCAAATACCTTTCCTACAGCCGGAACAATAAAAATTGTCAAGTCACCCACCGGCGTATACTTATCATGGTAAAAATCGGGCGAAAGGAAAATACCGCTCTCTGCGGCCTTGCCGTAATCAAAGAACATGGTAGTAACTAAGCGCTCAGATAATTTTGGAGAGCAGGAAATCGCCGCCACGACGGCGAACAAAAACATAATCTTTTTCATATAAATAAAGTTGGTTATTCAAGAATGATTCCGCCTAAAACCTTTGCCACTCTAATAATGTCTGACTCCGGAACATCAAAGGGCTCATAGTCTGGGTTGTCTGATACAAGTAAAATATAATCGGGCTTTGCCGATTTTTTAACCCTCTTAATAAATACCCCCTGGCTCTTTGTGTAAATAGCATATATGCTGTTCCACTGAAAAAATAGAGTTTCATTTATTACGATGCAGGCGACGAGGTCGCCGCTTGAGTACTTTGGAAACATACTATTGCCTTTTACCCGAATAATAAAATCTGCGTTTCTAAATTCAGGTACAATATAGTGATGCTCAATCGTAAGATCGCTAAACGAATCCTGCCCGTAGCCGGCGAATGCTGAAATAGGAATCAGTGGAATGCCCTTCCCGGGCATAGTCTCATACGCGGTACCGGGGTCATGTAAAGATTGCGTATGTAAGTCCTCTTTAAGCATAGGCTCCTCGCCGTTTATCATCCAGCTTGGGTTTATATCTCTATAGTATGAGAGAAATCTCAATAAATTATCCTCCGATAATCCGTTCTTTTGAGAAAAAACACCATTCGTAATACCCGTTTTTGAGTAGCACTCATACTTTGAAATGCCCTTTTTTTCAAGGTAATACAAAATTCTGTCTTTTAAAATTGAATTTTCTCTCATATTTATTTGGAAAATTGAGATATCTCTATTAATATTGTAATATCTTTCACAATCGAAAGTTGCACCAAAGATAAAAAAATTTTTAAATATCAATAATATGGGAAAAATAATTGTTGATCACGGGGAAAAGAAAAAGCTAATGACCCTCTTTCAAGTCAGCCATGTAACTATTCGTGAGGCATTAGCCGGAAGGACAAAAAGTCAACTTTCCACAAAAATTCGTACTGCGGCTCTTGAACGCGGAGGCATTGAACCACAAACTACTTTAAGACATGAATAAATATTTTTCAACCGCATTCGGGCTCCTGTGCCTTGTGGCACTTTTTGGAGCGCTTGTAGTGGAGGGTGCGTCCCATCACTACTATACCGCAGCTCTTTGCGCGGTAGTGAGTATTACTACTCGTCCAAGGCGGGCTAAAAAACGGGTATAATTATGGAATATTTTAATAACACGCTATGTATTTCCGTTGATGAGCTAACCGACGGAATAATTTCATACCCAGCATACAAAAAGTATTGCTCACGCGAGCAGCTTAATAGGGTAAGGCGTGCCAGCTTTCAAACTCCTGCGCTGGTTGAGGTAAAGAGCCTCCCGGCCAGGATCCTGTCGTTAGTCAAGGAAAAGTACGGGGAGCTTGAGAGTGCCGGCGCAAAATATACGATTAAGGGGGTTTATCAGGTTGACCAGGACGCGCGAAAATATTACGGTGAGCATCTTCTTATCTCGGGGGAGCATCTTCCGAAAGATAAAATCGAAGAGTACACCGCCAACGCGTCAATGCTAAGGGCCATTAAGGTTCTCGTTAACGATAGGGCTGCATTTGTGCGGGCCTTAGGCGGAATAACAAAAGGAATGTGGCCCCAAATCTCTGCCGCGGTTAACGCGTCTGCCTATGGCGAAGAGCCTATCAAGCACTCGCTGCCAAATAATTACCGGCGGCTTAAGTGGAAGCTTGAGGAGTTTGAAAAAGGTGGGTATGGGTCACTTATCAGTGGTAAGTTTTGTAATAAAAACACTGAAAAAATACCGGAGCAGGCTAAAATTTGGATACTTACCCGCTGGAGTGACCAGGTGAATAAGGTTGCCTCCGTTAATCAGCTGTTCCGTGAGTATAACGACAAGGCCGAGGAAATGACCGGTTGGGCGAAAATCAAAACCGATAAAACCATGTACAACTTTTTGTACTCGCCCGAAATTACACATTTATGGTACGCGCACCGCTACGGTGAGTTAAAGGCGAAGGAGAAATACTCATACACACACAAAACGCTGATGCCAACATATCGCGACTCTATATGGTACAGCGACGGAACAAAGCTAAACTACTATTATCAGTATTCCGACTCTGAGGGCAAAGCGCAAATTGGCACGTTGCAGGTTTACGAGGTAATGGACGCATACTCGGAGGTATTTTTAGGCTACCACATCAGCAAAAGCGAGGATTTTGAGGCTCAGTTTATGGCCTATAAAATGGCGTTTAATTTTTCAAAGTATCGCCCCTACCAAATCACCTACGACAACCAGGGCGGCCATAAAAAACTCGAAAACAGCGATTTTCTTCGCAAGCTTGCGCATTTGGCAATCAAAACAGCCCCATATAATGGCCGTTCTAAAACAATTGAGTCTGCTTTCGGCCGTTTCCAGCAGCAAGTTCTTAAAAAAGACTGGTTCTTTTCGGGCCAAAATATAACCACTAAGACAAACGAGTCCCGTCCGAATATGGAATTTATAATGTCAAACAAGCAAAACCTTCCGACCGAGGCCGAGATAAGAGAGGCATATAAGATGCGCCGCGAGGAGTGGAACTCAATGCCCCACCCAAAAACGGGCGTAGCTCGCATTGAAATGTACCGCAACTCCTCAAACCCGGAAGCGCATAAGGTTGAGCTGTGGGATATCGTTGACATGTTTTATATGACCCGCGAAATACCGGTAACCTGTACCGCTTGGGGGATTTCATTCCGCGAAAAGAATATAAAATATGATTACGTGGTAAATAATCAGGACAACCTTCCAGACCTTGAGTGGCTTCAAACAAGTATAGACAAAAAGTTCATTGTCAAGTTCGACCCTTCAGATATGTCCGTAATATTTCTTTATGAGGCCACACCTTCCGGGCTGCGCTTCTCAACGGCTGCTTCCACAAAGGTCGCTATTCATAGGGGTAAGCAGGAGCAGGAGGAGTGGGAGGCTAAATACATTAAGGATATTGAGCTCGCCAATAAAAAAGCCCGCTTGGAAAGGTACACGAAAATGACGGCAATGCAAAAGGCCGCCGGAACAAGCCTCGACGATTACAACTTTAAAAATCCGCCGCTTCTCGGAATGCAAACCAGCAAGGCCGCAAAACGCGCAGCGAGGAGGGAGAAGGTATTGGTACCTGCCGGAGTTGGATCGGTTCAAAAAGCGGTGAGTAACATGGTAGCCTCAGGCTTAAACGAGCGCGAGGAGTACGATGTTTTTGAATACGCAAGAAGGTCAATGTAATATAAACAACGGGCCCAGCAGGAACAAATCCACGCCGGGCCACTAAACTAAGCAGCACAAACTTATGAATAATTCAGAAAAAACAAAAATTAAAGAGGCGCTGGCAGATTATTGCGAACAGAAAGGCTCTCAAAACAAGGCAGCGAACTCCCTTAAGGGCGCAAGCAGCGCAGTAGTTTCAAAGATTTTAACCGGTGACTGGGACTTAATCGCCGCCGAAATGTGGCGCAATATTGCATCGCAGATTGGGTACTCTTCTACTGAGTGGGTCATTGTTGAGACCCGCGATTTTCAATTAATGAACTTCCTGTTAAAAGATGCTCAGGAGTTTTCTAACGTGTTGGCGGTCGTAGGTGATGCCGGGTCTGGCAAAAGCTTGGCGGCTCGCAACTATTGTAACGCTAATAAAATGGTGTTTAACCTTTGCTGTAACGAGTATTGGAATCGCAAAATGTTCATGCAAGAGCTGCTGTCTGCAATGGGCCGTGACTGTTCGGGGTATACCGTTGGCGAAATGATGTATGAGATTATAAAGTATCTCAAGGTAATGGAGAAACCGCTCATTATAATGGACGAGGCAGACAAGCTGAGCGATCAGGTTCTATACTTCTTTATATCCCTGTACAATTCATTAGAGGGTCATTGCGGCATTGTGATGTGTGCAACTGACCACCTTGAGAAGCGTATCAAGAAGGGGCTTAAACTCAACAAAAAGGGCTATAAAGAGATATACAGTCGTATCGGGCGGAAGTTCATTCAGCTTCAGGGCGTGTGCTCGAGGGATATCTCACAGGTATGCCTTGCAAATGGCATAGAAGATAAGGCACAAATTAAAGAGGTGGTTGAAGACTCGGAGTATGATTTACGCCGCGTTGCCCGTAAAATTCATGCAATAAAAAACTTATAAAAGAATGGCAAAAGCCCTTTCCGCTAACCAGGTACTTGCAGCAAAAAAAAATACAGTCGAGTTTTCAGGCGCTTGGAAAAAAGCAATTGGCAACCCGGAACTTACAGGCAGCTGGATAATGTGGGGACAGTCATTCAACGGTAAAACCTCTTTTATGTTACAGCTCTGCAGGTACCTATGCGGCTTCGAAACGGTACTTCTAAATAGCCTGGAGGAAGGCGTTGGCAGGTCGATGCAAATTGCACTAAAGCGCAATAAAATGGGTGAGGTGAGGAGGTTTGTAATCGTTGAGTCAGAGCCAATGCCGGAGTTCATTGAAAGACTCAGTAAAAAAAAGTCACCGCGAATAGTAGTAATAGACAGCGTTCAATATGCTGACATTAACTACAAAGAGTACAGAGAGCTCAAGCGCCGATTTCCCCATAAGCTATTTATTTTCATTTCACATGCAGAGGGGAAGCTCCCGGACGGACGAGTGGCAAACAAAATTCGCTATGACGCAATGTGTAAAATTAGAGTAGAGGGCTACCGCGCATTTGTCAACTCCCGCTACTCTGAAAATAATGACGAGGATAACTACATAACAATTTGGGAAGAGGGAGCCTCAAGATATTGGGGCGAAAAATCAAAGGAGAAATAAAAATGACAACAAAAAACAAAACACACGGTGGGTTCTGGTCTCTTTTAAAGGAGACCCCGGGCTTTGACCCGAAATATAGGGAGGAGATAAAATCCGGGGTGGTTAACCACTATACCAATGGCCGCACTTCATCGCTCAGCGAAATGTATGAAAAGTATCCGGAGAGCTACGAAAGAATGATTTATGAAATGAAGCTTGAGCGCTTTCAAAGCCCTCAGGCGAAGTCAAAGTATGATCCGCAAAGCGACATTTGGCGCAAAAGAGTATTGGCATCTATTTGCAACTGGCTCGACAGACAAGATATGATTTTTGAGGACTCTCGCTCAAAGCTTACGTATGCGCGTGGGGTTGCCTGCCGGGCAGCCAACTGCGGGGAGTTCAATAAAATACCGGTTTCCCGCCTCGAGGAGTTGTACAACGCGTTTATTAAGAAAAACAGGGTATCTAATAACATTGAAATTGAGGAGCAAACGCTACTTGCACTATCGCTTGAGCTGGCACTTGAAAAAATTAAAATGAACCATAACCTTAAATAAGTCAATATGGGCACACAACAATTTAAAGTGGTAGAAACAACGAGCCTGCCACTACTGCAACAAACGCAAATTAAAGAGTTAGAAATTAACAACTTTTCCATCCTCATCGCCAGGCGCGAAAATTGGCTTAATAAACCTGAAAATAAAATGCGCAACACGTTTGGCGCGATAGCTAATGATACTCTCATTTTGCGCGATAAGCTGGATAAGGCGAGGAATGAGCTAGCAGAACTTAACCGAATATTTAAGCAACTATGAAAGCACTAACAGTAAAACAACCTTGGGGCTCATTAATTTGCTTAGGAATTAAGCCTATAGAAAACCGCGCTTGGAAATGCCCGGAGAAGTATATCGGGCAGAGGGTATTGATTCATACCAGTTCTTCACAGGGCAAAAAGTTTAATATCAATCTTACAGACGAACAAATGATTGCCGCGTTTGGCTCTATTGCAATGGACTCAATCGCCGGAAACTTTGAGTTTGGAGCTATTATCGGCTCTGCCATTATATTGGATTGCGTTATCAATCATCCGAGCATTTGGGCCGAAAAACAACACTGTTTGCTCAAAACCCCATGTAAAGATTTAGCTAAGCGCCCTAATTGTTGGGATGGGTGTATGCATTTTTCGAAGCCGATTTATAATTGGGTTCTTGCCAATCCTATTTTGTTTCCGGAGCCGATACCTGCAAAGGGAAAATTGGGGTTTTGGGATTATCCAAACATCCTTGCAGAGCCAGAAGAAGAGGGCGGAGAACTGTTCTGCCAATGTCATATTCCAGTAAAAGAGGAAAATCAAGTAATGCCACTCGGTGGCGGTCATTTTATGTGCCGCTATTGTGGCGGGAAATGGTATAAATAATTAACAGCTTAAGTAATGAAAAATTTCAACGGAAAAGCGATATATCAGCCGGCGGGGAAAGCTGCCGAATACGCAAAATGGGCCTGCAATTTTTACGCGGGATGCTCCAACGGGTGCACCTATTGTTACCTAAAAAAAGGCAGAGGAGCGAAGATTTTGGGAGGTGATAAGCCTACCCTGAAGAAGTGTTTTAAAGACGAACAGCACGCAATGGAAGTGTTCAACAAGGAGCTCTATTCAAGTCTGCCAGAGCTGCAGAAACATGGCTTGTTTTTCAGTTTTAGCACAGACCCAATGCTGTATGAAACCAAGGAGCTAACAATGCTTGCAATCAATATATGTTTATATAATGATGTGCCGGTAAAAATATTAACCAAGTGCGCTACACATATAGGCCAATTTGCTTATGAGTTACAATGCACTGATTTTGATTTATCGAATGTTGCTTTCGGCTTCACCCTTACCGGCGAAGACGAACTTGAACCTGGGGCGTCAACCAATCAGGCGCGTATTGAGGCAATGAGGAGACTTCACGCTGCGGGGTTCAAGACCTTTGCTTCCATTGAGCCGATAATTGACTTTTATAGTAGCTGGGGAGTAGTTCTGCAAACACTTAGCTTCTGCGACCTATATAAAATAGGGCTGTTATCAGGTAAAAAGTATGATAAAAGCGAAGTCCTTGAATACCTATCAAAGGTTATTTTGATGGCCTGCTGCGCTTACGATAGAAAGGTTTATTTTAAAGACTCACTTCTCAAAGCCGCCGGGATAGAGCGCTCAGACCTCCCCGAAAACTGCGTTTCAAAAGACTATAACATTTTTAATCAATAACAAATGAACCGTAACGACAAAAAATACAAGTCCGATTTAGCGAGGGAAAGGAAAAACCTGCAGGACTTAATTAATAAGGAAGGCGACCTTGACGTCAAGTTAACCTCGGGAAACTTTAATGAGGATACATGGCGGGAGCTTAATAATATCCGGTATAAAATTACCGTTTCAAAATCAAAAATAGACGGCAGCTTTTACAAAGGAGAGCCGGAGCCGCAAGCTATCAGAAAATCTAACTCAAACCAATATAATAACTAATATGATAATAGCAGTTGACTTTGACGGCGTTTTGCATTTTGGGGAATATCCTTCTATTGGAACCCCATCAATTGAGGCAAAAAAAGCTCTGGCCGAGTTAAAAAAATCGGGGCATTACATAATCATTTGGACGTGTCGCAACGGCGACCTCCTATTAAGCGCAATTAACTGGTTAGTTGAGCACGGCTTCCCCTTCGACCGGGTAAATGACCAGGAGCCCAAAAACGCCGCCATATACGGCGATAACTCCCGGAAGGTTTATGCAGACGTTTACATAGATGACCGGAACGCTGGAGGCCTTGCCTCCTGGGATAACATACTTAATTATATAGCATATTTAGAAAGTCAGAAATGAGTAAAAGTTTAAAAAAATTACAAAGGTTAATGGACACTCAGCGCGAGTGGTCAGACCAAACGTTTGATGGTGGAAACTCCCACCCAGCCCGAAGCCTCCCATTGTGCCACCACTTAAGTAAAGAGGTAAAAGAGCTGGGGGAATCAGTTCATAGGTGCCTAAGCTACCCCTCGGAGGAAAATATTTCTCACGTAACCGAGGAGCTGGCCGACTGCCAACTGTTACTACTTGATATTACTGCTCACATGGGCTTTACCGCTGACCAGCTAATATCGTTCGGCATCGTAAAGCACGAGGTAAATAAGCTCCGTAAGTGGGGCGCTCCAGATGCTAACGGAGTTGTGGAACATGTAAGGGGATAAAAAACTGTTTTAATACCATTTAAGCAATAAAATATATGTATTACAAAACTTTAAAATCAAGTGAAACCGGTAAAAAGTTTACCGAGTTTCGGAATAGGCAGGAAGAGGTTGATACGAAAGCAAGAGAATTTATATCCAAAGTGGGTGCGGAGCGATGGCTCCCCGCCTCCTTTTGCATTGCCGGTGGCGTGAGACAAGTCATATTCCCGAAAGGGTACGAGGTACCGAAGTGCTGGCGCTTGGCAGATAAAAAGTATAATAGCTACGCTCCGCGTGAAAGCGTGAAGGAGGGCAACCAGCTCGCGGCAGAAATGGCGGCGCTCCCAACAATTTCTATTGCCGAGTTTCACGACGTGTTTAATTATAAGTGTTCGGCCTCGTTTAGCCATGCGGGCTATGCCACCGCCCCCGAACACTACGTTTTTACGATATTTAAGGAGGACTTGAACAGCTATACTCCGCCATCTGACTGCGTGGAGATTTTGCAAAGCGAGTATTTAAAACTTTTGGGGAAATAGGGGGTTTTTCAGTATGCACAACAAATCGATTAAAAACTAAATACAATGCAGACACAAACATCAAAAAATCAATTATGGGTTGACGAAAGCGGAGTTAAAATACCCTACTCTCGCATAACATCTACAGAACGGCTTAAAGAAAAAAATGCCGGAAAGCTGCTGAAGGACGCATTAGAGGTAAGTAAACGACTTGCCGCGTTTAAGGCCCTCATTCAAAAATACACTGACGAGGTTATTACCGCGTTTGCGGCTGAAAATAACGTAAATAGGGTTAGCAAGGGCACAGTTACATGGTACAATTTTGACCGGTCAATACGTATTGAGGCAGATGTAAGCGAAAAGATTGTATTTGATGAGCTTTCAATCAGCGCGGCGAAACAACTTTTAGACAGCTTTTTATCAAATAATATTGATGCAAAAGTTGAATACTTGAGGGAGATGGTTACGGATGCGTTTTCTACCTCAAAGGGTAAGCTTGATACAAAAAAAGTGCTCTCACTTATGAAGTGGAAAAGCAAAATTCCGGACAAGGAATTTACCGATGCAATGAATCTTATTGAGGCCGGGATTAGAAAGCCAAGCTGCAAAATCTATTATAGAATTTCTGTAAGAAATACAGAGGGCAAGTATGATATTATTGACTTAAATTTTTCATCAATCTAAATATGCAGGATAGACAAGTTAAAATAATTACCCCGGCAGCTGGGTTTACCGGGTTAACGGCCCAAAAGGTTGGTAGGAATTCCCCCTGCAGGTGTGGGAGCCGTAAAAAGGCAAAGAAATGTTGCGGTAACACAACCGCATACTTCAGCCGCGACAAACTGAAAATTACGGAAAGAGAGGCACTTGTGCGGGAAAAGGAAAAGGCGCTGGAGGAGGCAAATAGACAATAAAAAAGCCCCGAGCAAAAATACTACAGGGCAGAACGTCTTGGCGGACAGAACAAATGTAGCAAAAAAAACTCGAATGGCGTATAACCAAAAATATTTAGACATAAAGATTGCTGAAGTTCAGCAATTGGTGCTTGAGTACACAGGCCGCGGGTATACTTACAGATGGGTTTACAAAAACGTCATTGACCCAAAATACCACATAAGCTATTCTACATTTAATAATTATATTTCTAAACCAATAAAAAAGTCCTGAAAGGGGCTTTTTTTATTGGTTTAGATACTAACTCACTAAAAAATGGCCCGTGTTGTAAATTCAATAAACGTAATCATCCACCCCTTGTATTTCTGGTAATGTTGCCACCCGGTATGCTCGAGCTCCCTAGTAAATCCCGCCTGAAAAACAATTGGAATATTTTCAAGTTTTTCAATTACAAGGTGCCCAAGATTTTCGTGTGCTTCAATTACCTCGTCCGGTATTGAATTGCCGGCATCTGCCACGGCCGCCGAAACCAGATGTATGCGAATAACGATTGGTGTTCTTCTGTCTGTTTTAGTAAGCTTCTCTATTTTGAGCATATCCGGGAACTCAATAAATACGATTGGCTGTGTATGAATTATACCGTCATACTGGGCATTAAACCACTGTACCGCCTTTATCCCGGGTATCGGCGTGAGTTTTGTTCTAATGTCTTTAAATGTTTTGTAAAGCATGTTTAAATGGTATTAAATTATTGGTTAAAGATCTTATTTATTTCCCTGGTTATTTTTTCTGTAATGTTATCCTCAAGAACAGCGCTAGGCCCAATAAATTGCCGCTGAGTCATAGTAAAACCCGGGGGCCGGCCGGATAATAAGCCGTCGTTATGAACTTGAGCATATATTTTGTCGTTTGAAAACTCAACGCCACTACCCAGCATCTTAGCAGTATTCGAGTCTTTTAAGTGAGGCCCTTCCGTCTGTGTTGACTTTCCAATCAATGTCGCCCGACTAGCATTGTCCGCCTGCCACCGCTCCAGTTTTTTTCCAGTCAACCATTTAGGGGCTTTTCGGTCTGGCCACTTCTTAAACGATTGATCAGTGAAGCCTCCTTTTTCAAAACTCTCATTAAAATGATTTAACCCTTCTACCTTTATTATTCTAAGGGGCTTGTTAGATGACCAGAAATGCTGTAACTCACGTAGAGGTGCCAATATAATTTTTTCAAAATCGTCTGCCATTTTGTTGATTGATTAAAATATTTTTTATATTTGCGTGTCAGGGGGTGGATTCGTTCCTCCCCGGACGACCGCCTGTTGCGCCGGGGCTTGAGCCGGTGCTTTTTTTATTTATAAAAGCAGAGTTTTTTGTTTTTTATATACCATATCTCTTTAAGCGATGGATGAGTGTCGGATACGCTTTTCAATTTTTTAAATAAAGTCGCGTCATCGTCAAATTTCACGTAATAAATCAACCTTTCAGCACCTTGTGCGACTGCCTGGTTTGCTCTCCTTAACATGTTACGCGAACCCTCTGCGACTTTAATTTCTGATTTTACTCCACCAATTATACCATCAAATTGCCGCTTATTGCCAGGTTCGTCTAGTAAAAGCGAGCTCATCCCTTTTGCCGCGCAGATGTTGCATGCCTCCTCCTCCTCACTAAAATGCCCTGACTTCCTGTTATGCTTTTTGTGAATTACAGTATACCCCCCGTTATCCGAGTTAAAATATGACTTGCCATATTCATTCCCATAACTGTTAAACTCCTGGTTCTTTTTAAGTACATCTTTTGAACTTCTGATATTCTGCTGAACAAAATATAAAGCGTTTGCCTTTTCCTTTTCTGTAATATTTTTATAATATTCATGTGACTCATTAAAGATTTGGGCAGTTTTTCCACAGTTTTGGGCTAGTGCTTCAGGAACGTCCGGAAGATTTGGAACCTTGTCAGTGGGGTCCTTGTCGGTTTGCTTTGCTCGGCACCTGCAGCCCCATCCATTCGGAGGGTAATATTTATTCCAAAAGTCATCATTAATTGGTTTTATAACGCCATTTAAAGCGGCGTGCGCCGGACGTGTAGCGCCGTCCATTACGGCAACATATTCCAAGTTTGGGTATAAGTCTTCATCGGCTACAAATTCTTGCCATTTTCGCGCTGACTTTGCGCTTGAGTGGGCGGTATTATACTCGGCCTTCAGGTATCGACCATTATACTCTTCAGATAATCGCCGTGATGCCT
>Ga0316605_10000845_pt1 | contig 18876 bp, 12 predicted proteins | sample OWC_soil_day20_n_FD_207666 | JGI IMG/M metagenome (GOLD analysis project Ga0316605, IMG submission 207666) | Wetland soil microbial communities from Old Woman Creek delta, Ohio, United States - OWC_soil_day20_noCT | ecosystem: Environmental > Terrestrial > Soil > Wetlands | place: USA: Ohio...
CAGCCGAGAAAGATCCAACAGCTCACAAGACGCTGTCACTCAGATCTCTCTATCGAAAGTTTCCTCGCGGTAAAGCCCCAGACTGCTACTACGAACATATACGCGGTGAAATCTCCCGTGAAGCCCTCTTTGCCCACCCCGAAGCTGCAGAAGCCGGAAAAGAGGCATTGGAGGAGGCGCTAAACTTCGAACTAGGGAGAGATAACCCGGAAGATCTCGACCGTCGCATTCAGGCAGCCCTTGGTGGAGCGGACGACTGGGTCCTTATCGGGGGGCCGCCATGCCAGGCGTACTCCCTTGCCGGCCGTTCCCGCAGGACCAGAGAGTCACAAGAGAAGTTCGAGAGCGACGAGAAGCATTTCCTTTACCGGGAATATCTGCGCATTATCCGAAAACACAAGCCCGCGGTGTTCGTCATGGAGAACGTGAAGGGGATGCTCTCCTCCCTGCACGGTGGGTCCCCGATCTTTGACAGAATCGTGGCAGACCTCTCCTCGCCGGGCGACGGACTCGAATATCAGATTCGATCCTTGGTGAAGCCCGGCGTAGCGGGAGAGATAAATCCACACGATTTCGTCATCGAGGCAGAGCGCTTCGGCATCCCTCAGGGCAGGCACCGGGTCATTTTGTTCGGGATTCGATCGGACGTCGCGCGCTCAGTCTCCGAGCTATCCTCCTCACAGGAGGAGTTTGTCTTGGGAAGCGAGAACATGAAGGTGACCGTTGGCGAGGTTCTTTCTGGGCTACCACCTCTGAGAAGCAGGCTGTCGAAAGAGACGGACGGACACAAGGAATGGCTATCAGCTCTGACGGAAACGGCCAAGGAGCTTCAATGGTATCGTTCAGAGGCATTGAGTTCGGTCTTCGAGGAGATGAACAGGGCCGTCGAAAAGGCCAGGCTTCGGGTTGCGACGGGCGGTCCTTTCACCAGTCATGACACGGCGATCAACGGGATGCGCGCCAGGCTGAGCGACTGGTATGTCGACAAACGTCTAGGCGGAGTGATTCAGCACGAGACGCGCTCGCACATGCGCTCCGACCTCCACCGCTATCTCTTCGCAGCCGCCTACGGAAAAGCGAAAGGGACGTCACCGAAAATAGCTGACTTTCCGACTCCCCTGCTCCCAAAGCACGGCAATGTGACCTCGGAAAAAGTTCCGTTCGCGGATCGTTTCCGGGTTCAACTGGAAGGATCGTGGTCATCCACCGTGGTCGCGCACATAGCAAAGGACGGGCATTACTTCATCCACCCTGACCCGTCGCAGTGCAGGAGCCTGACCGTACGCGAGGCGGCTCGCCTTCAGACCTTCCAGGACAACTACTTCTTCGCGGGCAATCGGACAGAGCAATACACTCAGGTCGGCAACGCGGTCCCTCCCCTTCTCGCCCGCAAGATCGCCGGCGCGGTCTCGAAGTTCATGGAGGCGTGGAACCGAAGCAGAACTCCCCGCTGACATAGGCATCAGGTCATCCCAGAGAGCTCGCCGCTGAGCTCGACCCCTTCGATCCAGCGTGTCAGAAGTTCTGAAAGTCTCTCCCGAACCCCAGACGAGCGTGTCGCGCACTCCCAGACAACCAGAACCCGCCAGCCCGCCGAAAGCAGAGCTTCTCTCGTACGCCTGTCCCGTTCGACGTTGGCAGCGAGCTTCGCCTCCCAGAACTCACGGCGCGTGGCGGGAATCTTGGCATAACGACAACCTTGGTGCGCGTGCCAGAAGCAGCCGTGCACGAACACGACAACCCTCCGGCCGGGAAGAACGACGTCGGGACGCCCAGGCAAATCCTTCCGATGCAGGCGAAATCTGAAGCCCGCGGCGAAGAGGGCCTTTCGGACGAGCAACTCCGGTTTCGTGTTCTTCCCTCCGATGCCGGACATCATCCGGCTCCTGGTCGTCACGTCGACGACATCGGTCACGGATTAGCCCCTGCGGGTCTCTGGCACGTCCACGGACGGCGGAGAGAACGGGCGCGAGAACATCGCGTCCCTGCACTCCGGTCTCTTGGCCCACTCGGAGATCATCTTGCCGTTGGCCGTCTCGTGCAGGCGCTCGTTTACCTCCCGGGCCCATATCTCGACCTGTTCGAGGAACTGGGGCGAGACGCCCTGATTGCGCCAAACCTTCTCGAGATCGAAGGCGTCGCGATAGGTGCTTGCCACGACAGCCACAGTGTAGGCCGCCACATTGGCTAGGAACGCTGAGACGAGCGGACGCGCCGTCTTGTGGACCGCCTTGAACACGAGAGCCTTGGCCACAAGGGCCTTGAAGAAAGTCGGGTCGGGCACCAGCGGATTCCCCCCCGCCTCGGCCTCGCCGAGCCCGGTCATGAAGCGGTCGAAGCACTTCTGGGTTCCCAGGCTTACGACGTCCGGCCTAGCATCCCAAGCCATCAGGTATTTTGCCAACTCCGTCTTGGTGATCTTGCGGGAGGGCGGAACAGCCTCCTTCAAGTCTCGGAGACGCGCCGGGGTCGATCCCTCTTTGGCGAGAAGGGTGTTGTAGCTTCCGGCGGCCCGCTCGTAGAACCATCGGCCGACGCCGTCCGGACAATAGACCTTCGAGGAGAGGGTTTCGACGTCAACATGGAATGGTTTGTTTGCCGACAAATCAGACTGCCGAACGGCGTTCTGGGAGTTCGCGAAGCGCGAGATGTCTGAGACAAGGGCCTCCTCCTTCGCCGGATCTTCTTCCCTCATGACAATGATTTTCGCGGGAACCCTGACCTTGCTCAGGTCGGTGTCCGGATATTTTTTCTTCGCAAAATAGAGGGAGGCGGTTGTTTGCCCCCCGTTCACAATCTGCATGCCGCGGAGCCAGACGATGCCAGGCGAACCGTCCTCCGCCCGATCAAGCTTCATCTCGTCGGCGACAAGGACGATACCGTTGTTGAAGGCCATGAACCGCTCAGGGGCGGACCGAAGAGTGCTCTGGATGCCAGCGTTCACGCCCTTGGCCTTGACGCTCAGGAAGGAGCGCACGTTTGCTTCGAGCAGCCTGGGACCGAACTTTTCGTAGACGTAACGCAGTGCCTCACCAGGAACTGCGGTCAGCGCGTAGTCGTAGTCGCCGGTCTGGCCCGGGACAAAGACGCAGGGCAGAGGCGACCCAGAGACCTCGTTGAAATCGACGACGAGCTCGTCCCGCGGCTTGCCTTCCGAGCGATGGCGGAACAGGCGCTCGATGTCCATGACTTCGAGGCGGACCGACTTGCCTCCAATCTCCCGAGTTTTAAAACTCTTGGATTTGGTTATTCCGTCTGTGAGCACAAAAATCCGAACCTGTTGAAGTTCGTCATACTTCTCGTGAATGATTGTTGCCAAGGAACGAGCTTCGTGAGTGTCGTCCAACGCCTTTTCAAGTCGTCCGTTAGCGCATAGTTCAAGAAAACGAACGCACTGCTGCGCGCTAGTTTTCAGATCCTGATCAGAAACGGGAGTAATCGTTTCGGCACCCTTGTAAAGGCTGATAAACAAATCAAGCTGCTCAATGTCTTCCGACATCGCATAGCCGCTTAGTTTCAGATTTGTCCGACCGACAGTCGCTTGATAGTGGCAGCCGACTGGTTCGGAAGTCATCCCTACATCGACGAGGTGCTGCATGACCACCTCGCAGAACACCTCCTCAGAGAAGGATGCGCCTTCGCTCATTTGTGCCGCTATGTCGGCCCGCATCTCGGCGAGAAAGTCGTCGAGGGTCATTGAATCTCTCCTAGTTGCGAAAGGACCTTGTCGAAGTCTCGCAGGAAGTCTCCGGCGTGGTCCAGATTGATTTCGTAGAGGGAGCGAGTGATGCCTGCGGGAACCACTCCCGGAGTCAGTCGCGGAAAGCCCTCGATCACGGAGAGAAACCTTCTCTCCTTTGGCTCGAATCTTCGAGAATACTGGCAAGCGTGGGCCTCCGCGTAACCGGCGACCATGAGCCGCTCACGCAGAAAGTCGACTCCCCCTAGTTCGTTTTCAAGTCGCCGCTCGATCTCGGCGACCATTTCGGGAAGCGTCGCCCCACCCTCGCCTCTCGCGAACCTGACGGCGGCGAGGAACAAAGGGGAGGCTACGGCGTCGTCCAGTTGCTCCAACGAGCCGATCTTTACCGGGAAACCCGACGAGGACATCGTCGCCTTCACCTCAATCGCCCCGTCGCCGAGGAGGAAGTCCTGCGGAGCGTCGTCCGGCCCGACCCAGCTCCTCAGGACGCTTTCGGGCGAGACTCCTGCATCGAGAAACAGCGCCATGAAGTAGAGCTCTCCCGCAAGACCCAGCTCCGCCTCGGGACTGAGAGGCCCCGCCCCACGAGACATGAACTGCTGCCAAGCCCGCACCCGTCCGAGGAAAACTTTCAAAAGCCTTGTTTCCGAAGCCCCGTCCGCCGCCGCGTCGTCTATTGCACCGACGACATCGCAGGCCATGGAGGCGAATAATTCGGAACTCCCCGCCGCCTGACGCGTCAGCGCCAGTCGGAGGCCGTCATGGCCAGTCAAGTCTGCTCTCTCCACCAGGAACCCCTTGCCCTCAGGCAATCGTTCAGATCGAGGCAGACTCACAGTGGGGAAGCAGAAAAGCACCGCCTCCGCATTGTCCGGCGAACGCCGGCCCACCTGCACCTCGACGGGACCGGCCGACGGAAGAGCAATGGCCTGCCAGCCAGGAGCTCCATCGTCGCAGAACAGAGACGACCAGGCGAGAACAAACTCTTCACTCGGACGGGCCATATTCCTGCATCCAGTAGAGAAGGTTAACTTCATACTCCACCTTGATCGCCCTCTCACTTGCGGGGAATGCGATTGCGAAGGCCATGATTGGTTTGCTCCACCCGGGGACGATCAGCCTCTCGGGCTTTTTGTCCTTATAGAAATAAGGCGAGAGCGGGTATAGCAGGAGCAATCCACGGTCTGCATCGCCGCCGAGCTTGCCGCGCGTCTCACGAATCCCTTTGCCGCTGGGAAAGCTCGGCTGATTGAGGCGCCCACGAGCGGGATCGGGCTTCCACGCGGCTCGAGTCAATGCGAGGGCCTTACGCCAGACGTCGTCGCCGATGTCGATGCCTTCGTCTTTCGGGTCGGTCAGCACGCCGATGGCGAAGTTTTTCGGATCGATTCTATCTTGGTCTTCCGAATCTTCGGTTTTACGGATGAAATAGCTGGTCGAGGGAGGACATCCCGGGAAAATGTGCTCATCCCCTGCCCCATTGCCGCCGCCCAGAAGAGCGACACTCCATTTGGTCAGTTGCCCGGTCGCGACCATCTTCGAAATGAACTCAGACAGCACGGCGGCTTTAGCGCTTGTAGCATTCGGATGTGTGGCATAAGCGCCAAGAAACTCGAGAACTCTGGTGGAGTCAACGTTCTTCCAGAGGCGTGCGCCAGGCCATGAGTCAGGCTCTCCGTCGCGCTCGTATCTCAACGACTCCTCCCATGCGCCTCCGAGCGACGAGACCAAGGCGTCCGTGGCGTCGAGATTCTGCTGCTGTACCTTGGCGTCGCGGTGGAAAAGGATGGTTTGAGGCCGAGTGCCGCTGTAAGTGAGAGAAAGTGTCTGCGCGTTTCGCATCTTCAATGGCGACGTCACGGTCAGCACCTCGTGCGACATAACTTTGAGACCGTATTGCTCTGGGGTGAGGTTGGCCTCGGCCATGAAGTCGAACTCCTCCCGCAACTCCTCGGAAGCATCGGCGATATGACCGAACCACTTCACCAGATCGGAAGAGGTATAAAGCCGGCACAAGTCCAAGTAGCCGGGACGATATCCGAACCACCTGCCCATCTGCATGAGCGTGTCATACATTTTGGTAGTGCGCACGAAATAGCTAACGCAAAGGCCTTCGAGCGTAAGCCCCCGGGCGAGCTTGTCGCCACCCACCGCAATCACTTTCAGCGCCGCGCCCGGCTTCGCATAGTCCAGCGCGTCCTTGGCCGTTCCGTTGATGGAGCGAACCTCAATATCCTCGAGGACGTCCGGTAGAACGGCAAGAACCTCCTTCCAGTCAGGCATTGGAGGAGGACACTCTTCTTCCGGCGAGAGTTCTGCAACCTGATCGCGAACGGGCAGAAAGTCGGCTTCCCAAAGTTCGCGCAAGTGGCTCAGAGTCTCCTCCGCGCCTATCCCGCGCGAGATTCGTTGTCGCATGCGCCGCACAGTTTTCTCAACCTGCTCGCGCACGTGCTTCTGCACGTCAACGAATCGGGTCACGTGAATCAGCATGGAGCTATGCTGATTTCCTTGTCCCCTCAGTTCGCGGGTTGCGCACGCGAGAACGAACGAGCAGATAGCCTCGCGTAACGATGGTGGAATCTCCTCCTCGCCATTGTAGGTAGGTTGATGGGTCTTCTTGTGCTTGGGTGGCATCCAGCCCGAATCCGACTCTTTGTCGTAATGGTCAAGCATGTTCCTCGCGAGCGGAAGAGCCCCCTTTCGGCCTTCCTTCGTCATCCTGCCGAACATGCGGACAGGACCAACATAGTTGGAGGGAGCGGCCAGATTGATGATGAAGGAGCGGGGGAAGAGGTCAGCCCCCTCCTTGGCCGTTGCCCCCTTGTGATGGATGAAGATATTGGCGAAAGGCGTGGCGGTATAGCCGACATATGCCTTTCTGGTGAACGCATGAAGAATCTGGCGAATAAGGCTGTTGATGGTCTTCGGCTGATGCTCCTCGTCCGGAGTGCCGTCCTCCTTGAATATCTGCTCTCCAGTATCGACAGAGGCGTTATCCGCCTCGTCATCGATCATGAGAAGAGGAAGTTTTGTCACTAGCTTTCTATCGTCATTCGCATCGCTACTGTCCGCTACCCGTTTTTGAATCCATTCGAGAAGAGCAGTGAGAACAGTCCTCTGTTTTTTTACGACGAAAAGCCAAGGGCGCTCCTCGGGAGAGATGCCGTGGAAATGGTTCGCGATAGCTCTACTGAAATCGCCGTTCTCTGCACGAGTGGTCGCGGAGTTGGTTTTCAGATCTTCACCAAACTCCGCAACTCCGATTGGCACGCCAGGATCCCGATCGACGGTCGTCTCGTAGCCGAGAAAGCTCTCCTCTAGCCGCATCTGCGTTTGCGAGCGCAAGTTGTTGTGCATACCCGCGAGAACGATGATGATTTTGTAGCCGGCATCGGCGGCCTTGCAGATGAGTCCGGAGTAGTTGCTAGTCTTTCCCGACTGAACGTGTCCGACAACCAAGCCACGACGGTCCCACGGATCCGTTCTTTTTGGGTCTTCCAGAAGTTTCAGGATGTCCTCGGTGGCTTCGTCGATTCCTTCCACCACGACGTCGGAGAGCTTGGATTCCAAGTAATCCCGATACCGACGCCAGTAGTGCCAATCACGCTTGCGAGACGCGAAAAGCCATTCCACGTGATCCGTGTCATTCTTCATCGTGGTGGATTTACCGATTCTATGGCTGAAACGCTGAATCAGGATTACGACAGCCTGGCTCTGGTCAACCAAGTGAGGCGCGTCGCCGGCAAACATCATGGTCGCAAGGCTGACCTTCTCCGCGATAAACGCCGGGGTGATCTTGGATTTATTTTTTTCTGCCTTCACCAGCCGTTGAGCGGTGGCGACAACATTCTCCAAGAGTTCCGCCTGAACGCCTGCGTCTTCTTTTTCGTTCATTCACTTCTCCCTAGATTTGCGATCAGCGAGGGGTATTTCTGGAACGGCTCGGTTCTTAGCATCGCTTTTCGCGCCTCCTCCACGTTCAGACCTTTGCGCGAGATCAGATCGTCGAATAGAACGGTTGCGACCTCTATCACAGCCTCGTTCGGCTCTCCCTCGAACCCGGTTCTCGGTGTGTCTTTGTTCTCGGCGGTGTCGAGCCAGATGCGCTGAACCGGCACCGTCTCCTCGACGACCCTCAACATTGCCCTTACGAGCTCCTTCTGTTCCCCGCATGCCTCGATGACCGCCGCGACGGCCGGATGTCCCTCGTGGATGCGGTATCGGATCCCACTCCGAAGATGCTCGACCCGCCACGCCTGTTCGATCGGCGCGCCGCCAAGACCAGGCGTTGGCGAGCCGCGAAAGGCAAAGACCTTCCTGGCCTTCTCGCGCGTACTCTCCGCCAGACCGGTTAGCCATTGGCGGACGAAAACCGGCGGTCGCGCCGTGGACTTTCTCACGTCGATTTTCCAGTCTGTGTCGGCGGAGTTCGGGATGTCCACCCGTATGCGCGCCAGGCGGTGCGATTCCTCGCGGTTCCACGCCCTTCCCCTGCCGAGTCCGAGCCACCCTCCCGCCAAGAGCAGACGCTTGTTGCGATAAACGTAGAAGCCTTGCTGGGACGTCCATCCTTCCGGACCTCCTGCTCTTTGAAACTCGTCGTCTGAAAGCTTGTCCTTGTGAGGCAGCACATGACATTGAACAGCAAGGACGCCGGATGGCGTGGTCCTTCGTTCCTGGGGAGACTCCATGGCTTTCCCGGGATGACCGGTCATGAAGGGATCCCAAGGGTGCACCGGTCTGTCGTTGATGGACAGTCTCAAATCCGGTCGAGGCCCTTCGATGAGACGGTGAAAAATCATCGCGAGACGAGATTCGACGTCGTCTGCTAGGTCGGCGAAATGGTCGAGGGTAGATCCGGGTGTGACCACCCGATCCATTCTCTCCCAGAGGACCAGCGTTCCCGAGCGCAGGGCGGCAAGAGGCTCAAGGAACCGTTCGGAGCCGGGAGAAGGCCCCTCGAACATGCGCCAACCTCCCTCCGGATCGGTGGCGATGGCATCGAGGTCCCAGCGCAGGCAGACGATCTCCCGTCCCTCGCGCCTCGACGCTACCGTGAGACTGCGGCACTGGGAGAAGGACGCCGTTTTCAAGCCGAGACCGAAGCGCCCGAGGTCCGTCGGGGCTCTTTCATCGAGAGGGTTAAGCGTCCCGAGGGTCATGGCGGCTTCGAGCTCAGGGTCGCTCATGCCGCGCCCGTCATCGAGAATCGAGATCCGGCTATTCGCTCCGTCCCAATCGAAGCGAAGGCGAACCTCGGATGCTGCGGCGGAGACGGAGTTGTCCACGATGTCCGCCAAGGCCGCGGCGGTGGAGTATCCGAGCCCCCTGAGGGCCTCCATCATCGCGCCGGCCTTTGGCGGGGCGAGTCTGCTTCTTTGCGTCATTCAAAGAAACTCCGTAGTTGGTCGGAACGACTGGGGTGCCGCAGCTTGCGCAGGGCCTTGGCTTCGATCTGACGGATGCGCTCGCGCGTGACGTCGAATCGCTTGCCGACTTCTTCTAGGGTATGGTCGGTGTTCATTTCGATGCCGAAACGCATGCGCAGTACCTGCGCCTCCCTCGTCACCAGACTGCCAAGAATCTCGTTGGTGACGCTGCGAAGACCGGCATACGTCGCCGCCTCTTCAGGATTCAGGGCATTTAGGTCTTCAATAAAGTCGCCAAGGCGCGAGTCGTCGCCGCAAGGGGTTTCAATGGAAACGGGTTCCTCGGCAATCTTCATGATCTTGCGGATTTTGTCCTCCGGAATGTCCATTTCCTTGGACAGGGTCTCGGGAGCGGGCTCTGCGCCGGTTTCCTGCCGAATCTGGCGGCTGATCCGATTCATCTTGTTGATCGTTTCGATCATGTGCACCGGGATGCGAACGGTCCGCGCCTGGTCGGCGATTGCGCGGGTGACGGCTTGGCGAACCCACCACGTGGCATAGGTAGAGAACTTGTATCCGCGGCGGTATTCAAACTTGTCCACCGCCTTCATCAGTCCGATGTTGCCCTCCTGAATAAGGTCGAGGAATTGCAGACCCCGATTGGTGTATTTCTTGGAGATGGATACGACCAAACGCAGGTTGGCTTCGGTCATTTCACGCTTGGCGCGACGAGCCTTGGCTTCGCCGGTGGACATCTGCTTGTTGATTTCCTTGAGCTCCCTCAGCGAGATGCCGACATGCTCATGGATTGCCAGCAGCTTGCGCTGCTCTTCTTGGATGTCCGGCGCGCAGCGCGCCAGAATTGCGACGTAATTCTTCGGCGCGGCGGCGATTTCGGCCTTGATCCATTCAAGGCGGGTTTCATTTCCGGGGAAGGACAGAATGAAATGTTGCCTCGGCATCTTGACGCGGTCGACGCAGATTCGCTGGATTTTTCGTTCGCCGCTACGCACCTGTTCGACCATGCCGCGCACGCTGTCGCATAAACGATCGATGATGCGAGAGGTGAAGCGCATGTTCATTAGCTCGTCGGACATCTCCTGTTGCAACTTGACGTAGGCCCTGTCTTGCGCGCCTTTGCCGGCCAGGGTCTTTTGCATCTTGGCATGCAGCGCCCGGATGGTTTTGAAACGATCCAGGACTTCGGCTCTTAGTTGCTGCAAGGAGGCAGTCGCGGCTCCGCCGCCCTCCTCATCACCGTCCTCATCGTCGGCGTCGTAGTTCTCGCCGACCTCGGCAGACGGTTCATCCTCAATCGAAAGCTGGTCGAAAAGGCCGTCAACCAGCTCGTCGACGCGCATTTCATCGGCTTCAATCCTTGCCGCCATGTCCAGGATTTCGGAAACGATTGCCGGGCAAGCCGAAAGGGCTCGAACAACAATCATCCGCCCCTCTTCGATGCGCTTGGCAATCTCGATTTCGCCTTCGCGCGTCAGCAGTTCTATTGCCCCCATCTCGCGCATGTATAAGTAGGCCGGATCGGCGCGAACGGAGCCAAGCCCCTCGGCGAACTCCGTCGCATCCGTCAGGAGATGCTCCTCCTCCATTGTGGGCTCGCCATGGAAAGGTTTCTCGTCACCAGTCCATTCGACCACTGTCGCACCGAGTTCCCCGGCGACGAGTGCCAGAAGCCTTTCAGCCTCTTCGTTGCGCGTCCCATCGGCATTTGAGCAGACCTCGATCAGGTTTTCCTCGGAGACTGCTCCGTCGCGCAGGGCCCCGAAAAGAAGCGCCCTGACGGCTCCGTCGCCATCGTCGCGGGAGAGTGGAGCGGCTCTCGCAGGCAAATGAAGCTCCACGTCCCCCCAGTCCTCGTCGCGATCAACGACTTTGTGACGACCGATGGTTTCGTGCACCAGCTTTGCGGCCTCTGCGACGCTTTCGTCGCCCTCCGGTACAGCGGACTCCTCTTCTACCTCCCAGTCGTCGGCTCCAAACTCGTCCAGAGGCTCGTCGTCGAGCGAGATGACCTCGGGGTCGCCCTTCGATGCGTCTTCCGCTACGGGGGGCTCGACCTTGCTCGCCGTGATTGGGAGAGCCTCCTCGCGAACAACGCCCACCGATTCAACATCCGAACGATGCTCAAACGATGTTTCCGGCGGCTCGGCCAAGTCTTCCACGGGGACGCTTTCATGCAAAACAGGAAACGATTCGGGATTCCCCAATAGCCTCTCTTCCGGATGTTCAGGTTCGGGAGTCGCGATGCGCGCCAACGCCTCCGTCAGCAGGGAGATCGTCTCGGGGCACCCGCCCTTCCGCGCGTGCGCCAAGGCGTCCATCCCGCTCTCGTCCACAAGCGTCGGGTCTGCCCCGGCGTCCAGCAACAAGCGAATGGCCCCTTTTCTCCGCCTTGCGGAGGCGAGAATCAGGGGCGTCGCCCCGGAGCCGTCCCGCGCGTCCAAGTCGTCGCCCCTGCGGATATGGAGCTTGATCGCCGTCTCGACGCCCGAAATGGCGGCGAGTTTCAGGAGCGGGTTGAGCTTTCTCACGGGTCTATCCATGGGAAAGCTCTCCGGAAGCGTAGCCGGGGGCTATGGACGCGCTGTCCACGCCCTCCAGGACCGCGCGATTGCTGAGCCATAGACGATATTCCGGCCCCCTTAGGGAATGCCCCTCTGAACAGTCGACGCTCCATCGGCGCAGAACGTAACCGGCGAGAGCGGCCCTTGCGCGGATTCGCAGGACGCCGTCGGCCATCGGATAGTCGAGCTCGGCCAGTTCGGGGCGATGAAAGTCCGGATGAGGGACGATTTCCATCTCCACCTCGCGGGACCACTGGACGTCGTGAGCCACCGACTCCTCGGGTGCGGGCTCGCCAGAGACTACCCGAACGGAACGAATGCGCGTAAGCACAAAGTCGCGAAAGGAGAATGTTCTCCGATCATAGGCCCGGACATGCCAGCGCAAACCGTTATCGGCCAGTGCCAAAGGAACGATTTCTCGTTCGGTCGATCCGCTGAACGATGATACGTACGACACGGAAAGAACGAGCCTTCCACTTATCGCCCTAGTAACCGCAGCAAGGGTCTCGATGGCAGGACGGCTTATCGGTACGGGATACTCGCATGGCACCAAGCCGCTCGCCGCCCCACCCAGTCCATCCCCAAATCCTTTGGAGAGAGCGGACAGCACGCGATCTAGAGGATGCTCGAACAGGGGGCTGAAATGCTCGGTTGCCCGATAAGTCTTGGAGCGTCCATCAAAATAGATATTGTTGGAAGCAAGAGAACGGTAGCGTGCAAGATCTCTCGTCGCCACTGCTGGTGCGACGTCAAATCGCCTCAAGAGGTCCGCTCTGGAAACCTCGCCAAGGAAGAAAAGTCTGAAGTCTACGTGCGCAAGCCGCTCTCTCTGAGCACCTCCCGCAACCTGAACGTCCGTTTTCAACGGATTCTCGCAACTGTCATGATGACAATGGATTCTACAGATCGGTCGCTGACCTGTACACATCCTAATCTTTTTGATTAGATAATCATCAAGTCACCGTACAGATCAAGTACGCCCATGTTTTGAACATTGGGCATCACAACACTGTGAGAGACTCGTCCCTGTAGGCAACATTAACCCCTACATGACTGCGCCAAAACAAAGCTCCCTCAAGAAACAATGGCCCTTTGGCCACTTCGTGGGTTTGTTTCAAGAGCCTGGCTACAACAGGGCCTAATATCGTGTCGTGTGTGACAAATACATGTACCCCGGGGGAGCCATCCATCACTAGAAGCATGTAGCGAAGAAGTTCTTGTGCTGCACGTTCTGGATCCGCCATACCAGGTAATGCATAGTTTTCGGAAGCCAGATGTCGCATTACACCTTCGTTGCCGATGGCCTCCCAGTTACTCCACGCAAGTGCCCCATCAAGCACAAATACTCCAGGATCGCCCAAGAATCTGTGCTCGGATATATCTAAATGATAGCCACCTCCTTCTCGCAGAGCTTGTGCCGTTTGAACACAACGAAGCAAGGGGCTCGAATGTAAGGAACGGAGCCTCCCACTAAGAAATCGACCAAGCTCAAATGCAATGTTTTTTCCGTCCTCTGTGATTGGAAAATCGTTCCCAATATCCCCAGCACCAAACTCTTCGCGAATGGAGTGCCTCAATAAAAGAGCAACCGGATATTCCTCGGGAAGCTGCTTAATATTGCGAAGTAACGTCGGTGGAATCTCGTAAGCATGCATCTCGCTCATACAGCCACCGCGCACAACACAGAGGGAAGTGCTGCCACCTGTCTGGCTTCGAGCAGCTCGAAACCAGCCTTCTGGAACAGCTTTTCAAAAGCTGACTTTGAGCGCTCCCGGCCGCCGGTGACCATCAACAGATGCAAGTCGCAAAGCGCGCCTGAATAAGCACTCTCTGAAAGCAGCATCTCGATCACGAAAAGACGCCCTCCTTTGGGCAACACCTCTCTAGCCCGGTGCAAAATCGCTATTGCATCAACATCGTCCCAGTCATGCAAAACTCTGGTCATGGTGACAACGTCGGCACTGCTACCCCACGATCCGAATAGATCACCAGCGAGCCACTTGAGACGGGTGCTAGCCCTACGCCCCTCTTGCGCTTTCGCAACCACTTCAGGTTTGTCGAGGACAGTGACTGTCGAACGAGGATATGTTTCCAAAAGGTAATCAGCAAAAGCCCCGACGCCTCCGCCTGCGTCGATAATTGATTCATCTCCACGCAAGTCCAAAACAGCAGGTATTCGCGCATAGTCGTGCAGCGAATAGCTGTTTAACATCCGGTGATGTCCGGACAGGCGCTCGGCATCTTTTGCCACATCATTGAATATATCGGGACGCTTCCAGCCACTGCCGAGCGTGAGCGCTTGCGGCAAAGATGCCCAGAGAGTACCAAGCTCTCCGGAATATTCGAGTGCAGCATCTGCCAACGTTAGCGGGTGAGATCTGAGTAAATAAACACCGCGGGAACTCAGTTGCCAGCAACCTTGATCATTTTCAACGAGCTGCAACTCCCCCAGTGCTCGCAATAAACGTAGCGCACCATCGCCGCTCAACCTTACTCTTTCGGCAATGTCAGTCGCAGAGCCAGGCAAAGCCTCAATAACACCCAAACGAACTGATGCCGCAATCGTCTGTGTGCGCCAGAAGCCAACCATGTCTGCTGAAAGTGCAGCGAAATCGGAACGTGTGGCAGAGCGGAGTTCAACTATCTGGTTTCCACGTTCATCGATCACCTCCAGTCCACCATCAAATCTCTCTACGCGGGACTGGCCGTTATAGAAAGGCTCAACAGCCGCAAAGCGCCTTTGATAGACGGGGCTTCCCGCAAGATCGACGTGCATCCACCCACATGCATCGCGTGCTCGTGCAAATCCCTTATGAAAAACGTCGAGGTCCGCATACCACTTGCCGTGAACCTGCTCACCATGAAGATCCAGGTGTGTCGAGCTTCCTGCGTCGTTCTGGACCACACAGCATCCATCCTTGTAATCCCCGGCGTAGCGCCAACTATCATGGGATACAGGGCTGCCATCCATCCGAATATGCAGATATCGCCCGCTCCTCAATCTGACCGTGGCACGCCCACTCTGAAAGTTGCCACACCAGTCGTAGCGCTCCGGGTAGATCTCATTACCGTCCGGGTGAATATGGCACCAGCCATCATTCGTCTGAACCGCAGCCACTCCTTCATAGAAGCCGAAGGTACGGACAAAACGATCTAGATAGGCATCGCTTCCATCAGGGTGGATATGCCAGGCAAGACCATCCCGCATTACGGGTGCCAGACCGGGATGATGAAACTTCAACACCTCGTCAAATCGTTCGAAATAGGCGGGGGCATCACCAGATAGGTGATGTGTTCCGCAAACCGATACTGAAAGCGCTTGCCAGCTCATCACTTACCCCTGCTTTGGCTTTCTCATATTGCATGTGGCGCACAACGAGCGGTTTCGGTAGCTGGTCAAAAGCGAACGATAAGCATCACCATGCCATATCTCCAACAATGTTTTTTCTCTCAAGTCACCGAAATCGCCCAACGTTCTGCGCTGGGCATCGGGAGCGCAACAGGGATCAAAACGGCCAAGCGCGCTAACCCATGCTTCCTGCCCGAGAAACGGACAGGTTCCATCGGGAGTTAGCTCATAGCTGGCGCTCTCATCCAATGGAAAAATGTTCTCGAGCAATATCGTCTCGCCGTTTGCGAGAGGTGTCTCGCTTGCTACCTTGATCGCACTTTCTGCGGCTTCGTTCCAACGCCGAATCGCAGCAGCACTTCTCCGCATCGAAAGTGGTTCTATCTCCGGAAAATGGGCCCAGAGGTGGTGACCCTTGATTCGGTCGACACCAAGTTCGATGCCCAAGCGAACCATATCAACCAGCTCGGCGACATTATTTTCAAGAAAGGTCAGCTGGAGTGTGACACGACAATGGTTGCCCCCTCCGGCTGCATGCGCGTCGCGGACGGCGATGAACTCCCGCAGGTTGCTCAATGCGTCTTCCCAACTAGCCCCCTGCATGATCGACTCATAGGTCGCTTTGCATGCCCCATTCCATGAGATTTTCACGTCGGAACAGACCGGCACGATACGGGCTGCCCATTCCCTGGCGCCATATTTCGGGAAGGTTCCATTGGTCGTCAGGTTCAGTTTGACCTTATGGGTCTCACACAAGGCTAGGATATCCTCGAAGTGCTCATAGAGAAGTGGCTCCCCCATTGTCGAAGGAATGATCTCGCGGAGACCGCGTCCGGCCATTTCCTCCACAATCTTTTTGAGCAAATCAAAAGGCATTCTCCGGTGACGCCCACCATCCCTCTTCCTGTTGGGCTGCAAATCGCTGAATGAGGAATGCTCTTCGCACATCACACATTTCAGATTGCACGTATCCGGGTTGGTATCGAAGGTGATCCGCCATGGAGCATCAGATTGCTTAAGCGTCGTGTTGTCGCGCCTTTCCAAAACACGCTTATAAAGCTGCTCGATATCCCGAACATGGGTCTCGATATCCGGAATATCGCCATCTTCGCTGAATACATACCCTCGCCTGCCAAGCTGTGATGCGAAGGCCGGATCGTCCGCCAAGCGCTGCATTTGAGCAGCTAGGGCTTGGTAGGATCGATGCTCAAACAACAGCCCATTGACCTCATGACGGACATATTCCGCCATACCTCCGGTATTGGCGGTGATCACAGGAATGCGTGCCTGCTGGGCTTCATGAATCACAAGCGGCGAGTTTTCGACCCATACGGAGGGGACGACAATTGCATCGACACGATCAAACACATCACGAACGATGTCCTGGTTTCTATACTCGGGCATCCATTCAATCCGTTCGGCGACTTCGGCAGGCAGGCTTGCCGCAATATCCTTGAGTGCCGCGGTTTCCTGTCCTCGTGGACGTCCCCAGATCCTCAGCTTTGCCCCTCCCTTTACGAGACCAAAAGCGCGAATCAGATCGTGAATACCTTTCGCTGGAATGTGAGTACCAATATAGCCGAACGCGAAATCAGTCTCTTTTACTCGCTCTCGGTCTGACGAACGTTTTTTGTCAAACCCGTAGTCCAGATAAATCAGCTTTTGCTCTGGCAACCCAAAGTCGAGGCGATAGCGATCCTGGAGGTAACGTGCTGGTGCGATAAACAAATCGACGAGTTCTGCCATTTCACGCATGTGGGCCATGCGTTTATTCACCCAGTTCTGCCAGTAAGCGAGATCTGACGCATAGTCCTCAGGACCGCCACCAAAGTAGCGCGCATAGCAACGTTCCGAGCACTTTTTATCTTCCTGCCCATCACAAGCAGCCCAAAGGTTATCGGGGTCTTCCGGGAGCGTTTGCATGAACTGCCCCCTAGGACACATAACCCAGTAGTCATGCAGTGTGTAAACGATGGGGATTTCACGTCGCGACGCTTCCCGAAGCAATGAGGTCGAAAGATGGTTAAGGTGACCCACGTGAACGACATCCGGCCGAACTTCGTCGAGCACCTCAGCGAATCTGCGGTCAATCCCTTCTGCGCGATAACGGTCCTTGAGGCGCGGATTATTTACCAAATGCAAGGTGATGCTTGGTTCATCCTGGTCTGACTCGGTTCGCAACCTGAAATCCGGAGCGAAAGGGTCCTCTTCGCGCGTAAACACATGAACCTCGTGCCTGGCTGCCAGCCCATGGCACAGAGTCTGGCTGTAGACCTCGGATCCAGCGTTGTAACGCATGGGATAGCCATGAATAACTTTCAAAATCTTCATACTGCAATCTCCATCGCACTTTGTTGTGCGTACTCCTGCTTGAAATCTTCAACAAGCCGTTGCACCCCTGTTCTCAAGCTGATTTCAGGCTTCCATCCCAAAATCTTGCTTGCTTGCACGGGATCGCCATAAAAATGCGCGACGTCATAGGTCCGTGGTGGTGCTTCCGCTATCTGACTTGCTTGATCCCCGAGCTCATGGCAAAGCGCTGCCAGTTGGCCAAGAGTTGTTGGATGACCTGTCAGAAGATGCAATGTCGGTAGCGTTTGGATTCCAGACTGCAATCGATCAATCAGTAGATTCACTCCACGAACGACATCGTCCACATGCGTGAAGTCAAAGGTGTGGCTTGCCCCCTCAAGATGCATTACCTTTCCCAATGCCGCCGCTCTCGCAAAGGCGGGAACTACTCTGTCAGCGTGATCCTTAGTGCATCCATATACGTTCGATAGGCGAACCACTGCTGTCTGAAGACCAGCGCTGCGTGCTGAAGAAATCAGACGCTCACCTTCCACCTTGGAGTCTGCATAGGCATTCACCGGCCGCAGTGGTGCATCTTCGGATACGGGTAGCGATGAAGCCTGGCCATAGACCTCTCGACTGCTCGAAAACAAAATCCACGGCTTTGTCGTTTGTTGCTGGGCGATTTCCAGAAGACTCTGAAGCCCGCCCACATTGGTGCGCCAGCATAGATCCGGATCCCGTTGCCCCCACACGACTCTCGAGACTGCGGCTAGATGCACAACCCCGTCGCTACCGCGGATAGCTGCATCAAGGTCTGCTGCGTTGGTGACGTCACCATATCGCCCTCCCGTTCCCCGTATATCGAACTCTCGAACCGAGTAACCTCTACCTCTGAGTGACGAGCAAAGGCGCCGCCCCACCAGGCCCAACGAGCCGGTAACCAAAATAGTGTTTGTCATTTTCCGCCAACGAAAAAGCCCAACACCCTCCGCGAGGGAGTTGGGCAAAAGAGACGCGATCAGTCTTTCTTGGGTTGCTTGAGTTGCTTCAGATGTGCGGCTTCAAGCTGCAAACGCTCTTGCTCTATTGATGCAAGTCGCGCAGCCTTGTCCGTCGGGTAACCCCGAACCCTGTAGTACTCCGAAGAGGTTGGATTTAGCTGCTCGGATCGCCGATCACGTTCGGTCTTGGAGAGTGGGTGACTCATATTTGGCTCCTTAAGATTAAATCAGCACGGACAGCCATTACTTCCTCGGGTCCGGGAAGCGCTTGGAGCAAAGCTAAAAATGGTGTCTGAGCTGACAGTCGGGTCAATCTTGCAGCGGTACGTCCTCACCGACCATTCGTCACACCGGACCCGATCCTAGTGCGTAAAGCGGGGTAACACTGCTTTACGAATGATATGTTCATTTCTTGGTTATTCAAAATATCCAGGCTCCTCCGTTCCCTTTGCCGAATGGTTTACGTTGGGAGCAATGCACCTTCCCAATCAGTTGATGACGTTCGCCCCGCAGTCACTCAGCATGAACCAGAAGCACTTGGGCAATACAGGCATCGAAGGGATAATCACACCCT
>Ga0316605_10000846_pt1 | contig 18866 bp, 17 predicted proteins | sample OWC_soil_day20_n_FD_207666 | JGI IMG/M metagenome (GOLD analysis project Ga0316605, IMG submission 207666) | Wetland soil microbial communities from Old Woman Creek delta, Ohio, United States - OWC_soil_day20_noCT | ecosystem: Environmental > Terrestrial > Soil > Wetlands | place: USA: Ohio...
GTTCGTGTCCTTCGCCCTCGATGCGCGTCTCGCCCGCGCCGCAACCGCAAACTGTACACATGGCCTTGTCTCCTTATTCGATCTCGATTTCCTTGACCCGCATCTCGGTGCCGCCGGTCGCCTGTAACTGATGGCCGCCGCACTGCGGACAGGCCCCGTAAAGTTCTTCCATCGCCACCGTTGCCGCGCAGGCCAGGCACCAGCCGCTGCCAGCGACGTCGATGACTTCCAGCGCCGCCCCCTGGGCGATGCCGCCGCTGCTCACCGCCTCGAAACAGAAGCGCAGCGCCTCCGGCTCGACCGACGACAGGCGGCCGATTTCCAGCACGACCAGCTTGACCCGCTCCGCGTTCTCGCGCCGCGCCGTGTCCTCGACCAGTTGCAGCACGCCTTCGGCCAGCGCCATCTCATGCATGGCTGATCTCCAGCGTGTAGGGCAGGCAGGGGTCGAGGGCCAGGATGGCCTGTTCCAGCCCGTGGCGGGCGGCATCCTGATCGGCGAAATGGCGGCCGGCGAGCAAGGCCCGCAGGCCGCGCGCATCGGCAAAATGGCAGTCGGTGGGTGCCCACACCCGGTAATTGTTCACGCGATCTTCTTCCACATGGACGGCATGGGTCAGGATGCCGCGCGCCGTCAGGGTTTGTCCGATGCCCCAGCCCGCCTGGCCGGCGCCGGCCAGTGGGTAGGGGCGGGCGGTCTCCAGCGCGGCGCAGGCCAGATCCACCTCGGCCAGACGCCGCCGGTAGGCCGTGCCGACCGAGGCCGGCCGGGCCGCTTCCGGTTGCCGGTCGTCCTGTCCTTGCCAGTATGCAAGCCAGGCTTCCGGTGTCAAAGCCGGAAAATCAAAATTTGTGTAATGGCTGCCGCTCAGGACGACCTCCGGCGGGCTGTGGTCGACCAGCCGGTCGCGGCATTGTTCGGCCAGTTCGCGCAAAGGTCCGGCGACCACCTGACGGGTGACGGCCTGTCGGTCATTTCCCTGACGGGCGGCCCGCCAGGCGATGAAGGCCTCGTTGGCCGGCGGCAGGCCGAGGGCGAGTGGCCAGTCGAGCAGCAGGCGCCACAGGTTCTCGTGCAGGAATTCGATCCACAGTTCGCTGTCGTCCACCGGCCGGCGGACTTCCCCCTCGGCGGCGGCCAGCGCAGCCTGGGCAGCGGCGCGTTGGGCGTGGGCGCACAGGGTAAACAGGTAGGGCACGGTCTTGACCACCGCTTCCGGATTCTGGCCGACGAACAGGCGGCTGACCGGCGGCCGTTGCAGGTCTACGGCGATGTCGTGCAATTCCTGGCCGGCATAGGCGGCGCTGATGGTGAGCAGGCCGCTCGAAGTCATCGGCTGCGGACGGCCGTGGTCCGGCCTTCGGTGGCCTGCTGCCGATGCCGGAAATTGTCGGAAAAAACCATCAACCTTACCCCTGGGTTTATCCTGCTTACCTTCGCATGCAATGCGGGCGAAAGGCAAGCAAAACCTGCGGCAAATCGCCTGTTTTGATGGCTGGGCGGGCGCGCGCGCTCTTTGTTAAACTGGCAGAAAACCAGTCATTGCCCGACGGCAGAAAGTGTTCCCATGTTGCGCAGCATTCTTTTGGCAGCTGTCTTGTTCGCTTCTCCCGTTTTTGCCCAGGAAAGTGCGGTCGACCGCATCCAGGCCAGTAAAACCTTGCGGGTTTGCGTCTGGCCTGACTATTTCGGCATTTCCTATCGCGACCCGAAGACCCTCAAGCTATCCGGCATCGATGTCGATATGGCCCACGCCCTGGCCCGCGATCTCGGCGTCGGCCTCGAATTCGTCGATTCATCGTTTGCCCGGCTGATCGCCGATGTGACGGAAAGCCGTTGCGACGTCGCCATGTTCGCCATCGGCATCACGCCGCTGCGCCAGGAAAAGCTGCGCTTCACCAAACCGCACCTGGCCAGCGACATCTACGCCATCACCACCAAGAGCAACCGGCGCATCAAGAGCTGGGCCGATATCGACAAGGCCGGTACGGTCGTCGCCGTGGCCAAGGGCACGCTGCACGAGCCGGTCATGCGCGATAAGCTGAAGGCGGCGACCTTGAAGGTGCTCGATACGCCGCATGCCCGCGAGCAGGAAGTGGAGTCCGGTCGGGCCGACGTATTCATGACCGACTTTCCCTATAGCCGGCGCATGCTGAATACCACCGACTGGGCGCGTCTGGTCAAGCCGGATACGGCCTATCACATCACCCCCTATGCCTACGCCATCCGGCCGGGCGACGACCGCTGGCATGCCCGTCTCGAACGGTTCGTCGCCGAAATCAAGGCCGACGGCCGCTTGCGGGCCGCCGCCCAGCGCAACGACCTGCTGCCGATCATGGTCACCCACTGAACCGGGCAATCATGGGCAATCTGCGCTCGCAACGGTTTACCGCGCTGCTCATCGGCTTGCAGCTGCTGTTCGCCGTGTCGGTCGCGGCCGGTGCGATTTCCTATGTGCTGCGCCTGAAAAGCGAAGCGCTGTCGCAACATCTGAAGGAAGCCGAAGTCCAGGCCAGGGTCTTCGAGGAACAGCTGAGCCAGAGCATCAACCTGGCCGGCCTGATCCTGCTGACCCTGCCCGACGCGGTGTCTTTCCCGGACGGTAAGGCGGTGGCCGGCAGCTTGCCGGCCGTCGATCGCCAGCTGGAAAAAACCCAGCGCAGCCTGCTCTTCCTGCGCTCCCTGTCGCTGGCCGACGAAAACGGGCGCATCCTGACCAGTTCCAATCCGGGCAACAACGGCAGGACGGTGCCGACTGCCGGCTTCCTGCCGCAGGCCGAAGGGATGGCCAGCGATATCCTGCGTCTTGGCCCGCCCTGGAGCGGGCGGGACTTTGCCGAAGGCCGCCCGGCCGATCCGGGTCAGGGGATTGCCGGCGATGCGGCCAGTTTCTTCCCCCTGATGCGCAGCCTGCCGCACGGCAATGGCCGGCTACAGGCCCTGGCTGCGCTCAATCCGGACTATTTCCTCAATCATTTCGGTCGCCACATCGATTCGGCGCTGACCACCGTCGAAATCGTCGCCTACGACGGCGTGTTGCTGCTGTCGTCACGCGAGGAACTTTTCAGCGGCCTGCGCCATATTGACGAAGCGACGCTGACAACGCTGCGTGAGACCGAGATCGGCACCCTGGTTCAGGATGCCGATTACGACCGGCCGACCCTGAGCGCCTATCGTGCCTCGCGCAGCTATCCATTGTTCGTCATTGTCCATGTCGACCGCGAAGCCGCGCTCGCCAAGTGGCGCGACGAGGCGCGCTTCACGCTGAGTGCGGCCGGACTGGCCCTGCTGTCGCTGCTGCTGCTGAGCAGCCTGCTCATCGTCCGTTTCCGTCGCGGCCTGCGCGAGGAAGAGCTGCGCCTGGAAGAACGGCGCCTGGCGGCCAATGTTTTCGAGTACAGCACCAACGGCATCATCATCACCGATGCCCAGCGCCGCATGCTGGCGGTCAACCCGAAACTGGAGGCGGTTTCCGGCTACTCGGCCAATGAACTGATCGGGCAGAATCCGCGCATCTTCTCTTCCGGCCAGCATGCCGTCGATTTCTACCGGCAGATGTGGGCGACCCTGGAAAGCAGCGGCATCTGGCAGGGCGAAATCATCAATCGGCGCAAGGACGGCAGCCTGCTCGAGGAGTGGCTGACGATCTCGCGCATCGTCGATGCCCAGGGCCGGGTCAGCCACTATCTCGGCATGTTCGAGGATATTTCCGAGCAGCGCCTGCAGGCTCGTCGCTTGCAGCGCCAGCTGGCGGCCATGCGTGCCCTCAACGACATCGTCGCGGTGACCGGTCTCGATCCACTCGAATCGATGCGCGAAGCCCTGCGTGTCGCGGTTGATCATCTGCACCTTGAATTCGGCATCATCAGCAGTATCGACCGGGCAGCCAACCGCTACCGGGTCGTCGTCCAGGTATCGCCGCCGGCCACCCTGGCCGACGATCAGGAGTTCGAACTGGAGGTGACCTATTGCAGCGCCATGCTGCATCGCGACGATGTGCTGGCCATCACCAACGCCGCCGATTCCGAATTCCAGACCCACCCGTGCTTCCGCGACATGCAGCTGGCCGCCTATCTGGGGGCGCCGATCCGGGTCGATGGCCAGGTCTTCGGCAGCATCAGCTTTTCCTCGACGCAGGCCAGGACGGATGGCTTTGAAGCCTCCGACTTCGAATTCATCCGCATGCTGGCGCGCTGGGCCGGAGCTTTCATCGAGCGCCTGCACGCCCAGGACGAACTGGTTGCCGCCCGCAATGCCGCCGAAGCGGCCAGTGTCGCCAAGAGCAGCTTCCTGGCCAACATGAGCCATGAAATTCGCACCCCGATGAATGGCGTCATCGGCATGACCGATCTGCTGCTGGCCAGCGCGCTGACCTCCGAACAGCACGATTACGCCGAAACCATACGCCACAGCGCCGACGGCCTGCTGCGCCTGATCAACGATATTCTCGACTTTTCCAAGGTCGAAGCCGGCAAGTTGCTGCTCGAACACAGCGAGTTCTCGCCGGCCGTGCTGCTCCACGACATCATCGCCCTGCTCTCCCACCAGGCCCAGCTGAAGGAAATCCAGCTGATCACCCACCTTTCGCCCAGGCTCCCCGGGATTCTGCTCGGCGATCCCGGTCGCTTGCGCCAGATCCTGATCAACCTGATCGGCAATGCCGTCAAATTCACCCGGGCCGGGCGGGTCGATGTCGAAGTCGAGTCCGAAACGGCCGGTATAGACCAGGTGCGGCTCAACTTCCGGGTACGCGATACCGGGGTCGGCATGCCGCCGGAAGTGGTCGCCAATCTGTTCTCCCCGTTCTATCAGGGTGATGCCACCACCACCCGCCAGTTCGGCGGCACCGGCCTCGGCCTGTCGATCTGCAAGCGGCTGGTCGAACTGATGGGGGGCGAGATCGGCGTCGAATCGACTCCCGGCCAGGGCAGTCTGTTCCAGTTCTCGCTGCCGTTCACGGTGGTGCGGGCCGCCCCCGAGCCGGTCGAGGTGGCGTCCAGCGAATTGCGTCCGGGGTTGCGCGTGCTGTTGGTTGAGGACAATCTGGTGAACCAGAAGGTGGCCGGCGTATTGCTCAAGAAAATGGGCTGCCAGGTCGGCCTGGCGGCGCATGGCGAGGAAGCGCTGAGCAGCTTGCGGGCCGAAAGCTTCGACGTCATCCTGATGGACTGCCAGATGCCGGTCATGGACGGTTTCGAGGCCACCCGGCGCATCCGTGCAGGTGATGCCGGGGCCTCGGCGGCAGTGCTGCCGATCATTGCGATGACCGCCAACGCCATGCAGGGCGACCGCGAGGTCTGCCTTGAGGCCGGCATGAACGACTATCTGGCCAAGCCGGTGGCCCGCGCCGAACTGGCCGCGATGCTGGTCCGGTGGACGAGTTGAGGTTCAGTCAAGGAGAGCGCCGTGTTGAAAGGTGACGTGGTGACCCTGACCAGTCTGCGCCCGGCCGATGCCGAGCAGCTGTTCGCTTGGATCAACGATCCGGCGCTGGTCCGCCAGAGTTCGAGCTACACGCCTGTCCATTACAACGGGCACAAGGCCTGGTTCCGGGCGGTGACGCAACAGCCCGGAGCGGTCATTTTCGCCGTGCGCGTCGGCGAGCGGCTGATCGGCTCGTGCCAGCTGTTCGACATCTCGCCGGTGCACCGCTCGGCCGAGCTGCAAATCCGGCTTGGCGATTCCGCCGCGACCGGCCAGGGTTACGGCACCGACGCGGTCAAGACCCTGCTGCGCTTTGCCGCGCAGGACCTCGGCCTGCACAGCGTCTGGCTGCGCGTTTATGCCAGCAACCAGCGGGCCATCCGCTGCTATGAGAAGGCCGGCTTGGTCCGTTGCGGCAGCTTGCGCCAATCGGCTTTCGTCGATGGCGCCTGGCTGGATACCGTGCTCATGGAAATCATCTTTCCGGATAGCCGGCCGACGGGCTAATTGCCCATCGCTTCGCGCACCACCGTTTCGAAACGTTCCACCACCCTGAGCCAGTTGCGCGACAGCATGGACTGGCGGGCCGCCGCTCCCAGCGCCGCCCGTTGTTGCCCGTCGAGCGCCAGGTCGAGGGCGCTTTGGGTAAAGGCCGGCTCGTCGCCGGGGGCGACCACCCGGCCATTGCCCCCGTCGCCGACCAGTTCGGCGGCCGCGGCGCTGCGGTAGGCCAGCACCGCCAGGCCGCTGGCCATCGCCTCGGCCACCACGTTGCCGTAGGTCTCGCTCAGGCTGGGAAACAGGAAGAGGTCGGCACTGGCGTAGTGGGCGGCCAGATCCTCGGCGAGCCGGGTGCCTGCAAAGTGGTGGGCCGGATGCACGGCCCGCAGTTGCCGGGCGGCCGGGCCATCGCCGACCCAGACCATGCGGGCATCGGGGCGGGTGCTGTGGATCACCGAAAAGGCCTTTTCGACCGCTGCCAGGTTCTTCTCCGGAGCCAGCCGGCCGACGTAAAGACAGGCCAGCTGGTCTTCCCGCACGCCCCAGGCGGCCCGCAAGGTCGCCGAACGGCGCGCCGGGTCGAACAGCTCGGTATCGACGCCGCGACCGACCACGCGCACCCCGGCGATGCCTTCGCCGGCCAGGTCGGCGGCCAGCGCCGCAGTCGGCACCATGGTGACCCGGGTGCGGCGGTGCAGGCTGCGCAGGTAGGCGGCGAGCGCCGGGCGCAGCCAGCCGACACCGTAATGCACGCTGTAGCGGTCGAAGTTGGTGTGGAAGCCGGAGGTGACCGGGATGCCGAGGCGGCGGGCGGTACTCACCGCCGACCAGCCGAGCGGCCCCTCGGTGACCACATGCACCAGGTCCGGCCGCTGCTGCCGCCAGCGTCGGGCCAGCCGGCCGCCGGCCGGCAGCCCGAAGCGCAGGCCCGGATAGCCGGGCAGCGGCAGGCCGGGAACGGCGATTTCCTGCGGGCTGCCCAGATCGGCGCGGCCCTGGCGCGGCCGGATGACGCTGACCCGATGGCCGCGCAGGCGCAGGCCGTCGACCAGCCGGCCGACCGTCATCGCCACGCCATTGACCTCGGGCGGATAGGTTTCGCTGACGAAGGCGATATGCAGGCTCATGCCAGATACTCCAGCAGCGTGCAGGTCCAGATGACCAGCACATTGAGCAGCGCGACGAGCACCGCCGCGCTGCCGATGTCCTTGGCCCGCTTGGCCAGGCGGTGGTTTTCCAGGCTCACCCGGTCGACCACCGCCTCGACGGCGGAATTGAGCAACTCGACCAGCAACACCAGCAGCAGGCTGCCGATCAGCAGGCCCTTGCCCAGCCAGGGCAGGGGCAGCAGCAGGGCGGTCGGCACCAGCAGCGCGGTCAGCCGCGTTTCCTGACGGAAGGCATCCTCGCAGGCATAGGCGGCGCGCAGGCCGTCCAGCGAATAGCCAAGGGCGTTCCAGATCCGGCGCAGGCCGGTCTTGCCCTTGAACGGCGACTCCTCGGCGGGATGCAGGCCGAGGTTGTCCGGGGGCGGCGTGGGGTGGCTACGGTCGGGCATGGGCTCTCCTGAGAAAGCACCCAAATTACGGTCCGGAGGCTAAGTTTTGATGACAATCCCATTCATTGGCCTGTAACCTGCCGGCGCTAAAATTTCGGCCCACCCATGACAGTTCGACACCTTCTCCTTCTTTCCGGGCTCGCCGTCCTCGCTACCGCCGCCCTGGCGGCACGCCCGATGGTGACCGACGATGCCCGTTTGACCGATGCCGGCGCCTGCCAGCTTGAGTCGTGGGTGCATGGGCACCGCAACGATCGCGAGTTCTGGGCGCTGCCGGCCTGCAATCCGTTCGGCAACCTGGAACTTACCGCCGGCGGAGCGCAGGCTTACGCCGACGGTCAGCGGCAAAGCAGCGCCCGGGTCGTGCAACTGAAAACCCTGCTCAAGCCGCTGGCCAGCCATGGCTACGGTATCGGCCTGGCGGCCGGCTACGCCGTGCAGCCCGGTGACGCCCACTCGGGGGCGCCCTATGTCTACGTGCCGATCAGTGCGTCGCTGGCCGACGATCGGCTGGTCATCCATGCCAACCTTGGCCATACGCGGGAGCGCGAAAGCCGGCGCAACAGCCAGACCTGGGGCCTGGGCGGCGAATGGCAGACCACGCCCCGGCTGTTTGCCATTGCCGAAACCTACGGCCAGGATCGGGGCAGCCCGTTTGTTCAGGCCGGCCTGCGTTACTGGCTGCTGCCCGAGCGGGTACAGGTCGATACCACCTGGGGCAGCCAGCTTGGGCGTATCCATGAGCAGCGGTGGATTTCGCTCGGCCTGCGCCTGATTTCGCCACGCCTGTTCGATTAGGTCATTTGTAATATTTCGAACAAGACGACTGCCGGCACGCTATGCTAAAAGTCGTATTCCATTCTTCAGGGACCGCTTAACCATGGTTTTCTTCGAACTCTTTGCCCACAATCCGGACATCATTCGCGTGGCGGCTGGCCAGCCGCTGTTTTCCGAGGGGGAGGAGGGGCACATGATGTACGTGCTGACCACCGGCACGGCCGAGGTGCTGGTCAAAGGCCAGTCGGTCGAAACCCTGCAACACGGCAACATCGTCGGCGAGATGGGCATCGTCTCGCCCGGCCCGCGTTCGGCATCGGTCGTCGCACAGACCGACTGCGAATTCGTCGCCATTGACGAAAAGCGTTTCCACTACCTGGTGCAGCAGGTTCCCTTCTTCGCCACTCAGGTCATGCGCACGCTGGCCGAGCGCTTGCGCGCGACCAACCAGCGCCTGGCGTCACCGGAAGCCGTTTAGGGCGGCTCCGGTTTGCTTCGGCCGCTCGTTCCCGCAACCTGAGCGGGGGCAGGAAGCGCTCTTGCCCCGGCTTCAGGCCGCTGCGGTCAACGGCGTTTCAGCACTCATTTTTCGGCCGGCCAAGGTGCCGTAGAGCGCGGCCAGCCGGCCGGCCATGGCGGTGTCCGACCATTCGGCGGCGTAGCGGGGCGCCTCGTCGCGCAGGCCTTGCCAGGCCGACGGCCGGTTCAGGAAGTCGGCCAGCGTTTCGCCGAAGACCCTGGCCTCGGCGGCCGGCGACAGGCAGCCGCGGCCGCCGGCCAGGATATCGACGGTGCCCATCTCGGCCAGCGCGATGACTGGCAGGCCGGCCGCCATCGCTTCGAGCAGCACCAGGCCCTGGGTCTCGGTGCGCGAGGCGAAGACGAAGACATCGGCCGCCGCGTAGCAATCGGGCAGTTCGCGCTGGCGGTCGAGATAGCCGATGAACTGCACATGGTCGCGCAGGCCGAGCGCCTTGACCCGCTCCTTCAGATCGCCCATGGCCGGGCCTTCGCCGGCCACCACCAGCAGGATGTCCGGGCGCAGTTGCCGGGCATGGTGCAGGGCCTCGAACAGGAAGCCGATGTTTTTCTCGTGGGCCACGCGGCCGACGAACAGCGCCACCGGCCGGGTGGACAGGATGCCGTGCTTGAAGCGGAAGCTCTGCCGATGGCCGCCGGCAAAGCGTTGCAGCGGAATGCCGGTGGGCAGCACATGCAGCGGCGTGCTCACCCCGTAACTCGCCAGGCGCTGGCGCATCGCCGTCGACGGCACGATCACCGCATCCAGCGCATTGCACTGGCGCCGGGAGAAAGCGCGGGCTTGGCCGCGTAGCCAGCCGGCCGGCAGGAAGGGCGCGTAATGCTGGAGATATTCCTCGAACAGCGTGTGATAGGTGGCCACCACCGGCAAACCAAGCTGGCGGGCCGCCTTCAGGCCGGCGTAATGGGCGACGAAGGGCGTCTGGATGTGGATCAGGTCGCAATCCCGAGCCGCTTCCAGCACCGCCCGGTGCATCGCCCGCCAGCCGACCAGCCGGTCTTCCGGGTCGCCAGGCACAGGCCGGCCGGCGACGCGGACGATGCCCGCTTGCTCGGCTTCATCGCCGTAACGCGGCACGACCAGACGCACCTCGACCCCGTGGGCGGCCAGTGTCTGGCGAAAGGTTTCGATCGAGGTCGATACCCCGTTGACGCGCGGGAAAAAAACGTCGGACACCATCAAGATACGCATTCAAGCCTCCAGGTGGGCGGGTTCGGGCGCATTCAGCGCCGGCAGCAGGCTGCGCACGCCCCAGGCGACCAGTTCCAGCCGGCCGTCGAAGTGTTCGACGATGGCCGTGCATGAATCCACCCAGTCGCCGCAATTGATATAACTGAGACCGTCGATGTCGCGGATGGCGGCCCAGTGGATATGGCCGCAGATGACGCCATCGAGGCCGCGTTCGCGGGCGTGATGGACGGCCGATTCCTCGAAGTCGAAAATGAAATTGAGCGCCTTCTTGACCTTGCGCTTGGCGTAGCCGGCCAGCGACCAGTAGCCCGGCAGGCCGGCCTTGCGGCGCAGCCACGACAGGCCGAGGTTGAGGCGGACCAGCAGGTTGTAGGACATGTCGCCAAGCACGGCGACCCAGCGGTGATGCCGGGTCACCTGGTCGAACTGATCGCCGTGGATCAACAGGAAACGCCGGCCGTCGGCGGTTTCATGCACCGCTTCGTCGATCACCTCGATGTCGCCGAACACCGTGCCGCAATAATCGCGCAGCGCCTCGTCGTGGTTGCCGGGAATGAACACGACACGGCCGCCATGGCGCGCCCGGCGCAGCAGCTTCTGCACCACAGTGTTCTGCGCCGGCGTCCAGCAGATGCCGCGGCTCATCGCCCAGAAATCGACGATGTCGCCGATCAGGTAAGTCTGCTCGGCCGGGTACTCGCGCAGGAAATCGAGCAGCCGCTCGGCCTGGCACGCACGCGTGCCGAGATGGATGTCGGACAGGAAAACGGTTCTGACCTGAGGCATGCCGGCATGATGGCGCCGGGTCGTGAAGGCTTCGTGACGGTGATGTGACGGGAGGATGGCTGGGACCGGGTTGTGGCGGGGCGGCTATCGGCGACGACCTGCCGGTCAACTGATCTCCGAAGCAGTCACTTGAAGGTCTGGATAAGTCTAAAAGCAGCCGGATAGCCAATTCGTGCTCGTCGGCCGAAGCCGACCTTTGGCATCTGGCGTAAATTCCGCGGCAATGTGCCGGTTGCCTGCTGCTAGCTGGCGAGCAGGAGCGAATATTCGGAAAGACTATAGTTGGGTCGCGACGTTTGGATAGATACCAATCCTAGCTGGCCTCACAAACAGAAGGCCACCGCTTGAGCAGGTATAAGCAGTAGCTTATCTGCCAACTATTTGATCTGCATCATGCTGCATCGCACAAGCCCGGATAACCTCGCCGAGATATGCATCTTGTCATCAGTCTGGCGATCATCGTTTGACTATCAGGTGCAGATGGTTTTTTCGATAACTTAGTGGGAGTAATCAATGCGTATTTCGACCCTGTTGGCCTCTGTTGTAGCGTCGTTTTTGGTGTCTTCGTCGTTTGCAGCTAGTGATCGTGGTACCCCCGAAGAGGCAAAAAACCTCGTCAAGAAGGCAATCGGTTTTTACAAAACCAACGGCAAAGACAAAGCCTTTGCTGCCTTGAATGACTCAAAGGGCGCATTTGTTGATCGGGACTTGTATGTATTCGTGCATGATGACAAAGGAGTATATTTTGCAATTGCTCCGAAGCCGAACTTTATTGGCAAGGATATGACAGGGGTTAAAGATGCCAATGGCAAGCTCATTGTTAAAGAGCAGGTAGATGCCCTTAAAACTGCCAATAACATGTGGCAGGAATACGATTGGCAAAATCCGGTTACCGGCAAAATTGAGCACAAAAAAACCTATTGTGAAAAGCACGAAAACTTTCACTTCTGCTCAGGCGCTTACACCGATTAAGTTCCTCTCGTAATCCAATATAAGCCCCGCACATATTGATGCGGGGCACTTTACGGTACTTACATGAATATTCAGCAGCGAATCCTCCTTGGTCCGTTGGTGGCCGTATTAATGCTTCTGGTGTTTGGAGCGGTGGCTTACAACGCGATTTCAACGCAAAACCACGCGATGGACGAGATCAAGGAAACTCGGTTCGAGCAGTTCAGGTCTAGTGCAGAAATGGCTGAGCGGCTTTCAAAAATTCATGTTCAACTCTTCGGATTGGTGACTTGGTTTACAGCTTCCGACAAATCAACTCAAGACCGATTGATTGCTGAAATCCCCAAGGCGCATGCTCAGCTCGTCTCGGATTTCCATTCTTGGCAGTCGAGCAGCAAGAATACCGCTGAAGAAAAGCAGAAAATGGCGGAGATCGCGATTGCCCTGGAGAACTATCGCAAGGAAATGGACGCTGCAATCAACATGGTGCAGTTGGACGTTACTTCGGCTCTGGGTGATATGAAAGCGGTTGCCAAGCATTTTGCAACACTTGAAAAGTTGTTCGATGACCTTAGCCTTCTTGAACGACAACTTGCTGACAAGACGTATGAGGGCGCAAAAAGCGGTGCGCATTGGGCCTTGAGTATCAATTTGGTAGTTCTTGTGTTGGCGCTCCTGATCGCTGGGGGCATCGGCTTAGTTACCGCCCGCCGGTTGCTTGCTCAATTGGGAGGGGAACCATCCCTGGCTGTCGAAATTGCAAATCGAATTGCCGAAGGCAATCTATCCAAGCAAGTCCCGCCTGCGCCGAGCGGATCGATTATTGCTGCCATGGCGACGATGCGAAATGGCCTTGGTGAAACCATTGCCCGTATCTCCGAAAACGCCGTTGCTTTGTCGTCCGCCGCCGAGCAGATGTCTTCGGCATCAGCAAACGTGGCCAGGCAGTCTGCTGAACAAAACGACGCCGCCGCCTCGATGGCCGCAGCCACAGAGGAAATGTCTGCCAGTATTAATCTCGTGGCAGACAATGCAAAAAGTGCGTCCGAAGCTTCATCTCATTCTGGCTCGACGGCCCAGGAAGGGGTGGATATTATTCTTGGTGCCTCGCAGGAAATGGAGAATATTGCTGAATCCGTCGGTGAGGTCGCTACTGCCATTCAGGCACTTAGCCAACATACCCAACAGATTTCAACCGTTGTCACCGTAATCGGAGACGTCGCTGCCCAGACGAATTTGCTTGCACTCAATGCCGCTATTGAAGCAGCACGAGCCGGAGAGCAAGGTCGTGGGTTCGCCGTTGTAGCAGACGAAGTTAGAAAACTTGCCGAACGAACAACGTCGTCGACTCACGAAATCACGCAGATGATCGGTGCAATTCAGGCGAGTTCCACCAGTGCCATTTCTGCAATGGATTCAGCGCGGATACGTGTCGCTTCCGGCGTGAAGCTTGCAAAAGACGCTGGGGCGGCTATTGGCCGTATTCGCGGGGAGGCGGATCAGGTTCTTGCTTCTGTGACAGGTATTGCTGAATCACTACGCGAACAGGGAACGGTTACTAACGACATTGCCAACCATGTGGAGCGGATTGCTCATATGTCAGAAGACAACCGTGCATCTGCAACCGAGAGTGCAGCGGCAGCAGAACAGCTTAAGGCGCTTGCGTCCTCAATGCGCGACGATGTCCAACGTTTTCAGCTTTATCGTTAGTTGGATTTGCGGGACTTCTGTGGGAGTTCCAAAGGACGTAGCGGGTCGGGGAAACCTGTGCTCGAAATGAATAAAGTGTCTGTTCAGAGTGATTTTTTAACCTGTGTGGCAGGTAATCGCCACATTGCAGCCCGATATTAGTCATCGCGTCAAAGCCCGGTTTGGTCGATGTGTCGCCTATCAAGGCGGTGATCTGAGGCCGCTCCACTCAGGAAGCGGCTATTGAGCCCTCCGCGCTTTAAGCGTTGGATATGGGCACTTTCCTGACCTTCTTGCGCCGCCTCGTTCTTTTACCCAAAGGTGCTTGCAGTAATAATAGGCGGGTCAGACCCCGAAAATATCCGCTGACGTTGGCCTGATCCGAGCATCGCCCTGCAACGCCTGGGGGCGAGGTGATTGCCGTCGGCTGCTATGCCGATGCGCCGGGCTCCTGACTTAAGCGGATGGCGCGACCGGACTCACGGGCTTTCCGCCACGCAAACCCGGTCGCGGCCGCTGCGCTTGGCTTCGTAGAGCGCCTTGTCGGCCCGTTCCAGCAGCGTGTCGACCGTGATGTCGCTGTCGCTTGCCGTGGCGATGCCGGTCGAGATGGTCAGGTGCACCACCTTGCCATCCTCGACCGGGATGGCGGTGGTGGCGACTGCACTGCGCAGGCGCTCGGCCACGTCCAGCGCCTGCATGCTGTCGGTTTCGGGGAGCAGCACGGCGAATTCCTCGCCGCCCATGCGCCCCAGGATGTCCCAGTCGCGCAGCGCTTCCCGGCTGGTCGCCATCAGCGACTGCAGGGCGACATCGCCGGCATGATGGCCGTAGGTGTCGTTCACCCCCTTGAAGTGATCGACATCGAGCATCCATAGCGACAGCGGGTGACCATAACGGCGGCAGCGGGCGAGTTCCTGGTTGGCGACCTCGACGAAGCGGCCGCGATTGGCCACTTGCGTCAGGGGGTCGGTGTGCGCCTGGTGTTCAAGCACTTCCATCTTGGCGCGCCGATCCGTCGTGTCCACGCCGGCCCCGACCAGATAGGTGGTGTCGCCTACCATGAAGCGCCGGACGCTCATGAAGAAATGGCGGGCGCCGCGGTCATGGGTGAGCATCTGCAACTCGGCCTGGGCGTAACCGGTTTCGATGGCGTCCTTCATGGTTGCCGCCGCCCGCGACCGATCTTCCTCCTGGATGCTGAGCAGCCAGGTCCGGTTCTGGAGTTCGCGATCCGAAAGCCCGGTCAGGCGGTTGAGATAGTTGTTCCAGCGGCGATAGTTGCCTTCCGCATCGATGACGTAGAAAGCCCCCGGGGTGCTTTCGATCATTGCGTCGAAGAATTCCTTCTCGTTCTTGAGCGCCTCTTCGGCCTGCTTGCGTTCCGTGACATCGAGGCCAAAGCTGGCCACATAGGGCACGCCATCGATCTCCAGGCGCCGGGCCGTCTTGTGGTAGAGCCTGATCCCCTGCGTGACGGTGGGCACGCGAACTTCCATGCTCGTATAGCCGGTGGCGAAGGCGATCAGGAGCTTGGCGGCCGCCAGCGGTCGATCCTGCTCGTGGAAGGTGTCCAGAATGGAGGTGCCGCGCAATTGTTCATCGGGCAGGCCGGTTTCCTTGCGGAAGTGCCGGTTCCAGCGCACCAGCCGGGATTCCTCGTCGATCATGAAGAAGCCGCCGGGGGCGCTTTCGATGATGGTGTCGGAAATCGTCGTCGCCCGCCGCAAGTCCTCCTCCAGGCGATGGGCAATCCCTTCCTGGTCGGTGGCGTAGCGCACGACCGACTCGGCCAGCACCTTGTCGACCGCCTCGTTGAACCGAATCAGCCCGTCGACGTCGCTTTGCACGGCGGTGGCGCTGGACTCATGCCATAAGCGAAGAACGGTGGCGCGCAGCGCCCGAAATTCCGACACCGTCTCGGGCATGCTGAAACCGGCAACCTGGCGCTCGGCGCCGTGCATTTCGGCTTGGCTTACGCTTTCATCCTGGGGGGCGAGACCTCGTGACTTATCCGACTGCTCCTGGGGCGTTTGGCCTTGCCGCATGTCGGCGATAATGGCCAGCAACATGCCTTTGGCGTGATCGCGCGCATCCGCCGGGATGGAATGATCGGCAATAATCTCCTGGGCGTATTTTTCCCAGGCATCAAGGATCGGTTCGGCATTGTTGCTAATGAAATGGGATAGGGTGGGCGCGCTCATTCAGGTCTCCCGGAAGCTTGATCGTCTTGCCCTGGCGCGTGCCCGGGCACCCCTTTCGGCGTGGCCGCCGATGTTCGGTCATGGCGGCCTCTCCGTTTCTTCAAACGGTATCCGGCCATCCTTCTCAAACCGTCTCTTCCGGCGGGCGCCGAAGGCCCACCACAGGATGCCGATGAAACCGGCGATCAGCAGCGCCAAATACAGGGAGGTGCCGGTGATGTCCATTTGATCGCCTCCGTTCTGGTTATGGGGGTGGAACTTCATCGTGACGTCAATGCCCCTGGCCGGGCAGCCATCACGTTCAAGCAGATGCTGGGGGCGGCGAGGAATCCCGTCTGTGCGCTGGGTCGCCTTCAGGAAGGCAAGGGGCGGGCAATCCGGGGCAGGCATCGCAATGCCTGCGGTCGACGGCTGAATTCGGCCAAATATCAGCGCCCACCTCCGCTTGGGGGGGCGAGGTGATCGCCGTCGACCGGTACAAACTTGCTTTCGTGAGCCGATCGGCTGTATGCCGCCAGCCGAAGCTAAGGCAAACTAGCAGCGGCAGCTCGCCATGAGGGCAGATGCCATTTAGCCAAACCAACCGGCCTCGATGAGCGCCGGGGCGATTCATTCATCAAATCAGGGGCCTTACGATGAAACTGCACTCTCTGTTATTGCTACTCGTGCTGGCTGCGATTGCCGCTTTCGCGGCGTTGAACTGGGGCGTATTCCTTTCGCCCACTGAGTTGTCCCTTGGCTATACGACAGTCAACCTGCCATTGGGCCTGGTCATGCTTGGACTCCTGGCCGTTGTTACGACTCTGTTCCTGGTGTTCGTCGTCTATCTTCAGGGTTCCGTTCTTTTCGAGGCACGCCGTCATTCACGCGAACTGCAAGCCAATAGAGGGCTGGCTGATCGAGCTGAGGAATCCCGGTTTACCGAGTTGCGTACCTTCCTTGAGGCCGAATTGACCAAGCAATCCATCCAGAATGCTGAATCCAAAGATGTCCTTCTCGCCAGAATCGACCGGCTCGAACATGAGTTTCGATCATTTGTCGAACAATCCGGCAACACCCTCGCTGCCTATATTGGTGAGCTGGAAGATCGTCTTGAGAAGACGTCGACTCCGCCCGCCGTGCGCTAACCAGCTTCCGCCGATCGGTTCCGCTGTCCGCCTGAGCCGGCCATAGCCCTGTTCTCCTGCCGGGCTATGCCGGTCGCGCTTGCAATTCCTGCGGTCGACGCCTAAATTCGGCCGATTTTCAGCGTCCGCGCGTTTCAGGAGATTCCCATGCAACTCGGCACCCCGCTTTCCCCTTCCGCCCTGCGCGTCATGCTGCTCGGGGCCGGCGAACTCGGCAAGGAAGTGATCATCGCCTTGCAACGCCTGGGGGTCGAGGTGATTGCCGTCGACCGCTACGCCGATGCGCCCGGCCACCAGGTGGCCCATCGCGCCCACGTCATTCAAATGACCGACGGCGCGGCCTTGCGCCGGCTGGTCGAGCTGGAAAAACCGCACTTGATCGTGCCGGAGATCGAGGCCATCGCCACCGACATGCTGCTCGACATCGAAACCTCCGGCCTGGCCGAAGTCATTCCGACCGCCCGCGCCGCCAAGCTGACCATGAACCGCGAGGGCATCCGCCGGCTGGCCGCCGAGGTGCTCGGCCTGCCGACTTCACCCTACCGCTTCGCCGATTCGCTGGCCGAATTGCAGGCCGACATCGATCAGGCCATCGGCTACCCGTGCATCGTCAAGCCGGTGATGTCGTCGTCCGGCAAGGGGCAGTCGCTGCTGCGCGGCCCGGCCGACGTGCAGAAGGCGTGGGATTATGCGGCGAGCGGCGGCCGGGTCAATCAGGGGCGGGTCATCGTCGAGGGCTTCGTTGATTTCGATTACGAAATCACCCTGCTCACCGTGCGCGCCCGCGATGCGGCCGGCGAAGTGCAGACTTACTTCTGCGAGCCGATCGGCCATGTGCAGGTGGCCGGCGACTACGTCGAATCCTGGCAGCCGCAGCCGATGAGTCCGAAGGCGCTGGCCCGGGCGCAGGAGATTGCCCGGGCGGTGACCGGCAACCTCGGCGGGCGCGGCCTCTTCGGCGTCGAACTGTTCGTCAAGGGCGACATGGTGTGGTTCTCCGAAGTCAGCCCGCGGCCGCACGATACCGGGCTGGTGACGCTGTGTTCGCAGCGTTTCTCCGAATTCGAGCTGCACGCCCGCGCCATTCTCGGCTTGCCGGTCGATGTCGCGCTGCGCGAGCCGGGCGCCTCGGCCGTTATCTACGGCGGCCTGGAAGAAAAAGGCATCGCCTTTACCGGCCTCGAGGAAGCGCTGGCCGTGCCGCGCAGCGACCTGCGCCTGTTCGGCAAGCCGGAATCCTTCACCAAGCGCCGCATGGGGGTGGCCGTGGCCAACGGCGACACCGTCGACCAGGCGCGGGAAAGGGCCAAGCTGGCGGCGGGCAAGGTCAAGCCGGTCGCCGCCGGTTAGCGAGGCTGGCCGTCCCCGCTCGGCAGGCCTGCGGTCGACGGCGAAAAACACCGGAAAAACGAGCCTGGCACCGGCGCGGTCGCCCGCTTCCTAGGGGGCGGCCCGGCTCGGGAAGCGCTGCAGGACGTGGTGGGTCATGCCCTTGGCCAGTTCTTCCTCGCCGCAGAAGATGGTGCCGACCTGTTCCTGACGCAGCAGTGCCGATTCCTCCTCGCCGTGGCTGCGCACGACGATTTCGATGGCGGGGTTCAGCGTGCGCGCCGTGTCGACCATCTGGCGCACGTTGAGCGGGTCGGGCGAGGCGATAACCAGCATCGCGGCCTCGGCGATGTGGGCCTGGATCAGTACCGACGGTTCGGCGGCATTGCCGGAAACGGCGGCGATGCCGCTCTGGCGCAGGTTTTCGACCAGCTCGCGGTTCTGCTCGGCTATCACGTAGGGAATGGCCTGCTCGTCGAGCGCCCGGGCGATGCGCCGGGCGACCCGGCCGTAGCCGACCAGCACGACCTGGCCGGCCAGGTATTTGCGTTCGGTGCTGGTCGGCAGTTCGGCGTAGGGGTCTTCGCGCCGTTCCAGGTTGCGGGCCAGCGTGGAGCGTTCGAGAATCCAGCGGCGGAAGGGTTCGATGGCGGCAAACAGAAAGGGGTTGAGGGCAATCGAGAACAGGGCGCCGGCCAGGATCAGACTCATGCCTTCGGCGGTCATCAGGCCGAGGCTTTGCCCGAGACCGGCCAGGATGAACGAGAACTCGCCGATCTGGGCCAGG
>Ga0316605_10000847_pt1 | contig 18866 bp, 18 predicted proteins | sample OWC_soil_day20_n_FD_207666 | JGI IMG/M metagenome (GOLD analysis project Ga0316605, IMG submission 207666) | Wetland soil microbial communities from Old Woman Creek delta, Ohio, United States - OWC_soil_day20_noCT | ecosystem: Environmental > Terrestrial > Soil > Wetlands | place: USA: Ohio...
CGCTCCTGGCTATGAGGAAAAGCTGACCGCTTCCGTCGCCGAGGCGGACTGGGTTGCTGTCGAACGACAGGCGCACACCCTGAAAGGGCTATTCGCCACATTTGCCGCGGATCAGGCCGAGCAGGTGGCGCTACGTCTGGAACAGGCGGCGAAGGCTGGACAGCACTCGGATAGCTGCAATCTGGCGCCGGTCGTGTGCCGCCATGTTCATGATCTGGCTTGTGCGCTGAAGGCAGGCTAGCCGAAACGGCGGGCGGCATCGACCGCCAAACCGGCGCCGATGCTGCCGAACAGGTCACCCTCGACCTGCCGTGCTTGCGGCAGGCAGCCGGCGACACGCCGGCGCAGCGCCGGGATGCCGCTCGAACCGCCGGTGAAGAAAACCGTATCGACGGCGTCGGCGGCCAGTCCTGCCTGACGCAGCAACTGGTGCACGGTATGGTCGATGCGGCCGACCAGCGGCGCGGTGGCCGTCTCGAAATCGGTGCGCAACAGGCCATGCGTCTGGCCGGGGGCGAAGCGGTCGAACGACAGTTCGGCACGCTCGCCGTCGGACAGCGCGATCTTGGCGGCCTCGACCTGATGCGCCAACCAGTGGCCGGCGCGCTGGTCGATCAGGGCGAGCAGGCGGTCGATCATGGCCGGCTCGGCGGCTTCGCTGCGCAACTGGCGCAGGTCGGCGGCGACCTGGCGGGCGTAGACGAAATTGATCGTGTGCCAGGTAGCCAGGTTGAAATAAGTGGCGGACGGCATGTCGCGGCCGCTCTTGAGGCGGCTGCGATAGCCGAGCAGCGGCATGACGGCAGCCAGGCTCAACTGCTTGTCGAAATCGGTACCGCCGATGTGGATGCCGCCATTGGCCAGCACGTCGTCGCGCCGCTCGCTGCGCCCGGCGCGCTCGGGCGACAGACGGACCAGGGAGAAATCCGAGGTGCCGCCGCCAATGTCGGCGATCAGCACCACTTCCTCGCCGGTAATGCGGGTTTCGTAATCGAAAGCGGCGGCAATCGGCTCGTACTGGAATTCGATCTCCTTGAAGCCGACTTCGCGGGCGATGGCGGCCAGCGTGTCTTCGGCCAGCTGGTCGGCGCCGGTATCGTCGTCGACAAAAAACACCGGGCGGCCGAACACCGCCTGCTCGAACGGCCGGCCGGCGGCCAGTTCGGCACGCTGTTTCAGGGTGGCGATGAAGTCGCGCAGCAGGTCGCGAAAATACAGCGCCCGGCCATGCACCTCGGTGCGGCCGTCGATCAGGCTGCTGCCGAGCAGGCTTTTCAGCGAACGCATCAGGCGGCCCTCGCAACCTTCCAGATAGTCGTTCAGCCCGGCCCGGCCGAAGCTGACGCTGTCGTCCTCAGCGTTGAAAAAGACCACCGACGGCAAAGTCGGCTTGCCGTCTTCCAGCGCCAGCAGGCTTGCGGCACCTGGGCGCCGGTAGCCGACCGTCGAATTGGAAGTGCCGAAGTCGATGCCGCAAGCGCGGGCGGGGTGGTGCTGCATGAGGGAGGTAGCCGGGGAAAAAGCGGGGCGCGATGCTACGTGGCCGGGGCGGCAATGTCCACTGCCGGGGCAAGAACCGGGCGGGGCAACCGCCAATACTTGTCGGTGTGTTGCCGAGATTGAGGTTCAGGGGGCACCGGAGGCTTCTGGTGGCGATGCAGCGATACAGAATTTTGGCTGGTGACGGTAGATCGCCCTTTGCGGCGGTTAGCCTATGTGCCCATAGCTGTCAGCTATCTATCCATTAGCTACCACTCAATCAAGCTCTTGCCGGCATGGTTCCATTCTGTCGACTCCGTACTATCGACCGATAGCAATTACTGGAGTCAATGTAGACAAAGTTCAGTTGTAGGAATTAAGCCAGGATCCATGACATTTTGGAAATATGCTGTCAAAATATCCAATCAATGCCATTGGTAGGTGCTTTGACTGGCATCCAAACTAAAAAACTCATTCCGCGGTTGCAATATGATTTAATGGATATCCGGTAATGTCTTGCCGAATATTTTCATTCATATTTTTATTTAATTAATTTCTCCGCTCAGATAAGTCAAGAATAAAATGAAACTTGAAGAAATATTTGTCGAGAACTACCGGACATTGGAAAGTGTTCAAGTTAAGTTTTCTGGATACTACACGGCAATTTCTGGTCAAAACAATGCCGGGAAGACAACTTTGATGAAAGTTATCCGCAGTGTGTTCAGAGATAAATCAGAAGAACTCCTTTTCTGGAGGCGAAAGGAAGGTGTGGTTTACGAAGAGGATAAAACACAATGGATTGAAGGAAGTCCAGACATAACGTTTACTTATAAATGCACTATAAATAAAGAGTCAGATCAGGGGCTTTTTTTGTTCGTTGAGAAATTCAATGAAGAACCAATCGGGGATGATAATGTATCAATTACGGTAAAAATTTCCCATAAAAAAGATGGAGACTCTGAGTGTATTGTCAGTGTTGGCATGAAGGAGCTGTCCAGCTATAACTCGAAAGAGATTTATCAAAAACTTATTTCATCAACCTTGGCATTTATGCATGATTCTGCCTCTTCGCATTCGCCAATTTTTGGATCGAGAGGGCAACTATTTCATGAGCTAACTTTTTCTCCGGATGAGTTGAAGCAAATCGCTGATGAGCAACGCAAAATGCAAACAAAAATAAAAGGCATATCTAAAGCGCATCGAAGCGAGTTGTCGACTCTACTAGGACATTTAAAAGAAAAATATGAGGTCGAATTTAGCATTCCTGATGGAATGTTTTCTGGAAGTCTGCCTTTTGAAATTAACCTAAAAGACAAAAATGTCGATGTCCCACTCTCAGATTGGGGTAGTGGAACGCAAAACAGAACACGGATTATGGTTTCGATCCTTCAGGCCAATCGAATTAAAACAAAGCCTGATGAAAACAAAATAACACCTATGGTGTTAATTGAAGAGCCTGAGAGCTTTCTTCATCCATCCGCTCAAGCGGAGTTTGGTAGGGTGCTGCGTGATCTTGCAAACGAATTAAAGATTCAAACGATTGTGACGACACATAGTCCTTACATGCTCTCACAAGAAAATGTTTCGTCCAATATTCTACTTGCCAGAAATTCGCGCTACGGAAAAATGAAGGAGACGACATTAGTTGAACTAAAAGATGAGAGCTGGATGGAGCCGTTCAGTGAAATCTTAGGTTTGGATAATTCTGAATTTTCATCATGGAAAAAAGTTCTTACATCAGAGAAGAGTTGCGTATTACTTGTTGAGGGTGATATTGACAAGAAATATTTTGAGCACATTAACTCTTTAAAATTGCCAAACCTAAGCCTTCCAGATGGAATTGAAATTGTTCCTTATGAAGGAAAAGATTCGTTAAAAAACTCGATACTTCTTAAATTTATAATTCAAAAATTCAAGAAAGTTTTCGTTACTTTTGATCTCGATGCTAAATCAGAGCTAGAGCGAACGATGATTCAGATTGGTTTGGTCGACGGTGTGCAATATATGGCAATAGGCGTCAACAAACCAGGAAAGCAATGTATCGAAGGCTTGCTGCCAGAAAAAATATTATCCAAAGTTTACTCTGACAATACTGACCTAGTCATGCAGTTAACCTCTGCCGAAACTAAAGATAGGAAGAGCGCCAAGAGCGCTATCAAGCAGAAGCTTTTGGCAGAATTTAAGGCCTGTAAGGAGTTGTGCGCCGATGAATTGAAGGCATTCAACCCATTATTCAAAGCACTCGCGAAAAACCTGGGATAAAACTTGGTTTGCACTTAAACTCGATTGCTACTTTCCCCTGTTGCTATCATAAGAATTTCATAACCTTACGCTCTTGAGTTTCAGCATTAAAAACGAAGCAGCAGTAGTTGTGTTGTGAAATCTATTGTCAATTTCCTTCGGGTACCAAGGATGTTCCGCACAAGTGGTGGCGCCAAATTAGCTGATATGAAAAGTGAAAGGGTTACAGGTCAGTTGCGCTGAAGTTCTGGAGTTGTTCAGCTAATCCCTAATGGCCGGTGTGTAATCAGCACTGGTCTTTTCATTGGGAAAACCAACTACCGCTTTGGCCGATAAGCCGAAGTCGATAGTTCCGCCGTGGACGATCAGAATAGTCTTCTGAAGCGGACAGCAGTTGTTGCGCAGATAAAACGAGGCATCGTTTGACACCAAGTCGACCGCATCGGCTGCGGTCGACGGCGAATTTCAGCCAAAAATCACAGCAGCTTGGACAGCCCCTTGACCTCGTAGCGCAGCGCGCCGGTCGGGCAGATGTCGACACACAGGCCGCAGCGCGTGCAGTCCGGGCCGAGGCCCATGGTTTCTTCGGCGGCTCGGCCCTTGACGGTGACGTCGAGGACGTGCGGCACCAGGCAGACCTTGCGGCAGTCGCCCTCGTGGAAGCAGTGTTCGACGTGGTAGCTGATCTGTAAGGGCGAGATGGCCCCGACCGCGCCGTAGGTCAGGCCGATCGGGCAGACGTAGCGGCACCAGGCGCGGCGCGAGTAGAAGATTTCGAACAGCAGCAGCAGGGCGACCCAGGCCAGGCCGAGGCCGGGGCCGTAGATCAGGGCGCGCGACAGGATGCCGGTCGGCGACAGGGTTTCGAACACGGTGTAGCCGGTGACCACGGCGAGCAGGGCGAACAGCAGCCAGAAGACGGTGCGCGTGCCACGGTGGAATTCGTGGTCGGTGACGATCTTTTTCTCGACCAGTTTCAGGTGCAGCGCCTCGGTCCACTCGGCCAGCAGGTGGTAGGGGCAGACCCAGGAGCAGAAGCTGCGGCCGCCGAGCAGCACCCACAGCAGGAAGACCGTGAAGGTGCCGATGAACAGGTTCACGATGATGTGCTTGTGGGCCAGCATCACCTGCAGCGCCGAGTTCAGGTCGATCAGGTGGAAGCCGACGAAGCGCGAGGCGGTCAGCGCCCCTTCGAGAATCTGGATGTCCAGCCAGAAGGAGAAGACGAACAACAGGTTGGTGGCGATCAGCACCGCCCAGCGCCGGTTGCGCCATTTGTGGCTGACGATGTGGTGGTCGCGCGCGTGCAGTTTTTCCTTGATGTAGCGATCCTTGTCCTCGTACTTGAGGAACATGATCTTCTGCACCTTTTCAGCCACTTTTTCCGGCTTCTTCGGCGCAGCACCCAGCATGCCCATGAACAGGTCGGTGAAGCGGCTCATGCTGCGCCACCTTTCCACACCGCTTGCGCATCGACGACGATGGCGGCCGGTTCGACCGGGCAGATCATTTCGCAGACGCCGCAGCCGACGCAGGGTTCGAGGACGGTCGGGGTCATCCGCTCGACGCCGTCGGGCCCCTTGACCGGGCGCAGTTCGATGGCCTTGGCGATCGGGCATTCACGCACGCACAGGTCGCACAATGGAATATCGTAGGGGTGGTCGCGCAGCGGAATCGGCTTCCAGCGGTCGACATCCATGTAGCGCATTTTTCCCTTGAAGGCTGCGCCGCGGGCCAGCCCCTTGAAGCCCTTGCCCTGCACGGCCAGGCAGGCTTCCGGGCGGGCCAGGCGGGCGACACCGGTGCGTTCTTTCAAGTTGAGCGTCGGCTCCGGGTCCTTTTGCTTGGCGATCAGGATCGGGGCGGCGGCCATCCGGGCGCCGTCGCGCACGTTGAGGAATTCGGGCTTTTCGTAGGTCAGGGCGCCGGTCGGGCAGGCCAGGATGCACTGCACGGCATCGCAGGAAAAGTCGCAGGCCTGCTCCCTCGAATCGATGTACGGGGCGCCGATACCGAAACCGTCGTTGATTTCCCCCAGCTTGATGGCCTGCACCGGGCAGACCTGCACGCACTGGCCGCACTTAATGCACGAGGACAGGAAGTCGCTTTCGTTGAGGGCGCCGGGCGGGCGCAGCCGGGGTGTCTTGGCCTGGGTGACCGGGATGTAGCCGAGCAGCGACAGGCCGATGACGCCGCCGGTCAGGCCGAGCGAGCGCAGGAACTTGCGCCGGGCCTTCTGCGCCTTTTCCAGCGACATGGCGGGTTTCGGGGCACTCATGAGCGGGCCGTTCTTTCCGGTTTGACGAAGCGCGGGGCGTCGTCCTTCAACTGCAATTCGGGGAGCGAGAAGGGGGCCAGGCGTTCGAGGAAGTCGAGCAGTTCGAGCACCGGCGCCGTCTTGAAGAACTGCGCGGCCGGTTGTTCGATCCAGATCTGGTCGGCGTAGGAGTACAGCTCGTAGGGGGTATCGCCGATGCCGTCGCCGTTGCGGTCGAAACCCTGGTAGTCGGCGAAGTAGTTGCCGCGCCATTCGTTGATGCCGCCCTTGCCGCGCCCGACCTGGATGACGTCGGTCAGGTTGCCCTCGAAGACGTTGTCGGTCATCACATTGCCGCCCAGTTCGCTGGTGAAGCGGATGGCGATGCCGTTGTAGGCGAAGCGGTTGTTCTTGAAACGCATCGTGGTGTCCGGCTCGAACGGCGACAGGTCGGAGCCGACGCCGACCGCGCAGTAGATGACTTCGTTGTTCTCGATGTCGGAATCGCTCGATTCCTTGAAGCCCAGCGCCATGCCGGCGGCACCGGTGGCGTGCGAGATGATGTTGTTGCGGACATGGACGCGCGCCGTGTACATCAGGTAGATGCCGACCGCGTTGTCGTAGAAGGCATTACCCTCGACCAGGTTGTCGTTGGCGAACATGAAGTGGATGGAATAGCGGCTGCGTTTGCCGATGTTGCCGCGGTAGGTGTTGTGGTTGGAATACCAGGCCACCATGTCGCGCGAGTCGATGATCTCGTTCTTCTCGATCAGGTTGTGGTTGCTGTACCACAGCCGCAGGCCGTCGCCGCGCACGCCCAGCTCGAAGGGCTTGGAGCGGATGCGGTTGCCACGAAGGGTGTTGTGGTTGGCCTGTTTCAGGTCGATGCCGAACAGGCAATCGGAAATGTCGATGTTCTCGATGAGATGATGGTCGCCGCGCACGTTGAGGCAGGTGTCGTCGCTGTCGTGCGAGTCGCCGGAACCCTTGAGGTTGAGGCCGCGCAATGTGGCGCCTTTGGTTTCCAGAACGAAGACGGTGCCCTTGCCGCCGCCGTCGATGGTCACCTGACCGCCGCCGTCGATGGTCAGCGGTTTGTCCACCAGCACCGGGCCGGCATAGACGCCGGGCGGTGGCTTCAGGACCGAGCCGGGTTCGGCCTGATCGACCAGGGTCTGGAACCACGGGATGTCGGTACGGTTCGGCGCCTCCGGGCGCTGCGCCTTCTCCGACGACGAGCCCCAGTGCGCCTGCAGGTTGGGCTTGCCCATGCCTTCCAGCGACTGCGAAGTGGCCAGGCCGGTGGCACCGATGCCGGTAACGACGGCCAGCGCGATCAGGGTGCGGCGCAGCATGGCGTTTACTCGGCCGTCCCTTCACGCAGCTGCTTGCGGCGGATCAATAGCGCCAGCATCAGACAGATGAAGATGCTTACCAGCAGGCCGTAGCCCCAGTAGGGGTAGGAGAAGGTCGAAAACTGGGCGACCTTGCCTTCGCCGAATACGGTGGGCATGAAGGGCTTCACCGTGAAGGCGCCCCAGGGGTGCAGGTTGTGGCCGAAGAACCACAGCCAGCCAGCGTAGGTAATGACGAAGTAGACCGGCAACAGGGCAGGCACCAGGGCGAGCAGCAACTGGAAGGGGCGGATTCTGGCGACGCCGGCGATGACGACGCCCATCACCGCGATCAGGCCGAAGATGACCAGTTGCGAATAGTTGCGCACGTTGTTGCCCCAGGCATTGATCCGTTCCATGTCCTTGAAGAAGGTGCCGGATTCCTGCATGTAGGCCTGGACATGGCTTTCGAGATGGCCGAGAACGAACTGATCGACGATCATCCAGCTGGCGACGGCGGCAAAGCCTGCGGTCAACACCACCAGACGGGGCTTTTTCTTCGGCAGGGCAAAGGCCAGCATCATCACCGCGAAGAAACCGAAGAAGAACTTGGCCAGCGGCTTCTCGACCGGGGCGCCGGTGGCGATCGGGAACATGCCGACGTAGTGGTTGATGGTGTTCATTTCATGAACGCAGTCGAGACCTTCCGCATTCTTGTCGACGTTCTTGCTGGAATCGGTGATCGGGTTGTAGCGCTCGTCGTCGTGGGCGAGATCCTTCTGGATGATCTCGCCGGCCATGCGGGTGCCCTTGCCGGCCGCCTTGCAGCCGTTATAGACGCCGTCGAAATGGAAATGGATGCGGATGCCGTCGGGGAAGGCATCGGCCGGGTAATTGGGGGCGGTCAGCGAAACCCACCAGATGGGGGCGAAATAGGCGGCGATCAGGCAAACCAGCGCAATCAGGGTCAGCCCGCCAACGATCTTGTTTTGTTTTTCCATTTTGCTGTTCTCTGTGTTGTTGCAAACCCCGGTTCCTCCCCGTCAAAGGGGAGGCCAGGAGGGGATGGGTGTGCGAACCTTGAAACCCATCCCTACCCCGGCCCTCCCCTTGAAGGGGAGGATGTCTTGCTTTATTTCTTCTTGCCGCCGGCCTTCGGCTTGCACATGTTGCCAGGCATCTGCAGACTGGCCTGGTAGGCGGAGATCGAAATCAGCTGGTCATCGGAATATTTCTTGATGATCTTGACCATGTCCGGGTTGGCGTTGCGACGGTGGCCGTTGCGGATTTCGGTCATCTGGCGCAGCAGGTACTTGTAGTGCTGGCCGGCGATCACCGGGTAGAACTTCTCCTTGTCGCCTTCGCCGTTCTTGCCGTGGCACTCCAAGCATTCCTTTTCGTACAGGGCCTTACCCTCGGCGATGCGCTTTTCGGTATCGGCGGGCGGCTTCCAGTTCTTGTCGGTGTTGTCGCCCGGCTTCGAGTCATAGTGACCATGGTCCGGCGGAATGCACAGGCCTTCGATATAGGCGGCGACGTCGGCCAGTTCCTGGGCGTCGGTCAGCGTCGCGGCGAACGGGTACATGGTCGGGTTGTCGCGCAGACCGGCGCGGATGTCGGCCATCTGCTTGATCAGCACGGTGGTGTGCTGGCCGGCCAACTGCGGGAAGGTGCCGTCCGGGCGACCGGCGCCGGAGGGCAGGTGGCAGGCGCCGCAGGTCTCGTAACCTTCTTCGCCGCGCTTCTTGTCACCCTTCTTGGTCAGGGCTTCCATCTTTTCGCCGCCCTGGGCGTTCCACTGGTAGTTCTTGCCCTCGATGCCTTCCTGCTTCGGGGCCGGAGGGCTGGCCAGGGCGACGCCTGCACTGAGCAGGCCGATCAAAAGGAGAGATGCTTTCATGTGAGTTTCCTTTGCGGGGGGATTGATCGGAACGCTGGGAGGATTGTCCTGTCTTGCATATCAGCATTCCTTGATATGGGTCAGAAGCCAGCCGAACGGCCGGGCTGACGGATTTATTTCATCGTCGAGAGGTAGGCGGCAAGGGCCTTGATTTCCTCGTCGTTGACCAGTTCCATGACCCCCTTCATGGCGGCGGACTGGCCGTTGGCGCGCGCACCGCTCTTGATGTCCTTCATCTGCTGCTCGGCGTAGGCGGCATTTTGGCCGGCGATCTTGGGGAACTGTGGCGTCAAAGTCTTCTTGCCGTCCTTGCCGTGGCAGGACCAGCAGGTCTTCTCCTGGTACAGGGTGGCGCCGTCGGCGGCGATGGCGGGGGCGGCGATCAGCGCGGTGGCGATCAGAGACATTACAAATTTCATGGTTTTTCCCTCCTGAATGTGAAACGGGGAGCAGAATCGCTCTGCCCCCCGCTAATTGCCTTAAGTCAGATCAAGTTTGCTTACTTGACCTTCTTGGCACCGTTTTGCTCAAGGTAGGTCTTGGCGCGCAGACCGAGGTCGGCAGCCTTGACCTGGTATTGCCAGACCTGCTCGGCCCACAGATTGGCCTGTTCCCAGTCCTTCTTGGCGGCGGCGGCTTCGTGCTTGGCCTTGGCGTCCTTGATCTTGTTCAGCTGATCGGTGGCGTCTTCGACCATGGCGACCACATCCGGGAAGTCCTTGAAGTTGACGCTGGTGATGTAGCCGACGACGGAGTCGATGACGGCCTGGGTATCAGCCACCTTCTTCACGGTTGCCTTGTAGTCGGCTTCGGTGTAACCGGCCTTGGCCATTTCGGTCTTGGTCGGCTTCCAGCCCTTCGGCTTGACCAGCAGGTAACCCATCATTTCAAGGTGCAGGGCGGAGCAGAATTCCGTGCAGTAGTACGGATAGACGCCTTCCTTGTCGGCCTTGAACTTGACGGTGACGGTCTTGCCCGGTTCAACGGAAGCGTGGACGTTGTAGGTCGACACCGTGAAGCCGTGGGTTTCATCCTGGGCCCGTTCGAGGTTGGTCAGATGAACGGTGACTTCGTCGCCGACATCGGCCTCGATGGTTTCCGGGGTGATGTGGGAGCGGATCAGCGTGCCATAGACCGTGATCTTGTTGCCCTTCTTCTCGATCCGTTCTTCACCGGCCCGGACAGCACCCGGGTGCGGCTTGTCGGTACGGGAATCGGTACCCACCTTGTAACGGACGCCCGGCTTCAGCTTGGTCGCGTCGATGGCGACGGCATAGTGCGGCTCACCCAGCGGCAGCGGCATGTCGTACAACAGTTGCATCTTGTCGTTCGAGATGTCGATCAGCTGGTGGTTTTGCGGATGCAGCGGGCCAACCGGCACGAAGCGGTCGATGGCCAGCTTGTTCAGCGCGACCAGGTAACGGCCCTTCGGATCGGCGGAATCGCCTTCCATGGTCATCAGGTGACCAATGTTGTAATGGACGGAAATCTTGTCCACCACCTTGCCTTCGCAGTAGTTCCACTTGGCGACTTGCGAGTCGACATACAGCGAGGTGTAGGCGATACACGGCTTGGAATCGTACTGGGTATGCAGGGGGCCGAGACCGAGTTGCACCTGCTTGTCCAGCGCATCCTTCATGCCGATGACCGGCACGCCGTACGGATCCTTCGATTCGAACTTGCCGGCCTTGATGGCGGCTTGCAGCTTCTCAAAGCTATAGACCGAGGTGTGGGTGTCGAGCTTGCCGGAGACGATGATGAACTTGCCGTCCGGGGTGACGTCGACGCCGTGCGGCGATTTCGGTTCCGGCACCAGGAAGAGCACGCCTTCCTTGGTGGTGACTTCCAGCGGCAACACCTTGTGACCGTTGATGGTCTTGGCCTTGCCGGCGGCGACCAGTTCGGCGGCCTTCTTCCAGTTCACCACGTGCAGGTAGTCGGTGTCCTTGGCGGAGCAGCCGGCTTCATACGGCGGACGGCCCTTTTCGATGCCGCCGACGTAACGCTCGGAACAGAAGGAGTTGGTGAACGACCAGCCGTCGGACGGACCCTTGCCGGCGTCGGACAGATCCTGCCAGTACGGGGGCGCTTCGATCGAGAAGGATTCCTTCGGATCGATGCGGCCTTCCTTGCGGTCGAATTTCCAGTAGGTGATGCCGCCGCGGTACTTCTCGTTCATCTCTTCGAGCGGAACGAACTTCTTGTTTTCCAGCGGGGCCGGGTACTGGGCGGCTTCGATGACGTATTCGGTGTTGGTGGTGACGAAGGCGCCGCCGTGCTCCGACTTGTAGATCGGGTTGACCACGATCTGCTTGGTCTCGAAGTCGCGCAGGTCGATCACGGCGAGGCGCGGGTTGGCCTTGTCGTTGATGAACAGGAACTGGCCGTCGTACTTGCCCTGGGTTTCGGAAATGGCCGGGTGGTGCGTGTCGCCCCAGGTGATTTCCTTGCCGTCGATCTTGCCCTGGTTGAGCACGGCCTTGGAGTTTTCGTCGTAGCCGTAGCCTTGCCACGGTTCCGGCGTGAACACGCCGATGTACTTCAGGATGCGCATGGACGGAATGCCATACACGATGACCTGCCCGGACTGGCCGCCCGAACTGAAGACGACGAATTCGTCGCGCTTGCCGGTCGGCACGTAGGTCTTGGATGCGGCGAGCAGATCCTGCTGGCTCAGGCCGCGGCGCTTCATGACGTCCTGAAGCGATTCGGCCGACCACGCGCTGCTGGCGGCGCCGAAGCCGATCCCGGCGGCCAGTAGCAGCACCCCGGATTTCACTGCAAATTTATTCATCTCGATTTCTCCCATGAAAAACAATAACTTGTGTTTTCCTACCCTCCATCGTCGCCTGCGGCAAAATGTCGCAGGGACAATCTGTCGCACACTCTAAGGCGGTGGGTTTACGAAAAATTTGATATGCGCTAATTCCAACGGCAAACCCGGGAAATATTCTTGGTCGCTGCTGGCAGCGCGTGATATGGGTCAAATTTTTTGGTCGAAAGCGCGTGCGACAATGCGCCGCACCCCTGTTGGAAAAGTTGCCGCATGCTGAATCGAATGCTTATTGTCTTCTGTATGGCCGGTCTGCTGGGCAGCGCCCCGGCGCTTGCGGTCGACCTGGAAAAAGGCAAGGAAATAAATGGCACCTGTGCCGCCTGCCATGGCGAATTCGGCCAGGGCGGCAAGAAGGGCGAATACCCGCGCCTGGCCGGCCAGCGGGTCAAGTACCTGGAGCAGCAGCTGAAAAGTTTTCGCGCGCGTCAGCGGGTCAATATCCCGATGTATCCCTATACCCAGGAGCGCGAACTCTCCGACGAGGACATCAAGCATGTGACCGCCTACCTGGCCGCCATCGAACTGCCGACCGCGATGCCGACCTTCGCCGGCCACGAGGATGCGCTGACCCGCCTGCAAATGGTCGACAAGGTGATGATCATCCCGCGTGCCGAAGGCAATATCGAGCACGGCGGCGCCCTGTTCCAGAAGCAATGCGCCGCCTGCCATGCCAAGACCGGCCTCGGTCGCGGCATGTTTCCGATGCTGGTCGGCCAGTACACCAACTACCTGAAGCGCCAGGTCGAGCTGTTCGTCAAGGGCGAGCGGCCGCACGACGAGGAAACCGTCGGCGGCGTGCTGAATGGCCTGAAGGAAAGCGACATCCAGGACATCCTGGCCTATCTCACCTCGATCCAGGAATCCGGAAAATGAAAGCAGTTGTACTGATTTGCGCCACCCTGCTGGCATCACCGGCCGCCTGGGCGCACAGCCATGCCGGCCAGGTGAACGACGCCATGCCGGACGCCCAGAAAATCCGCTTCTGCGAGCGGGTGCGCGATTTCGCGCTGCAGGCCTATTACGACCGTGACAAGGGGCGGCCGATGAAGCAGTTCGCCGAAGACGGCAGTGACGGCCCGCGCATCACCAACCACATCATCCAGCGCATCTACGCCGAGCCGCAGATTTCCAGCCCGAAAAAGGCCGAAGCCTTCGGACGCGGCACCTGCAACGAGATGATGGGCACCAAGGTGATGCCGGAGTAGCCGGCCGCGCGCTGCTCAGCGCGGCTTGGCGAAGCGCGGCGCCGTGTCGCGCAGGATCAGTTCCGGTTCGGAAAACGGCGCCAGGCGTTCGAGCAGGTCGAGCAGTTCCAGCACCGGCGACGAACGGAAGAACTTGGCGGCCGGTGTCGCCAGCCAGATGCGGTCGGCGTAGCTGCGGATCTCGTGCGGCGTGTCGCCGATGCCGTCGCCGTCACGGTCGAAGCCTTGGTAGTCGTCCCAGTAATTTCCCCACCAGATGTCGTTCATCGGGTCGCCCAGGCCGATGATGGTCACCGGCCACAGGTTGTTCTCGAAGCGATTGTTGAGGGCGATATGGCCGCCCTTCTCGCCGTAGAAATAGATGCCGGTGACGTTGTGGGCGATGCGGTTGTCGATGAAGACGATGCGGTTGATCGGGTGCGACGGCGAATCGGCCATGATGCCGTGGGCGCAATGCACGATGTCGTTGCCGACGATCAGCGCCGCCGAGGTTTCCTTGACGGCGATGCCGGCGCCGGCCGCATCCGTCGCATGCATGACCCGGTTGTTGCGGATGATCAGGCCGTCCGAGTTGAGGGCGATGATGCCGGTCGAGTTGTGGTCGAGCTGGTTGCCCTCGATCAGGCTGCGGTGGGCGAACAACAGGTTGAAGGCGCGCCGGCTGTCGCGCACGCGATTGCCGACGAAGCGGTTGCGCGGCGCATTGCTCACTGTGATGTCGCGGATCTGGGCTAGGTCGTTATCGATGATGCGGTTGCCGGTGCTGTTCCACACCCGTAGGCCGTCGCCGCGGTCGGCCGAATCGTGCGCCCGGGAACGGATGCGGTTGCGGCGCACCGTGCTGTCGGTGGTGCCGTGCAGCATGATGCCGAACAGCACGTCGTCGATGCGGTTGTCCTCGACCAGCACGCGCTGGCCCTCGATCATCAGGGCGCCGTCCAGCGCATCGTGCGACTCGCCGCTGCCGCGCAGATGCAGGCCGCGCAGCGTCACGTCGGCTGCCTTGACGGTGAGCACGGTGCCCCGGCCGCCGCCGTCGATGATCACCTGGCCGTCGCCCTCCAGCACCAGCGGCTTGCTGATCGTCGCCGGCCCGCTGTAGGTGCCGGGCGGCAGCTTGATCCGGCTGCCCGGCGAGGCGGCGTCGAGCCAGGGTTGCAGCGGCTGCGCCGCATGGGCGAGCAGCGACGGCAGGCAGAGAGCGAGAAACAGGAGCGGGCGCATGACCGGCCGATTTAGCCATCGGCGGCAGGGCATTTCTCGAATCTGGATCAAATCGCCAGCCGGCTGGCCGAATTTTGATGCGCATCATTCGGCCGCGACACCCGGCCGTGGAGGATGGGCGCTTCGTTGTTGGCCCCGCACGATCATGAACTTCCCGCTGCCTTCCCTCCTGCTGGCGATGACGCTATCCACCACCGTCGCCGCCGAAACCGCCGCCCAGTTTTATGCCAAGGCGCCGCCGGCCGGCCAGTGCCTCGAACTGACCGTCGACCTGGCGGCCAGTCCCGGCTTTTCCATCGACCCGCAGGCCGACAGCGTCGAGCTGCGCTACCGGATGAGCATGAACAACATCGCCGAAGGCTGGAGCTGGCAACCGGGAGCGAATCCTGCGGTCGACGACTATTACCGCTACAAATTCCTGCCCCTGCAAACCGAGTTCGAGGAACGCGGCGAATACCAGGCCGAAGACAAGATCGGAGTCGGCCAGGCGATGAAAGTCAGCTGGCGCTACGACTATTTCCTGGCCTTCGACAATCTCTATGACTTCTACCCACGCAGCACCGACGACGAAGCCGGCTTCGTGCTGCGCCTGACGCAAGCACCGGCCGGCCCGGTCGACCTGCGCGCCACGGCCTGCCTGGAAGCGCCGGTGACCAGCGAAAGCACCACCTTCTGGAAAGCCATGTACAGCCGGCCGACCGATTTCACCCTGAAAAAACGCTACCTGCACGGCCGGCTGGAGCGGCTGGCTTTTCACGAACGGGACAGCGGGCGCCTGCTTGGGGTGGTGCAGCGTGGGGTGCCGGTAGAGCAAGCGAGGTAGGCCAGCCGCTTGGCGACCGGGCGGCAGCCGGTCGCTGGATAGCGCTTGCACCAGGCTTGAACGGTTACCGCTGCTGCTTTCCGTCCGCCGCGGAGATACGCCATTTGGCCGTCTAAGTGGCGCCGAACATCAGCGTCCCGGCTTGCCAAGTGCGGACGCTCGGCCCCATCCCGACTGGGGCGTTCCTTCCTAGCTGACAAGGCGTTCACCGCCTGCGTCTCGAATGACAGCGACGGCAGGGTGAGGTAGTCGCTTATGGGTGGAGATGGCATACCAGCTCTCGCAGACGCCCTGGAGCGCGCCGAGCGGATGGGCCTCGAACTGCGCCAGGATGTCGTTGTGCATGGCGGCCGGTGCGGGGAAGAGCCCGAGGCCGGCGCGGCCAAAGGTCTTGAGCAGCGCGCTGTCGCTGAATTCTCCGACGATTTCGGGCCGGAGGTCATTGGCTTCGAACCAGGCGTCGATGGCGCCGCGCAGCGGATCGGTTCGCGCCGGGAGCAGCAGGGGGGCACCGTCGAGATGTCGGGGAAATTCCTGTCCGTATCGGTCACGCAAGTCGATGCTCCCGAAAAGCGAGATGCCGACATTGCCCAGCAAGTGGGAATCCAGCCTCAGATTGGCCCGCTGCGGTGCCGAACGGTCGGCGACGACGAGATCGAGTCGGTTGAGCGCCAGTTCCCCGAGCAGGTGTTCGAACTCGCCCTCGATGCACTCCAGGCGGAGCTTGAGCGGTGGCTGCAGGAGGCTTTCCAGCAGACGAAACGCGATCAGCTTGGGCACAGCGTCGGTGATGCCGACCGAAAAGCGGGGCCGGGTGTGTGCGTTTTCGGCCAGTGCCTCGCGGAGCTTGCCGCCGATCTGGAAAATCTGTTCCGCATGGATCAGCGCGGTGCGGCCGGCCTCGGTCAGGACCAGTGATCGTCCCTGCGGGGCAAACAAGGCCTGGCCGAGCTGACGCTCGAGCAGGCCGAGCTGGGTGCTGATGGTTTGCACCGAGAGGCCGAGCCGTTCCGCCGCACGCGTGATGCTGCCTTCCTTGGCCACAGCCCAGAAATACAGGAGATGCCGATAGTTCAGGTCGTCGGGTTTCATCTTTATATTCCATAAAATGGAAATGTATTATCGCAAATGTTCTGTTTATTGGTTGATTGTGAACGCCTAGAGTGCGTTCGTGCGCTGCGGATTCCTGTGGCGCCCCGACAGAGGAGAGCATCATGATTACCATCAGTGACTGCGAAGCATTTTGCGATGCCGATCCGGGCTGGGTCCGCGAGCTGGCCCGCCGCGAACAGTTGGGCATGGTTCAGGCTTATGCCCAGGCCCACGAGTCGATGACGGCGGGCGTGGCTCCGGTCGCGCCGACTTGCCCTCTGCCGTCGGCGGAGGGCGATTCCGGCTACCGCCGTGCGGCCTGAGGAGAACGACATGATGCGCTTGCAAGCCCGCGAATCCCTGCCGCCGGTCTTTGGTTTCCGGCACCCCCTGCGCGCCTATGCGACCAACAGCCCGCGCGCCCAGGCCAGACTGGTCGTGCTCGCCTTGCTGGCCGATGGCCAGCTCGACGAGCGTGAAATCGATGCCCTTGACCGGCGGGGCATCCTCGCCGATCTGGGGATTGCCCGATCGGCATTTGTCGAAGTGCTTGCCGATTTCTGCAGCGATGTCGCCGGGCAGTTGCCGGTGAGCGGCGGTGGCTACCAGATTACCGCGAAGGTATTGGGCGGCATGCTGGACGAAGTATCTGACCGGACGGTGCGCGAGAAACTTCTGCGCCACATGCTGGCGCTGATCCAGAGTGACGGCCATCTGAGCGACGCCGAGAACAAGCTGATGTGCAGTACGATCGAATACTGGCAGCTGCCGCGCGAAGGCGGTGGGCAGACGACCGGTAGCGATCTGCAGAACGGCTGAGTGACAAGAAACAGGGGAGGGTGACATGGAAAGTATCGGTAGTCCGGAGCTTTGGGTGGGCTTCGCCACCGTGGTCGTGGTGATGCTGGCTATCGACCTGTTCGTCGTCGGCGGGGCTAGGGAGCACCGCGTGTCGTTTCGCGAGGCGGCGACCTGGTCGGTGGTCTGGGTCATGGTCTCGCTGCTCTTTGCGGCCGCCCTCTGGTGGTATCTGGAAGGCAGCGCCGGGCGCGAGATCGCCAACCAGAAGTCGCTGGAGTTCGTGACCGGCTACCTGATCGAAAAGTCGTTGGCGGTCGACAACGTCTTCGTCTGGCTGATGCTGTTCTCCTTCTTCGGGATTCCACTCGAATTGCAGAAGCGCGTCCTGGTGTTCGGTGTGCTCGGCGCCATCGTCATGCGCACGATCATGATCTTCGCCGGCGCCTGGCTGATCACCCAGTTCCACTGGATCCTCTACGTTTTCGGCGCCTTCCTGCTGGTTACCGGCATCAAGATGTGGTGGTTCGCCGATGCCAAGCCCGACCTCGAGAACAACCCTCTCCTCAACTGGCTGCGCGGCCACATGAAGGTCACCGACAGCCTGCACGGCGAGCGCTTCTTCATCATGCAGGATGGCGTGCGCTACGCCACGCCGCTCTTCCTCGCCCTCATCTTGGTGGAAATTTCCGACCTGATCTTTGCCGTCGATTCGATCCCGGCCATCTTCGCGATCACCAGCGATCCCTTCATCGTCCTGACCTCGAACGTCTTCGCCATCCTTGGGTTGCGCGCCATGTACTTCCTGCTCGCCGACATGGCCAACCGCTTCTCGCTGCTCAAGTACGGTTTGGCGGCAGTGCTGGTCTTCATCGGCCTGAAGATGATGCTGATCGACATCTACAAGATTCCCGTCGGCTTCTCCCTGGCCGTGGTGGCGACCTTCATCGGCATCTCGATCGGCCTGTCCCTGCGCAAGGAAAAGCGGGAACGTGAGCGCGCTTGAGATCATGGACAGCACCCTCCTCGTCTGGATCAACGACTGGCGCCACCCGGCGCTGACCGCCGGCATGGGCCTCGTCACCTGGCTCGGCTCGCTGGTCGTGCTGTTGCCCCTGGCGCTGGCCATCGGCTGGCGGGGTGACGGGAGTACTCGCCGGCGCCAGGGGCTGTTTCTACCGGCTGCCGTCCTCGGGGCATCCGCCGTCGCCCATCTCCTCAAGTGGGCCATCGACCGGGAGCGCCCCGACCTCTTTCCAAGCCTGGTCGCCATGCCGGCGGATGCCAGCTTTCCGAGCGCCCACGCCATGCAGGTCACCGCCTTCGTCGCTGCGTGGCTGGTGGCCAGCGGCGGCTGGCGCCGGCTCGGACCGGTTCTGGCCGGGGGGCTGCTGATTGCGGCCGTCGGTTTCTCGCGGCTCTACCTGCAGGTGCACTTTCCGAGTGACGTGCTGTTTGGCGTGGTGGGCGGTTTGCTCTGGGTGTGGTTGTTGTGCCGCCTGCCCGTGTGGCGGAGGGCGTGATGCGACACAAATTCCTGGGTATCGGCGAGCCGGGCTATCACCCCTGGCACAAAATCAGGACTGTGTTCTCGGGGCTGCGCTATGCCGTAGTCTATGACTGGTCAGTGGCCTACAAGCTGGTGGTGTCCGCCGGCGTGCTGGCCGGAGCCTTCAT
>Ga0316605_10000848_pt1 | contig 18853 bp, 14 predicted proteins | sample OWC_soil_day20_n_FD_207666 | JGI IMG/M metagenome (GOLD analysis project Ga0316605, IMG submission 207666) | Wetland soil microbial communities from Old Woman Creek delta, Ohio, United States - OWC_soil_day20_noCT | ecosystem: Environmental > Terrestrial > Soil > Wetlands | place: USA: Ohio...
CGATGCGATCCGTGTTGAAGAGGCTGGCGCGCCGGACGATGCCATGCACCTGGTAGCCCTTGGCGAGCAGCAGCTCTGCCAGATAGCTGCCGTCCTGGCCCGTGATGCCGGTGATGAGTGCGGATTTAGTCATAGCAGTCCCGAAAAATGAATCAAAAGATTAACTATAAATGGCGGCTGAAGAATTCCCAATCCTTGGTTCTCGGAAAAGACTGGGATCAGGCTCCACACTCACAGTTGGCTTTCTGTCGGTCGGACGACAGAGACCAGGGGAATAATGAGCAGGGAATCGGGTAGTAGGCGACGCATGAGCTATCGAGATCGCTGGAAATGAACAAGGCCCATAGAGGGCCTTGTTCATTCGGTGCGCAGGGTAATCTGCACGCGATAGGCTAGTTCCGCCGGGGCCTCGGCCGCCGCTCGCGACGGACTTCCTCGCCGCCCTCGGAGGCGGGCTCTTCCTCCATGCCCTCGGGTTTCGGAATGAGCGCCTTGCGGCTGAGCTTGATCTTGCCGCTCTTCTCGTCGATGCCGATGCACTTGACCATGACTTCCTGGCCTTCGTTTACTTCGTCAGCAGGGTTGGCGACGCGGTGGTGGGCCAGCTCGCTGACGTGCAGCAGGCCGTCGAGGCCGGGGAGGATGGTCACGAAGGCGCCGAACTCGACGACCTTGGCAACCTTGCCCAGGTAGGTCTTGCCAACCTCGGCGGTCTGGATGAGGTCGCCGATCATCTTGAGGGCCACCTGCAGCTTCTCCTGGGTGGGACCGGCTACCTGGCAGAGGCCGTCATCGTCGATGTTCACCTCGCAGCCGCTCACCTCGATGATGTTGCGGATGGTGGCGCCGCCCTTGCCGATGACGTCGCGGATCTTCTCCTTGGGGAGCTGGATGCTGTGCATCTGGGGCGCGTTGCTGGCGAACTCAGGCCTGGGGGCGGCGAGCACCTGGCCCATGAGATCGAGCAGGTGCAGGCGGCCGGCCTTGGCCTGGTCGAGGGCCTTGGTGAGGATTTCGGTGGTGATGCCACCGATCTTGATGTCCATCTGCAGGGCGGTGATGCCCTTTTCGGTGCCGGCGACCTTGAAGTCCATGTCGCCGTAGTGGTCTTCCTGGCCGGCGATGTCCGACAGGACCACGAACTTGTCACCGTCGCTGACGAGGCCCATGGCCACGCCCGCCACCGGGGACTGCAGCTTGATGCCGGCGTCCATGAGGGCCAGGGTGCCGCCGCAGATGGTGGCCATGGACGAAGAGCCATTGCTCTCGGTGATGTCCGATACCACGCGCACGGTGTAGGGGTTCTCTTCAGGCGTGGGGAACACGGCGAAGAGGCTGCGCTCAGCCAGCATGCCGTGGCCGATCTCGCGGCGGCCGGGCCCGCGGTTGGGCTTGCACTCGCCCACGCTGTAGCCGGGGAAGTTGTAGTGGAGGTAGAACTTCTTCTTGTACTCCTCTTCCAGGCCGTCAATGATCTGGGTGTTCTGGATGGTGCCCAGGGTGGCGGTGACCAGCGCCTGCGTTTCACCGCGGGTGAAGAGGCAGCTGCCGTGGGCCGCGGGCAGCACGCCCACTTCGATGTTCAGGGGGCGGATCTGGTCGAACTTGCGGCCGTCCAGACGCACACCCTGCTTGAGGATGGCGTTGCGGAAGAGGGTCTCCTTCAGCTCGTCGAAGCAGGCGACCAGGTCCTTCTTCAGCTCCGGCTTCTCGGCGCAGAACTGGGCGATGGCTTCCTTCTTGAGGAGGTCGATGGTCTTGTAGCTCTCGATCTTCACCTTCATGGTCAGCGCAGCGAAGAGCTTCTCGGCGAAGGCGGCGGCCACTTCCTTGTAGAGGGATTCGTTCCGCTCGGCCTTGGCGGCGGCGACCTTGGGCTTGCCCACCTTGGCCTGCAGGTCCTTCTGCAGCTTCACCAGGGTCTTGATCTGCTCATGGCCGAAGGCGAGGGCCTTGACCATGTCGGCTTCCAGCACTTCCTTGGCGCCGCACTCCACCATCACCAGGGCGTCGGCGGTGCCGGCCACCAGCAAGTCGATGTCGCTGTCGGCGCGCTGGTCCACCGTGGGGTTCACGATCAGCTGGCCGTTGACGCGGCCCACGCGGACGCCGCCCACGGGGTTCACGAAGGGGATCTCGCTGATGATGAGGGCCGCGGAGGCGCCGACCATGGCGAGGGTCTCGGGGGCGTGCTGGCCGTCGTAGCTGAGCACCTGGGCGGTGATCATGGTGTCGCCGTTGTAGCCCTCTTCGAAGAGGGGGCGCAGCGGGCGGTCGATGAGGCGGCTGGTGAGGGTTTCCTTGGTGGTGGGACGGCCCTCGCGCTTGAACCAGCCGCCAGGGATCTTGCCCGCGGCCAGCACGGGCTCGCGGTAGTCCACGGTGAGGGGGAAGAAGTCGATGCCTTCCCGGGGGGTGCCGTAGCACACCGCCACGAGGACCATGGTGTCGCCCTGGCGGACAACGACGGCGCCGTGGGCCTGCTTGGCGATGCGGCCGGTCTCGAGGCTGATGGGCGTGCCGCCCAGGTCCACCGAGACGGTGGTGGGGTTGAATTTCAAAGCGTTCATGAACTCTCCGGGGCCCTCGGGCCCGCGTGGCTCCCCCAGATCCTGGGCACCGGCCCGGGTCTCCTGCGATCGCTCCATGAAACCCGTCCGCCGAGTCCTGGATCAGGAGGGGGAGGTGGGCTTCCTGCAGAGGTCGCCGCCGAAGGAGAGCAGATAAAATCGGCAGCGTCAGGATAACAGGAGTCTTGCCGCGAAGGCGGGTTCGTTGGACGACCGTTCGGGGGACGAAAACGACCGTTCACCGCTTCAGCTTGAGGTTCCCGAGGCGGCTGTGCGATCAATGACCATCGATGCTCGTCCCGCTCTTTCCAAATGCCGTATCGCTCCCGCATGAAAGATTCTGCTGCGCTTGCCGTGTCTGGTTCGCTCGGCGCTCTCCATCCCTGGGCCGGGTCGTGGGTCGGCTTCTTGTGACAGGGATCTCTTTTCAATTCAATCAAAGAATAGGTATCTCCGGTGGAATCAGCTTCAAGGGTGACGTGATTTGCAAGGTATTTGCTTGGTTGTGGCTGGGTTTGCTGGGAAGATGGTCGTCTTGGCAATGATTCAGCCCCAGATGCTTCCGGCGTCGATCTCGCTTTGAACCAACACTGAGGGGAATGTGCTTTCGGATTGGACCCAGGTAATCATCGGTTGTGCCGGGGGCCTCGCGCTTTCCTGGGGGTTGATCCGCTGGGTGGCGCCCCTTGGGTTCATGGACCGCCCGGATGCCACGAGAAAGCGCCATGTTCGCCCGACCCCGCGGACCGGGGGGCTGGCCCTCTGGATTGCCCTTGTCCTGGTCCAGCTGACGGGCACGTTCCCCATCCACCTGCACCCCGTGGATTGGTTCGCCATCCACATCATGGCGTTGACCGGCCTGCTGGATGATCGCTTCAACCTCCGGGCCCGGTACAAGGCCCTGGTCGGCTTGGGCGTTGCTGTCGCCTTGGCCCTCCATGTGACCCATTCTTTGGGCCAAGCCGCGGAACAGGTGACGTTCCTTGGAATGACCCTACCCAATCATCCAGTCCTCATCGTCCCCCTCCTCATGTGCTGGTTCTGGGCCGTCCCTCAGGCCTACAACCTCATTGACGGCATCAATGGACTCTCGCTTGGATTCGCATCCCTGCTGCTCGGAGTTCTCGGGTGGAACCTGGGTCTCCGGGTTCCACTCCTCTGGGGCGTGCTGGCGGCCGTCATCCTTTTGAATTTCCCGAAGGCCAGGCATTTCCTGGGCGATTGTGGCGCTCTGATGATGGGCACCCTGTTCGCGATTCTGGGAGTCAAGGCCTTCGCGCTGACCAATCCTGATCTTCTGCTCTGGGTATTCGCGTACCCGATCGTGGATGTCAGCCTGGTCGTGGGGATTCGCCGATGGAAGGGACTGCCGCTGGGCGAAGCGGACCGCAGTCACCTTCACCACTGGATGATGGACCGGGTCAAGGGGCGCTCCTGGATCGCCACGCCCATCCTGCTTTCCTTGGCGGCCCTGCCCATGCTGCGGGCCACGGCCGTTCCGGGCCATGCCGAAGCCTCCACACTGGGAATCGGAATCCTGGCCCTCCTGGCCTTCAAGGCCTTCAAGGACCGTGTAACCAAGTCCGCGCTGAAGGCAGTGCCGGCCCAGGTGCGCCGCGAGATCCCCTTCATGATGTCCGGGGCAGTCCGCGAGCCCTCCGGGTCTCACCCCAAGCTCTAGGGGGCACGGGCACGGGGCCTCTGGTTCCATGGGCGATACCTCGAGGCTGAGGCATACTCGATGGAAGTCGGTTCCGCCTCCGATGCGAATCAGATCTGAGTCCGGGGGCCCTCATCACATAGGACAGTCACCATGCGTGTTCCCCGCTTTCTCATTTCCCTGATGGCTGTGACGGCCGCGTTCGCCCAGTTGCCTCAGGGGCTTGATCTCCAGGCGCTGAAGCAGGCCGCAGCCGCCCAGGGCGTTGGCACCGCGGGAGCCGACGCGGTTCCTTCGAAGGGCTCCGCGACAGCCCAGGCGACCGCCTCCGCCGAAGACACCGCCCGGAACCGTGGCGAGGATGAGAAACTGGACGAAGAGATCCGAGCCATGAAGCGCCGTGAGAAGGGCGTGAAGCGGTTCGCCGCGGATCTCTTCCTGATGCGTCAGCGGGGGTCGGCCGCGACTGAGGGGGGGATTGCCGAAGACTATGTGCTGGGCACGGGGGACCGGTTGAACCTCAATGTGTTCGGCAGCGCCACCTTCGACCTCCCGGTCCAGGTGGATGGCCGGGGCGAAATCGTGATTCCCAAGGTGGGTACCGCCAAGGTGGGCGGACTCACGCTGGGGAAGGCCAAGACCGTGGTTCAGGGCCTGGTGGGGCGGAACTTCTCCCGCTCCACGGTGGACCTGCAGGTGATCAAGCTCCGCGAGGTCCGGGTCTTTGTCATGGGCGAGGTCTACAAGCCCGGCAGCTACCTGGTGTCGAGCCTGAGCTCCCTGGTGAACGTGCTCAGCCTGGCCGGGGGGCCCACCGCCGCAGGCAGCTACCGCGACATCCGTGTGATGCGGGGCGGCCGGCAGGTTGCCGGCCTGGACCTCTACCCGCTGCGTGCCGAGGGCCTGGGCAATCCCAATGTGGCCTTGCAGAGCGGTGATACCGTGTTCGTCCCGTTGGCGCAGTCACAGGTGCTTCTGGAGGGAGCCTTCCAGCGGGTGGTGGCGCAGCCGGCCGAAGCTCCGAAAAAGGGAGACCAAACCGATGCCCTTGCCAGTGACCTGGATCCCCTGAAAGAACAGCGAGAGCGGTTCCAGCGGGAAATCAGAGCCATCGAGGCTCAGTTGGCCTCTGGCCAGGAATCCAAGGTTGAGGAAACTCCGGAGCAGGGTGGCTTGGCGCCTGCCCGAACGGTCAAAGCGCCCGTAGACCTCAGCTTGACCGAGCGATCCTCCCTCGAAGACCGGCTCTTCTTTCTGAAGCGGCAGCTGGTGGCCCTCAAGGATGCGCCTGCGGGAGATTACCGGATCCGGCTCAACCCGGAGACGAACCTGCCCATCCTTCAATCCAACTCCAGCCGGCAACCAGAGTGGCTCCAGCGCTGGGAGCAGACAGGGCGAGCGCCCGCCATGCAGTTCGAAATGAAGCCTGGAGAGACCGTGGCAGACGCCTTGCGGTTCGCGGGCGGTCTGGCCATGGAGGCCGGCGAGGGGACCCTCAACCTGCGGCAGCGCGATGTCTCCGGCATCATCCGAGGACAGGACGTGGCCCTGGCCGAAGCCGGGCGGATCGTCGTCCACCGTGGCGACGTGCTGTCCGCGCCGGTGCGCCGGGAGCGGACGGGGCCAGTGGTCGAGCTTGCGGGATGGGCTCGCGTGCCCGGCTTCTATGCCCGGCAGGAGGGCATGCGGGTGGCGGACCTCCTGAAGCGGCAGGAGCAGGTGTTGCCTGACACCTACCGGGCTCGGGGCGAGGTGGTCCACACCGCCCTGGATGGCACCACTCGCTTCCAGACCTTTGACGTGGATAAGGCGTTGGCGGGTGACCCTGCGAACAACATCCTGCTGGAAGACCGCGATCGAATCGAGCTGTTTCGCTTGGAAGACCTGCGCCTGCCCCGCCTGGTCACGGTGATCGGGCCGGTGGCCCGGCCCGGCACCTATGCCTTCCATGCCGGCATGCGAGCCTCTGACCTGATCTTCAGGGCTGGCGTGCCCGCCAAATGGGCGGATCGCCTGGTGGCAGAATTGGCCCACAGCCGTGAGGGCCGACCCAGCGAGGTGATTCGCCTGGACCTCACGAAGCTCCTCTCCTCAGAAGCGGGGAGTCCCTTGAGCCTCCTGGACGATGCGGTGAATCCCCGCATCGAGGCGGACGATCAATTGAGCCTGTTCGAAAAGCCAGATTACAAGGTGCATCGCACGGTCCGGATCACGGGCCAGGTGCTCCGGCCAGGTTCCTACACGCTTGATTCGGATCGCCCCCGACTGTCGGAATTGATCCGGCGCGCCGGGGGGTTCACTCCCGACGCCATGCCGCAGGCAGGCATCTTCCTTCGGCGGATGAATGCCCAGGATCCGTCGCTTCAGCGGGCCGCGGAGGAATCGGGTCTGGCGGGGAAGGATCCTACGGCGAAGGGCATCAACGAAATCCTCGAGCGGCTGAATGAGACCAAGCGGCAGCCCCTGTCGGGCCAGCTCCAGAAGAACCCCCTCCTCCACGGCCTTCTGGCCGGAAGCCTGAATCGGATGGTGGTGGATTTCCGCGGTGTGATGAAGGGCGATCCACAATCGGACGTGGACATGGAGGACGGGGACGAGATCGTCATCCCCCGCACCACCGAGGCCGCCTACGTCGTGGGCGAGACCGCCAGTCCCTTCGCCACCTACAAAGTGGGCAAGGGCGCCAAGGTCTCTGACCTCTTGAAACTGGCGGGCGGGCCCACCCGCAATGCCGACATGTCCAACCTTCGCCTGCTCAAGGCCGACGGGCGCATCCTGGACAGCTGGGTGGAAGGCAAGGCGGTGGAGCCGGGCGACACGGTCCTGGTGCCCCAGCGCATCCGCCGCGACACCAACTGGCAGGAGAACCTCCAGGCCCTGACGCCTCTGGCGTTGATCCTGAACGCCATCAAGTAGGCTGCCGCCTGCTGGTAGAATGAAGGGCCCCGTTCCCGCGGGGCCTTTTCTTCGTGAGTGCCATGATCCTGCGCAAAGAATACTGGTTTGAAGCCGCCCACTTCATCTACAACCATCCGGGCAAGTGCCGGAACCTGCATGGCCACAGCTACAAGCTCTTCGTGCTGCTGGAAGGCACCGTGAACCCCGAGACGGGCATGATCATCGACTTCGACGACCTCTCCAAGGTGGTGGTCGAGCAGGTGATCTCCAAGCTGGACCACCGCTTCCTGAATGACCTCATCCCCCTCTCCACCGCGGAGAACATCTCCGTGTGGATCTGGGGGCAGCTGAAGCCGCTGCTCCCCCAGCTGTGCCAGATCGAGGTGTTCGAGACCACCGACAACTGCGTGATCTACCGCGGAGCCTGAGATGAGACGCCTCTGGGCCCTGCCCGCGCTGGTGCTCCTGGTCGGCTGCGAGGCCATCAACCCCGCCCTGCGGTACGAGGAGGCGGCCCGGCAACTGCGCTTCACCCTCGATCGGGTCGAGCCGCGCCTCGAGCTGGCCTTTCCTCTGGAGCAGTCGCGGCTGCGCATCCGGCTCGACGTGGGCGTGGACAATCCGTCGGACCAGCGGCTGCGCACCCGCCGGGTGGCGGGGGACCTGCGGCTGACCGCCCAGGACGCCGACCACGCCATCGGAGCCGTGAGCTTTCCTGAAGGCGCGGACCTCGCCCCGAAAGGCCGCAGCGTCCTGAAAGTGGAGGTGGCGTTGGGTTATGGCGATCTCAAGGAGGCCTGGGGCCCCCTGTCCGGCGCGATCCTCCGCCGCGAGCCTGCCACCTGGAACCTCGCCGGCGAGGCCCGGTTCGAGGTGCTTGGCATCGAGTTCGGTGTGCCCTTCCGCACCCGCAAGGACAGTGGGCGATGAGGCGATCGAAGCCATGATCCGGGCCGTCGTCTTCGACCTCTGGAACACGTTGGTGTTCAGTCCCGCGGGTAGCCCCTTCCAGCGGATGCGGGATTTGCTGCGCCCGGAGCAGGCCCACCTCTTCAAGACAGTGGTGCGGGATGGAATGGCTCGGCCCCATGCCTCGGTGCGGAGCTTCCTGGAAGCCTGGCAGGATCCGGTGGGGCTCGACGCCCAACAGGTGGAGGCCATGGTGCAGGCCTTCCAGGAGGCTGGCGCCCAGGCCGAGTGCTTCGCCGGGGCGCCCGAGGCTGTGGGCGCGGTGCGGGATCTGGCGCGGGTGGCACTCCTCTCCAACACCCAGACCTTCGGCCTGGAGCTGCTCGACCGCCTGGGCATCAGCGAACGGATCCGCACCCGGATGCTGAGCGCCGAGATCGGGGCCCTCAAGCCCGAGGCCGCCGCCTTCGAGGCCGTCCAGCGCAAGCTGGGGGCCTTTCCAGGAAACCTCGTGATGGTGGGCGACAGCTGGACGGATGACGTGGAAGGCGCCATCGCCGTTGGCTGGACGGCGGTCTGGGTGAACCGGGATGGCGCTCCGCGGCCGCCCCATGATTCGGATGCGCCCATCTACGAGGTGCGCAACCTCTCTCGCCTCCCGGAGTTGATCCAGGGATTGCAAGACGGCTTGCGCTGCCCGACCTGCCTGGGCTGAGGGCCGCGTCGAGAGGGGGTCGAACCTAGGCGCTGGCGGTGGCCTGGCCTGGCATCTGGAGATCCAGGACCACGGCGTAGCGGGGTGTGTCGGCGCGCTCGATCCACTGGACGCGGGCGCCGAGCAGGCGGGCGAGCTGGAGCAGGCCTTCGCGGGCTTCCTGGTGGAGGGCGGCGGCCAGTTCCGGATGCAGGGTCAGGCGCACGTCCGCGCCCCGCAGGCGCTCGCCCAGGCGGACCATTTCGCGGTAGGCCTTGAGCAGGGAGGTCTCGGGGTTCTGGGTGCGGCCGGCGCCGTTGCAGGTGGGGCAGGGCTGGGTGAGCTGCCGCTCCAGGGAAGGGCCCGTGCGCTTGCGGGTGAGTTCCACCAGGCCGAATTCGGAGATGCCCCCGGCGCGAGCGTGGTTCCGGTCGCGCTTGAGCTCGTCCTGCAGCCGGGTGAGCACCTCGTCCCGGTGCGACGGATCCACCATGTCGATGAAGTCGATCACCACGATGCCGCCCAGGTTGCGCAGGCGGAGCTGTCGCACGATCTCGGGGATGGCTTCGAGGTTGGTGAGGTAGACGGTTTCCTCCAGATCCTTCTTGCCCACGAACTTGCCCGTGTTCACGTCCACGCTGACGAGGGCTTCCGTCTGGTTCAGCACGATGGAGCCGCCGTGCTTGAGGAACACCTTGGGCTGGCGGGCGGCGTCGATCTCAGCCTCGATGCCGAAGGCCTCGAAGATGGGCAGGTCCGAGGTGAAGTGCTTCACCCGGTTGGCCCATTCGGGATGCAGCTTCTCCACGAAGGCGAGCACCTCCTGGTGGGCGGTGCTGTCATCCACCCAGAAGGTGGAAACTTCTTCGCGGAAGATGTCGCGCATGACCTTCTGGAGCAGGCGCAGATCCTGCCACACCAGCCCCGGCGCGGGTACGACCTCGGCCTTGGCGCGGATCTCCTGCCACATCTGGCGCAGGAAGACCACGTCGCCGATCAGGTCCTCATCCTTTTCGCCGATGGCCGCCGTGCGGACGATGAAGCCCTCACCGGGCTGGACGTGGCTGCGGATCAGCTCTCGGAGGCGCTCCCGTTCCTCGGGGTCGGTGATCTTCCGGGAGATGCCGATGTGGTCGATGCCGGGCATGAAGACCAGGAAACGGCCCGGGAAGCTCAAGTGCCGGGACAGCCGGGGACCCTTGGAACCGATGGGATCTTTGACAACCTGAACGAGGGTCTCCTCCCCTTCCTTGAGGGGAGGGAGGGGCGGCGGAGGCGGGGGCAGGTCCTCCGAGGCGGTCTCGTCGCCCTCCTCCTCGGCCGAGAGGTCAGCGCCCAGACGCTGGGCGACGGGGTCATCCAGGTAGAGGAAGCCATCCTTGACGCCGCCGATGTTGACGAAGGCGCTCTGCATGCCGGGAAGCAGCTTGGCCACCCGACCCTTGTAGACATCCCCCACCTGGCTCTTGTTCATCGTCCGCTCGAGGAACAGCTCGCAGAGCTGCCCGTTCTCAAGCAGGGCGATGCGCGTCTCCAGGGGGGTCGAATTGACCACCAGGGACTTGCGTACTTCCATGGAACCAACCTTTCAGAACTTTGCAGGTGGGCGCCTTGCCACCCCCGCGGGCCCCGGGGTCGTACCAGACCGAAGGGTGATCCATTTCTACCATGACCCTTGGATGCCGCGCCAACGGTCAAAGGTTCCTGGATGAGATTCTATTCCTGAAAAAACAGGAGCCAGGACAGGACTGGCAGGATTAAAGGACGGATTAACAAGGGTTAAGGTCTTGGCGAGGTGCCTTGATCTGGCGGAACCAGGCCCGAATCTTGTCAATCCTGCTTTCAATCCTGTGAATCCTGCCAACGCCTTCAGTCCGTGAAGGCGGCCACGCAGAGGGGGGTCCGTTCCTGAGTCCGGCGCTCGGTGATGCGGTTGCGCTCGTCCACGAAAACCACCTTCGGAGCCACGGTCTCGGCCTCCTCCGGGGTCATCCAGCCGTAGGCGGCGATGATCACCAGGTCACCGGCGTTCACCAGATGAGCCGCCGCGCCATTGATGCCTACCTCACCGGAGCCCGCCACGCCCGGAATGACGTAGGTCGACAGGCGCGAACCGTTGGTCACGTCGTAGATGTCGATCTTCTCGTTCTCCATGAAGCCGGCGGCTTCGATGAGCAGCGGATCCAGGGTGATGGATCCCACATAGTCCAGATCGGCCCTCGTCACGGTGGCGCGATGGATCTTTCCGAGCAGGAAGTGGCGCAGCATGCATCCTCCGGTCCAGGCTCCCTCCGGAGTCCCGGCCAACGCATAAGGATGGGCCCAGGACTACCCTGGGTCCAGCCTCGATTTTTACCCAAGCCTAGTTGAAGAGGACCACATGCAGGTCCACGCCGATCCGTGGCGGCGCCACGGGGGGTGGGGCCACGGGCAGGCGGAAGGCCCCCTCGAGGTCCAGGCGGGCGCGGGGATCGCGGACCTGCCGCAACACCCACCGGCCCTCCAGGAAGACGTACATCCGGGACGGGTCGCCGGGTACCAGGGCCACGTAGCGGCGGTGCTCCTCGGGGCGCCAGTAACCGTTCATCCAGGGCGGCGGAACGTGGTGGCCGTGCCGCCGGTCGTCCTCGTAGCGGTGGCGCTCGTACTTCCGGGCCTCTTTGTCCCTATCCTTCCAGTACTTGCGCTCCGCCTTGTCGTGTTCCTTCCAGTGGCGGCGGTCTTCGCGGTCGTCGCGCCGATCCTCTCGGCGGTCATCACGACGCTCGTCCCGGCGCTCATCTCGGCGGTAGTCCCGGTCCGGGCGATCCGGCGAGGCGGCGGCGGACAGGGTGGCGAGGGCGATCAGCGAACTGGCCAGCAGGGTGCGGAACATGTCGGACTCCTAGTTGAACAGCACGACGTGGAGGTCCATCCCGACCCGCGGCAGGGGAACGGGTGGCGGCGCGGCGGGCAGGCGGAGGGTGTCGCGGACCTCCGCCTGCAGGCCCACGCTGAAGCCCTGGCGAAGCTCCCAGCGCCCCTCGATGAGGAACCAGGCCCGGTCGGTGTAGCGGGGGTCCACGGCGATGTAGGGACGCTCGGGAAGGCGGGGGCCGAATTTCTTGGCGAGGCCTGGCGGCAGGCCGCCCTTCTTGGCCAGGCCGGGGGGAACGCCCTTGCGGCCATGTCCCGGCGGGCCGTCATGGTCCCGCTTGTCGTGGCCGCGCCCCTGGGGCAGGGCCAGCAGGCTGGTGGCGATCAGGACTTGGAGGAGCATGGGACCCCCTGACACCCCCCGGTCAGCGGCATGGCCTGTGGGGGGATGCATCCATTCTAGACGCTCTGGGGGCTGAGGCTCACATTCAGGACCGCATCCAGGGGGGACGGGGCCAGGACGACGTTGTCGATGAGGCGGGTGCTGCCCACGTAGGCCGCCACGCATAGGGCGACGGCGCGGTCCACTTCGCCCTGGAAGGGCTCCAGGTTCTGGGCGTCCACCAGCTCGAGGTATTGGACCGAATCCACCCCGGAGAGGGGGGCCCTGGCCAGCTCGAGCAGCTTGGCGGCGTTCCGCTCGCCCCCCTCGAAGGCGGCCTTGGCGGCCAGCAGGCCCTCACTGATGCTGAGCGCCCGGCGGCGGGCCTCCTCGTCGAGGTAGGTGTTGCGGCTGCTGAGGGCCAGGCCATCGGCTTCGCGGATGGTGGGCACCACCACCACGTCCACCGGAAGGTTCAGGTCCCGGGCCATGCGCCGGACAACCACAGTCTGCTGGAAGTCCTTCTGGCCGAAGAAGGCCAGGTCCGGCTGCACGATGTTGAAGAGCTTCGCCACCACCGTGGCCACGCCTCGGAAGTGGCCCGGACGGAAGCGCCCGCAGAGGGGTTCGGCCAGACGGCCGGGCTCGATGTGGGTCTGGAACCCCGTGGGGTAGATTTCCGCCACTTCTGGGAGGAAGAGCACGGTGGCGCCGGCATCGAGGCAGAGGTTCTGGTCCCGTTCCAGGTCCCGGGGGTAGTTGGCCAGGTCTTCGCTGGGGCCGAACTGGGTGGGATTGACGAAGATCGAGACCACGGTGGCATCACAGCGGGCCGCGCTCTGGCGGATCAGGGCCCCGTGGCCCTCGTGCAGGAATCCCATGGTGGGGACGAAGCCGATCCGCTTGCCTTCCTCTCTCAAGGGACGAAGAACGGCACGCAGATCGGCGATGGTACGTACAACTCGCATGGACAAAAGCGGGATCCTTCCGAAGGTGCCTGCCAGCTTACCAAGGGCAGCCTCAGGGGTGCCACTGGGTCAAAGCCGGACGAACGGCTTCTGGAAGGGTATAAGATTCCCGGCCATCCGGGAACCCTCCGGCCCTCACATCCTCGGCCCAGGCGGCCAGCGCGGTGCGTAGGTCTTCGAATCCTTCGGCATAGCGCCGGACGAACTTGGGAGAGGTTCCCGGCAGCAGTCCGAGGATGTCATGGAAGACCAGCACCTGGCCCGAGCAGTGGGGCCCGGCCCCGATGCCGATGGTGGGGATCTCGATGGTTTCGGTGACCTTCGCGGCCAGGTCGGCGGGGATGCCCTCCAGCACGATGCTGAAGCAGCCCGCGTCCTGGAGCTTCTGAGCGTCCTCCAGCAGCCGCAGGGCATCGCCCTTGTGCCGGCCCTGCACCTTGAAGCCCCCCATGGGGTTCACGCTCTGGGGCGTGAGGCCCAGGTGGCCCATGACCGGGATCTCGGCATCCAACAGGGCATGGATCATGGGTAGCCGCTTGGCCCCGCCCTCCAGCTTCACCGCCTGGGCGCCCCGCTGGAGGAACCCCCCGGCGTTCCTCAGGGTGTCCTCCACGCTCAGGTGGAAGCTCAGGTAGGGCATGTCCGCCACCAGCATGGCGGCGGGCTGGGTGCGGGCCACGGCCTCCAGGTGGTGGTTCATCATGGCCATGCTGACGGGCAGCGTGTTCTCGAAGCCCAGGCAGACGTTCCCGACGCTGTCCCCCACGAGGATGATGTCAACGCCGGCCGCGTCGGCAATGCGCGCGGTCACCGCATCGTAGGCGGTGGTCATGACCAGCTTCCGGCCCGCGTGGTGCCAGGTGTGCAGCTGGGGCAGGGTGACGTGGGCGCGCGTGTCGGCGGGCAGGTGGCTCATGGGGTCTCCGCTGGAAGGTCGAAGCCGTGGGCTCCCATGAGAACACCGATGGGGGTTCCCCGTCACTCCGGATCGGGGAAGGCCGGCAGGTTCATCTGGGTGGGCGTCCAGTCCACCAGCGGATCCGCGCGCTCCGGCTGGATGAACTTCAGGCCCACGGCCTCCACCATCCGGCGGAAGCGGTGCAGGTCCTCCCGCCCGAGGAAGGTCGATTCCTGGCCTTCCGGCAGCCGCGTCCAGAGCTGCTGGAAGCTGGGGAAGGCATCCTGCATCCGCGCCCGGGCCCCCAGCTTCTCGCCGCGCTGGAGCAGCAGCTGCGCCCCTTCGGAGCTCGCCTCCAGGACCAGCGCGGGGAACTGCATGTCCCGGGCCGCCGCCTGCACCTGGCCCCAGGCCTCCAGCGCCTCCTGGACCACGGCCTCGGTGGCGGGCACCGTCGACAGCAGCAGGGCATGGGCCCGGTGCCACTCCAGATCGAGCCAGCGGGAGCCGGACCCTTCGACCGGGCCTTTCAGGTTTTCCAGCACGGCCCAGCCCTGCTCCGGGGCCTCCAGGCTGGACTGCCTGGCCTCGCGGGCCACGGCCTGGCTGAAGCGGAGCAGGGCCAGCCGCTGGCGCCACAGCAGCCCCGTGCGCTCGTAGTGGTCCGCCGCGTTTCGGAAGAGGCGGACTCCGTCCCGCCAGGCGCTGCGGAACCGGGCCACCTCGCCCTGCAGGAAGAGGTGGTCGCCTTGCTCCTCGGGGGAGAGGAGGGCGGGCTGATCGGCCAGGGCCTGGAACTGGGCATGGTCGGCGGACACCGTGTCGCCGAGGGCGGCGAAGGTGCGGGCCCGCCAGGTCTGGATGAGGAAGACCTGGGCGGTGTCGCCCAGCCGCTGGGCCCGGGAGAGGGCCCGGTCGAGGTGGGAGAGGGCCGGCCCCAGGAACTGCTGGAGGCTCCGGACCATGCCCAGGGCGAGGTGCCCCTGGGCCTGGAGCGCGAGGTCCCCCTGCATCCGCGCCGTCTGCAGGGCTTCCCTCAGAAGCAGCACGCTGGTGTCGGACTGGCCCTGGGCCAGGCGCACCTCGGCCAGGGCGATCTGGACCGGAACCAGGCTGCGGAAGCCCTGGCCGTGCTCCAGCATCCGCTGGGCGGACTGAAGCATGGCGGCCGCGCGGAGGAACTGGGACTGCCCTGCCAGGGCCCGGCCGAGCACGAGCATGAGGGCAGCCTGGTCCTGCGGCAGGGGCTTGAAGCCGCCCTGGGGCTGCAAGCCTTCCTCCAAGGCCCGAATGCCCTTGGTGAGGTGCCCCTGGAGGAGGTGCAGCTGCCCGAGGGCCAGCCGCAGGCGGGGCTGCTCGGGGTGCAGGGGGTGGTCCATCAGCCGCCTGGCGGCCGCCTGGAGGGCCTCCTGGGCTTCGGCGGGGCGGCGCAGGTGGAGGTGGAGCATGGCCCGTTTCCGGTAGAGTCGGGCCTCGACGAGTTCGGTCCCCTCGCCGCGGGTGACCCGGGCCAGGGCGTTCAGGGCCCCAGTCAGGGCCTCCAGGGCCTCCTCGCCGGGCGGGCGTTCCTGGATGGATTCCGGCGCGTGGACCCCCGAGGCCCAGGCATCCGCCAGGTGCTCGAGCAGGCGGGCCTCGTCAGCCGGGGCGGGCTTCAGCTGGAGGGCCTGGTCCACCAGGCGCCGGGTTTCCCCGGGCGGGCCGGGGGGGGCCTTGTCCAGGGAGGCGAGCACCGCCGCGAGCGCGGTGGCCTCGTCCGAGGCGAGCGACTGGAGGGTGAGGGGGCTGGACCAGCCCTGTTCCTGGAAGGCGGACACCAGGGCCCGGGCCAGCCGTTTGAGCTCTGGCTGGGGTGTATGAGCCAGCACCAGCTCGCGCCAGCGCGGCTCCGGAATCCGGGCCAGGCCCCGCTGGAACTGCACCAGCCGCGATCCTTCAGCCAGGTGGAGCGCGTCCTCCAGGGCGTCGCCCTGCAGGCCGAGCACCCGGCCCAGTGCGGCCGCGGGCAGGGGCCGCTCCGCGAGGGCCAGCAGCCGCACCACGGCGGCGGAGGCGGCCGTGAGGCGCTGCAGGCGGCCCAGGAAGATCTGCCGCATGAGGTCGTCCTCGGCCTTCAGCGCGGCGTGCTGGCCCGGCGCCAGGATCCACCGGTCCCGCTCCCAGGTGATGGTGCCGGACTGCTGGGCCAGTTCCAGGAAGTTCTGGAGCAGGCCTGGGTTGCCGAGGCTCTGGGTGATCAGCTCGGTGCGGAACGCCTCGGGGAGCTCATGCGTCCCGAGCAGGTCCTCCAGGACCAGTCGCAGGTCCTCGTCCTCCAGCCGGTTCACCCCCACCAGGGCCGCGGCGGGTTCTCCGCGCAACTGGGTGAGGAGGGGCTTCAGGCCCGCGCCCTGGGCGCCGGAGGTGAGGGAGAGGAGCCAGGGCAGGTGGGAGGCATGCACCAGCTCCCGGATTAGTCCGAGCACCCCCGGGGTGGCCCGGTCCAGGCCGGAGAGGTGGATCAGCCGGTGGTGTTGCAGGCCCGCGAAGTCCATGGCTTCGAGGGCGGCCCGGATCTCCTCGGGCTCGGGGCCCAGCTCTTGGCCGTTGAGGTGGCGGCCCCCCGTCAGGAAGGCGAAGGCCTGCAGGCGCAGGGACAGGGCCTTGGCAGCGTGGGGTTTCTCCGCGTAGAAGTCGACCTCGCTGCCCAGCAGCAGGGATTCCAGAAGGCGGCCGAGAAACCGGCCGGGAGGCTCCTCCGAGGACGCGGCCAGATCGTGTACCCAGATGCCCTCGCCCTCGGCCACCGCGCAGGCCCAGGCGGCCAGGTGTTCCTTGCCCACGCCCTCCTCTCCCTGGAGCAGGACGATGCGTTCCATGGGAATGGGGGCGCTGAGGCCCAGCATGAGGGACTTGAGGTACGGCAGCTCCTGGCCGCGTCCCCGCAGGGGCCGGGCGACGGTTTCGGAGAGGTCCCGGGCCTGGGTCCAGGGCAGATCCTCGGAGAGGGCCGGCGCTGGCGCCGTGGGGGTGAGAAAGAGCGGAATGGCCTCAGGCCCCCAGGGTGGGGTCCCGATGAGCCTCGGGATCTGGGTGAGGCCGGGCCGGAAGGTGATCACCTCCGGATGGAGGAACCGGGGATGGGGATCCCCCTGCAGCTGGGCGGCCAGATGGTCGCGCAGGGCGCTCCGCTGCCTGTCGCCCCAGCCGGCCCAGAGCCGGGAAAGCGGCGTGCCCTGGAGGGCCTGGAGGCACCAGGCCTGCTCATGGTCGAAGCCGATGTGGCCGGCCACGGGGTCCAGAGGGGCGGCATCCAGGAAGCGGGCCAGGAAGGTGTCGCGGATCTGGTCGAGGTCGCGGTCGGTGGGCAGCGGCGACCAGATCTGGGCGAGGAAGCGCGCCCCGTCCAGCTCCCGCCGCATGAGGTGCCACGCGCAGCCCTCCGCCCGCCCGAGCTCCATGAGCCAGGCGAAGCGGTGGGTGCCGAAGAAGCGCGTCACGTCCATGGACGCATTCCCGGATGGTTCGCGCGGGGCTGAAGGGGCATGGGGGAGAGTATGAACCACTCTCCGATGCTCCGGCAGGGCCCTGGCAGGGCGCCATCAGCCGGGAGGGCGGGTCGGATCAGGCCTTGGTTGCGATGCAGGCCAGCGCCTGGTCGAGGTCGGCGAGAATGTCCTCCAGGTCCTCGATGCCGACGGAGAGACGGACCAGCCCATCGGTGATGCCGGCGGCGATACGGTTCTCCCGGGGCATGCTGGCGTGGGTCATGGAGGCCGGGTGGCTGACGAGGGTTTCGACGCCGCCCAGCGACACGGCCAGGCCGGCGAGGTGCACGTTGTCCATGACCACGCGGCCTGCTTCGACGCCGCCCTTCAGTTCGAAGGCGATCATGGAGCCGAAGCCGGTCATCTGCTGCTTGGCGAGGTCATGCTGGGGGTGGCTGGGCAGCCCGATGTAGCGCACCCAGGCCACCTGAGGATGAGCTTCCAGCCAGGGCGCGACGCGGCGGGCGTTCTCCTCGGCGCGCTCGACGCGCAGGGCCAGCGTCTTGAGGCCGCGGCTCACCATGTAGGCCTGGTGGGGATCCATGTTGGCGCCGAGGTTCACGAGCATGGCGCGAATCTGCTTGTGGAGGGCCTGGGTCTTGGCCACCACGATGCCGCCCACGATGTCGGCGTGGCCGTTGATGAACTTGGTCACGGAATGCAGGACCAGATCCGCGCCTAGATCCAGGGGTTTCTGGAGATGAGGACTGGCGAAGGTGTTGTCCACCACGAGCAGGGCGCCCGCCGCATGGGCGATCTCGGCGGCGGCCCGGATGTCGGTCACGGACATGGCGGGGTTGGAGGGCGACTCGATGTAGACGACCTTGGTGTTGGGCTTCATGGCCCGGCGGAGGTTCTCGATGTCGGAGGTGTCCACGTAGGAACTCTCCACGCCGAACCGGCTCATGTGCTTCTCCATGAGGCCGCGGCTGGGACCGTACACGGAGTCGGTGCTCACCATGTGGTCGCCGGAACTCAGCAGGGCCAGGTAGACGGTCGTGACGGCGCCCATGCCGCTGGCCATGGCTGTGGCCCCGAAGCCGTTCTCAAGCTGGGCCACGTTCTCCTCCAGGGCGGAGGTGGTGGGGTTGCCGATGCGGGTGTAGATGTAGCCGTCCTCAGTGCCCGCGAACCGGTTGGCGCCTTGCTGGGCGTTGCGGAAGGCGAAGGTCGAGGTCTGGTAGATGGGGGTCACCACGCTGCCGTGCGCGTCCTCCGGAATGCCCGCGTGGACGAGCTTGGTGTTGAAGCCTTTGGTGCGGGTGTCCATGGAGGATCCTTGGTCGGAGTTGCCGGGGCCCATTTGGAGGAGTTTCCGTCGGTGCCAGGCAGAAACCTGGGCCCGGATCGGGCCCAGGGGGGAGAAGCGGCGGAGCGGGGCTACTTGGCGGCCTTGCGAAGGGCGTCGACCTTGTCGGTCTTCTCCCAGCTGAACTCGGGGCGCCCGAAGTGGCCGTAGGCCGCCGTGGCGCGGTAGATGGGCTTGCGCAG
>Ga0316605_10000849_pt1 | contig 18824 bp, 14 predicted proteins | sample OWC_soil_day20_n_FD_207666 | JGI IMG/M metagenome (GOLD analysis project Ga0316605, IMG submission 207666) | Wetland soil microbial communities from Old Woman Creek delta, Ohio, United States - OWC_soil_day20_noCT | ecosystem: Environmental > Terrestrial > Soil > Wetlands | place: USA: Ohio...
CTTTCGAGTCAAGAGTTTTTAGGAATAAAAATTTTATCAATAAACTAGTTTTAGAAATAAAAAAATAAACTGTAAATTTGAATTAGTAATAACCTAAAAAGTGTAAACCTATTTCAGGAAACGACAGAGGTGTTTACTAATTTTTAATTTACCCCTCAATCCCCTAAAGGGGAAGAAAACAACGAAACAACTCAACACCTAAACCCAACCCAAACCAACCCAAACCTAAACCCAACTCCTGACCTTTTACAAATAAGCGTGAAGAAAATTGTAGTTTTGACCGTTAAGAAAGTTTATTTGTTTGAGCGAAGCGAGTTTATAAACTTTTAGGTCAAGACTGCAATTTTTAGCTTGTTTGTGAACAGTCTTGATTTTTGCAACTTTGTATCAAGACAAAGTTGGTAAGAAAAAGAAGTTTTGTTTCTTTTGTATCAAGACAAAAGATAAAGTAATGGTTAGTGATTAATGGTTAATGAGAAGGACATTAAGGTCTTTAAGCTCCTTACAAACAATTAAACGCCTAAACAACTCAACACCTAAACAATCTCCTTAGTATTGAATTCTGTTTCTAAAGTCGTCTCTTAATTCGTATTTCAAATCTTGAAGCATTGAAGCTTTAACTGCAATGGTGAAGTTCCATCCTTGACGGAAACCAAAAGGCACCCAGTTCATTCTCATTTCCCAGCAATGTAAATCTCTGTAAAAATCTATTGAAGTGTAGGTGTAGTCTTTATTGATAAAGTCGTATCCTGAGGTTAAGCCAATCTTCCACTTTGGAGTAAGGTTAATATCTCCCTTAACAGTGAAAACTGCTGATTTATTAGTTTCATATCCTGCAATTGCCATCACAAAAGAACTTAACTGACTATAAGTTAGTCCAAGATTTAAAGTCCAAGGAATGGTAAAATCAACATCATGACCTAAAACTTCATTAGGATTAACAAAAGGAGAATAACTCATTTGACTTGGAGAAACAAAATCTTTGTTTTTCTCATTATTATTTGTACTTGGCTTGTCTCCTTTACCCGTTAATTGCCATGAAAGATTTAAGTCCCATTGAGAGTTTTGACGCTTAAATAAACGATTTTCTGTATTAATAAGTAATTGATTGGTCAATCTTCCTAAGCTGTCCATTGCATAAGGAGTGAAAGAGGCAGAGAAATTAATAATAAGTTTTTTAAACAAGGTTGTTCTTGCATTTAATCGGAGTGGTTGCCAATTAACGGAGTCTTTGGCAAGGTCGTAGCCTGAGGACAGGTTTAAGCTTTCCAAAAGAGTTATCTTAGATGTTCCATCAACAGTGTCTTTGGATGACTTAACTTTAATTTCTAAATTATTGCCTATTGAAAAGCCAACAACTCCTGATTGTCCATTTGGTGGTGATCCAAACATTCCATCCTCTGTCTTTGAATAATAAACCTTTTTATTATTCTTATCCAGATAGAAATCGTAGAAACCAAGTGATGGATTGGAGAAATCGGGCGTGTAGGTAAAGCTAACGGAAGGGTTTATAACGTGTCTTATTGCTTTCAGGTATCCTTTCTTGAATGTAAACATTCCATAAATGCGAGTGTTAAGGTTGGAAGAAAAGTTTGCATCCCTGTTGGCAAAGAAGCCCATAATTGTATCTTTCAAAACAGCCACATGGTTAGTGTCCATTGGGTCAAGTTTTTTAGATATATAGTTAAGATACCATCTTTCGGTGTAGTTGATAGAGTTTGTCCAGTTTAAATGCTTTAAAACTTTAATATTGCTTTGTATTGGAATGGAGTGTTGCATCCCATTTCTCATATACTTTACAACATCTTTAGAGAATAAAAGAGTGTCGTAGGTGTTTATTGTATTTGTTAAACTTGCACGATAGGAAAGAGAAATATCTTCATACCATCTTGTTTTTCCTTTCACTTTCTTCCTTCTTAAAGGATAGAATTGCGATGTTGAAAGAGAGATTGAAGGCAAATCCAAGCTAATTGCTTTTGTGTTGGCATTATAAACCTCTCCCAAATTGGCAGTGAAAGAAACCTTTTCTCCAAATCGAGTTGAATAAGCAACACTTGATGTTGTAGTATTGTTGAAATAATCGCTTGTGCTAACAGCATACTGATTGAAAGTGCTACTTACCAAGTTAACATTTGCAGAGAAATTTCTATAAGGGTGAGATTTTGAATCTTGATTATGTGTCCAACGAAAACGGAAGTCAGTTTGTTCATTATAGCTTGGTGTGTTACTGATACCTGTTTTGTTTACTTCATAGCGCAATTCAAATCCTCCTCTATATTTATATCTCTTGGCATAGCTTGTTTTAAGGTTTCCTGCCCAACTCATATTGGTGTAAACATCGGCTTGAAGGGATAAATCAACATAATCATTAATTGCAAAATACCATCCAATATTTCTAAGGTAGTATCCCCTGTTTTGTGCATATCCATAGGTAGGCATTAAAAAACCTGATTTCTTTTGACTTGTGAAAGGGAAGTATCCAAATGGAATGGCCAGAGGCAATGGAATATCCATAATAGTAAACCAGGCAGGGCCTGTAACAATTTTATCTTGAGTAACTACTTTTGCTTTATTGAAGTTTATTGCAAAATGAGGATGCTCCAAATCGCAGGTTGTAAACTGTCCTCCTTTAACATACATTATTTTGTCATCAACTTTCTTAACTTGACTTCCATGCAAATAACCCTCTCCCTCTTTGGTGAAAACTCCACTAATCAAACCCTTCTTTGATTCAATATTATAGTCTATTTTCTTCGCATTATATTCTGCACCATTATCCTTAAATTTTGGATGCTGAACAATATTCTCCAATGAGTCTTGAATACCTTCTGCATGCAGTTCTTTTGAATTAAAGCCAATGGTTATCTGTCCTGCCTCCAATTCTGTTTTACCCATCACAATTTTTGAATTATTGTAAAGGAAAACTTTTTTGGAGTCTAAATCAATTGCAATTGAATCCTGTGCAGAATAATTTACTCTTTCATCGAAGGTTTTCTTTCTCTTTTTAGTTTTTATTGTATCATTTTTTAATAAAGTGGAATCACCAGTTGAAACTAATGAATCAATATTTGAAGAAAGAATTTTATCGGGTATTGTATCTGTTTGATTTTGTGAATAGGAACAAAAGGGTAGAATGCATAATAACATTAGCACATAAAAAAAATTTAGTGGATTAATTATGTAAAAATGTTTTTTCAAGTTGCTATTTCTTCTAAATTATATATCTTTGTAAACGAATTTGCAAAAATAATGTTTTATTCCCATAGTTGAAGAATAAAGAGAAAACTAAAATAAATTTGATGTTCAAAAGATGAAAAAACTTTTAATATTACTGCTCCTTTCCATTAATACTCTGCCATATACCATTGCTCAACAAACTAATTCATCGAGGTTCTCAAAAATTGTAATTGATCCTGGACATGGTGGCGACAAGCCTGGAGCAAAAGGGAAAAGAAGTTTGGAAAAAGATATTAATCTTGCAGTTAGTTTAAAGTTGGGTGAGTTAATAAATAATCATCTTCCTGGGGTTAAGGTTGTTTTCACTCGTACAAAGGATGTTGATGTTGATTTAATTAATCGTTCACGACTTGCAAACAGAGAAAAGGCAGATCTTTTTATTTCCATTCACTGCAATGCTGCTCCTAATCGTACTGCCTACGGAACTGAAACCTTTGTAATGGGGCTTGCAAAATCACAGGCAAATATTGAAGCTGCAAAGAAAGAAAATGCTGATATCCTAACAGAAGCTAACTATGCTGAGAACTACGATGGATTTGATCCTAACTCTCCCGAATCAAACATATTTTTTGCTCTTTACCAAAATGCCTACTTAGAACAAAGCCTTTCACTTGCTGACAAAATGCAAAAACACTACACTGCCAACACAAAACTTTATGACAGAGGAGTTAAACAAGCTCCCTATCTGGTACTCTACAAAACTTCCGTTCCTGCCGTACTAACTGAAATAGGTTTTATTTCAAACGAAAGGGAGGAGAAATATCTCAACACAGAAAAAGGACAATATGAAATAGCTGCTTCAATCTTCCAAGCCATTTTCAACTACAAAAACAGAATAGAGGGGAAAAGGATTGCCACTCCTTCAATTTCCGAACTTATACCTCAAAAGGTGATTAGAGAAGAACAAGAAAGAATTAAGAGAGAAGAAGAGGAAAGAAGAATTAAAGAAGAACAGGACAGAATTGCTTTTGAGAAACAAAAGGAAATAGAGGCTCAACAGCAAGGAAAAGAGGCAAAAGAAAAGGACTCAATTGAAACTGAAGAAGAAACCAATGGTGTGGTTTATAGAGTTCAGGTTTTTGTGGATAAAGCAAAGCTATCAAAAGAAGATTCAAGACTAAAAGACTTGGAAGATGTTTGGATGTATAAGGATGATAAGATGTGGAAATATACCACAGGAAACTATAATAACTTTAATCAAGCCAATGAATACAGAATTTCTCTTAAGGATAAAGGATATAAAGATGCTTTTGTGGTAATATTCCATAAAAACAAAAGAATATCACTTGAGAGAGCAAAAGAATTAGAAAAAAATAATAATTAGATATCGTGAAAATTAAGACGGAATATAAAATAGGTATTATAGGTTTAATATCTGTTTTAGTACTATATTTTGGAATCATGTTCCTTAAAGGACAAGACCTGTTTAATGTTGAGACAAACTACTATGCAGTTTTTGATGATGTTTCAGGACTTTATAAGTCCAATTACATATATCTTAATGGCATGAAGGTTGGATATATTAAAGACATTAAGAGCATTGACCCTAAGGCAAGTAAATTTGTTGTTTGGATAGCTGTAAACAGTGATATAGAAATCCCTAAAGACTCAAAGATAATGATTTTCTCTTCCGATTTGCTCGGTTCCAAAGCCCTGAAGATAAATATGGGTATTAGTAACGATGTATTTCACAGAAGAGATACAATACAGTCAGCAAAGGAAACAGGAATGATTGACCAATTGGCTGACAACATAACTCCAATTGTTGTTAAGTTAAATAGTGTTATGACCAATATAGACACATTGATTGTTGGGGTTAATAATATCTTAGACAAAAAATCACAGCAAGACATAAAGGCAAGTCTTGATAACATTAAACAACTTACTCAAAACTTTGAAAATATTTCAATTAAGGTAGATGGATTAATGGATAAAGAAAAAACTAAGATTGATGCCATACTTACCAATGCTGAAAGCATAACAAATAATTTAAAACAAAACAACGACAAGCTAACCAATGCAATAAACAATTTCAGCAATATTAGTGACACCATTGCCAAAGCCAATTTGGGTAAGACCATTAAGGAAACAAACGAAAGCATGACATCTCTTTCAAAGGTTATGCGCTCAATAGAAAAAGGCGAAGGAAGTGCAGGTTTATTGCTAAAAGACGATAAACTATATAAGAACTTGGAAAGCTCAACTAAGAAATTAGATGCCTTAATTGAAGATATTAAACAAAATCCAAAACGCTATTTAAAGGTTAGTGTATTTTAATTCTTTTGGTTTAAAGGCATAGTGAATTTGAAACTACTACCCTCTCCCAACTTACTCTCAACCCATATCCTACCTCCTTGTTTTTCTACAAGCTCCTTGCAAATAGAAAGACCTAAGCCTGTACCCTTTTCTCCATTAGTACCATTGGTTTTGAATGACTGTAAAGGATTCCAAATTAAATCAATATTTCCCTGAGAAATTCCAATACCATTATCGGAAACAGTAATTATCATCTCATCTCCAGCAATATCTTGATAAATATTCACTTCACCATTTGGTTTAGAGAACTTAATTGCATTGGATATTAAATTTCTTAGAATTGTTTTAGTCATATTTGGATCGGCAAATATCTTTCTATCATGCTCAAAATAATTACATTGAAGCTTAACATTCTTATCTTTAGCAATTAAATTGGATGAAAGGACAACCTCTTGGCAGATTTCATAATAATTAATTTCCTTAGGAGAGAAAACAATTTGACCACTCTGCGATTTGAGCCAAAGCAAAATATCCTCCAACATATCATAAGTTCTGTTGGATGTTTCATTAATAATTCCAATATGCTCTTTTATAGTTTCAATATCAAAATCATTAATATTATCAATCAAAAACGAAGAAAAACCAATCAAAGAAGTAAATGGACCCTTAAGGTCGTGAGCCAAAATTCTTATAAACTTATCCTTATCGGAATTCATTATTTTTAATTCGGAAGAATATTTAATCAATTTCTCCTCCGTCTTCTTAATTTCAGTAATATCAGAAAAAGTTACAACAACCCCATAACCTTCAATATTCAAAGGAATAACATCAACATTCAACCAAACAACATTACTACCCTTTTTAATAAAACCCATAATAACATTTGAAAGAGGCTCTTTATTATTCAAAGACCAAACACTTGGCAACTCTTCATTTTTCATTGGAGTATTGTCAGCATGAATAACATGCCAATCTGAACTATTCAAATCCATACTCAAATGCTCCTCTCTTGAAATACCAAGAATTTTATCCGAAGCATCATTGCAATCAATAATATTTCCCTTTTCATCAGTAATGGAAATACCAACCTCAACAATATCAAAAACTGTTTTGAATTTAATTTGATTCTCTAAATATTCCTTATTTAACCTACTAAGAATAATATTTTTGTTTTCAAGAACAATCTTATGTTCCGAAAGTTCAATATTTACCAAAGTCAATTTTTCCTTAGTTTCCATAACCTCCTTCAAAGAACCAACAATATATTTATAGAATAATCCAATGGAATAAATTATCAAAAAGACAATAACAGAATATAAAGAAATCGCATTTAGCCAAGGATAAAGACTATAATTGAAAACATTAAAGTCCATTGTGCTTCCAATAACACCATTAAGAATCAGTATCCCCATAATTGAATAACCGATAATTGAAACAATAGCATAATAAACACCTAATCTCCAACCATAAATGATAGTTATAATTAAAATTCCAATAATGCTTTGAATATTGCCACCCGAAAGGCTAAAGATTGAAGTACCAATTAGGCCAAAAATAATTGATACAATTGCAACCGAATGAGCCTTAAACTTTAAAGAAAATTTCTTTCTTGAGAAGAAAAGGAATAAAATAAAAACTAACTCAACCAAATAAATTGAATAATAATTCTCCCATCCATAATTAAATAATCTAATTGTGGAAAATAAGACAATAGGGAGTATTAGAATAGATATAGATATTATCGCATAGTTGATAACCTTATCCCTCAGAAAATCTAAGTCAATTCCATACTTATTCATACCTTAAAATTATTTCACTAATATTATATATTTTCCTGATAAAAAAAGTAGAGTGAGTAAGTCAAGGAACAATAAAGTAGCAATTTATGAATATTATTTCATTAGTTTTCAAGCGTCAAAAATATATATTTTATTTGAAAGAAACAAATATTTGAAAAAGAAATTAAAAAAACCAATACCTTTTTAGTTTTAAAATTTACATTTTTTCTTTTCACTATCCTCTTAAAAATTACCCCTCATTCCCCTAAGTTTTTCACTAAAATTCACCCCTCAATCCCCTAAAGGGGAAGATACTTTTCACTATTATTTTTTACCTTTTACCTAAATTAACCCCATTAATAAACACCCCTCAATCCCCTCGACCTTTTGCAAAAAGCGTGAAGAAAATTGAAGTTTTGAACGTGAAGAAAGTTTATATGTTTGAGCGAAGCGAGTTTATAAACTTTTAGTTCAAGGCTGCAATTTTTAGCTTTTTGTGAACAGTCTTGATTTTTTGTTACTTTTTTATCAAGAAAAAAGTAATGGAAGAAGAAAGAAAAGAAAAGAAGACAAAAAAGAAAGGCAACCCAATTAAGGACTGCCTAACTTTTTACTTTACCCCTCATTCCCCTAAAGGGGAAGAAAGCTTTATCTTCGATGCTCTCGAACTTCGTTCTTCTGGTCACTCTTCACTTTTCACTAAAATTAAGTAATAAATGAATTGCAAAGAATTTATAATCAATCCAATTAATCAAAGTTCAAGAAAAAAAAGTTATAGCTTAATCAAATCTTTGTTTTCGTTGAGGAATTGATATTCCAAGAGACTAAAATTATTATCTTCCAATAGCTTTATTTTAGTTTTATATTGTCTCTCCCATTTCTTATGCTTTGAAAGAAGAAATCCTTTAGATAAAAAAGCATAAACAAATGGATGTATTATAAGAGTAAGATTTCTTTCGTTTTGCTCTTGAACTAAGTATTTTAAATCATTCTCTATCTCATCAACAATAATTATGGAAGATTTAATTTTACCAGTTCCCTGGCATACTGGACATATTTCAGATAAATCAACATGAATTACTGGTCTAACTCTTTGACGGGTTATCTGCATCAAACAAAACTTACTAAGAGGCAAAATAGTATGACGAGCCTTATCCTTAGACATTAGCTCATTCATTCTGTCGTAAAGTATCTTTCTATTTGTTATAATATTTAAATCGATAAAATCTATTACTATTATTCCTCCAATATCTCTTAAACGCAATTGACGAACAATCTCTTCAGCAGCCTCCATATTAACCATTAATGCATTTTCTTCTTGGTCTTGCGAAGATTTACTTCTATGACCAGAATTTACATCAATAACGCACATTGCCTCTGTTTGTTCAATAACCAAATAAATACCAGAACGTATTGTTACAACTTTTCCAAATGAATTTCTTATTTGGTTAAGAACACCAAATTGTTCAAAGATTGGAGTTTGAAGTTTATAATTACGAACTAAATCTATCTTTTCTGAAGAAATAGTCTTAACGTATGCTTTTAATTCTTCATATACTTCATTATTATTCACATAAACATTAGAAAAATCATCACTTAATAAATCTCTCAAGATTGCATTAGACTTATCAATTTCTGAAACAAGTTTATGAGGAGGTAGAGCCTTTGGAAGTTTCTTGTGAATTGCATCCCATTTTGAAATTAAATTCTTTAGGTCAGAATCCAATTCAGCAACACTTTGTCCTTCGGCAACCGTTCTTATAATCACTCCAAAATTATTTGGAAGTATACTTTTAATTAAACGTTTTAATCTATTTTTTTCTTCAGCACTTTTAATTTTTGAAGAAATTGAAATCTTATTTGAAAAAGGGATAAGCACGAGATATCTTCCCGCAAATGAAATTTCAGCACTTAATCTTGGTCCTTTTGTTGATATTGGTTCCTTAGCTATTTGAACCAAAACAATTTGACCTTGCTTTAAAACATTAGTAATCTTTCCATTCTTCTCCAAATTAGGCTCTAATTTCATCTTTTCGATTAATGCAGAGTTGGGATCTCCACTTTGAGCATTACGAGTAAATCTACTAAGAGAATTGAAATTAAGTCCTAAATCTAAATAGTGTAAAAATGCATCCTTATCATACCCAACATCGACAAATGCCGCATTAAGCCCAGGCATAATCTTCTTAACTAAGCCTAAGTATACATCGCCAACAATATGACTATTCTCATTCTTTTCTTGGTGAAGTTCTACTAAATACTTGTCTTCAAGCAAAGCTATTTCAACTCCTGAATCCTTTACATCTATAATTAAATCCTTATTCATAATAGGAGCCGTAAATTTATTTTAAAAAAATATTGCGAAATATTAATACTGATAACACTTCGCAATATAGGTTATTTATTTGATAATTATATCTCTATAATTCAAAAAAATCAAATAAGAATTATCTATTTCTTATTCTTATGTCTATTCTTGCGCAAACGTTTTTTACGTTTGTGTGTAGACATCTTATGACCTTTTCTTTTCTTTCCGCTTGGCATTTTCTTGGATATTAAATTATTTTACTTTTGTTTTGATACCGCTCATGAAAACTTTTGCAGGTTTAAATGATGGAATATTATGTGCAGGTATAATTACAGTTGTATTTTTTGAAATGTTTCTTCCTGTCTTCTCTGCTCTTCTTTTAATGATAAAGCTACCAAAACCTCTTAAATATACGTTGTTTCCTTTTCCAAGAGAATCTTTTACAACTTCCATAAAAGTTTCTACAGTTGCTTGGATGTTTACTTTTTCTAATCCTGTTCTTTGTGCAATTTCTGCAACGATTTCAGCTTTTGTCATGTCTTTTTTTTTAATCTTATTTGTTAACAATTTCAATATTAATATCTACCCTAATTAAATAGATTGAGTTTGCAAAGATATAAAATTATTTATTTACACAAAACAAATTTATTCATTTTCAACAACTTTAATTTTACAAATTTATTGTTTTTATTTCACAATCAGCAATTTGAATCATTACCCATAATATTAAAAAATCATTTTCGGTTGGAATGATTTATTCAGGAGTAAATTATTCATTGTAAGGCATAAAATTAATTTGATAATGTAAATTCATCAATTGTTGAAAGTATTTTATATATTTGCAAATTATTAACAATATCTATTTAGAGATACAAATATTAATTATTAATCAAAGAAACAAGTTATGGCTGGAGTAAACAAAGTTATTTTAATTGGGAATTTAGGAAAAGATCCTGATATTATTGTTTTTGATGGAGTTAAGAAAGCTACATTTCCCTTGGCTACTACCGAGACTTATAAAAATAAAGATGGACAAAAAATAGAACAAACCGAATGGCATAATGTTGTTTGCTGGAGAGGATTGGCCGACGTTGCAGAAAAGTTTTTGAAAAAAGGCATGCAAGTTTTCATAGAAGGAAAACTTAGAAATCGCCAATGGGAGGATAAAGAAGGGAATAAAAAACATTCTGTTGAAATTGTTTCAGATAATTTTATGATTCTAACCAGAAATCAAAACCCTCAAACAGATCAATATCAAAATAACAATAATTCAATAACAGAACCTACTTTAGCTAATATTATAAATGAATTCTCCAACACCGATACCCTTGGAGACTTACCTTTCTAAATATTATTAACTAAAAATCAACAAATACTCTTTTACAGAAAAAAGTTAACACTTTCTGAATAGAAAAAGTAAGGCAACCCAATTAAGGATTACCTTACTTTTTAATTTTAAACCACCCCTCTTTTCCCTAAAGGGGAAGATACTTTTCACTATTCACTTTTACCTTTTCACTTAAATTTACCCCTCATTCCCCTAAAGGGGAAGAAACAACTCAACACCTAAACGCCTCAACATTACCAACCGACCTTTTGCAAAAAGCGTGAAGAAAATTGTAGTTTTGAACGTGAAGAAAGTTTATTCTGTTTGAGCGAAGCGAGTTTATAAACTTTTAGTTCAAGGCTGCAATTTTTAGCTTTTTGTGAACAGTCTTGATTTTTTGTTACTTTTTTATCAAGAAAAAAGTAAGGGAAGAAAAAAAAAGAAAAAAGAAAGGCAACCCAATTAAGGACTGCCCAACTTTCAATTTACCCCTCATTCCCCTAAAGGGGAAGAAAGCTTTTCACTTTTCACTTTTAGCTTTTCACTAAACAAAAAGCTTACGGAGCAACTGGAGCATCTGCAGCAGGTAAAACCAAACCCTTAGGCATTGGATTACGATATTCGTAATAAGCACTCTTAAGTTTGTTTTTAAAACGAACATTTGGCTTGAAATTAACCTTAATTCCTCTAATAGTTGAAGCATCAACTTCTTCAGCAGTTGCCATAGCCTTTGCACTTAAATAAGGAGTGAAATTACCTAATTGATCCAATTGAACGGTAGTTCCATTCATTGTTTCTTCGGTAATAACCATTTGCAAGGCTCTAATTGCTGGAAGAATATCATTCTCAGCCAATGAAGAAGCACCAGCAATTCTTTCAATCAAGCGTTCTTCGGTCATTATTCCATTTCTTGAAATAACTGCCAAATGCTTTTCACCAGGATTTGCTCCTACGGCAAATTTCCTCTTAATAATTGTCCAGTTGAACATAATTGTGTACGATTTACCTTTTATCATCGCGAGGTTTTTTGTTAAACATAATTGTGGATTTTATTGGAATAATATTTTCCTCAATCTCACATTACAAAGATACTAAAAATATTTATATTTAGGATATTAAATAGTATTTATTTGCATATTTTTATAGTTAAATAATGTTAATTTTACATAGTCAGAAAAAAGTGAATCATAATTAAAAATATGTCCTTCATAATTGAAAATATGTCCATCATATTTCCAAATATGTCCTTTATATTTTTGTATATGTCCTTCATATTTTTCATTATGATTGATGTTTTTTCACTTAAATTTACCCCTGACCCCTAAAGGGGAACTGAGAATTCGTCAGACAAGTCCCCTTTAGGGGATTTAGGGGTAGGAAATTAATCATTAACCACTAACCCTCAAAAAGAAGTCTGCAATATCAAGTCCCAATTCTCTTTCTTCTTTTGTTGCTCTTTCTTCTAATATATTAGATAATTCAATTTTAGAGCCTGTTTTAAGGTTTATTTCCTCAGCCTTACTTTGCCATAGCTCAAAACATTTAAGGTCAGGAAAGGCTGTTATTTGTTGTTTTCTTATAGGATAAATTTTGTTATCTGTCAGGTTGTATAATCCACCAGTTGCCATCCAATTAAAAGAAGGTTGATAAAGCGACATTATTATTGCAGTCTTTTCCGATTCAACTAACATTACAGATTTTTCAGGGTATTTAATCAATAAATGTTCACCAAATAAACATTGTGTCAGTTGCCAATCATCAGGAAGGATTTTTTGATGTTTCAATTCAGAATGCACCCATGTTAATGGTTTAAAGGTTGAGTTGTTTAGGTGTTGAGTTGTTGAATCGTTTTTCACTTTTAACTTTTCACTTTTCACTCTACGACCAGTAGTTGCATTGTATTGCATAATCTTTCCAGTTCTAATTCTTAGCATGCTATCAATTTGCCAAAACACAACTCTATTATCTTTTGTTCCTCCAATAAAATAGTCTGTAACAACTCTTTCAACATCATTTTCAGGGAAGTTATTTAAAAGAAAGGTAAGGAAATTGGAAGGCTTAGAAAGAGTTTGCATAAGATATTTCTTATCAATTTGTTTGATTGGTATAAGCTCTTTTTCTCTTTCTTTATTAGTATTTGAAGGAGTAAATGAATTTTGGTTATAGTAGGGATTATTTTCAAAGAATTGTTTTGGTGTGTAGTGATAGCCACATTTAATTTTTCTATTGCAAATACCTACTTTTTCATCAATATAAATATTTGTTTCTGTGTCGATATATCTTGTAAAAGAATGTTTTCTTCCACATTTAGGACAAGTAAATCTTGTTGATTGTCCTTTATATTTTTCTAATTCTATACTCATTATTTTGATTGCTTTTTTAATAAAATATTCCATTTTCTTTTATAATACATTGATATTCAACAATTATTCCAATATTCCACCCCCTTAGTACATGGAATAATGGAATATTTTTTAATAGGTTCAGACTTGCACTAAGATAAGTTTACTTAGTGCCAAGTCCAAACCCTTTATTATTAAAATCATTTTGGCTTATTTTCCTCTAATGATAATATCTTTTTGTACTTTGATATTTTCTTTGAAACTGCACTTTGGCTTATTCCAAGTTCAAGTCCTATTTCATTATGAGTTAAACCTTCATTCTTGAGTTTCATAATCTCTGCATATTCATATTCTATTGTTTCCCTACGCTCTTTTGTTTGAGTAATTAAATCATAATGAGTACGAGTATTGAGATTATTAAAGGTTAGATTTTCGGTAAATTGTAAATCAAAAGAATGTGTTTTAAATTTTTGGGAAAGGTAGTTTCCTTTAACAATACAGAAGTGTTTTTGAGTATTGACTTGTGTATCTGACTTCAATTCAATCATAAGTCTCATCTTAGCTTCAAAACCTTGTGAAACTAAGGCATTATGTTTTGATGGTTCAAGGGTATCACTTCTTTTATTGGTATGATGCAGAAAGATAATTAAGCAGCCATGTTTTTGAGCCAGCTGACTAAACTCATTCAAAAAGGCTCTAACCCTATTTGTTTCATATAGCTGTCCATTAAAAACATCAGCAAAAGCATCAATAACAACCACATCAGCTGGTTTTTCACTTAACTCTTTGTCCAATCTATACACAAGATTATCAGTTTCAAAAATATAAACCAAGTTCTCTAAGTCTTCAGGAATTAACCCATAATCCTTGTTTTGCTTTTTCAACAAAAAGGATATAGCCATTTGGTCATCTTCAGTTGAAACGTAGTAAGCTCTTTTATGAATAGGATTAACTTTCCATCCTAAAAAATCCATACCAGTTACAACTCTAACACAAAGATCTCTCAATAAAGAAGATTTACCTGTGTCCGAAGAACCAATTAAAGAAGCCAATCCAACACGATGAAATATAGGATCAATTAATTTTGGTATCTCTTCAACCTCATCATTCAATAGTTGCATACCACTGGCATTAGGTATTGAATATCCTTGAAGTTCTAATACAGGAGGCATTTCCTCAACAACTTTTTGCTTTAGCTTTTCAAACTCCTCAGCAAGAGGAGAGAATTGAGCATTTTTACTTTGCACCTTAACATCAGTTGCCTTAACCTCATCGGTTACTTTCTTGTTTGTTTTGTTTGTTTTCTTGCTAACTTGTGGATTAGCGTTTTTGTTTGTCTTGCCATTTAAAGTCTTGGCTGACTTTTCTGCTTTTTTCATTTCTGTAAAAATTAGAATTAATAAAAAAGCAAGTGCACTTGCCGAGTTAATTATGTTGAACTCAACGATGCAAAAATATAATCAAAAAATATTGTGTATTAGAAATTTGGCAAAATAAAACCCACTCTTACAAAGGGTGGGTAAAGGGTGATTAAAGGGTGGTTTTTGTTCTACTTTGTTGTAATTACATAGGAAGTACTAAGGGTGTATAATTTTATAGATTGGATATGATTTTTCGTCGCAATTAATATTTCTAACTGCTTCAATTGAATTGGAATTTTGATCCATAAACCAATTATTTATCTTCTTTCTTGGTAAACACATTGCTTTATTAACTGGATTTTCTTCCTTTTCTACAATTTCAGATATAAATATTTCAAATTCTACTTTTGTGGATTTCCAAACTATTTTTCCTTCTTTATCTTCACTAAATCCAAAACAAGAAAGGAATAAGTCTAAATTATCATCAATATATTTTTGATTAACTAACTCATTGAAAATTCTATTTATTTCTATCGATGAAAAATTAGTTATTAATATTTCTCTTGACTCTGTAATAGTTTTTTCTTGATTAAAATCTTTAATATTATTCTCTGTTTTTATTTTAGAAACTGGATAATACATTTCTTTTGTATGCCCAAGGTATTGTATGTTTTCTTCAAAATCTTTTTTTCTGACTTTAATTTTTAGAATTTCATTAATATAAATATCTGGATTATTTTGTCTTTCTAAGCTAAGTGCTTCAATTATATTTCTTAAATCTTTTTCTTCTTCTATATTTAAATTATAAGAAGATATACCTAACTTATTAAGAAAATCTGATAATACATCAGAATACTTATAGCAATATATTCTTTCATATATAATAATATCTATCATTTTATATAGAGTCACTACTTGTTCTTCAGTAATAGATCCACCTAAATTTAAACAATCTATAATTCTTTTCTTTAAAAAACTTTCTAAATCATTATAACCTGGTGTATTATAAGAGAAATATTTTGATTCTATATTACCATCTTCTTTAACGTACTTAAAAGTAAATAAATACTTAACAATTTCATAGATATAACAAATAGCCATTAAGAAATCACAATCATTCTCTTTGCAGTATTGTTCAATTTCTTTTGTCCTAAGGTAAATATCTTTATTAATACTATTTTCCCAAATCTTCCAAATTTCCTTCTTTGGTTTATCATTTAAAGGATGAAAAAGTCTGATATAAAGTTCTTCTTCTTCTGCCATATCAATTATTATTTTATGGCACTAAATTACAAAGAATAATTATAAGAATATTCTATTTTAATATTTTTTGTCAATTTATTTTTTTATTCCATTTATAATTGTAAGTTTGCAGTGTTCAAAATAATTTATTTTGAATCAATTAAATTACAACTTTTGAATACGAAGAATATGGATCCAAAAGCACAAGAACTTATTGAAAAGATTTATGTTAAAACACAAGTTGTAGGCGCAAATATAGATGAAGAAACAAATCAATTCTATATTGAAAAATATAACCAAAAAGATGGAAAAGAAAGATAACTTTAAGAATCGCATAAAATCATATTTCACTAAAGAAAAAATTAAAAACTTTTGGAGAAGGCAATAACTATTTATCATAACTATTTTATATTGCTTTTATGCTTAGTAATATTAATATTATCGTGGTTTCTATTAAATGATTATTGGGTAAGATTAATTAATACTTTATTAGTAAATCCAATATCAGCCAAACTTCCAGAAAATTTATGTTTACCTTCAATAATTATTACAAGTTTGATAATAATCTATTATGTTTTTGTTGGAATATTTGAAAGACGCTATAACCTCAAAAGATTTTTATTTACTTTTATTATTGCAGTAATATATAGCATTTGTCTTTTTTCTGAGCATTGGGACTTTTATTCTATTAAAGAAGGGTATTGGTTATTATCTTATTCTAACATAATTTTCATTCCTTTTATTTTTGAGGTAATTTTTTGGTTAATAAGCTTAAGTAAGGGAAGAAAAAATATTATTGATAAAGACAATCAATTAGAATTAGAATTAATATGCAATGGAGAAGAAGATGATAATTACAAAAGAAGTGAATATATTAGTTCCATTTCTAAAATATTACTAAATAGTTTTTATTCTGAGAGTAGCTTTGCAATAGGAATTAATGGAAGTTGGGGAAGTGGTAAAAGTAGTTTTGTTGAAATTCTAAAACAAAAGATTGAAGAACATAAGATTAAAAAACAAAAATTTGTATTTATTGATTATCATCCATGGAATTGTAAAGATCCAAATGATATAATTGAAGATTTCTTTTCAACGTATCGTTCAAAAATAACAATTCATATTCCTGAATTATCACCTCTTATTAAGAAATATAGTAAAGCTTTATTAGACATCTCAAGTTCAGAATTAAGTAAATTTCTATCTAGTTGTATTTACATATTTAATAATGATGATACACAAAGTCAATATGATAAGATAAAAAATATTCTAAAGAAATCAAAACTTAATGTTATAATAACAATTGATGATTTGGATAGACTTGATAAGAATGAAATAATGGAAGTATTGAGATTGATAAGAAATAGTGCAAATTTCCCATATACTCAATTTATTGTAGCTTATGATAAAGATTATGTTGTTGAAACTTTACAGAAAAATAATATTCAAAAAGCAGAACAATATTTAGAGAAAATATTTAATCTTGATATTTCACTACCAAAGTATCAAGAAAAAATAATTTGTGAGGAATTATCAGAACGTATTCCTAAAATATTTAGATCAGGAAATGTAGATTACATTTATACACTTATTGAAAGTGAATATGGCAATGAAGATAATAATTTTCTTATCCCAACAATTTTAAGGACGAAACGTGATGTAATTCGTTTTTCTAACTCTTTAAAATTAGATTTTCAACCTTTTATTGATGACATAAAGAAGTACAACGAAATAAATTTAAAAGATTTTTTCTTTATAGAATTATTAAGATATGCTTTCCCTAATATTTATAATATATTAAAATATGAATCGTCAAAAATATTGAAGATTAATAAAAGTAGATATATTTACATAGGAAGAGCAAAAGAAGATGAAAGTGAGTTTTTAACTCAGTTATCAAATACAAATAATAATAACAGCATTAATGTTTTAAAAATTATTTTGCGAATATTGTTTAATAATAACAGTAGGGGTTATAATAATGAAATATGGCATATAAGAAGTTATTATAAATATTTTTCATATCAACTCGATAAAGAATGTATTACAAAAGAATATTTTTTTGATATGATTAAAAGTAAAGATGTTCTAAAAAATATTGAAGACATATACAATAATATTTATAATGGGGAGATAGAGCGAAAACTCGAATATTGTATTTTTCTTATAAATGACCAAGAATATTTAAAAAACAAAGACATCAAAGTTATTAATATTACATACGAAAAAATATATTCATTAATTACAGAATTAATGAATACAAAAAATTTGAAATTGAAATATGAAGTTATTAATTCTATTTATTATCATATGAAAGAATTGAAAGTACTAAATATAGTACAATTAAAATCTTTGATTGAATTATGGATGAAAATGTTAGAAGACGCCACTTTTCAAGAAGAAAACTATAATGAAGAATATGGATTATCAATTATTATGTCTCTTTTATTAGAAGATAATCTTGAATCAAAACTCAAAACAAATATTGATGATAATATTAGAGATACAATTTATGATTTATTAATTTCTACTAAAGTCCCTGATATAATTATACCTCTAATAGAAAAAGTAAAAAATATTAAATCAAAAGATAGAACTATAAAAAGTAATTATACTTTTTCTTACGATAAATTATCTATACTCATAGATGTTCTAAAAAAGAATAGTAAATATGGAGCATAAAAATAGACAAAAATTGTGTTGAATTCTTTCCTTTAACCTGCCCTTTTTCGTAGTGTGGTATTTCTTAAGTAATACCACACTAATCTACACTAAGTATTTATAATTCGATGCTTCTTTCAATAAAAAAGGATAATATATCCTAATAATACTAACGTGTGGGATAGAATATCATGAGCGGTCGGAAGATTTTTTTGGATATGCTTTCTCATAAACGTAATTTCTCATTTTTTTTGAATAATCCCATTTTTGTAATCAATTTTATCATATTTACTTACATCACCTCCACAAAATAAT
>Ga0316605_10000850_pt1 | contig 18807 bp, 15 predicted proteins | sample OWC_soil_day20_n_FD_207666 | JGI IMG/M metagenome (GOLD analysis project Ga0316605, IMG submission 207666) | Wetland soil microbial communities from Old Woman Creek delta, Ohio, United States - OWC_soil_day20_noCT | ecosystem: Environmental > Terrestrial > Soil > Wetlands | place: USA: Ohio...
GCGGGTAATGCCCGCTTCTTTGAGTGCATACAATCCAAAAATACCGGCTTTCGGGTCTAGCCCGATGGGATAGGTTATTCCGGTATCATGAGCGAATTTCCGGACAGTGGCTGCCGGTTCATCGCGGCCGATACCGTACAATGCAAACCGGGGATTATTTTTATGTTTCAGCCAGATTTCCTTTTCGATATGCGGCATTTCTTTGCGGCAAACCCCGCACCAGCTGGCGGTGAATTGCAGCATGACTACTTTTCCGCGCAGCGACGACAACTTCACTATACCCCCGTCAGGCAGTTTCATATCAAAGTCGGGAGTCATATCGCCTACCTTTACCAGATATTGCCGGCCTTCGGTGGTTGACGCAAGCTGTCCGTACACAATATTGAAGTCTGCAAGCATTAAAAACACTGCGGTTAAAGCCGGAAAAAGGAATTTAGTAACTACCTTCATTTTTATTTTATAATTTGGTCACAAATGTATGTATTTTTTGAGAAAATGCAAATAAAATAACCGGTTAGTACTGTCAATTTGTTTTTTCCGGTAGCTTATATGCCATTTCTTTTATTACAGTTGCCCATTCCTGCAGAGTTTTTGAATCGTCGAATGTTTCCCAGCTAACAGTCTGACCAATATACAATGTAAATGTGTTCCCTTTCTGTTTGAAAATCTCATCGACCAGAAAAAGCATTTCAAAATTAATCCGGGAATGCATTTTCTCTCTTATTTTTTCGAGAAAATAGAAAAACGTTGAATTCCGGGCTTCGAAGTAGAGGGGTACCACATCCCGGTTGTAATGTACAGATTTCTGGATAAAGTTTTTCTGCCACTCCAGATCAATTATTTCATCTCCGTATTTACGAGAAGTAGCTCCGGCAGGAAAAATGAGCAAATGCTCGGAGGAGCGGAAGAATTCCTGAACTTTCCTTACATTATTTCTTCCCTGATAACTATATTTCGATACAGGCAGAACCATTTCCCTCAGGGGCTCAACGTGGTTCAGTATCTCGTTGGCGTAAAACTTGATTTTTCCATCGAACCGGTGACCTATCGAATGTAAAATCGATATCGCGTCGAGAGCGCCCAGCGGATGATTACTGGCAAATATCAGCGGTTTTGCATCGGCTGGGAGATTTTCAATCCCTTTCACTCTGCATTCAATCCGGTAAAAATCCATACAGGCATCCACAAAATCCATATTCTTTTTACCCGGAGCGCTGTCAAACAGTTCGTTCAATCCATCTTCGTGCGCTATTTTTTTCAGGATTCTCATCAAAAAGCGGGGAATCTTTTTCCCTGCAAAAAGAGTGCTGGCAATCTGATCAAAATCAATTCTTACAGTTTTTATTTCTTCGTTCATCTGTCATTTTTACAATGAAAACACAAAATTAAAAATTATTGCTCAGAAAAACATCCAAATTCCGAATAACATTTATCAAAAATACAATGTTTTAGCGTTAGACTTACGAAACAGGTATTGTTTCATTAACTAAAATTTCTTTTGAAAATAAAAATTCATAAATTTGCATTTTTAAAGCAAGCCGGTTTTTTCCGGACAGTCGTTGTTTAATCTTATTCAATATTTTTTTGTATGAAAAAGGCAATCGTTGTTGGAGCATCTTCAGGTGTAGGCAGAGAATTAGCTAAAATCCTGGCCAGAAATGGTTATCATGTAGGTATTACCGCCCGTCGCGAATATCTGCTGCAGGAACTGGCTGCCGAAAAACCGGATGCTTATGTCGTGAAACCGTTCGATTTGCTTGAAACAGATATTATACTTACTAAACTGGATGAACTTGTTGATGAGTTGGGCGGACTGGATTTACTGATAATCAGCGCCGGACTGATCAAATTGAACACCGACCTTGATTATAATATTGAATACAAAATAAATATGGTCAATGTTACTGCTTTCAGCATGATGTGCAACTGGGCATTCAATTTATTCCGCAAGCAGGGTTACGGGCATCTGGCAGGCATCACATCGGTAGCCGGTTTGCGTGGCTGGCGCAACAATCCGGCCTATAACGCCAGTAAGGCTTTTCAGATAAACTACCTGGAAGGTCTGAGAAATCTGGCTCACTACCTGAAATTACCGATTACCGTTACCAATATTATACCCGGCTATATGGAAACAGACATGAAAGGAAAAACACTAGTGTTCTGGGTTTGTCCGCCCGAAAAGGCTGCCTGTATAATTTTCAAAGCACTTAATAAAAAACAAAAAATTATCTATGTTTACCGCAGATGGCGATTTACAGCCTTTCTGTATAAGCATCTGCCAAATAAAGTGATTGAATGCGCCTGACATTTTGGTAAATGAGAATAAATTTCAAACAGATTACTACGTTAATTTGTATTATTTTCACACCGAAACAAGAAACAACCCGCGAAAAAATGACTAAATTTGCAGGCAATATTTTTCATAGCGAATAAAAACAACTCCAAAATACTCATACTATGTCATTTATTGCAGAAAAAATACAATTCGAAGGTTTCACTTTCGATGATGTGTTGCTAGTTCCCTCCTACTCCGAAGTATTGCCCCGCGATGTAGATCTCACCACCCGTTTTACACGAAACATAGAACTGAAGATACCCATCGTATCAGCAGCGATGGATACCGTTACCGAAGCCAAAATGGCTATTGCCATTGCCCGTGAAGGTGGAATTGGTGTGATCCACAAAAACATGTCTATAGCTGAACAGGCAAGACAGGTAAGCATGGTGAAACGCGCCGAAAACGGAATGATTTCTAATCCCGTAACTATCCAGAAAGGAGCAAACGTAGGCGATGCCCTCGCTCTGATGGCCGAATACAAAATCGGGGGAATACCCGTTGTGGATGACGAAGGCTACCTGGTGGGAATCGTAACCAACCGCGATTTACGCTTTCAGCGCAACCTGAACAGACTGATTGACGAAGTGATGACGAAGGAAAATATCGTTACAACAACCCGTACGACCAACCTGGAAGAAGCTGCTGATATCCTCCAGAACCATAAAATCGAGAAATTGCCGGTAGTGGACGAGAACAATAAACTGATCGGGCTACTCACTTATAAAGATATCACCAAAGCCAAAGACAAACCGATGGCCTGCAAGGACAATCGCGGACGATTGCGCGTAGCAGCCGGTGTTGGTGTAACTTACGATACATTCGACCGCATTAGCGCGCTGGTGGAAGCTGGTGTGGATGCTATTGTTATTGACACGGCTCACGGACATTCAAAAGGGGTAATCGAAACCCTGCGCAAAGCAAAAGCACAATTTCCCACGATTGATATTATCGTTGGAAATATAGCTACAGCCGAAGCTGCCTTAGCACTGGCAGAAGCTGGTGCTGACGCAGTTAAAGTGGGTATTGGTCCGGGTTCTATCTGTACTACCCGCATCATCGCAGGAGTTGGTGTACCCCAGCTTTCAGCTATTTACGGCGTTTCCAAAGCTTTGAAAGGAACCGGAGTTCCTGTCATTGCCGACGGTGGTATCCGTTACTCGGGTGATATAGTTAAAGCCCTGGCAGCAGGAGCCAATACAATTATGGCCGGTTCACTTTTCGCAGGTGTAGAGGAATCACCGGGTGAAACCATCATCTTCAACGGACGTAAATTCAAATCGTACCGCGGAATGGGTTCGCTCGAAGCGATGGAAAAAGGTTCGAAAGACCGCTACTTCCAGGACATGGAAGATGATATCAAGAAACTGGTTCCCGAAGGTATTTCGGCTCGCGTGCCATTCAAAGGTTCACTTTTCGAGGTTGTATATCAAATGATCGGCGGACTTCGTGCCGGAATGGGATACTGCGGTTCCCACAACATTACCGAACTTCACAAAGCCAAATTTACCCGTATCACCAGTGCAGGTGTAGCTGAAAATCACCCTCACGATGTGACAATAACCAGTGAAGCTCCAAACTACAGCCGGGGTGAATAAATTCAAATAAATACAAAAACAAATTACTGTTAATCACAAATTTACTCTCCATAAAAAAGGGAGTAAATTTGTGTAAAACACTTTTGTGTCACAATTTTATCAGAATATCAGCGTTTTTAATCAGCATAAAAAAAAATAAATTCAAATTTTTAATCTGTATGAAGAAAGTTCTTGTTTCTGTTTTTGGACTATGTTTAGCCGCGGTATCAGCTCTGGCTCAACCCTCTGACCCTACTCTGATGAAAATTAACGGGAAAGAAATTCCCATTTCGGAATTTGAATACATTTACAATAAAAACAATTCGAATAATGTGTTGGACAAGAAATCCCTCGAAGAATACGTGGATTTATTTGTCAACTTCAAACTGAAAGTGGAAGAAGCCATAGCACAGGGTTTGGATACCACACAATCGTTCCGGTCGGAATTAGCTCTGTACCGCAATCAACTCGCAGAACAATATCTCACCGACAGCAGCATGAGTTCGTCTTTGCTGAAAAATGCTTACGACCGCAAAAAAGAAGAAGTGGAAGTGAGCCATATACTGGTGAAAATTGCCGATACAGGCACTGCGGCCGATACGCTGGCTGCCTACAACAAAGCGCTCGGGATTTATAAACGTGCGCAGCGTGAAGATTTCGGGAAACTGGCCAGAGAGACTTCAGACGACCAGTATGCTGAGAAAACCAGCGGTTATGTCGGATGGATTAATGCACTGCGCACTCCCTATACGTTCGAAAACGCAGCCTATTCAACACCTGTCGGATCTGTTTCCAGTCCGGTACGGACTTTTCTGGGCTACCACATCATTAAGGTGACCGATAAAAGGGCATCACAGGGCGAAGTGCACGTAAAGCACATCTTTATTCTTGACAACGATCCGAATTCAAAAAACAAAACTGAGCTGAAAGCAAGAATTGATTCACTGTATCAACGGGTAAAAACAGGTGACGATTTCGGAGAACTTGCTAAAAAGCACTCTCAGGATCCGGGTTCTGCCCGTCAGAATGGTGACCTTCCCTGGTTTGGCAGTGGCCAGATGATCCCTGAATTTGAGAAAGCAGCTTTTTCGTTGAAAAATCCCGGCGATTATAGCGAACCTGTACGTTCTGCCGTAGGATGGCATATCATACAGTTGATTGAGAAAAGACCTCTTGCCGGTTTTGACGAAATGAAAGCCGAACTGGAAAATCAGATCAAACAAAACGAACGTAATAAATTGATTAATCAATCATTCACAGATAAATTAAAAAAAGAATATAACTATCAGGAATATACTCTTGCTTTAACTGAAATTTATCAGTTGAGTGAAAAATATGCTCCTTCCGATTCATTGTTCGCAGTTGAATCTAAAAAACTGCAAAAACCGCTCTTCAGCTTTGCAGACAAAACATTCACTCAGAATGACTTTGTCAGCTACATGCTCCCTGCCGCTGCAGGTTTCAGAGGAGTTCGAAGTGATTTCATCAGGGATCAGTTCAATGCCTTTGCCGGCAACCAGCTGACAACTTATGAACAAACACAACTCGACAGAAAATATCCCGAATTCCACTATCTGATGCAGGAATATCACGATGGAATTCTGCTTTTTGACATCAGTAACCGCGAAGTATGGGATAAGGCATCGAAAGATAATGAAGGACTTTCCAAATATTTTGAAACGAATAAATCGAATTACGCATGGCAAAAACCTCACTACAAAGGCCGCATCATCTACTGCAAGGACGAACCTACTTTGAAAGCCGCCAGACTGATAGTGAAACGGGCAACTAACGATTCAATTGACAGTTACCTGCATAAAAGACTTAACGACAGCATCCAGTATGTAAAGGTTGAAAAAGGATTGTGGGTTGAAGGTGAAAACAAGGTAATTGACGCCAATATTTTCAAAAAAGGAATCTATGAAGCTGAAAAGGAATATCCATACTATTTTATAGCAGGTAAAATACTCAAAACCATGCCAGAAGATTTCACCGATGTACGGGGAATTATCACAGCCGATTACCAGGATTATCTCGAAAAAGAGTGGATTAATTCGCTTCGACAGAAATACGCCTTCACTGTAGACGAAAAAGTACTGAAAACGGTTAAGAAAAACTAATATTTTAACGAATGCCAAAATAAATGTTCTAACTTTGAGCGTTTATTTTGGCATTGTTGTATTCTGAAAGTTCTGGTTTTGTTACAAAATGAAAAAGATATTTTTCCTTATACTGGCCATTTTTATCGTATCATGTTCGGGCAACCGTTCGGATACTAAACGAACGCCGGTACTGGAAGTGGAAGGAAAATTTCTTTATCAGGACGAAATCGACCAAATCATTCCGGCCACAGCTTCAATCATTGACAGTGCTGATATTGCCGAAAGATATATTAAAAAATGGGTAACCGATGTACTCATCTATGAGAATGCCAAACGCAATATCGATAAGCTGAACGACATTGAAAGACTGGTGGACGAATATCGCAAATCGCTGATCATTCACGAATACGAACAGGCTTTAATTAAGCAACGGCTTACCGACAAAGTATCTGAAGATGAGTTGAAAAGATTTTACGAAATCTATAAATCGAGACTTATATCTCCGGAAAATCTGATAAAAGGCATATTGCTGGTTGTACCCAAAAACGCGCCGCAGACAGACAGAGTACGCGAATGGGTTCGGCTCTCCAATACAAAGTCGCTCGAAAACATAGAAAAATACAGCCTGAAGAACGCTATCAGTTTTGATTTTTTTATGAATGACTGGACTCCATTTACTGAAATTCTGAAAAAAGCACCTTTCAGAATAGAAGATTCGGGCGCATTTATCAGAACAACGAATTTTGCAGAGACTTCGGACAGCACCAAATCGTATTTTCTGCGGATTACAAGTGCATTGCCGTCGGGACAGGTTGAACCTTATGAACTCGCTAAAGATAAAATATCGTATATCCTGCTGAACAAAAAGAAATCAGATTTTATCATTCAGTTCGAAAACGATATTTACAAAGATGCAGTTGAGGAAGGTACGATCAATTACTTTAAGAAATAGAAATCAACAGATTTTCATTCCGGTATTTTTTCACCGGCCTGAGAAATAATATTCAAAACAATAAAAACCCGTGAACCTTCGATCCGTTCGCGATTACATGTAAAAAATGCGTAAAATATCTTTGCTTTTACTGGCTTTCGGCTTACTCGCACCGGGTTTGCAGGCTCAAAAGAAAAATACCATAGATGAAGTCATCTGGATTGTCGGAGATGAAGCCATTCTCAAATCCGACGTCGAAGCCCTTATTCTGGATGCACAAATGCGCAGACAGCCCATTCAGGGTGATGCATACTGTGTTATTCCCGAACAGATGGCAATTCAGAAACTCTTCCTGCATCAGGCCGCACTCGACAGTGTTACCGTCAACGAAGGTTACATTGCCTCGCTTGCTGAAGCCGATCTGAACAAATACATTGCCGACGTGGGTTCTGTGGAGAAAGCTGAGGAATACTCACATAAAACAGTGGCTCAACTGCGCGAAATTATCCGCGAGAAATATAAAAGCCAGGCTTTGATAGAGCAAATGCAAAGTCAGCTGGTGAGCGGCATCCAGGCAACTCCTGCCGAAGTACGCCGTTATTTCAGCAACATATCGAAAGACAGCCTTCCTACCATACCCGAACAGGTTGAACTTCAGGTTCTTTCGGTTAACCCGCCTATACCGCTTGCCGAAGTGAACCGTGTAAAAGAAAAACTGCGCGAGTTCACTGAACGCGCTACAGCCAATCCCGCTGATTTCAGCCTGCTGGCACGTCTTTACTCCGAAGATCCCGGAAGCGCTGTCAAGGGGGGTGAAATTGGTTATACCGCACGTGCTACCCTGGACCCTGAATTTGCTGCTGTAGCTTTCAACCTCCAGGATCCGAAGAAGGTTTCACGCATCGTGGAATCGCAGTTCGGCTTCCACATCATTCAGTTGATCGGCAAACGAGGCGATAAAGTGAATTGTCGTCACATACTGCTCAAACCACGCGCATCAATTGAGGACAAACAAAATGGGATAACGCGGCTCGACTCACTGGCTGACCTTATTCGCCAGAATAAAATTACCTTCGAGCAGGCTGTAATGCATTATTCGCAGGACAAAAATACGGCCATGAATGCCGGACTGATGGTGAACCAGAATACCGGTAATTCAAAATTTGAATATCAGGACTTGCCCTCGGAAGTAGCCAAAGCGGCATACGACATGAATGTCGGAGAAGTTTCCAAAGCATTTACAATGATTGATCCGCTTACAGGAAAGGAAATGATTACAATCGTAAAACTGAAAAGCAAAACTCCGACCCATAAAGCCAACATCATGGATGATTATCAGGTACTGAAAAACATCATGGAAGGCAACAAGAAACAGGAATTTCTCCACAACTGGATTTCGAAGAAACAAAAAGAAACCTATATCAGTATTAAGCCCGAATGGCGCAACTGCAATTTCCAGTACAAAGGCTGGATTAAAGACTAGCATATTTATCGTATTTCTTTAATGAAAAACAAATTACGAAATACCAACTTGTTCAGGGTTATGATATTAATAATCATTACCCTGACTTTTTTACCCGAACTCCGTGCGCAGGCTTACTCTCCGCGTCAGCTTCGGAGCGAGGTACTTCAGTATCAGAAAAATCAGCAAATTAAAACTGCAACGTCCAAAAACCGTAGGGGAGGAAAAACTCCGGCATACCAGCCACCGCCTGTTGGCGCTACTGTATTCAAACCCGCTAATCCAGCCAAATATCCGAAATCATCTCTTATCTATCTGGAAAACAGCGAAACTCTCTTTTTTGATCAGATGCTTTTTCCCGATGTACAGATACTGAGGGGAAATGTACGCTTCCGTCATGAAAATGCCGTTTTGTACTGCGACAGTGCCTATTTCAACGATATAAGCAATACGTTCGATGCATTCGGAAGAGTAAAAATGGTTCAGGGAGATACCTTGTTCATCTACGGCGACTATCTCAACTACGACGGAAATACTCGACTGGCACGCCTGCGCGATAATGTGAAACTGGTAAACCGCAACACCACCCTCACAACCGACAGTATGAACTACGACCGGGTTGCCAATCTGGCCTACTATTACACCGGTGGCAAAGTTGTGGACAATGTGAATGTACTCACCTCGGTATGGGGGCAATACTCCCCCGCTACCCGACAAGCGTTGTTCAAAGAAGATGTGAAGATGACCAATCCAAATTACACAATCACATCCGATACTCTCAAATACAACACTAAAACTTCCGTTGCCGACATTGTAGGCGATTCGCATGTACTCTACAAGGAAAAGACCAATATTTACAGCAAACTCGGCTGGTACGATACGGCTAAAGACCGCATGATGCTTCTCAACCGTTCATTTGTTGAACAAAATGATGGTAAAACGCTGGTTGGTGATACGATCTTTTACGATAAGAAAAACAAATACAGCGAAGCATTCTCCAACGTCGAGCTGAATGATCCGAAACAAAAAACCACCCTTTACGGAAATTTTGTATCGTATGACGAAGGAAAAGAATCCGGGCTGGCTACCGATTCGGCACTCTTTGTCGACTGGTCGGGAAAAGACTCGCTTTTTCTGAGTGCCGATACCCTCTTTAACTTCAAGGATTCTATTTACGACGCTATCAAAGCACATAAGAATGTACGGTTCTTCAGAGCGGACATACAGGGAATGTGCGATTCGCTGTATTACACTTCGCGCGACTCCATCATGAATCTCAAAGTCATGCCGGTACTCTGGTCGGGCAACAATCAGCTTTCGGGCGATTCCATACGGGCTTATACTAAAAATCAGCAAGTGGAGAAAATTCATATTATGCAGTCGGCAATGGCTGTACAGAAAGATACACTCACTTATTACAATCAGTTATCAGGAAAGGAGATAACAGCTTATCTCGACAGCGGACAACTCCGACGGGTAGATGTCGACGGGAATGCTGAAAGCATCTATTTCCCGCACGACGAAAAAACGAAAGATATCATCGGACTGAATAAAACGGTAAGCAGCTATGTAAAGATGCTGTTCAAAGACAAGAAGATAGAGCGAATTATTCTCACTTCAGCTTCCAGTGGTTCGATGTACCCAATTATTGACATGGAAGAGAATGATCTCTATCTGCGTAACTTTTACTGGTACGAAAAGGAAAGACCAGCAAAAAGCGAAGATGTGTTTCTTAAATTTGTCAGAACAGCTCCGCCCAAGCGACCAGAAAGTGAAAAGAAACCCGGATTTCCTACCGAGGGAGGCGAAAATATGGATAAGCCATCCACTGACAGAAATACGAACAACTCCGTCAACAGGAATACAAACAGCAGTTCAAATCGAAACACCGGAAGGCAAACAATCAACCCCCAACGACCAAGGGGCAACAACCTAAAAATTCAGTAAATCCGGGAAAGGATAAGAATAAGCGGTACATTTGGGTTCTCTGATTAAATCAACAAGCTCAAAGAAACCTTTTGTACTCTTTTACTTTTACTACTGGTTAAAACCACTTCTTCCGAAACCAAAACGCCACATTTACCAATCCAATCATTACCGGCACTTCCACCAGCGGACCAATAACAGCGGCAAATGCTTCGCCCGAATTAATTCCGAACACAGCAATGGCAACGGCAATAGCGAGTTCAAAATTATTGCTTGCTGCGGTAAATGACAGAGTGGTTGATTGCTCGTAATTGGCTCCCGCCTTTTTGCTCATCCTGAATGAACTCACAAACATAACGACAAAGTAAATAAGCAAAGGAACAGCTATCAGCACCACATCACCCGGTATTTTTACAATGTATTCTCCTTTAAGCGAGAACATCACGATGATAGTGAAAAGCAGCGCAATTAGCGTCAGCGGACTGATTTTAGGAATAAACCGAGTGTGATACCATTCTTTGCTTTTCACCCGAATAAGGATAAAACGTGTCAGGAAACCGGCAATAAACGGAATTCCAAGGTAAATAAAAACGCTTTCGGCAATTTGTCCGATGGTAATTTTGGCAACTGCATCGCTGGTGGGAATACCAAACCAGCCGGGAGCAATGGCTATAAAAAACCATGCATAAACTGAGAAGAACAGTACCTGAAAAATGCTGTTGAAGGCTACCAGTCCGGCCGCGTACTGCGTATCGCCTTTGGCCAGATCATTCCAGACAATCACCATAGCAATACACCGCGCCAACCCGATCATGATAATACCGTACACATACGGCAGATTGGCATTATTTTCACCGGGGAAAAATTTGAAAAGCAAAATTGCAAGTGTAAACATCAATACCGGTCCGACAATCCAGTTTTGAACCAGCGACAATCCGAGAACTTTTGTATTTTTAAATACCTCGCCCAGCTCTTCATATTTTACTTTTGCCAGAGGCGGATACATCATTACAATCAGGCCGATGGCAATCGGGATATTGGTTGTGCCCGATGACATACTGTCCCAAAATTCAGCGACAGCGGGAAACAACCAGCCTGAAAATACGCCGATAAACATAGCCAAAAATATCCATAGTGTCAGGTAACGGTCGAGGAATGAAAGTTTTGAAGATGAGTTCATAATTTGAAAATTTGAAGATGTAACAATTTGAAGATTTGAAAATTATTGGTTGTTTTTTGATGAGCTGATTATTTTTGAAAGAACATGAATGATTGAATTAAGCTTTTCATCCATTCCTGACGGATCGGGATAGTTCTTTGATAACCGGCAAAGTTGCAACCAGTACTTTGTTTCATCAGCTTCTTTTGCCGCGATTTTAATCTTGTGGATAAAATCAGCTTTGCTTTCCGCATTCTGAGCTTCGTTTACGTTTGCTCCTATTGATGTACCCGATTTCAGCAGTTGATTTGAAACCACAAACTTTCTCTTCTCTTCAAGTATCTCGGAATAGTCAATAATCTCAAGCGCAAATTCCAGAGACAGATTCACAATCAGATTTTCTTTATCATTTCTCATAATTAATTCATTATAATTTATATGTTACAGTAGATATTTCATTTTCAAATCGGTACATCCTCAAATTAAATATTTACCCCTGCCTTTTTCAACAAGACCAACATCACAAAATACCCTATTACCATTATTATCAACGAAATGCCCAACGACAACCAGAAATCCACATTCTTTTTCAGTAATACTGGAAACAGAATAAAGAAAATTAACGATGGTATTACCAACCAGAAAATACCCTGAGAAAGGTCAGCTATTTTAGTGACGTCTTTTGTATCAATATACATCCACACAAAAGCCAGTAACGAAACCAACGGGATTGAAGCCAAAATACTCCCTAAAGTGGTGCTTCGTTTCGAAATTTCGGAGACAGCCACAATGACTACCGATGAAAGCAATACTTTGATAATGTAGTAAATCATAAGTTCGGTTTTATTTGTTGATATGAAGAAAAGAAAATTTGGAAATTAATCTCGCCTGTTAATACAAGTTATTAACAGCAGCTTGTTTTACTTCCCCCGCTACAATCGCAGGAAGGTTCGGTTCCATTTAATATTCCATTCAGAATTCCAGCTGCGCAACCGACACCCGATTTTACCTTTATTGCATCGAACCGACAATTCAGCGCACAAGCCCCACACTCCATACAATCGTTAATATCAACAATATGTGCTTTCCCGTTAAGCATCTCAAAGACTGCATGAGGACAAACAACTGCACACATTCCACATCCAGTACATGAATTACTATCCAGTTTTAATGTAACCACGTTTTTTAAATACTGCATTGTTTTCATATCAAACTAATTTTGAGTAAATGAATAGAATTAAACCCAGTGTAATAAATCCGATCTGAAAAGGAACAGCCCATTTCATTTCTTTTTTTACTCCGGACAATGAAGTATAAGTTGATGAGCCTGTAAAATTCATGGTCATAAAGGAGGCAATGCTTATATTTATTAATCCCATGCTTATTCCATCAATATAGGGAACTTCGAATAAAAAATACAAAAGAATTGTAAGTACTAAACCCCAAAATGTCCCTTTCAAAGCAAATGCCCGAAAAGGTATCCAGGGCAGAAAAAGTGGAGCAGCAACAATTCCGGCAACATAAGCCCCTGTAATGTTTATTAAAGGATACAGACTTGTTTCGAGCATTTTAGCAAATAAAAAACCCGTCTTATCAAGACCCGAGAAGATGAAAAATCCACACAGAATGAGCAGCAGTTTGTATTTTGCATACATGAAATCAACCGGTATAAGTTTAGCTCTTTCAATCGCTGGAAAAGATATTTTTCTCATTTCGGGAGTTGCTTTATATCCTGCTTCGATAAAGGATTTTATGTCTTTGGCCTGAACCGGACCAAATACGGCTCTGAACCCGGTTTGTTCTTTTACTTTGTGTGCCGCCACCCCACTTGCCGAAAGTTGTGGTAAGATTATATTGCGATGCTTCACAATGTATTCCAAAGATGAATTTTTGATGCTTTTTACTACGTTCTCTGTTCCGAAATTTCCCTTTCCGGCAGCACACCAAACATTTACGCCTTTGGTATCGACAACTAAAATCCAAACATTCAACGTATCAAGTTTCTTTCTCAAAACATCAAAACTTAATTTGTAATTGGCTGATACCAACACGTCTGACTGACTATCCGGTTTACCAACTTTGTACAATCCGGGTTTTACTATATAATTATTTCTGTTAATGCCAAAACGTACCTTTAATGCCCCTAATAAATCGGATAATTCGAGTTTTGAAGATACGGTCGGAGCTGTAACAGTAACAGGCCTTAAAGATTGAACATTAATTTGAGTTCCCATTGATATTATAACTGAGGTTTGATTTGTTCTGTGTAAAGTTTGTAGAAAGCCTCTTTTATCTCATCGCGTACGCGGATAAACTCACCCCGGATAAATTCCTCTGTTCCCTCGGCGTGGCTTGGATCATCAAAACCAATGTGCAAACGATGTTTCACTTTTCCTGTAAATGCCGGACATGCTTCGTTGGCACCGCCGCAAACGGTGATCACATAATCCCATTCATCTTTCAAATACTTTTCTACCGGATCGGAAGTGTGGTGACTGATGTCAATTCCGGCTTCTTTCATCACTTCCACTGCTTTTTCATTCAGCTTGCCGCTGGCCTGTGTTCCGGCTGAGCAAACGGTAATAGTTGGATCGAACGATTGTAAAAAGCCGTGTGCCATCTGGCTACGGCAGGAGTTTCCGGTACAAAGAATGAGTACTTTCATATTTTGTTGATTTGAAAATTTGAGAATGAGATGATTTGAAGATTAATCACAAGATGAATTGCAACTTATTTCGGCAGATTTGATTTCATTGAAAAACCGGTCGAAGTTATCCAGGTTTTTGCTTATGGTCGAACCACACAGGCAATAATTGATTTTCAACCCGTCAATTTCTCCGTGGATTAATCCCATATCCCGCAATTCTTTCAAATGTTGAGAAACAGTTGTGCGGCTCAGCGGAAGCTTGTCTGAAATATCACCCGAAATACAGGTTTTAGTTTCGGCCAGGTACTTCAAAATAGCCAAACGCGCCGGATGTGAAATTACTTTGGCAAATGCAGCCAACTCTTGTAGCTCTGTATCAAATACTTCTGGTTTTCTCATATCGCTATTGTTTTATGTCGCAAACATACGACATATTTTAGTTGTGGCAAAATAGTTTGTATTAAATTTTTGTTACAAGTTTAATCCGAAGAAATTAAGTTGTTATCAATTCAGACAAAAAAAGTCTTCGGAATTTCCGAAGACTTTTTTTGTCTGTTTTCAGCATGCCATTTCTCCGGCATTTTTCTTTGCCGATAGCAGGTTGTAAGCTCCTTTAATTACCACTTTTACGGTATTGATGTCGCAGTTTGGTGGTAAAACCACTTCGGTAAAACCATCGTCCGAAACGCCTTCCTGAACTTCAATCATCCGGTATTCGGTGAATGGCTTTCCATCCTCCTTTTTATCTCTTCCAAAAACAAAAATATAATCCTTGTCCTCAAAACTAACAATGGCTTCGGAAGGGACGGCAGTAACTTTATTACCCGATGCTTCAATCTCACCGTTTACGTACATACCGGGCAATACATTCCGGCATGAACCCTGATAGCTGGCATATACCTTGTAGGTTTTGTCCGCATCAACAGATTTGGCTGTCTGGTATACCTGTGCAACGTGTTCTTCCGTCTCATTGTTGATAAAAAAGCGTATTTTCTGTCCTGTTGAAACCTTATCGGCATCTTTCTCAAACAGAGAAAGTTGCAGGAGAAGCTTTTGGGTATTTACAATTTCGAATAAGATATCGGAAGCGGAAACCGATTTACCAATACTTACATTGGCTGTTTTTATGTATCCCGATATGGGCGAAACCAGTCTGGCAAATCTGCTGATATTGTTTTCGGTTAATCGGGCCGGATGAATGCCAATCATGGTAAGTTTTTGTTCCAGCGCTTTTACCTGTACTTTCAGGTTTTTGTATTCGGAAGTAATCTGTTGCATGTTTTTCTTCGACGCGACATCATTTTTGTACAATTCGCTTTGACGGTTATAATCGGCCTCGGTATATTCGAGTTTGCTTTTTGCTTCGAGATAATTTTGCTGAATATCAATAAAATCGGAATTTTCAATCACAGCAAGTGTCTGACCTTTGGCCACTAAACTGCCGGGAATAAGCGAAGTGCTTTTTACAAATCCACCCATAGGCATACTTACCATCGCGGTATTCTGAGGCGGAGCAGTAACGATGCCGCTCACTTTGAGCGTTCCACTCAGCGAACGCAATTCAACTGCACCTGTTTCTATACCAGCAAGCTTTATCTGATCGTCCCTCATTTCAACAATGTCTTCGGGCAAGACTTCTTCTTTGACTATTGTTTCAGTCTTTTTTTGTTTTCCGCACGATGTAAAAGCAACAAAAAGAACCGAAATCAGCACGATTAATTTGAAATTATATATTTTCATATTTTAATAGTAAATTGTAAATGGGTAATTTGTAAATTAAAAGATTTTCCCCGAAACATAATCGATGGAAATAAGGGTTTGATTATAGTTATTCAGAGCATCAAGGTAGTTTTGTTTGATACTTAACGCCCTGTCAAGGCTCAGGATATAATCCAGGTAATCCATTGCTCCGCTTCGATAATTTTGTGCAGCCTGCTCAATGATTAAATCAGCTTCCGGAATTGCCTGTTTCTCATAATAATCCAGACCCGAACTGTTTTTCCCGAATTCAAGCATCAATGTACGATAGCTGTCGGAAAGCGATTTGGAATAATTTTCAGCATCAGTCTGAGCTATCTTTTCTTTCCATTTTGCCGCTTTGGTTTTAGCCGAATACGGAACAAACCAGAGCGGAACTGATATGCCCGCCTGAATGCCGGAAAAACGATTTCCTGTTCCAAATTCGCGTGCCACTCCGTTTATTTCCTGAGTTCCCTGCATGGTTTGACTGAAATAACCGATGCTCAAATCGGGTAATGCCCGGCTGCTTTCCAGTTTCTTTTCCAATCGCGACACCTCAATCTGTTGTTTGGCATAACCAATCGCCGGATTGCCTTCCAATTCCGGATTACTGGTTGATGGCAAAAAATCTATTCGCTTCAAAACTGTATTCGCAGGTATAAAAGCCGTTTTCGAATTCAAAAGAGTTTGCAGTTTCTGATTGTAAATCACCAAATCGGTGTTGATTTGTTGCAGCTGATTTTTTATTTCGAGGCTTTGTGAACGGGCTGAAATCATTTCGAGACGATTTGTTTCTCCGGTTTCGGCACGAAGTTCGGCCGCTTTTGTGAAGCCGGAATACAAACTGTCCTGATAGGCAAGTAATTTCTGCTTCGAATACAGGTAAGCCAGCTGCCAGTAAATTTGTTTTACCTGCGTGGCAATATCAAGCTGTTGGGATTTCTGTTGCCATTCGCTGCTTTTCACATTGGCTTTTGCCAGTTTGTGTTGATTGACATACACCGTAGGAAAAGCAATGGATTGGGAAACGGTAAACGTATTGTCGCGCAAAAAGGAATTGATCTGACCATATTCTCCTTCTACACTGGTTTTTGGTATGTCCCACGAAGCTCCTTTCAGTGCTTTTTGCATCTCAACCGAAAATCCGGAAGAACGCACGGACAGATTACTGTCCAATGCCAGCTGAATGGCCTCTTTAAGGTTTATCGTTCTGGTCATCTGCGCATTACCGGTGTTCAAACCCGCAAAACCAACGATTAAGAGAATGGCTGTTGATAAGGTTTTCACTGATTTTCGTTTGAAAAGTGACCTGAAAGAAAAAGATGAAAAGAAAATGTAAAAGATGGGCAAAACAACCAACGTTAGCAAAGTGGCTGTTATCAATCCGCCAATCACAACGGTCGCAAGTGGTTTCTGAACTTCGGCACCCGCTGAAGTCGACAATGCCATTGGCAGGAAACCCAGCGAAGCAACGGCGGCAGTCATGATTACAGGACGTAACCGGGTGTTCAGTCCTTTAATTACCCGTTCGTAAATATCTGTAACTCCTTCTTTTTCGAGCCTGTTGAACTCTGCGATGAGCACAATGCCATTGAGCACCGAGATACCGAACAACGCGATAAAGCCCACTCCGGCCGATATGGAGAAATTCATTCCCCGTATCCACAAAGCCATAATGCCGCCAATCAGCGACATTGGTACAGCCGTAAAGATTAGCAACGATTGTTTTACTGAATGGAATGCGAAAAACAACAACACAAATATGAGCAGCAATGCCACCGGAACTGCAATAGCTAACCGGGCTTTTGCCGCTTGAAGATTTTGAAACTGACCACCATAGGATACGTAATATCCGGTTGGAAGACTGATTTGTTTGTCAAGCTGCCTGGTTACTTCATCAATCACCGTTTGTACATCCCTGTTGCGAACATTGAAACCGATGGTAATCCTGCGTTTTGTATTCTCGCGTGAAACCTGAGCCGGACCCGATTTAATCTCAATACTTGCCAGTTGGTCAAACGGAATTTGTCCGCCATTGGGTAATGCCACCGAAAGACTTCTCACATCTTCCATATTTTGGCGGTAATCTTTATCCAACCTCACCACCATTCCGAAACGCTTCTCTTCGTCGAATACCACGCCTGCCTCGCTGCCTGCAAAAGCAGCCCGAAGCACTTTATTTACATCCTGAACGGAAAGACCATACTGAGCAAGTCTGTCGCGGTTATATTCAATCTGAATTTGTTCCAGCCCGGTGACCTTTTCCACATTAATATCCTCGACACCCTCAATACGTTGAATTACTTTTTGCACTTCGTCCGCTTTTTCGGCCAGGGTATTGAGATTATCGCCAAATATTTTTACGGCTATATCCTGTTTTGAGCCCGACATCAGTTCATTGAAACGCATTTGAATGGGTTGCTGAAATTCAAATTTTACTCCTGCCAGCGGTATCAGGGCTTCTTCCATTTTTGAAATTAATTCTTCTCTGGTTTCGGCCGAAGTCCATTCACTTTTTGGTTTGAGAGTGATGATATAGTCACCCGTCTCCATCGGTGTCGGGTCGGTAGGGATTTCACCGGCTCCAATTTTACACACCGCATGTTTTATCTCCGGAAAATTCGCGAGCAGGATTTTATTTGCTTTCTCCACCTGTTCAATCGTGTTGGTGAGCGAACCACCCTGTAAGGTCATCACTCCGGCAGCCAGATCACCTTCTTCCAGCTGAGGGATAAACTCACCGCCCAGACTATTGAACACAAAAAGACTTGCAATGAATACAGCAATAACCGAAGTTGATACAATCTTTTTGTGATTGAATGCAAGCCGGATAACCGGATTAAATATCCGGTGAAATCCTTCCATGATCCGGTCGGAGAAATTGGGTTTGTGTTCCGTGTTTTTACTCAAAACCAGACTCGAAATCAT
>Ga0316605_10000852_pt1 | contig 18758 bp, 15 predicted proteins | sample OWC_soil_day20_n_FD_207666 | JGI IMG/M metagenome (GOLD analysis project Ga0316605, IMG submission 207666) | Wetland soil microbial communities from Old Woman Creek delta, Ohio, United States - OWC_soil_day20_noCT | ecosystem: Environmental > Terrestrial > Soil > Wetlands | place: USA: Ohio...
CTGATGGCTGCCGGCGTGCTCGCCCCGTGGATCGGCGCCGCGGCGGCCGTGCCGGCGCTTGCCGGCCTGCTGGCCTACGAGCATGCCTACGTGCAGTCCGGCCAGTCCGTCCCGCTGGCGTGAGGGTACCGATGATGAACAAGAAGCGCGTTCCCGCCGATCGGACCTCCACTACCGCACGGGGCGAGACGTTCTACCAGGGCCCCAGTCGCACCACACTCGCCGCCTTCCCGCCGCAAGAACGATGGGACGACTGGGTGGAACTGGACTCGCAGGCCTGGCCCGCCCGCGTCGAGCGCCGCTACATGCTCGTGCCCACCACCTGTTTCAACTGCGAGTCGGCCTGCGGCCTGCTCGCGTACATCGATCGGGACACCGGCCAGGTGCGCAAGCTGGAAGGCAACCCCGAGCACCCCGGCTCGCGGGGCCGCAACTGCGCGAAGGGCCCGGCCACGCTGAACCAGATCGACGACCCGGACCGCGTGCTGTACCCGATGAAGCGGACCGGCCCGCGCGGCGGCCACGGCTGGGCGCGCATCTCGTGGGACGAGGCACTGGAGGACATCGCCTCGCGGATCCGCACGGCGCTCACCGAAGGGCGTCCGAACGACGTGATGTACCACGTCGGCCGACCTGGCGAGGACGGGTTCACCGAACGCGTGCTCGCGGCGTGGGGCGTCGACGGACACAACTCGCACACCAACATCTGCTCGTCGGGCGGGCGCGCCGGCTACCAGTACTGGATGGGGTTCGATCGGCCGAGCCCCGATCATGCGAACGCCGAGGTGATCCTGCTCGTGAGCAGCCACCTCGAGAGCGGGCACTACTTCAACCCTCACGCGCAGCGAATCATCGACGGCAAGGTGAATCGCGGCGCCAAGCTCATCGTCCTCGACACGCGTCTGTCGAACACCGCGACGCACGCCGACCATTGGCTCTCTCCCTATCCGGGGTCGGACACGGCGATTCTGCTCGCGATTGCGAATCACCTCATCCGGGAGGGGCGCTACGACCGGGAGTTCGTCCGCAGGTTCTGGAACTGGCAGGAGTACCTGGAAGCAGAGCGCCCGGGCACGCCGGCGGCGTTCGAGGCGTTCGAAGCGGCCCTCCGCGAGCTGTACGCACCGTACACCTTCGAGTTCGCGGCGAAGGAATCCGGCGTGGATGCGGGCGCGATCGAAGCCGTGGCGCGCGTGGTCGCAACGGCGGGGACGCGCCTGTCGACACACGTCTGGCGCAGCGCGGCGGCCGGCGCGCTCGGCGGCTGGCAGGTGTCGCGCGCGCTGTTCATGCTGAACGCGCTGCTGGGGGCGATCGCCACCGAGGGCGGAACCTTCCCGAACGCGTGGAACAAGTTCGTGCCAAAGCCCATCTACGGCCCGCCGCACCCGCATGCGTGGAACGAGCTGACGTGGCCCGAGGAGTATCCCCTCGCCATGAACGAGCTGTCGTTCCTGCTGCCGCACCTGCTGCAGGACGGCCGCGGCCGCCTCGAGGTCTATTTCAGCCGCGTCTACAACCCCGTGTGGACCAACCCCGACGGATTCGCGTGGATCCAGGCGTTGACCGACGAGTCGAAAGTCGGCCTCCACGTGGCGCTGACGCCGACGTGGAACGAGTCGGCGTGCTTCGCGGACTACGTGCTGCCCATGGGCGTGGCCAACGAACGTCACGACACCCATTCCTATGAAACCCATGACGCCCAGTGGATAGGGTTCCGCCAGCCCGTCCTGCGGGCGGCGAAGGAGCGGCTCGGAGAACGCGTCTCCGACACCCGCCAGGTGAACCCGGGAGAGGTGTGGGAGGAGAACGAGTTCTGGATGGAGCTGTCGTGGCGGATCGATCCCGACGGCACGCTGGGCATCCGGAAGTACTTCGAATCGAAGGCCAGGCCCGGTGAACGGCTGGGCGTCGACGAGTACTACGCTCACATGTTCGAGCACTCGGTGCCGGGGCTTCCCGAGAAAGCCGCGGCAGAAGGCCTGACGCCCCTCGATTACATGCGGCGCTACGGCGCCTTCGAGATCGCGCGGGGCATCGGCCCCATCTACTCGCAGCCGGTGCCGCCATCAGAACTGGACGACGTGGCTGTGTCGGCGCACGGGCGCGTCTATACGAAGACCGCCAAGCCCGATTCGCTCAACGTCGTGCCCGTCCCCTCGCCCGACCCGGACGCGGGCGGCCGCCGCCCCGTCGGCATCGAGGTCGACGGTGAGATTCTCCGGGGCTTCCCGACGCCCTCGGGTCGCCTGGAGTTCTACTCGAGCACGCTGCAGGCCTGGGGATGGCCCGAGTACTCGATCCCCGGCTACATCAAGAGCCACGTGCACCCGGAGAACCTCGAGCCCGGGGAAATGCCGCTCATCCCGAACTTCCGCATCCCGGTGCAGATCCACACGCGATCGGCCAACTCGAAGTGGCTCGACGAGATCGCGCACTCGAACCCGCTCTGGATTCACCCGTCGGACGCGGCACGCCTCGGGATCAGCGCGACAGGGGATCTCGTGCGCGTCGAGACGCGCATGGGCTACTTCGTGGTCAAGGCCTGGGTCACCGAGGGCATCCGGCCGGGCGTCGTGGCCTGCAGCCACCACATGGGCCGCTGGCGCACCGGAGACGAGGGCCAGCGGCAGCTGATGGCGAGAGTCTCGATCGAACACGACGGCAGCGGCTGGCGGCTTCGTCGCGAGCAGGCCGTCGTGCCGTTCGCCTCGTCGGATCCCGACACGTCGAGAATCTGGTGGACCGACAGCGGCGTGCACCAGAACCTGACGTTCCCGGTACAGCCGGACCCCATCTCGGGCATGCACTGCTGGCACCAGGCGGTGCGCGTGTCGCCGGCGCAGTCTGGCGACCGCTACGCCGACGTGTTCGTCGACGCGGACAAGTCGCGTGCGCTCTACCGCGAGTGGCTCGCGAAGACGCGGCCCGCGCGGCAGGTGTCGCCGGATGGCACGCGGCGGCCGTACTGGCTGCTGCGCCCGCTGAAGCCGGGCCGCGACGTGTACCGCCTGCCGGGAACCGGCGGAGACGGCCGCCGATGACGCCGTCGGGCCGCGGCCGCGGCCCCGGCCGCCGCGTGTCGTGGAGTGCGGATGTCTCCGCCGGGCTGACCGTCGCGCTGGTCGGGCTGCCGCAGTGCCTGGCCTATGCGCTGATGTCGGGCCTGCCTCCAGCATACGGACTGTCGACGGCCGCGGTCGCCGGGCTGATCGCCGCCGCAACTGGCCGGAGCGCCCAGGTCGTGACGGGACCGACCAACACCACGGGCCTGCTCGTGCTCGCCGCGCTCGGGCCGTTCCTCGGCGCGAACGGACTGCTGAGCGAGGCGGGGCTTCCCACGCTGGCCACGCTGACGCTGCTCGCCGGGCTCATCCGCATCATCGCGGCGCTGGCAGGCGGCGCGCACCTGGTCCGATTCATGCCGGAATCGGTGCTGGTCGGCTTCACGGCCGGCGCCGGGGTTCTCATCGGCCTGATGCAGCTTGACGAGGCGCTCGGTCTGGCGGGCGTACGCGGGTCGAACCTCGCGACCGAGATCGAGGGTGTCAGCGGCGCCATCGGCCACGTTCACCCGCTGGCGATCGGCGTCACCCTCGGCACGATCGCCGTGCTGGCGTTGGCGCGGCGACTGTCGGCGAGGGTCCCGTGGGCACTGCTTTCGGTCGTGGCCGCCGCAGCGGCGGCCTGGGCCTTCGGCCTCGATGCCGCGCGAGGCCTGCCGCTGGTGGGCGACCGCGCGTCCGTCGGTGTCGGGTGGCCACCGGGCGCGTGGCCGTCGCTCGACCCGGCCTTGATTCGCGACCTGCTGGTGCCCGCCTCCGCCATCGTGCTGCTCGGCACGCTCGAGTTGACGGTCACGGCCAGGGCCGGCGGTGAACGTCCCGACATGCGGCGCGAGATCCTGGCGCAAGGCTGGGCGAACGCGGTCGGAGCGTTCGCGTCGGCGTTCCCGGCCTCGGCCAGCCTGACCCGCTCGGCCCTGCTCCGGCTCGGCGGCGGCCAGACGCGGCTCGCGGCGGCCACGGCGGCCGTCCTGACGGCGCCGCTGCTGTTTGCCGGGGCCGGGTTCGTGGCGCACATCCCGCAAGCCAGCCTCGCGGGCGTGCTGCTGTACACCGCGGTCCGGATGATTGACCGTCAGGCGATGGCGCGCCTCTGGCGCGCGTCGTACGAGACGCGGCTGCTCCTGATGATCTCGCTCGTGGCGACGCTGGTGCTGCCACTCGAGTGGGCGATTCTGCTCGGATCCGGCACGGGACTGCTCATCCACCTCGCGCGGACGAGCGCGCCCCGCCTGCGCCTGCTCAGGCCCGACGACGGCCGGCTCGTTCCTGCGGCGCCGGCAGAGGCGGCCGACGCGGTGGTGATCGAAGTGAGCGGCGACCTGCACTACGCCGCCGTGCCGCCGTTTGTCGACGAGGTCGAGCGGCTCCTGCCCCCGTCGGCGCGCGCGGTGGTGCTCGACCTGTCGCACGCCCACCAAATTCGGTTCTCGGCGCTGCGGGCCTTCGAGCGGATCGACGAGGAGCTGCGTCACGACGGCGCGGTGCTCGTGCTGGCGGGCGTGGACGAAGACGCGCAGGCACTGATCGAGCGGTCGGGAAGCGGCCTGCGGGTCGAACCGGCCGAGCAGGAGCCCGGCCTGAGCGTCAGGCGGGCGCTCGACGCGCTCGGGCGCGCGGGGTGATTCGCCTCGGGAGCGGCGTCACGGCCGGAACCCAGGTGTACGCGCCTCGGCCCAGGCCCGGACGAGCGGGACGGCCAGGTCTGGCCGGTCGGTAATGAGGCCGTCGACGCCCCAGTCGAGCAGACGCCGCATGTCGGCTTCCTGGTTCACGGTCCAGACGGTGACGGACACGCCCAATGCGTGCGCGTTCGCGATGAACTCGGGCGTGACAATGCGCATGCCCGCGTAGACCTCGGGCACCTGAAAAGCCTCGAACGCGGGGCGGCCCGCCACTCCGTGCAGTCCATTGCGCACATCGTCCATGTCGGCGCCGGTGCGGATGGCCGGGTCGAGTGCCCGCACGGCGTCGAGCGCGCCCTTCTGGAAGGACCCGACCGTGACGCGGCCCGCCGCCCCCGCCTCCCGCACCAGTTCGACGACCGCACGCGCGAGGCGCTCGTCGGCCGCCTTCAGTTCGACGAGCATCGGCGCGTTCGGGTAGCGCTCGAACACGTCGCGCAGGGTGGGCACGCCGACGCCTCGGCCCCTGAACGGGAATCCGCCGCCGCGCTCGAAGTGATACCCCGCATCGAGGGCCGCCAGGTCGGCGGCGGTCCGCTCATCGACGGGGCCGCTGCCGTTCGTGGTGCGCTCGAGCGTCGGGTCGTGCATCAGCACCGGCACGCCGTCGCGCGACAGCCGGACGTCCAGCTCGATGCCGTCCGCACCGGCCGCGAGGCCGGCGTCGAACGCCACGAGCGTATTCTCCGGCGCGAGCGCCGCCCCGCCGCGGTGGGCGAAGACCGTCGGACGCATCGAAGCATCTTCTCACGGACCTGCCGATCCAGCAGAATAGGATGGAGCCGACCATGCTGACCACGCTGATTCCCGTCTTCCCGCTGCCGGACGTGGTCCTGTTCCCGGGCGTGTTCCTGCCGCTGCACATCTTCGAGCTGCGGTACCGGGAGATGGTGAAGGACAGCCTCGCGGGCGACAGGCTGATCGGCATCTCGCTGCTCCGGCCCGGCTGGGACCACGACGCCGACGGCAGGCCGGCCATTTACGCGGTCGGGTGCGTCGGCCTCATCTCGCACGTCGAGGAACTGAGCGACGGGCGCTACAACATGGTCTTGCGCGGGGTCGAGAAGTTCCGCGTCGTGCGGGAAGAAGACCAGACCCGGGCGTACCGGCGAGCCTCGGTCGACTACTTCGAGGAGCGGATGACCGAGCAGGATCGCGACACGGTGCGGCGCCAGCGGCATCAGCTGGAGCGGCTGCTGACAACCGTCGCGGACGCCCCGGAACAGACGTTCCCGGCCACGCTCTCCGACGAGGAAGTGATCAACGCGCTAGCCCAGTATCTCGACCTCGAGCCCATCGAACGGCAGGCGCTGCTCGAGCAGGACGGCGTGGCGCGCCGCTGCAGCGCGCTGATCGAGTTGCTCGAGATGAAGGAGATGTCGGCCGGCCACCCATCCGACCGCGGTCTCAAGCACTAGGACGGTTTGATCGACACGCGGCTGATCAGTACGCCCCGCACCTGACCCTCCGGCTCGGCGTGCACGCGCTCCCCTGCCAACGCCGCCTGCGCGTCCCAGCTGCGTCGCTCGGCCTCGTCGTCGAACACGACGTACACGGTCAGGCCCCGCCGGTGGGCCTCCTCCACCGTTGCGCTAATCGCGCCGGCGGGCATGCGCACCCACCGCAGCGTCGGCCGGCCGGCATAGAGCCGCAAGCTGCCGCTGTGCAGGTCGGCGAAGACGAGCGTCGCCGGGGGCGTTCTGGCCGTGAACCACTCGGCGACGGCCGCGTACCGCGACTCCTGGCGCACGAGCGTCCAGGTGGGCTGCTGCGAGACGAGTCTGTACGACCCTATCGAGACTGCCGCGACGAACGCCACGGCGCCCAGCGAGGCCGCGCGTCCCGGCAACCACGACTGGCTGAGCGCCACCACGCCGAGCGCGGCGACGATCACGCCCGGCACGAGGGCCGGCAGCAGGTAGCGGATCAGGTCCCAATCGTCGAAGAACTGCATGTTGAAGAGGTAGGGCACGACGCCGGCGGCGAGGCCGAGCGCCGCCGCGACGGCCAGCTTGCGGGGCGCGCGCCAGAGCCCGAGCGCGAACGCCGCGAGCAGCAGCGGCCCGTGCACGGTCACGGTCCACCGGGTGAACGCGCCGAGGTGGCGCGCGATGTTCGCGGTGGTAAACAGACCTGCGGCGCCTCCGTAGCCGGTGCGCAACGGACTGCCGTACAGCCACCACTGGAGGCCCGCCATCGTCAGGAAGACGGGCGAAGTGCCCGCCGCGACCCGGAGGAGGGCGTCCGCGCGGCGCGGCAGCACGTACAGCAGCGCCGGCGCCAGCGCGGCCACCAGCGGTCGCGTCCACACCGCCATCCCGAAGGCCAGCCCGGCCGCCAGCGGGCGCGAGCGTTCCCCGGAGGCGAGTGTCAGCGCCAGCAGGTACCAGAACGCCGCTGGTGCGTCGCTCATCGGCTGCACGGCCATGTTCGTGAGCACGGGGTTCGATGCCACGAGCGCCGCTGCCGTGGCCGCCGCCCACGGCGGCCCGATGCGCCGTGCGAGCACATACGCGAGCACGACGGTGCCAATCCCGGCCAGCAGTGGAACGTAGAACGCGGCGGCCAGGCCGCCCGGGAGGATGGCAGCCGCCATCGCGACTGGGAGGCCGAGCGGATACCCGGGCACGATCGCCGTGCCTGACGGGGCGGCCGTCCAGCCGAGGGGGGTCGCGGCGTCGATGGAACGCGCGAACGGCAGCCAGTCGACCATCGGCTGCGGGAGCACCAGTGTTCCCGACGCCAGCGCCACTGCCGCGCTCACGTAGCCGTAGCTGTCGAGTCCGCCGCAGAATCGAACGTGCAGGTGTGTCCAGACGAAGAGGGCCGAGACCAGGACGAACGAGAGAATCACCGAGACGGCGCCATCGATCGCGCTGCCGCCGGACGCCGCCTTCCGGCGCGTTCCGGCCCACTGTGTCCAGCCGGCGCGCAACGCCAGCAGCACGACTGCCGCAGTCGCCGGACGCCAGGGTTCGCGGATCGACAGGAACAAGGGGCCGATCCAGACGCCGTGCGCGCCGGCCAGGAGCGGAGCGGCCGCAGCCGCGAGCAGCGTACCCGCGGCGATATCGAGCGCCGCCAGGCCGGGCCGGCCCCTCGTCACGAGCGCCCCCGTATGGCGCGGGCGATGCGCTCGCCGTGCAGCCGGCCGTTCTCGATGAAGACCGGCGGAGACGTCCGGCCCGACACGACGCCGCCCGCCAGAAACAGCCCCGGCACGTCTGTCTCCATCGTCGCCGGCTCGTAGCGCGCGACCGGCCCCGCCGGGTCGATGACGACCCCGGCCTGTTCGAGAAGCGTCCAGTCGGGGTGATAGCCCGTAAGAAGGAAAACGCCAGCGGCCGGCAATTCGGTGTCTCCCTCCGGGCCGGACACATGCAGCGACTCCCGGGTGATCTGCCGGACGTGGGTGTTGAAGCGCGCCGGAATCGCGCCCTCGGCGATGCGGTTCTCGATGTCGGGTTTCACCCAGTACTTGATCGAATCACCCAGTGCCGCCTCCCGGTGCACCAGCGTGACGAGGGCGCCGGCGCGGTACAGGTCGAGCGCCGCCTCAGCGGCCGAGTTCTTGCCCCCCACGACGACCACGTGCCGGCGGTAGAACGGGTGCGGCTCCGAATAGTAGTGGGAGACGTGCGGCAGGTCTTCTCCCGGAACGCCGAGCAGGTTCGGATGATCGTAGTAGCCGGTGGCGAGGACGACGAACCGTGCGCGCCGGGTTCGAGTGCTGCCGCCGGGAGCCTGCACGTCGAGCACGAATCCCGCGCCGCCGACTGCGGGCTCGCGCCGCACGCCCACCACCCGCTCGTCGAACGCGATCGCGAGACCGAAGGTGTCGGTTACGCGGCGGTAGTAGCGCAGGGCTTCCACGCGGGTGGGTTTATCGAACGGCGTGACGAAGGGCAGGCCGCCGATCTCCAGCAGCTCCGGGGTCGTGAAGAACACCATGTTGCGCGGAAAGCGGAAGATGCCGTCGACGAGGCCGCCCTTGTCGAGTACCAGGGAGCTGAGGCCCTCGCGTTTCAGGGCGATCGCCGCGGCAAGGCCGGCCGGGCCGGCGCCCACGATCAGCACGTCGACGTCGCGTTCGGACATCCTGTCATCTTAGCGCCGAGGGGCCCCGGCCGTTCCGTCCGCCGGCCTCCGGGCGGGGACGCCAACTGGTCGAGGCCTGAACCCGACCAAACAAGTAATATATTGCCCACTCAGGTCCCGATTCCGCCAATCCGCCGGAAACCCAATCATTCTCAGCAACTTAGCCGGTACACTACCCGGAACATCCGGACAGGCGAATGCCGCGCGATGGCTGCTCCCGCAGGGGGAGAGGTCGGCTGACAGGATGCTGCGCGCCGCACATCGAAGGAGACAGGCATGGCTCACGCTCCCATCAAGTACGTCGAAAAAGGACTCAGCTACGTTGCCGGCGGACTGTGGCACGGCTACGCGCTGGCGAGCCGGCTGATGCAGAGAGAATCGTTCACGCCGGCATGGTCGGACAAGCCGCTGCAGAAGTCGTGGGAGAAGACCAAGCCCGTGCTCGGATTCCCCCGCGAGACGGATTCGCTGTGCCCGACGTGCGTCCGCGAGGCCCGGCAGGCGATTCTCGACGGCACGAAGGACGTGTCGGTGCTGCTCAACGAGAAGGTGGGCGAAATCAAGGCCACGATCCTCGAGCGTGACGGCAAGATCCTCATGGTGAAGGACTGCCCGATTCACGGCCACTTCGAGGACGTGATGTCGAGCGACCCCGCGATGTTCCGGCATCTCGAGGCGGTCTTCCCGGGCCGCGACATCACCGCGCACAACGACGAGAAACTGCACAACCACGGCAGCAGCACCATCAAGTACGGCCGCGGGTCGGTGCTGACCATCGACCTCACCAACCGCTGCAACATGATGTGCGACCCGTGCTTCATGGACGCGAACCAGGTGGGATTCGTGCACGAGCTGACCTGGGACGACATCAAGACGGCGCTCGACAACGCCATTTCCATCAAGCCCCGGCGCCAGATGTCGGTGCAGTTCTCCGGCGGCGAGCCGACGCTCTCGCCCTATTTCCTCGACGCCGTCCGGTACGCGAAGAAGGTGGGCTACAACAGCGTGCAGGCGGCCACCAACGGCATCGAGTTCGCGAAGAGCCCCGAGTTCTGCCGCCAGGCCGCCGAAGCCGGCCTGCGCTTCGCCTACCTGCAGTTCGACGGCATCGGCAACGCGGCCAATTCGCACCGCCGGGTGGGCAATCTGTTCGACGTGAAGCTGCGCGCCATTGAGAACATGTGGAATGCCGGCATCGACATCGTGCCGGTCATCACGATCGTGAACGGCGTCAACAACGAGCAGGTCGGCCGGGTGATTGAATTTGCCCTCGACAACCCGAAGAAGATCTCCTTCCTCTCGTTCCAGCCGGTCTCCTTCACGGGCCGCGACGAAGAAGTGACGCCCGAGCGCCGCGCGGCCCAGCGCTACACGCTCGCGCACCTCGCGCACGACGTGAAGAACCAGACCGGCATCGGCGAGCCGGCCCGCGACTGGTTCCCAATCTCCTTCATCTCCACGTTCACCGACTGGGCCGACCTCGTGAAGGGCCCCGAGACCCAGTTCGGCAACGTCAGCTGCGGCTGCCATCCGAACTGCGGCATCGGCACGGCCGTGCTGGTGGACAAGGAAACCAAGGAGCGCGCCGCGTTCACGTCCTTCGTCGACGGCCCGCAGCTCGCCCGCGACGTCCGCCTGGTCACCGACACGGCGCGCGGCCGGGTCTGGTCGGCATTGGGCATGGCGCTCTCGCTGGCCCGCAATTACGACTCGTTCAAAGCGCCGTCGAGGCTGACGATGTTCCACCTGATGGAGCGCTTCGACAAGGCCTTCGGGGCCACCAAGCGTGACTACGGCAAGGTGGGCGACGGGCGGACGATCGAGGACGTGCAGAAGCGCCGGTCCGATCGCTTCCTCTTCCTCTTCATCGCCGGGATGTGGTTCCAGGACCTGTTCAACTACGACTTCCGCCGCACGGAGATGTGCATCATCCCCTATGCCACGCAGATGGGCGAAATCTCCTTCTGCGCCTACAACACCGGCATCGGCTGGCGCCAGATCGTCGAGAAGATGCACATGACGGCGACGCTCACCAAGTGGTACGAAGAGCACGGCCGCCACGAGATCTTCGCGGGCAACAAGGCCGTCCCGCTGGCCACGACCGAGCACTCGCTGGTGCTGAACGCCGAGGCCGTCGCCGCCGGTGCGCAGACGGACCTCGACGAGCAGGGCATCGCGAAGAACGCCCGTGAAGAGCAACTGCAGGCGCGCAAGCGCAAGAACATGACCGCCGAAGAGCGCCGCCACCACGACGAGATGGCGCGCCTCTACCGCCAGCACGTCCTCAAGGAGGATCCGAACCTCGTGTCGGTCGGCATGCTGAAGGCGTCGGTGAAGAAGAACGAGGCCGGTATCGACGTCAGGGGCTAGGGACTAGGGACTAGGCGCTAGGCGCTAGTCGGGCTCAGGGGTCGGCGGTCGGAATCCGGGAACGATGAGGGCCGGTTGGGTGCAGCACCCGACCGGCCCTTCTTACTTCTTGCTTCTGGCGTCCGGCTTCTGACCATCGGGGCTGAAGCCCCGACCTCCACTACTTCTTCGCCGGCGTCTTCTTAACCGGCGCCTTCGTCGCCGCCGGCTTCTTCGCCGGGGCTTTTGCCGCCGGCGCGGGCACGAACTCCACCATCACGTTGCTGATGAGCGCGATGGGACGCCCCGGCCCCGTGAACATCTCGTCCGCGTCCGGGCGCCTGGCCGCGAGCTTCTCCCCCAGGACGCACACCTCGGTCAGGTCCGCCGGCAGCTCGACGCGGATGGGTTCGACGCCCGTCGGCGCCACCGCCTTCAGCCCGCCGGGCCCCGCGCCCCCGCCGATCCGGTCGAACAGATCGGCCGAGGTCCGGAACTCGTTCTGGACCACCGCGCGCGTAATCAGCGTGTTGTCCATCGTCATCACGCCAATGGTCGCGGTGAGGCGGGCGTAGGCCCGTCCCGCCCGGACGAGGTCCTCCGAGTACGTCATCCGGTTGTGCAGGTCGAAGGTGAGAACCGTGGTGCCCCGGTGGGGCGGGATCGTGATCGCGATGCCGTCCTCCGGCGTCCTGCCGATCGGCACGTCGCAGAAGACGCGTTTCGTCGTCACGCCGCTGCCGAGGGGTGACGGACAGGTTACCTGAGCGGGCTCGGTCTTCCGGGCCGGCGCGGCAGCCGGCGCGGGTTTCTTCGTGGTCGAGCGGGTCTGCGCGGCGGCGTCCACCGGCGCGATGACCCCGAGGCACAGACAGAGGAGGAGGAAACGGCGCATTCTCTGCAGTATACCAGCGCCCCGCAGGCCGCGCGGCGTCCCGCGGGCGGGCATCCGGACAGCCGCCAGGCGCCCATCCGGACGGCCGCCGGGGCGGGTTCGGGCAGCGCCGGCCGCGTCAGTCGTGCCGTCGCCCGATGAGTTCGAGGAACTCCGCGCGCGTGCGGTCGCGGTCGCGGAACGCCCCGAGCATGGCGCTGGTCTGGGCGAAGGACCGCTGCTTCTCGACGCCGCGCATCGCCATGCACAGGTGCGTGGCTTCCATCACCACGGCCACGCCGAGCGGATCGATCTTGTCGCGGATCGTCTCGGCGATCTGGTTCGTCAGGCGCTCCTGCACCTGGAGCCGCCGGGCGAAGATGTCGACCAGCCGTGGGATCTTGCTCAGACCGATCACCTTGTTCCGCGGAATGTAGGCCACGTGGCACTTGCCGAAGAACGGCAGCAGGTGGTGTTCGCACAGGCTGAAGAAGTCGATGTCCTTCACGATCACCATCTCGCTGTAGCTCACCGTGAAGAGGGCCTTGTTGATCACCTCGTCCACGTCGGCCTCGTACCCGCTCGTCAGGAACTTCAACGACTTCGCCACGCGCCTCGGCGTGGCCGCCAGGCCCTCGCGCGACGGGTCCTCGCCCAGTTCCACCAGCAGCTGCCTGACCAGGTCTTCCATGGCTCGTCCTATTCCGTGTCGATCTGCGCCCGCTGGAGCCGCCCGCTGAAGTCGACATAGATCGACTTCCATTCCGAGAAGACGTCCAGCGCGGCCTCGCCGGCTTCCCGGTGTCCATTCCCCGTGTTCTTCGTGCCACCGAACGGCAGGTGGATCTCGGCGCCGATCGTCGGGGCGTTCACGTAGAAGAGCCCCGTGTGGAGATCGCGCATCGCTCGGAACGCCAGGTTGATGTCCCGCGTGTAGATCGACGCCGACAGGCCGTACTCGACGCCGTTGGCGATGGCCACCGCCTCGTCGAACGACTCGAACGGGATCACCGACACCACCGGCCCGAAAATCTCCTCTTGCGCGATCCGCATCTGCGGGTGCACGTCGGTGAACACGGTGGGCTCGTGGAAGAAGCCCTTCGCGTACGCGCCCTTGTCCAGGGCATGCCCGCCGGCGGCGAGCGTGGCGCCCTCCGCCTTGCCCACCCCGACATAGTGCATCACCGTCTCGAGTTGGCCGCGACTCACCGACGGCCCCATCTGCACGCTGGGATCGAGGCCGTCGCCGACCGTCAGCGTCCGCACGCGGCCGACGTAGCGGTCCACGAAATCCCGGTAGACCCGGCGGTGGACCGCCACCCGGCTGGCCGCCGTGCAGCGCTGCCCCGTCGTACCGAACCCGCCCCACACGCACCCGTCCACCGCCAGCTCCAGGTCGGCGTCGTCCATGACGACGATGATGTTCTTGCCGCCCATCTCCAGGTGGACCTTCTTGAACGTCGGCGCGGCCGCCGTGCTGACGGTGCGCCCGACCTCCGTCGACCCGGTGAACGACACCACGCTGACCACCGGCGATTCGAGCAGGGCGTTGCCCACGTCGGCGCCGCCGCCGGTGACGAGATTGAGCACGCCGGGCGGCAGCCCCGCCTCCTCGAGCACCGTGACGAAGTTCCACGCCGACAGCGGTGTCAGCGTCGCGGGCTTCAGCACCACGGTGTCCCCGCAGATGAGCGCGGGGAGGATCTTCCACGACGGGATCGCCATCGGGAAGTTCCACGGCGTGATGATGCCGCACACGCCGATCGGCTGGCGGATCGACATGGCGAATTTGTCGCGCAGCTCCGATGGCGCCGTCTGGCCGTGCTGGCGCCGGCCCTCCCCCGCCATGAAGTACGCCATGTCGATGGCTTCCTGCACGTCGCCGCGGGCCTCCTCGAGCACCTTGCCCATCTCGCGCGTCATGTCCCGCGCCAGGCGCTCCTTCCGCTCGACCAGCAGCTGCGCAGCCCGGTAGAGGATGTCGGCCCGTTTGGGGGCCGGCACGAGGCGCCAGTGCTCGTACGCCCGCGCGGCGGCGGCGATGGCGCGCTCCGCGTCGACCCGCGACGACTTCGCGAAGCGACCGATGAGGTCGTCGCTGTTGGCGGGATTCCGGTTCTCGAACAGTTCGCCCGAGGCCGCCGGCACCCATTCGCCGTTGATGAGGTTGTGATACGTCGGCACGCTGCGGTCGTTCATGGTCATCGTCTCGTGAACAGGGTGGCTCCCATCATACCGCGCCGGGAGCGTGGTATAGTGCGCGCCCATGGGCCGGGAGAAACGGGAATCGCCGCGCACCGAAATCCTGGGCCGCCTCTCCGGGGAAGTCACCGTGCCGGCCCCGATGCTGGTCCGCGACATCAGCCGGACCGGCGCGCAGATCGAGTGCGCCTTTCCGCTCGTCCTCGGCAGCGCCCACGAGGTCCGCCTCCACCTCGACGACGACACTGTCGTGGTCCGAGCCCGGGTGGTCCGCTGCCACATCGCCGACATCGGCCGCGACATGGTCCGCTACGTCGCGGGCGTCGAGTTCGTGGACCTGCCGGCGCACACCGACGCCGCCATCGCCCTGTATCTCGAGAACCTGAAGCGCGAGCGCGAGGCGGGGTGAGCCGCCGGCGGGCCGGGACCCGCCCTATTTCACCCGAAGGTGCGCGAGGTAGTCGCCCGATTCGATCAGCTGCCCCTGGCCGAGGGGCGCGTTGTAGAAATACACCCAGGCCGTCTCCTGCCGCCCGTCCTCGAGCGTGACCGCGGCCTGCGCGCGCAGGTACAGGCTGGTGTCGGGCTCGCTGGGCCGGAAGCCCTCGATCTCGTCGAGCTTGGTGAGCACCGAGGGGTCGTCGGTGACCTCGTAGAGCTCGCCGGCAACGCGGCCGTCCGGCGCCGGAATCGCCGCCGGGAAGAGGCCCAGGTCGTAGAGCGCCGCCTGAATCCAGCCGCGCCCCACAAAGTGCATCCGCGTGTCGATGCCCGCCCGCCGGCGGCGATCGAACCCGGCCATCAGCGTTCCGTAGACGAATATTCTGTCGGTCACCGGTGGACCAGCCTCCAAGCGGGGCAATCGTCGGGATCGTGCGCACCGCACCTATCGGCGCGGCCGCCGACGGAGCGCAGGAACCTTGGGTATGGCAGCAGTGTAGATGGCGCGCCGACGCGAGTCAAGGCGCCGTACGTGCGGCGGCCCGGGCCGGCTGCCGCCGAACCCGGGCCGCTGGCGTCCGCCGGAGCGGCGCTACTGCTTGGGCGCCTGCTCCTGCTGCTTCTTGATCTTTGCACCCATCTCGCGCGCGGCGTCAAACGCATCGAGCATCTCGTTGGTCACCGCGAAGGAGATCGACACTTCCTTGCCGTCGCCGGCGAGCTGCACGTCGGGCAGCATTTTCTGGATGGCCGGCTTGCTCCCGGCCTGCATCTTCGCCAGAGCGATGAAGCCCCGGAGGATGTCGCGCAGGTTCTCGGCGCCCTGCTCGTCCTTGGCCTCAGCCTTGACGACCGCCTGGAGGCCGCCGTTGACCTTGCCGGCCGCGGAGAACCAGGTGATGGGCGGAATCCGCTCGCTCACCTCCGCCGGCAGAGAGGCCTGCGCCGACAGGGCGTCGAAGCGGCCGACGGCCCACATGCTCTCGCCAGTCAGATCGTTGACCAGGCGCATCAGTTCGGCGTTGCCGAGGACATTGGCCGCGCCAGCCGCGCCGTCCACCGCGCGCCGCACCATGTCGGCCGTCCCCAGCGCGACCACGCCGCTCTCCAGGAACCCCATGGCCATCTCGGGTCCGCGCGCACCTTCCTCGCCCTCGCGGTGCGGGGACACCAGCAGGAGGCGCTTGCCCTTGTACTGCTCGGTCCGGCCGCCGTGCTGCATCGCCATGGCCTCGATCTTCGACGAGTCGAACCGGCCGGAGACGACGACGAGCCCGGACCGTTCGGCACCGGCAGCCGGCGCACCCATGCAGGCCACCACGTGGTCGATGTCCTGCTCGATGTCGATACCGGTCTCGCTCTTGAATTCGCTGCGGCCCTCGTCGGTGACCCCTTCGAACTTCCGCAGCCGCTGCCGGAGTTCCGAGTTCATCACGTCCCGGACGTTCGCGTAGGCCACCACGGCCGAATCACCCGGGAGGTACTTCAGCTCCTCCGGGCCGCGCTGGCTCGAGAACAGCCCCGCGGGCATTCCACCGTAGAAGGCGACCAGGCCAATCGACAGTCCGATGATGAGGACCATCACCGACCCGATGAGAAAATAGCGTGTCTTGGCGGTCATCGTTTTTCGCCTCCACTGACAGTAGACGGGAGTTACAGCCGGAAGTTCCCGGAACTCCCGATTTCCGTGCCGGTTGCGGACGGGCGTGGTCGGATCCCACCGGTGGCCGATGGCCGGGCGACGCCCCTGAGCCGGGAACCCGGCGCTACTGCTCGAGGACGTACTCCCGCCGCTCGACGGTCCTGGCGGCCAGGGCGAGGAAGACCACGACGTACCCGGCCAGCCAGATCAGGCTGACCCAGACGGGCGGGACCTCCCGGAACAGCGCCTGGAGGGCGCTCCCCAGCCCCTGCTGGGGCATGGAGTGCGGCACCAGCGCCTGGAGGTAGTAGGCGATGGTCAATCGGCGGACGTAGCCCGGGAGGAGCATGGCCAGCTGCTCCCACCCGAACGCGAAGACGAGACCCGTGACCAGGGGGTACTTGAAATAGGCGCCGATGAAGGCGAACACCGCGCCATACGCCGCCAGGCCCACGCCGAGCAGGCCGAGGTCCTTGAGCAGCGCCGGGAACGATGCCGCCAGGGAACCGCTGCCGATGGGCACGACCAGCAGGTACAGGATGACCACCGACGGCAGCACCACGAACACGGTGGTCACCAGGTACGCGAGGTACTTGCCAGCCAGGACCGCCCCGTGAGGAATCGGCCTGACGAACAGGTAGGTGACGGTCTTGTCGTCGACTTCGTCGGCAATCAGGGCCGTCCCGTAGAACACCCCGAGCACCGGAACAATGAACCGGAGGTAGAGGAGCCAGATCATGCCGCCGAAGATTGTCGGCCCGGCGACCGACGCCCCCTCGATCCGGACGCCGCCCGTGACGCCCAGCAGTTCGAGCACCCGGAACAGCACGCCCAGGGCCAGCGGCGATCCGACAATCAGGCCGAGGAAGATCGTCCGGCGGGACCAGAGCATCTGGCCGAGCGACAGATCGAAGACGCGCATCGCCGCCGTCATGAACGGCGGCGCCTGCCGCGGAGGTGACGCGGGTCCGGGACCGGCAGCCAGCGGGGCGTGGCCCGGTGACGGCGGCACGACGTGGTCGGATGCGGTGTCGCTCATTTGACCAGGTACTTGAAGACGGCCTGCAGGTTGTCGTCAGGCGAAGTGACTTCGGTGATCGCGCCGGCCCGCCCTTCGGCGGCCAGATCGGTCAGGTACCGGTAGAAGCTGTCGGGCTTCGAGGTCTCGACGACGACGGCGTCCTGCTCCAGCCTCAGGCTCAGCACGTCGTCGCGCGTCAGGAACTCGCGGGCGAGCTCCCTCGGCAGGGCCGCCCGGACGTGCACGGTGTGCGGGTGCTCGTCGATGAGTTCCCGGATCTGGTGCACGTCGCCCTCGGCCAGGATCCGGCCGTTGTTGATGAGCAGGATCGACGAGGTCATGGCCTCGATCTCGTGCAGGATGTGGCTCGACACGAGGATGCTGCGGCCTTCGCGAGCCCAGTCCTTGATGAGGCGGATGGTGCGCCGGCGCGCGATGGGATCCATGCCCGAGAGGGGCTCGTCGAGGATGAGCAGTTCCGGGTCGTGCACGAGGGCCTGGGCGAGCTTGACGCGCTGGCGCATGCCCTTGCTGTAGCCGCCAATTTTCTTGTTGGCGGCATCCAGCAGGTCGACGCGCTCGAGGGCGGCGCGCGCCGCCGCGAGCGAGGCGGCCTCGCCGAGGCCGTTCAGGCGGACCAGGCCGGCCACCCACTCGAGGCCGGTCATCCGGTCGTAGAAGGCGTCCTGCTCCGGGCAGAACCCGATGCGGAAGAACAGGCGTGGGTTGCCCCAGACGGGCTCGCCGAGGACGGTGATGGTGCCCTTGCTCGGCTTCAGCTGGCCGGTGAGCAGCTTCAGCAGCGTCGACTTGCCGGCGCCGTTCGGCCCGAGCAGGCCGGTGATGCCGGTCGGAATCGACACGCTGACGTCGTTGAGGCCGATGACCTGGCCGTACCACTTCGACAGATGCTCGGCCACGACCAGGGGCGTCACGTCACCACCTCCACGCCGCGCACGCGGCGCTCCAGCACGAAGGCGGCGCCGCCGACGATGACCAGCAGCGCCAGGATGGTGAGCCAGGCCGGCGTGTCGTAGCGCGGCGGCACGCGGAACACCAGATCGCCCAGGTGCTGCAGGTTGCCCTGGAGCGACATCCACGAGAACGTCGTGGTGCGTGTCACGACGACGACCACGCCGTAGAGGGCGTGCGTGAAGAACACCATCCCCGCGTACATGACGCCGACGAACCGCGCGCTCTTCGACAGCGACGAGAGCGCGAGCATCACCATGCAGAGCACGATGGTCTCGATGCCGGTGGCCACCAGGATGGCCGGGACGAGGAACAGGTTCGCCTTGAGGAACGCCAGGTTGCCGGCGAAGACGATCTGGATGATGAGCAGCATCGTCGCGGGCAGCCAGGTGACCAGCAGCAGGAAGAA
>Ga0316605_10000853_pt1 | contig 18754 bp, 12 predicted proteins | sample OWC_soil_day20_n_FD_207666 | JGI IMG/M metagenome (GOLD analysis project Ga0316605, IMG submission 207666) | Wetland soil microbial communities from Old Woman Creek delta, Ohio, United States - OWC_soil_day20_noCT | ecosystem: Environmental > Terrestrial > Soil > Wetlands | place: USA: Ohio...
TATGTTCCAGAGTAAACCGTTATACGAAAAGAAAAGAACACCCGGGTCATTTGTAGTTATCAATGACAAGACTCCACTTTTCTTTGGTTTCGAATTGGCAGTAACGATTAAGTAATACTAAAGAAGAAAACAATGAAAAATACATCAAAAATATTTACCGGGATGCTTTTATCCCTATTTCTGTTCACATCTTGCGAACAGTTTCAGGAGGCAGGGGAAGCCAAGGAAATAAAATCACTAAACGCTGTAGTTAAGGTTAATCTTAACATTGGTAATGCTCCAGTGCCCGATTCATTAAATGTAAGACTTATTAACTATGAAGAGAGATTTGAAGTTACATCAAAAGTTTCTTCAGATGGCTCTGTTAAAATAGGAAATATAATTCCAGGTATATACACTATAACCGCCTCATCTGAGATGAGTAAAGATGGCTTCACATACAATTACAGCGGGAATGTTGTGAATATCGATATTGTGAATGACAATAAGGAGATTGCCATTGAGATTGGTTCATCAAAATCTGGTGCTCTTATATTGAAAGAGATATTCTATTGTGGTTCAAGAACTCCTACCGGGGGCTCATACTTCCGGGATCAGTTTTATGAAATATACAACAACAGCGAAGATATCCAGAACGTGAAAGGGCTTTGCATCGCTCTTCTAAATCCGAATACTGCAACAGCAAATTTACCGGTATGGCCCGGAGATGATGCTGCCGATTTTGTATATTCCAATGCTATTTGGCAGGTTCCATCGGACAAGGATTATTTTCTTAATCCGGGAGAATCTGTCATTATTGCACAAATGGCAGACAATCACAAAAAGACAAACCTTAACCCATCTTCCCCTGTTGATCTTTTAAGTGCCGAATTTGAGACCTTAGTAAAAACAACATCACTTATAAGTGACAACCCGGCAATAAACATGCAAATGGCATTTTGGCCCGTTCAATCTCCACAATGGCTCACATCTGTATTTGGAGGAGCTTTTGTAATCTATATTCCTTCTGAAGTTATTAATCCAAATGTGTATGTGAGCCCGGTTGGAAGAACTGATAAGAATCACAAGATTCGCATAGAGGAGGTTATCGATGCTGTTGAATTAGTTGGAAACATAAACCAGGTCCAGTTAAAGAGGGTTCCGGCTGTGCTGGACGCAGGTGCTGCTACCGTAGGTGGCACTTACCTGTCAAAAAGTGTTGCACGAAAAATAAAGACAACGCTTCCCAATGGACGAATCATTTATTATGATACAAATAACAGCTCCGAAGATTTTGCCGTTATGAGTATACCTGAAATCAGAAGAAATGGTGCAAAGGCTCCGTTATGGAATAATTGGAAATAATGGTTAACAACTACAATATTAAAGCAATGAGAAAATTAAAATATATATATTCAGCTGGAGTAGTAGTGTTAACGCTGCTGCTTTCACAAAGTCTGGACGCTCAGAGTGAAAAAGGATCTCAGATAAATCCGGCTTCATTAGAGCTAATAAAGGCGAAATCTTTATGGTTCAACACAAACAACGGAGCAGGCCTCATATTAGACGGGATGCCCGATTTCAATGAGCTTCGACTGAATTACAACCTCAAAAACGGTGACTTTAAAAGAAAGTTTGAAGGAGAGAAGGAACGCCTTGCCGGTGTTTCCACAGAAGGGGGATTGAACCTTGGAGGAGGTTATGTTTGGGGGAAATTCGGGTTCAACAACGAAAAACAGACTGGAACAGTATATAATACTACTATGCTTGATCCAACAAGAGGAAACCCCTACTACGTTGTTGATAAAAACCTCAGCGACTGGGTTAAACAGGACTACAACCTGCAAATGAAAGCCTCTTCAAAACCGCTTTGGGACAAAATCTTGGTTGGTTTAGAGGCTCAGTATGTTACTAAAACCGGAGCGAAGCAAATTGACCCTCGCTCCGAGACTAATTATTACACATTTAATGTGAAACCGGCCATCGTTGCCATTTTTAACAACCATGCAGCAGGGCTTAATTTTGACTATACAAAAGTCAATCAGGAGTCTTCTACAACAAACAGCAACAACCAGCAAAACCAGGATGTGTTTGTAATGAAGGGACTCGGAAACTTTTATTCTGCAGTTGTAGGCGGTTTGCAATCACTCAAAAAATTTGTTTATAACGGAAACAAACTGGGAGGAGCAGTTCAATACTCTTTTACCGGCGAATCCTTAAAGTTTTTGTTTGATGGTAGTTACTCCTTAATGGTTGAAGATGTGATAAGTGATCAAACCAAGCCTAAAAAAGAAGGCACGATAAAGGAGACCAACTACGGAGCAAAGTTTCAACTGGTTACAACCGGCAAAAACATGAGCAAAGCCGAACTATCATACTCCGACAACAAGATTAACGGAATAGAATATGTTCAGGTTCTGGACAACTCATTTGAAGTACAGAGGTGGATCACTATGTACAAAAGTATACGATCTACATTTTCGAAAAAAGATGTTGTCTTAAAATATGACTTTTTCAAAGGCGGGGATAATGAGTACAAATGGAGAGCCGGCTTGTCTGTTAATTATGCAAATTCCGATGATCTTTACATTATGCCTGAATCTTTCAGGAAGATTGAAGACCTCATTATGGGAGTTAACGGAAAGGTCAATCTGAAATTATTTAAAACCAGCCGATTGCTAGCCGGTTTGTCGCTAAACTACAAGGATAATCTAAACAAAGCGTATGTATACGGTGGTGCCGATGCAAACTCTCACATCATTACAGAGTACATGAATCCCGAGTTTCAGTTCCTTGGAAGAAACTATTACAAAATTGGCGGTGAATTATCATTTTTTACCGGCATTGGCAAGAGTAATAACTCTGGTATGTATGTCAAGGCAGCTGTAGATTATTACAAACCTACAGAGGGAAGCGATAACAGATTACTTACAAATCTTGGTGTAGGTTTTAACTTCTAAAGTAAACAAAATAAGATGATTAGAAAGATTTTAACATTTCTAATAGCATCTGCTTTCTCTCTGTTCACCTCACTTGAGGCAACAGAGAGAAGTTTTGCTATTATCGTGGACAACGATACATACAAAGCCTGCAAAAGTGAAATCAATTCCTATAAATCTCTCCTGGAAAGTGAAGGGTTACACACATTTATAGTTGAAAAACAGTGGATTAGCCCACAACAGGTAAAGGACGAACTATTCTCCCTGTACAAGGGAGAGGGACTTGAAGGTGCCATTTTTATTGGCAATATTCCTGTTCCCATGATAAGAGATGCACAGCATTTTACCTCTGCATTCAAAATGGACCAGGAAAAATTCTCACCGGACGAGTCCTCAGTACCTTCGGACCGGTTCTACGACGACTTTGATCTTAAATTCGATTATCTGTATCAGGATTCTGTAAAAAGGTTATTTCACTACTACTCCCTTCGCTGGGATTCTCCTCAGAGAATAGATTGCGACATCTATACAGGAAGGCTTAAGCCAACACGCAAGAGCGAAGAAGGATATGCGCAAATACGTGACTACTTCAAAAAGTTGTTTGCAGAGAGGGCATTGGATAACAAGATGGATGTTTTTGTATCCTACTCCGGAGAGGGTTCTTTCTCAAACAGCCTCACAGCATGGAAGGAAGAAGGTGTTACAATGAGAGAGCAATTTCCACAGGCTTTTGGCAACAAAAACTCTGCAAAATTCCTGATGTTCCATATGTATCCCTACATGAAACAAACGATTAAAGAAGAACTCAGAAGAGACGATGTGGATCTTATGCTGTTTCACGAACATGGAATGCCGGAAAGACAATATCTGACAGGTATTCCGTTAAGCAGGGGGGCCGACGAAAATATGGAAGCAGGAAAGAGGCTTTTCAGGAACTGGTTGAGAAAAAATAAAGAAGGCAGTGAAAAGAACGAGCAACTGAAAAGCGCATGGAAAAGCTATTACAAGATTGATTCAACATGGTTTGCAGGTGCATTCGACAAAGAGCAAATAAAAAAGGACTCTCTGGACGATGTTAACATGGGCATTGTTTTGGAAGATGTTCCAGCCATTAATCCTAATCCCAGAATAGTAATTTTTGATGCCTGCTATAATGGAGACTTCCGCGAAGAGAGTTTCATCGGAGGCGAGTACATATTTGCAAAGGGAAAGACACTGGTTGCCATAGCTAATTCTGTGAATGTTTTGCAGGACAAGTCTTCCAGCGACCTGCTCGGGCTTATTGGACTTGGATACAGAGTGGGAGAATGGGCTCAGCTCACAAACATTTTGGAATCCCATATAATAGGCGACCCAACCTTTATGTTTAAAGGCGACAAGGCGAGCAAAAAGATAAATCTCAGGTCAACAGATATCCCTTACTGGCTAAAGGTCTTTAAGACAGAACAGCATCCGGATATCAAGGGAGTTGCACTTCACAAACTATTCAATCTTAAATATGCAGCTCTTCCCCAACTCCTTACAGATACATATCACTCTTCTCCATATGCAATGCTCCGGCTTCAGGTATATCATCTTCTCCAGTTCTATAATGACGGAAGATTTGAAGAATTGCTTAAAACATCGGTTTATGACCCTTATGAGTTTATCAGACGAAAGTCTACATATTCGATGGGCCGTATTGGCAAGGATGTATTCATTCCATACATTGCATCAATCTATCTTAACGATGGGCTGGACGAGAGAGTACGATTCAATGCCGAATTCTGTTTTGACCTTATGGATATGAATAAACTCAAGAGTGAAGTATTGTCCCGGATTGAGAGCAGCACCTCTCTTTACAATAAGGAGAACATTAAACTGGAGTTTACGAGAAAGATGGATTCCCGTATGAGGATTTCCGGGATGGGGTTAGAAGTGGCAAACCAGAGTCTTAAGCTGAGTTCCCGGATGATGGGAGTAAGCTCACTGAGGAACAACAGCTACCACACGATGGTGGATAACTATCTTAAGGTACTGGAAAATCACGGCGAGAATCTAAACCTAAAAATAAAACTTGCAGAAGCTTTAGGATGGTTTACTTTATCTCACAGAAAAGGGGATATTATCAACTCGTGCAGAAGCGTAGCCTCCCGGGCAGAAACGGACGGGAAACTTAGGGAAGAGCTGCTTAAAACAGCAAACAGACTAGAGGTATACATGCGTTAAAACCTGAGATGATGAAGAGAAAATATATTATAATAGCACTGCTTCTTATAGCAATTGTATTTGACATAAATGTATATGCAAAGAGTGAAGTAATTCCGGCAAAAGGAAAGTTTGAGTCCCGATTTTTGATAGTTGTAGACACAGAATCTTTCTCGGCCGCAAAAGCCGAAATTCTGGATTACAAATCGGTTCTTGAAAGCGAGGGCCTTGGAGCGGTAATTTTAGTTGGAGAATGGAGCAATCCCGAAATCCTAAGGTCGGAAATTAAAGAACTCTTTTCACAAAAGCCAGTTATGGAGGGTGCCGTATTCATTGGGAAAATACCAATTGTACGAGTTCAGAACTTTCAGCATTCAACTACCGCATTCAAGATGGACGAAGAGAAATTTCCCATTGAAGAATCTTCGGTAACTTCGGACAGATACTACGACGACCTTGATCTGGAATTTGAATTTATGCAGCAGGATGCAAAAAATCCCCTGATATTTTATTATCGCATAAAAGAGAGTTCTCCCCAGATTATTATGAGCGACTTCTATTCTGCGAGAATGACTCCTCCCTCAGACATGGGTATTGAGCCAGGCCTCTTGCTAAAGAGGTACCTAAAGAAAGTTGTTGCAGCACATAAGGAGAGCAATCCCCTGGACCAACTTGTAATTTTCAACGGACACGGATACAACTCAGACTGTCTTACCGCCTGGCAAAATGAGCAGTTTGCGATAAAGGAGCAAATTCCTCTTGCATTCAAAACGTCAAAAGGGAACGGATTTTATAACTTCCGTCAGGCTCCTTTCATGAAGTACAAGCTTTATGAAAAATTGCAGCAAAGTGGTACCGATTTGTTTATATTCCATGAACACGGCGATTTTCATATTCAGTATATAAATGGAGAATATCCGGCACCTAACGAACTGGAAATCACAAATCCTGTATTTGACAAGAACAAGGCATCGGACAAATTTGGCCCTATGAGTGCTATGGCTGCATCTCTCAGACACTCATACCGAAAGTATAAGGGAGAAAGAGCTGCCAAATTTAAAAAGGAACTAATTGAAGAATACGGCTTTACCGAGGAGTTTTTTAACAAAAGCGCCCTTGACTCACTCAGAGTACAGGACTCTATTTTTGCAGCAGATATTAACATTAGCCTTAGTGATCTTCGCAAGATAAGCATGCAGCCAAGGTTCTCAATCTTTGACGCATGCTACAACGGTTCGTTTCACAGGCCAGGATATATAGCAGGATACCACGTTTTTGGAGAGGGGAACACAATCGCTGCACAAGGTAATACCGTGAACGTTCTTCAGGATAAGTGGTCACTTGAATTGCTGGGATTACTGTCCGAGGGCGCAAGAATTGGTTTCTGGCAAAAAGAGTTTCAATATCTGGAATCTCACCTCATTGGCGATCCAACATATCAGTTCGCTTCGTTAGGCTCCAGGGAGGCAAAAGTGCTTAATACCAGATTAGCCACAAAAGGCGGAGAGATGTCTGCATGGAAAAACTACCTTAAGTCAAACAATGTCAACGAGCAAACAATTGCAATTAAGCAACTGTCAAAGATACCTTCGAAAGACTTTTCTGCACAAATGCTAAAACTGTTCAAGGAAAGCAAGCACTACAGTGTTCGGATGGAAGCATTGAAAAGGCTGCTGGACATAAGAGACGCAAACTCAATTGAGGCAGTTCGCCTTGGTTTGGACGACCCCTATGAGCTCATACGAAGATTCTCGGCCAGGTTTGCCGCCTATTACGGCGATAATGTATTCATAGCCCCTCTTGTGAACACAGTTATCTTTTCAAACGAGAGCCAGCGGGTACAGTATGCGGCACAAGGTTCGCTCCAAATGTTCGACATAAATGAAGTGGTGAAAGAGATAGAGAACCAGGTAAATGCTTCTAACCTTACAGACAAACAGGAGACAATCAAAAACCTGAGCGAATACTACAAAGGGCAACAAAGAGCACAGGATAAATCGCTTAAGACTATTTTGGACAAATCGGCAAAACCGGAGAATAGACTTTTTGCAATCAGGAGCCTGAGGAACTACAACAACCACAAGCAGGTGGCGAGCCTTTTGCCAATGCTTAAAGACACGTCCGACGATCCTGACCTGAGGACAGCACTTGCCGAGGCACTTGGCTGGTTCAACCTGAGCATACACAAAGATGTGATTTTGAATACCCTCAACGAAGTATACAAAGAGGGCTCCATATCTAAAAAACTCAAGGCAGAACTGCTTCAAAGCATTAAAAGAATGTAACAGCGAAGCAAAATCTGTATAGAGGTAACAACAAAAAACACAAACCTTCCAGGGAAGAGTTTGTGTTTTTTATTTTAAGCAAAGTGTCGGTTAAACCGGCATCTGAGCTGTTGTTATTCTGCTATTTTCAATCCCCAGTCAATGCCTTTCATTGTTGCCGGCACACCTGTTTTCATCCATACAGGCATTGGAGCACCTTTAAGAAAGTGATCAAAAAACTGAGATAGTCTAATGCTAAGATCTTTTGCATTTACCCTGTTGCCAAGGTTGTGCGATTCGCTGTTGTACTGAAGCATCCACGCCGGTTTTCCGAGCCTGCGCAATGCAGTAAAATACTCAATACCCTGATACCACGGAACAGCCTCATCTGCATCGTTTGACATTATCAGCACCGGAGTCTCAATCTTGTCGGCATGAAACAAAGGAGAGTTCTCTATGTACAGGTCAAGACCTTCCCAAAGCGTTTTTCCAATCCGGCTTTGAGTGTGCTCATACTGGAACTGACGAGTCACGCCAGATCCCCAGCGTATTCCGCCATATGCACTGGTCATGTTTGATACCGGAGCACCGGCACCGGCAGCCTTCCATTTGAATACCTGAGGTTGAGTAATCATATAGGCAACCTGGTAGCCACCCCAACTCTGACCCTGAATTGCAATGTTGTCTCTGTCTACCCAGGAGTTCTTGCAAAGCATTTCAACACCAGGGACAATACAATCAAGTGCACTCTTGCCCGGGTGACCTATCTGATAATAGATATCCGGAACAAATACAAGATAACCGTTGCTTGTGAAAAACGTAATATTAACCGTTGAGCGGCTTGGGGCAGGAGCCCTGTAGTAATGAAGTAAATCACTGGTTTTTTCGTAGAAATAAACAATCATAGGATACTTTTTCGCCGGGTCGAAATTCTCCGGTTTATGAAGAATTCCCTCAACATCAAGTCCTGTTGCCGATTTCCATTTAACCAACTCATTTGTGCCCCAGATATAGTCCCTCTGCTGAGGGTTTATGTCTGTATATTTCTGCTGAGTTTTGAAGTTGTCTCTTGTTATCCATAGTTCAGGTGATGTGGCAAAGTTATGTTTTACGTAAGTAATAACAGAACCATCCTTGGATCTTGTAAGATACATGAAATTATAAGGTTCCAGTACCCATTTTTTTAGAACCGGCTTGCGCTTGTTCATCTCCTTGAAGTAGTAACCATTTTCCTTTGTAACATTATCAAAAACAGAAAAATAGACCGTCTCTTTTGGTTTTACAGGAGTAAGTTTTACTCCCGGAGTCCCCGGAGGGAGGAGCATCTTGTCAAGACGTACAAGCCTAAACATCTTGTTCTCTTTTCTTCCGGTTCCCTCGGAAATATTAACTGAAGGCTGCTCTCCTCTTGGATCGGCTTGCCACACATCGTACCTGTCGTAAAGGAATACATACTTGTCTCCTTCCGACCATCCACCATGTCCGTATGAAGGGGCCATTTCCGGTGTGTCGTGAAGCTCATCTGTAAACGAAACAACTACATCTTTGGCAATGTTCCTTATAAGTCCCGACTCAGCTTCGTATGAATACCACTTACGGTCCGAGTTGTTGAACCATATTAAATAGTTTCCGTCAAACGATGGGCTGACACTGCTTATAAATACATCCTTAAGAATAATCTTGCTGCTTCCGTCCTTTACAGAGACGATATAAAGGTCTCTGTGCGGATTGGCAGACCACTGAGATTCCATCTCATATCTTTTATCGGACGCACAGTAACCCCAACTGGCCGACCAGTCATTTGGCACATTAACTATTTCATAATCATCCGTAGCGAGTTGAACAATAGTAGATTCCCCATTAAGCTCAATAGTACTCACATAGGATTTTTTAATCTCCCTTTGCGCGTTCAACAGCTGGTATGGTTGAATGTAAGGCTCTGCATAGTGCCATATATCAAGTTTTGCAACTTCTGAATCGGCAATTGTAGTGTCTTTTTCGGGCATAACAGGTGAAATACCGAAGAACAGTCTGTTTGCCACTTTATCAAACTGAAGGGATCTGTTTTCGCTTATTTTCCAGTTGCTTGGAAGCCCTTTGGAGTTTTTGTCAAGAACAACCTTTGCTTTGTCAAAACCTTCCCGGAATAAAAGAATGGAAACATCTTTGTTTCTTGCCTTTGCTGTGTCCAGCCTTGCATAAAAAGCAAGGCTCTTACTGTCATCGCTCACAAGTGGAAGTTTAACAGTTTGCTTAAGGTCTATTTCGTATATACTCCTTAGCGATTTCGTTTTTGGGATATAGATGTAGAGGCCGGCCTTGAACAGAGAGTCCTTAGAATTCGGTTTTGTCACAATGAAAAGAGAGTCTCCCCCTTTGCTGTAGTCATACTCAGATACATATTTTAATGTATCAATTGTGCCTGTGGCAAATTGATAAACCATCAGGTCCGAACCCTCGTCCTTATCCTTTTTAGGAGCTTTCTTTGATTTAGATGTGTCTGCAGGAGGAGTTGTCTGGAACGCAAGAGAGATTTTACCCTCTCTGCCCACCTTAAATCCTTTAAGATATGGGTACTTCTTCAGTTCCTTTGTATAAAGATTGTAGATTCCTAAAGTATCCTTGGGCATCTTGTCGGCTTTAACCTTTTTGAGGCGAGCTGTTTTACTCTCTTCAAACTTAGGTTTGATGGTAAAGGCTGCGAATTTTCCATCGCTTGTAACCTTATAGGATGTGCCACGGGGAATAGTATTTTGTTCATTTGTTGCGAGGTTGTGGACAACAATGCATCCATCTCCTTCCTGGGCATTAATGTAGAACAATGTGTACCTAGCATCGTCGGTCATATCAAACCCGCCTACGTTTTTCCAGTTGTCGTAGACACTGTGGTCCAGAGGTTTCTTTTGGCCAAAGACACAAAATGGCAAGGCCAGAAGAACAATTAAGAGCAAAGAGAGTTTCTTCATCGTTTTTTTGTAAGTTATTGATGTTATGTGTTTGTGTTAATTCGCAACTTATTTTAGCTGCATTGCATGCGTCCACACGCAACGAGTATTGTCAATGCGCATAAAGATTGACAAAATTATGTAATTAGACAAATGAACAAGACAGGGGTTTAATGATTCATAAAATAATTTATTGCGTCCTGTATCGCGGTATCGGTAGTATGATAGTTTAATTTAAGTTCCGAAACAGACTTTCGGTTGGAGTAAAAATTACTGATACAAAGAATCTTAGTGTTGACGGAACTTAAACTCGTTTTAACTCTGAAGAACCTTAATATATCGCCTAAATACCCAAAAGAGGTTAAAACAAATCCGGGAATTTTAATCATTATCGGATTCCGTTTTGTTTGCGAATTCAGTTTTTCTATAAATTCCCGATAGCTTAAGTTCTCATTTGCCAGTATATATTTTTCTCCATTTACTCCTCTTTCTATACTACCTGTTATTCCGTCTGCCACATCAGCAACGTGAACAAAGTTCTTGCCTCCCGGAGGATAAAAAATAATACTCTTCTTCCAGAACATAAGTATTATTTTACCGGAACTTGGCTTTGAATCGTACCCGCCAAGCATAAAAGAGGGATTGACAATAATGACTTCTGTCTTTTGATTGTTTTGCAAAAGATAGTTTTCGGCTTCCAATTTACTCATTGCATAGAAGGAAGAATCAAAAGGTGCCCTTATTTCATCCTTCTCCGTCCCGGGATTAATCCGGGAGCCATGTCCAATAGTGTTTACCGAACTTACAAAAATGAATTTTCTAATACTGCATTGAACAGCCAGATTAAACAAATGGACAGTTGCATCATAGTTCGTATCACTATAATCCGAATATTTAAGCAAACTCTGGCTTGTCACTGCAGCAACGTGTACAACACAATCGCAATCCTTTAAAACCGAAGCCAGATTGTCGGTTAAATTTCCTTCTGTCAATTCTAAATTTTCATGCGCCGGCCCCTGATATTTGGTTTTATCCCTCACCAGACCCTTCACCCGATAGCCTTTAAATAACAATTCATTTATCAGATTTGTACCCAATAAACCATTTGCCCCTGTTACAAAAACCTTTTTCATATCTCCACTTCACGTTTAATAGCTCTTGTCATTAAGGGCAGCCTAATCCAGATAGGGAGCAAATGAAGCATTGCCCAGCTAAATGAATTGACCATAATTACTGTGTCGCGGTTGAATAACTGTGTGATACATCGCTTTGCCACTTTTTCCGGCTTTAACAGTGTGAGCCTGCCAAGAAAACCTTGCTTTTCAATCCTGCCTGAAATCTCTTCATTGGTTTTCATTGCTCCTGGATTTACAACACTAACAAACACATTTGTGTCTTTAAGTTCTTCATAAAGCCCACGCGAAAAAGAGTGAACAAAAGACTTTGATGCCGGGTAAACCGTTTTGTATCCAATTGGCGAAAAAGCAGCCATACTTGACACATTCAAAATATAGGATTTCGGCTGATTCATTAGGTTTGGCAGAAGCTGATGTGAAAGGATAGATGTTGCAACCACATTTAGCTGCATTATATTATTTATATAATTCACATCTGCATCCATGAACTTTTTACTCCCTCCCATACCTGCATTATTTATGAGAATATTAACGCAAAAATTCCGGTTAATCCATTCCGATAATTTCAAAACATTTTCATTGACAGATAAATCCGTTTCATAATAATGTGATTTTATATTGAATTTCTCACTTATTTCCGTCGACCATTCTGGAAGATTTTGATTGGGCAGGCTCACTAAGATTAAATTAATCTTTCTCCGGGCCAGCTCTATTGAAAAAGCTTTCCCTAACCCCTGACTGGCGCCTGTAATTACTGCAAACCGCTCATTTGATTTTTTGTTTTCCGATACACACATTTTGATTTTCTTTTGCCTCAATTTAATTTTTAACTGAGCAAAAGTACAGGCCCGGCAGGGTCAAAATGTTCAGAATTATAAGGTCGAACTCCTTTTTTTAAATTCCGACGGGGTTTGATTCGCAATTTTCTTAAACGTCGTATTAAATGAAGTCTTTGAATTGAAGCCCGACTCAAATGCGATACCCAGGATAGACAGATTATCCTTATTATGGTTCATCAATAATTCCTTGGCTTCCTCCACTCTGTATTTATTGATGAAATGGAAGAAATTTTCATTAAACCCTGTATTGATGGCATACGACAACTGATGAGGAGTAACAGACAATAAATCGGCCAGTTTTATAAGATTCAGGTCGCTGTCTAAATATGGTTTTTGATCATTCATTATTCCATTTATCCGCTGCTTTATAACCTCCAGTTCTTCGTCCGTAACAATCTTCTTTTTGGATTCTGTCACAAATTCAGACTCGTTTATGGAAATTATATCGCGTCTCTGCTTTTCATCAACAGGATAAATCTCCTTTTGCTTAAGCGAGTAATACCCCATAAAAAATATTACGAACAGGATGAACAAATTGAGAGGCAAATTGGGAATGGCCGCAAAATAAAATATATTATAAAGGCTTATTATTACGCTCATAATCATGGCCATAACAGCTATGTATTCCAGCCAGTTAAGGTTAATTTCCTTGATATCGGACGAGAACAACAAAATATTCTTCTGGTGTTTCCGGATAGTAAGGAACGAAATGAATGTGTAGAAAAAAGATTGAATAATGATTAGACTTAAAAGCAAAATTTGTATTAAATCCTGATTTTCATGGTTCCCAAAAAACTTTATTGAAACAATTATATAGTAGATAACGGGTAGTATTGCGTGTTTGAGGTGACCGAACCGGAGCTTGAACAGAGGGTTAGTAAAAAGTATTACGAAGAAGTAGAAATTCAATGGAGCCAGAAACTGAATACAGCGTAAGATATAAACAGCATAAACATTGGCTTCTCTCATATTTGTAAGCTGTACTATCTCTTCCATCCAAAACGTAGACCATAACAGAAAAGATACTCCAAGCCAAAAATTTGCTTTTTTATTGACTTTTAAAGGATTCGCAAATTTCAAAAAAGACATTGTTACGAGCGAACCAAAAATCAGTATTACTACCAATGCGTTTAGGGAGCTTCCATTCATATTTTGAATCTCTTAATTATATCTTTTCCGAAGGTAACTTTATGGGAATCGTGAAATAAAAAACAGATCCTTTTCCCGGTTTCGACTCTAACCATATTTTACCTCCGAGCAACTCGGTGAAGGATTTAGAAATAGCAAGACCAAGTCCTGTGCCACCATATTTTTCACTTATAGATATTTCTGCCTGAGTAAACCGTTCAAATATCTTTTTGTGGAATTCCGGCTTTATCCCAATTCCGCTATCTTTCACAAAAAACTCAAAATAACTCTCTTTAGGGCTGTAGCCAAACTCAATATATCCGTCCGGAGTAAACCGGAATGCATTGGTAAGCAGGTTTGTCAGGATTTGAGTGACTTTTGTTTTGTCGGTAAATATTTCCGACTGCGCATCGTCAAGGGGTGTCTTTGTAAGTAATTTAAGCCCCGAACTTAATGCCCGGGAGCTGAATATAGTATGCAACTCTTTTATAACATCGTTAATACATACTTTTTCATTTTTCACCTTCTCCTGCATTGTATCAAGAAAAGAAATTGTAAGTATGTCGGTTATTATAGACAAAAGCTGGGTACTGCTTTTCTGGATTATTGAAATATAACTTTTTCGTTCGCTTTCTGTAATATCCGGATCTGAAAGAAAATCGGCAAACCCGCATATCGCATTTAAAGGAGTCCTAATCTCATGTGACAAATTATGAAGAAAAGCCGATTTTAACCTATCCCCTTCTTGTGCCTTCTCCTTTGCAGCAACCAGCTCCATCTCAAACTTCATCCTCTCGGTAAAATCACGAAGAACCGCAACAATTCTTTTTTCGCCATACCACATTACAGTATTTAAAGACACCTGTACATATGACTCAAGTTTTGTCTTGTATTTTACTAATATCCAGTCAAAAACAGGAGTCTCTCCATCCATAACAGTTTTGCATATTTCCGGAATAAAGTCAAGGTTATTACGGCTGGAAGAGATGTCATACAGAGTAACATTATCCAAATCGGCGTCATCAATATTATAAAGCTCCTTCGCCCTCTTGTTCACTTGATAAATCTTTCCATTTTCGTCGTGGATAATAACAGCATCATTAATACTGTTAAACAAACTTATCAGATTTGAATAAGAACGCTCAATTTCTGCAATTTTCTCCTGCAGCTGAGGGTAATAACTCTTCTTATAAGAGTTGTCGCCAAGTCCTATAATCTGATTCCGCTTATCTCTCCAGTCTTCTTCCATAGAACTAAAGTGCTTCTTTATAAATAAATTCAAGATCCTTGGAAACCGGCGATTTTGGGTTGGTAGCATTGCACGGGTCCATAATTGCCTTCTTTGACAAAGCAGGAATAATGTCGGGAGTCACCGATTTGTCTTTTAAGGTATCATTTATACCAAGAGCATTTCTGAAACTAATCAGATATTGACTTAAATGTGTTTTAACCTGATTATCTGATAGATTATGTGTTTCAATCCCCATTATATCTGCTATTCTGCGATACCTGCCGGGAGCAGAATTAAAGTTAAAATCCACAACGTGAGGCAATAATATTGCATTGCACTCTCCGTGCGGCAAATCCAGATACCCTCCAAGACTATGTGCCAAAGAGTGTACACATCCGAGGCTCGCATTGGAGAACGCGAGCCCGGCATACAAACTTCCCAGCATTGTTTTTCCACGAGCCTGGATATTATTGGGCTCATCAATATTTATCATGAGATTTTCATGAACCAACTTAATAGCCTCCAAAGCATACAAATCGGTAAAAGGGGAGTTCGCATTAGATACAAAAGCTTCAAAAGCATGCGACAATGCATCCATTCCCGTACACGCCGTAAGGTAACTGTCCATTGACTGCAAAACAAAAGGATCTATGAGTGCCACATCGGGAACCAGCGCCTTGCTGATAATTGCCATTTTATACCTCTGTTCAAAATAATTAATAATAGCAAACTGAGATACATCGGCCGATGTCCCGCCTGTTGTGGGGATACAAATAATTGGCGGTGATGGGTTTGAAATTTTGTCAATACCCTCAAACAGGGTTATCCGTTTGTTGTTAGTTGCAACTATGCCAATTCCTTTGGCGCAGTCCATTACGCTTCCGCCACCAATGGCAAGTATAAGATTACACTGCTTCTCTTTATAAACCCTCGCACCTTCCATCACCTGAAAATCGCGGGGATTTTGCGAAATATCGTCAAAAACAATATAGTCAATCTCCTCGTCCTGCAAAGAGTTCTCTAGTTCTTGCAGCCATGGTGTCTTTCTCATTCCGGCATCTGTCGCAACAAAAACTCTCTCGGCACCAAGCCTTTTGCAATAACTCCCTGCCAAAAACCTTGCGTCCACTCCATAAACGTATTCAGGAGCTACAAACTTCCTCAGTTCAAGTAATATATCGTCCGATTTCATTCGCTAAGAATTGCCGGGCTTAATATCGGCATATAAATTTAGCTTTTTTTTAATAATAACTACACTTTCTATGGTTGCTAAAATGGACGGGATACCGCCTCATCCTCGCTTCTCCATGCGGGGTTCACAATACACAAAAAAACCAAATCTTCGTTTCCTGTGTTTTCTATATACTGACTGGAATTTGCCGGAATAAAGACCGCCTGACCCGGAACCACCCCTGAAGACTCATCGTCGATATGCATCTGCCCCTCACCCTCAAGAATGTAATAGACCTCAGTCGATTTTAAAGTATGGGGATAAGAGACCTTTCCCGGCTTTACCCTTGCGTGCGCCAGGCTATACCCAATAGGCAGGGGCTCATTGTCCGGATGCAAAATAACCCGGAGGATAGTGTCGTCCCCGGCCGTGAATTCGGGGATTGAGTTTATATCTTTTATTAACATGGTTTACAAATGTATGAAGAAAATGAGAATCTGCCATTGCCAACCGATTCATTTAGTACCTCAGCTTAGTATACCTCAGCTCAAGATTGAACACAGTTCATATCCGACCAATCCGAAATTGGCTGAATGTCTTTATCAGGCTGGATATATTGAACGCTTTGGCACGGGAACAGGAGAAATTTTCCGGTTATCAAAAGAATTCAACCTGTTGGAGCCTACAATTGATTTGACAGAAGGGTTTAAAGTGACGATTTGGAGGCCAAGTGCAGAAGTTACGCCAATAATTAAGATAAACACCGACCATGATACCGACCATGATACTGACCATGTTGATGAACTAGTAAGAAGGCTTATAAATGTAATTTCAGGATCAAAAAGCCGCCAAGAATTAATGGACTTACTTGATCTTAAGCATAATCCAAACTTCAGAGATAACTATCTACACCCAGCTCTTGAAGCAGGATATATAGAGATGACAAAACCAGAAGCATTAAAAAGTAAAAAGCAATTATATCGCTTAACGCAAAAAGGAATTGAGTTACAAAAAATCATTAGGTAAATCAAGTCGCAAGACAAAATCTATCAATTCAAGAAACACGGCAAAAGAAATATTACTGCCGATACTGCGCTTAGACTGGCAGAATATTTTGGGGTTGATCCAAAGTTCTGGCTAGGACTTCAAGCTGATTTTGATCTTGAGGAGGAGAAAGAGAGCAAGAGAGAGGTTCTTAGCAGAAAAAGCAAGATTAAGAAGATGGCTCCTCAGGTTGTCTGATCCAACGACAATTTGTCATTCTGAATTGGCGGGAGTTTAGGCGAGGGTAAAGAGGTGACAATATGAATGGAGCTTAAAGTGCAATCTTATGTTACTGAAATAAAACTAACAATATATATAATAATTTGCTTGTTTGAGTAGGCTTAATACTTATTAGTTAAATAATTATACAAATTCAACTCGACAGGAATCAGCATTTTAAAAATCAGTTTTACAACAGCCACTTTTTTCTCTTTATCGTTCATCATTGTTGTTTCTTTGAAACTGTCTTCAATTGGAGTAACATCTCCCATATAGTAAAATTCGATTCCTTCATCGTTATTCTTTTGGATAAATAGAGGCAGTCTTAGCCCACTTTTATAGTTCTTTATGGCTTGCACATCTCCGCTAATTAATCTCCTATTCGACTTTGACATCCACTCAAATTCATTTGGATTTAAAAATCCATCTAAATACTTTGTTGAGTTTGAGATATCCTCTGCTTTATGGTATGTAACAAATATTGGACAATTAGTTTTGTCCTTACTAATTATATATCCACCAACATTTTGAGCAACAGGATTACTATCCCAATTTAAAATTCTAAAAACATCTTTTCTTGAGTACTTTTTGTAAAGTTGGAAACCATTTACATAACGCTCTCTATTAAATTCTGAATCGTACGTTTTTATTGCATAGTTGACGCTGTCTTGTAAAAACATCTTGAAGAAACGATTGTCTAGTTGCTCACTAAAATCCTTTTCAATAAAAATATGGTCTTCAGAAAGGTTAACAATTTTAACGTTAATACTCTCTTTTACAGGAATAAGTTTGCCACCTTTTTTAATTGTTATAAATCCAAAGTTCAAATTATTTACACATGAAAGAATTGTACTGCTTTCAATTGAATAATTATATTTATCAAAAAGAGTTTTCTTCAGCTGAGTTATACTACATTGCTTGTGCGTAATTATTTCATAGAGAATTAACGATTCTTCAATTCGTTTTGCATTGTTTATTTCACTTGAAAACAACTCTAATAATTTTTCTTGCGTAATATTTAATTTATCACGATAGTCATCTTCCTGAGTTGAAACAAAGTTGTAATAAGAACCCTTAATGCTGACGAATTGAATAGGATCTCTTGATCCATGTTCAATAAAATCAACCATAAATGGCACTCGCCCAATTTTAAATTTTAATAATTGATAGTCGTTTTTTAAATCCTTAATTTTCTGCATATTCGCAGAATCAATCGCATCAAAGATCCTTTGCTTCGATATTTTATCAAAATTAATTGTTGAGGTCCCTGGTATAAAGCTACTACCACTTGAAAGTAACTTTCTTAAAGCATCTTTATTATATGATGTATCTCCAAATAACGCAATTGGAATCATATAATTGTTGCTATAATTGCCTATAAAATCGATTACCGTTAAATATTCTTTATTGTTAATCTTCCTAAGTCCTCTACCTAATTGCTGAATAAAAATAATTGCCGATTGTGTTGGTCTAAGCATTAATATTTGATTGACCGTTGGAATATCAACTCCTTCATTGAAAATATCAACTGTTATTATGTAGTCTAACTTATTACTTTCCGATTCTAATAGTTCTATTGCGTCTTGTCTCTCCTTTTCGCTATTTTTTCCCGTCAGTGCAATTGTCCTATATCCCTTTTTATTAAGCAGTCTAGATAATTCTATACATTCAT